>Ga0335073_10000885_pt1 | contig 39480 bp, 40 predicted proteins | sample Lox_Sample_22_FD_207093 | JGI IMG/M metagenome (GOLD analysis project Ga0335073, IMG submission 207093) | Soil microbial communities from Loxahatchee National Wildlife Refuge, Florida, United States - Lox_Sample_2.2 | ecosystem: Environmental > Terrestrial > Soil > Wetlands | place: USA... | reverse complement strand
TGGTTCGAGGGCGTCCGGCGCGAGCGGGTGACGGGCATCGGCCCCGAGATGGCCTAGGCGCCTGCGCCCCGCCCGCATCTCCGAGCTGCAACAACTTCGTCGCGCCGTGTAACAAATCGGCGGCGTCCGCGGCCTGAAGGGCAGGATCGGTCGCGAAAACGGCCGGTTCCGTCGGGGGCGGCGCCTACGCTGCCGCCATGTCCGAGGCAGCCCTCCTTCGCTCAGAGCCGGTCGAGCCCCCCCGCTCGGACGTCGCGCTCCGCGTCGTCCCGGCGCCGCCGCCGTCCGCTCCCAGGCTGGAGGTTCCCGCCTACGACCTCGCCGCCGCAGTGGGGCTGCGGCGCGAGCTCGGCATCAGCCACGTGCTCGCGCAGGTGCTTGTGCGCCGGGGGATCGCCGACGCCGGCGCCGCGCGGGCATTCCTCGATCCGCGGGAGGCGCATCCACCCGGCGCCTTCGCCGGGATCGACCGCGCGCTGGCCGTGATCGAGCGTCACCTCGACCGCGGCAGCCGCATCGTCGTGCACGGGGATTACGACGTCGACGGCGTGTGCGCCACCGCGATCATGGTCCGCGCCCTGCGCGCGCGCGGAGCCGACGTCGGCTGGTACCTGCCGGATCGTCTCCTGGACGGATACGGGCTGTCGCTCGGCACGGTCACCCGCCTGGCCGAGCGCGGAACCGGGCTGCTCGTCACGGTCGACTGCGCGATCACCGCGGTGAGCGAGGTCGCCGAGGCGTGCCGGGCCGGACTCGAGGTGGTCGTGTGCGATCACCACTCGCCGAGGGCCGATGGGCAGCTCCCTGAGTGCGAGATCGTCCATCCCGCCCTGTGCGGCTATCCCTGTCCCGAGCTGTGCGGGACGGCCGTCGCCTTCAAGGTGGCGCAGGCGCTCCGCGCGGCCACGGCCGAGGAGGACCTCGAGCTGGTGGCGCTGGCCACCGTCGCCGACCTGATGCCGCTCGTCGGCGAGAACCGCCGGCTCGTGCGCGAGGGGCTGACCGAACTGTCGCGCACCGCGCGGCCGGGGCTCCGCGCCCTGATGTCGGTGGCAGACGTCGACCCGAGCGCGCTCGACACGCACGCGCTGGCATTCCGCCTGGCCCCGCGCATCAACGCCGCCGGCCGCCTGCGCCGGGCCGATGCGGGGCTCGAGCTGCTGCTCACCGAGGACGACCAGCGCGCCGCCCAGATCGCCGCCGAGCTCGACCGGGTCAACGCCGAGCGGCGCGCGGTCGAGCAGCGGATCGTATGGGAGGCCGAGGCGCAGGTGGCCGAGCAGGGGGAGCGGCGCTCCTACGTGCTGGCCGGCGAGGGGTGGCATCCGGGCGTCGTCGGGATCGTCGCCTCGCGCGTGGTCGAGCGCCACCACCGCCCCGTGGTCGTGGTCGGGCTTGAGGGAGACGAGGGGTCGGGCTCGGCCCGGAGCATCCCGGGCTTCGACCTGCTGGGCGCGCTGCACGTAACCGCCGAGCATCTCGAGCGCTACGGAGGCCACCGGGTGGCGGCGGGAATGACCATCCGCCGCGCTCGCCTCGAGGCGTTCCGCGAGGCGTTCGAGCGCCACGCCCAGGAGGTCCTGTCCGATGAGCTGCTGGTGGCGCGCGAGCGGGTCGACGCCATCGCGTCGGGGCGAGAGCTCGGCCTCGAGCTGGCCGAGGAGCTCGAGCGCCTCGAGCCGTGCGGGATCGGTAATCCGCGCCCGCGGCTGCTGGTGCCCGGCGCCCGGCTGCGCGACCTACGCCCGATGGGGGAGGGGCGGCATCTGCGCTTCTCGGTCGGCTCGGGCGGGATCAGCGCGCGGGCGGTCGCCTTCGGCTGCGACGGCCGGCTCGGGGTCGAGCCCGAGGAGCCCGTCGACGCCACCTTTCGGCTCGAGCGAAATTTCTGGAAGGGCGCCGTCGAGCCGCGCCTGGTGCTCGGCCACGCACGGCCGTGTGGGGTCGGTGGGGACCGAATCATCGAGCTGCTGGCCGAGCCCGATGACTACCTGGGCGCGGTGCTGACCGAACTCGAGAATGAGCCGTCGCCCCAGGCAGGGTGGACGGGGTCGGTATTACCGAGAACACGCGCGGTCCTCGATCGCCGCGGTCACAGTCCGCTCGCCGTGCTGGCTGACGCGGTCGCGACCGGCGGGCCGGTGCTCGCCGTGTGCGCCGACGCCAGGCGGCGCCTTGCCGGGCTAGGGGCGCGGACGGGCGGGTTTGCCCTGATCTCCTACCACGGGCTCGCACGGGACGTGTCGATCGCCGAGCGCTTCGGGCAGCTGGTCGCGCTCGACCCTCCCTCGACCCCAGCGGCCGCGACGCTGCTGGATGTCGGCCGCGGCTATACCCATTTGGCGTGGGGCGAGCCTGAGCTACGCTTTGCACAGCAGATGCACGAGTTGGAGTACGGTCTCCGTGCTTCACTCACGGTCCTCTACCGAGCTCTCAGGGAGCGGGGGAGGGTGGCCGGCGAGGAGCTCGAGCACCTGCTTCGCGGAGACGGTCCGCACGGTCGCCCGGCACATCTGGCGGCTCGGCTGATCAGGGTCCTCGCGGAGCTTGAGCTCGTCAGCCTCGACCGGGATCTGCCGGCCCTGGCGATTGCGAGCGACGCGCCCACCGCGCTGGAGCGCTCGCCCGCATACAGGGTCTACGCCGAGTGCTATGAGGACGGACGACGATTCCTGAGCAGCGCAAACCATCTTCCAGGAGGCTGAGCCGGGCCCGCAAGGACGGAGCTGGTAATCAGGCGCGCCAGGATGCGTCGGGCTCGGCGCTGTTCGCCACCTCGCGCCCGCCCGTGGATCGCGTCGCCGATCCCGACACTCGCGCCGACGTCGCCCGCATCGAGCTGACCGATCCGGAGCGGCGGCTGCTCGGGGACCTGTTCGCGATCGTCGAGGAGCATGCGCACGAGTCGGCGCTGCCGATCGACCGCGACCGGGTCGAGGAGGCGTTCGTCTACGCGTGCGTGCACCACGCCGACCAGCGCCGGCGCTCCGGCGAGGACTTCATCGTCCACCCGGTCGGCGTGGCCAAGATCTGCGCCGGTATGCGGCTGGACACCGAGACGCTGTGCGCGGCGCTGCTGCACGACACCGTCGAGGACACCTCGGCCTCGCTCGAGGAGGTGCAGGAGGCGTTCGGCGATGAGATCGCGGGACTCGTCGACGGCGTCACCAAGCTGACCGGGCTCACGTTCCAGTCGCGCGACGAGGCGCAGGCCGAGAACTACCGCAAGATGATGGTGGCGATGGCCACGGACATCCGGGTCATCCTGATCAAGCTCGCCGACCGCCTGCACAACATGCGCACGATCTCGGCGCTCCCCAAGCAGAAGCAGATCGAGAAGGCGCGCGAGACGCTCGACATCTACGCGCCGATCGCCCACCGGCTAGGTATCCACGCGATCAAGTGGGAGCTCGAGGATCTCGCCTTCCAGACCCTCCACCCGCGCAAGTACAACGAGATCAAGGGGCTGGTCGCTCAGCAGCGCGCCGAGCGTGAGCGCTACGTCAACCAGGCCGCCGTGTATCTGAGGAAGGAGCTCGAGGAGCTCGGCATCCACGCCGAGATCTCCGGCCGCGCCAAGCACTTCTACTCGATCTACGCCAAGATGACCAAGAAGGGGCGCGAGTTCAACGAGATCTACGACCTGACGGCGATGCGCGTGATCGTCGGCTCGGTCAAGGACTGCTACGGCGCGGTCGGCGTGATCCACTCGTTGTGGAAGCCGCTCCCGGGGCGGTTCAAGGACTTCGTGGCGATGCCCAAGTTCAACATGTACCAGTCGCTGCACACGACGGTGATCGGGCCCGAGGGACGGCCGCTCGAGATCCAGATCCGGACCCGCGAGATGCACGACCTGGCCGAGTACGGGATCGCCGCCCACTGGATGTACAAGGAGAACCTGCCTGCCCGGGCCGGCAACGGCCAGGTGCCGCAGAGCTCCGACGGCAAGCTCAAGTGGCTGCGCTCGCTGCTCGACTGGCAGCAGGAGGAGGCCGACCCGCGCGAATTCATGGAGACCCTCAAGGTCGACCTGTTCGAGGACGAGGTGTTCGTGTTCACGCCCAAGGGCGAGGTCAAATCGCTCGCGGCCGGCGCGACGCCGCTCGACTTCGCCTACGAGATCCACACCGACGTCGGGCACCGCTGCGTCGGCGCCAAGGTCAACGGCAAGATCGTCCCCCTCTCCTACCAGCTCCGTTCCGGCGACATCGTCGAGGTGCTGACCTCCAAGCGCGAGCGGGGGCCGTCCCGCGACTGGCTGGCGCTGGTCAAGACCACGCGCGCGCGCAACAAGATCAAGGCCTGGTTCAAGGCCGAGTCGCGCAAGGACTCGGAGCACAGCGGCCGCGAGCTGCTCCAGGACGCGCTCAAGAAGCAGGGCCTCCCATCCCAGAAGATCGTCGGCTCGCCGCTCCTGGCCGACGTCATCCGGGAGATGGGGTTCCGCAAGGCGGAGGACTTCTATATCGCGCTCGGCGGCGCCAAGATCTCGCCCAAGGTCGTCGTCAACAAGATCATGCAGCGGCTCAAGCAGGGCGAGGCCGCCGAGTCCGAGCCGACCGCCGCCGACGACCTGCTCAAGACCCGCCGCCGGCGCTCTCGGGCCACCACCACCTCCTCGCGCTTCGGGATCGCGGTCGAGGGCATCGACGAGGTGATGCTGCGCTTGGCCAAGTGCTGCCGGCCCGTCCCCGGCGACCCGATCGTCGGCTACATCTCGCTCGGCCGCGGAATCACGATTCACCGCGAGGACTGCCCGAACGTCGCGGTGCTCAAGAAGGATCCCGACCGGTTCACCCCCGTGTCGTGGGACGGCGATCCCGAGACGTCGTTCCGGGTCGAGATCGAGGTCGACGGGTGGGATCGCCACAGGCTGCTCGAGGACATGTCGCGGACGTTCGCCGAGGCCGGCATCAACATCCTCGAGGCGCGCTGCATCGTCAATCACCCGATGGTCAAGAACCGGTTCGTGGTCGAGGTCGGCGACACCCGTGCGCTCGACCAGGCGATCAACCGGCTGCGCAACATCGACGCCGTGTTCGACGCCTACCGGGTCACGCCGGCGGCGGCGTAGATCAACGTTCCGGGCCGTCTCGGCGCGGCGGCGTCACGCGAACCGTGAGCGGTCGCGCGCCCCGGATCTTCGAGATGACGATTGCCTGGCCCCGGGGGAGCGTCTGGATCTCGTTGGGGTCGACGATGAACCGCTCGACGCGGCGACGGGTTCCGTGCCCCGTGTCGTAGCCCCCGAGCAGTCCGCCGCCTCTCTGGCGTGTCTCCTCCCACACCATCTCGGTGCCGGCGATCTGGGCGATCGTCCGCGCCGACTCCGGCACGTCCTGGCGGTGGAAGATCTTGACCGCGGTCACGCCGAGGACCAGGTCCCGGAAGCCGGCGCTGGCGCGCTCGAAATCGACCAACTCCTGCGTCGACACGAACACGGGCATCCCGGACTCGCGTCCACGCGCGAGCAGCGCGGCCACGTGGTCGGTGCCGATTCCCGAGAACTCGTCGATTCCGATCATCGCCGGCTCGAGCGCACACCCGTCCGTCGGCTCGCTGAGGCGGCCGCCGGAGGCGGCGACGAGATCCTGCACCGCGAGTGTCCCGACCTGTTCCGCCAGCTGGCCGTAACGGCTCGAGTTCAGGCTGAACACGACCACCTCGGGTCCCGACAACGCACTGCGCAGATCGATCATGGCCCCCGCCGGGTCGCCGGGCGGAGCCAGATGCGGCCCGATGTGCGATTCGGTCACGATCGCCAGGCGGGTCTGCAGTCCTCGGACCGCGCTCAGCTGATCCTGGGTGAGACCCGCCCGGTAGTCCTGGACCCGCTCGCGCAGCGGACGGTCGACGTGTCTGAGGATGCCGGTCAGCCGGGCCGGGTCCATCAGCTCGACGACCTCCTGCAGGGTCGGCGGCCGGTCGGGATGGGCCTGGGCCAGGACCTGCAGGACGGTCTGAACGTAGCGCTCGGCGGCGCGCATGTAGTGCGGCTCGGTGAACCGCTCGGTCCGGATCAGCTTGTCCTTGAGCTCGGTGGCGTTCCCGTGCGCGAGCGGGTTCCAGTGGGCACCACCGTCGAGCGTCCAGACCTGGATCGGGCGCCCGGCGTCGCCCGCCGCCGCGGCCAGCTCGCGCACGAACGACGGTGAACCCTTCATGTCGATGGCCACCACCGGCCGCCCCCGGCGGACCTGGTCGGTGAGGATCGTGAGCAGCGTCGTCGTCTTGCCGGCGCCGCTCGCCCCGACGATGAGCCCGTGGGCCGAGAGTTCGTTATCGCTCAGGCGGACCATCCTTCCATCGGTGTCGACGCCGAGGATGACCTCGTCCCCTCGGCGCGCCGGCGGACGCAGGCGGGCGGCGAGCGCCCGGCCGGCCCGGACCGACGCGACGGCGAGCATCGTTCCCACGAGCGCCGTCGCCACCGGCGCGGGCAGCACGAGCAACGCGACGAACGCCGCGAGCATCAGCCGCCGCCGCAGCGGGGTGCCGGGTGCCGGGTGTCTCACCTGCCCGCCTCGGGCGCCCGGTTGACGCCGGGGGTGCGCGCGGCCGGGGCCGAGACGGTCGAGCGCACGCGCTGCACATGAACCAGATCCGAGACGCCGACGCGGCGCGCACCCGTCTCGACCGCCCGGGCGATGGTCGCCCGCTCGACGAGATAGACGACGCCGGCGATCCGCGGGTCGGCCCCGTAGCCGGCCAGGATCGCCTCGAGCCTCGTGCGGCTCTTAGGTGTGAGCTCGAGCTCGAGCGCGATTCGCCGGCCGTCGGCGGTCCTGAGCAGGAGGTCGGGGTAGTGCAGGCGTTCGCGGCCCCACGGTCCCGTCCCGCCGAGCCTCACCCCAAGCGGCTCGGACTCGGGCTCCCGTGCGCCATCGTGGGACCGGAGCCGTCGCTCTCCGACCACCGCCTCGAGGGGGCCGAACGTTCCGGCCCTGGCCGCGAGCCACAGCCAGGCCACGCCGACGTCGTGCTCATAAACGCGCGGGTCGCCCCGCGGCGTCGGCAGGCTCGAGCCGATCGCGGCCAGGCCCCGGCGGGTGATCTGGTAGGGCGGTTGGTGGCCGAACACGCACTCCTTGCGGAGCAAGCGCGCCTTGGCGAGCTTGCGCAAGCGCGCGGTCGCCGCCGTGAGCGAGGTGTCGAGCAGGGCCGCCACGTGGGCGGGCAGCACGAGGCGGTGCTCGGCGAGGAACCCGAGCGCGCAGACGTCCGGTTCGGTGAGCTTGAGGCCCACACATCACAGAGCCTCTAACCCCGCCCGATTCACCCCCCTGGATGTGCCTGACAGGCCCTAAAGGCCCGGGTGTGGGAGCGAACTCGTGTTCACGACCTGGAAGTCGCGTCCGGTGAGCCGGTCGAGCAGATGCAGCGCGCTGTTGTTCCAGCCCTTGTTCGGCGCGCCCGAGATGAACCACGGCGAGCCGTTGTCGGCCAGGATCATCCCGTAGCTCTTGAGCGCCTCGGCCACGACGCGGGCCTGGTGGGGGAGGCCGGAGATGTTGACGCTCGCCTTCAGCCGGACCCGCAGCCCCATCGGCGGGAGGTCCGGGCCGGTGCAGGTCGAGGCTTCGTGGCGCGCCGGATACACGTAGCGCGGCGCCGTGCACGGCGCGGTGAACCGCAGCGCGTGGTCGATGTTCCCGCCGGCGACCTCGGAGTAGCGGGCCAGGCCGGGCAGGATCGGGAGGCCGGCGGCGTCGGCCGAGGTCCAGCCGGCCGGACGCAGATGGTCCGAGCGCAGGTTGAAGATCGCGCCCGACCCGGCGGTCCAGTAGCGCCCGCCGTCATGCGGATATGCGGCGAACAGTTCGTAGTCGGTGCACGTGTCGCGGTCGACGACGATCACGTGGCGGTCGCCGGTTGACTCGTAGCCGCCCTCGATCGGCACACCCTTCGGCAGGGGATACGGCCCCCTGTCCGACTGCGATGAGTACTGGAAGCGGACCGGCACCTTGCGCGTGGACGAGGAGACCACGGTGTACGGGATGCCGATCGGCTCGCCGTCGTAGAGGCCGGAGCCGAAGTCGGGGTGGACCGGGTCGTTCAGGCCGATGCTCGCGATCAGCCTCGCGGAGTTGCCGGCGACCGGGAGCCGGTCGACGCGCTGGTTCCACGGGTTGTCGGCGGGAAAGATCGGGCAGCGCGGCGCCTCCGGCAGGGGATGCGCGGAAACGAGCGCCGGGACGGCAACCAGCGCGGCTGCCCCGAGCATCATGAGACCGGTCAGGGCGGTGGCGAGCCGGCGCACGGTTGGTGGGAACAGTCGGCGGCGCCTCACGGCGGCGCCTTAGGACACCACGGCAAGGCCGCCGGGTGTGACGCCAAACGCGGCCTGCTCGACCTCGCCGATGTAGTCGCCGTCCACCTGGAGCGGGAGTGGCCGTTTGTCGAGCGAGCGGACCCGGAGCTCGCGCAGGCCCGAGAACGGGTGGACGTGACGGTGGCGGCTGACCTTGACCTGGCTCGAGAGCGCGCGGGCAATGATCGTGGGCACATCGAACGGGCGGGCGCGGTCGAGCACGAGCCCAGCGAGATCCCCGCTGTGGAGCGTCGCCCCCTCGCCCATCTCCACCGGCCGCTCGCCGAAGTACGTGTAGGGCGTGGCGTTCTGGACGATCGCCGTCACCCCGGCGACAGTCTCGCCGCCGAGCGTCGCCTCGAGCCGCGGCGGATGGACCAGGTACCGGCGGGTGAACGTCTGCACGCCGGTCCAGGTGTAGAACCACTCGCCGAATTTGGCCTTCAGCTTGGGATGGGCGTCGACGCTCTCCACCACGCTGGCGTCGAGCCCGACGCCCGCCGAGAAGAGGAACTTGCGCTCGTTCACGTGGCCCAGGTCCACTCGCTGCGGGTGCCAGTCGTCGGCCATCAGCAGCAGGTGCTCGGTGGCGTCCACCACGTCGGTGGGGATCCCGAGCATCCGGCAGTACACGTTGGCCCGCCCGCCGGGCAGACAGCAGAGCGGGGTGTCCGAGCCGGCGAGACCGTTGGCCGCTTCGTTGACGGTGCCGTCTCCGCCGAAGGCCACGACGATGTCGTAGCCCTCGCGGGCCGCCTCGCGCGAGAGCTCGGTGGCGTGGTCGCGGCCGTCGGTGTCGATCGCGTCGACCTCGTAGCGGCCGCGCAGGGCGTAGACCACCAGGTTCTTGAGCCGGTCCGACACCGTGGTCGCATACGGGTTGACGATGATCAGCATCCGCCGGGTCGGCGCGCTGTGACCGAGCGCGAGCGTCGCCTCGAGGCGCTCGAGCGGATCAGCGGAGGTGGCGCCCATCGTGACGCTTCAACACCGGGACGGCTAAGTAGTTACCCGCTAGTCGACGCGTCGAGCCCAGCACCGGGAATTCAAGAGCGCGCTCGAACTCTGACGAAGCTGTGGGTATACTGCGCTGAACATAGCTGTACGCATCAAGAGGGGTGGAGGGATATGGCCCTGTGAAGCCCCGGCAACCTCCCGCAAGGGAACGGTGCCAATTCCATCAGGCTCCAACAACAAGCCTGGGAGATGTGGATAGGGCGGCTTCCCAAACCTCCGACCCGGACCACTGACCCCGGCGGAGGTTTTTTCATATGCCGCCAGAGTCTCTGCTGTGCAAGGAATGTAAGACAAGCTATCCGCTCGACGCGCGCTACGTGTGCGAGCGGTGCTTCGGACCGCTCGAGGTCGCGTACACCGCGCGATCGACCGACGATCCAGCGGCGCTGCGCCGCCGGATCCAGGCGGGCCCGCACTCGCTGTGGCGCTACAGCGACTTCCTGCCCGTGCAAGCCCCGCCCCAGGGCGTGCTGCCGGCCGGCTGGACACCGCTGCTGCGGGTCGACCGGTTGGCCGCGGAGCTTGGTCTCCGGGAGGTGTGGATCAAGAACGACGCCGCCAACCCGACGCACTCGTTCAAGGACCGCGTCGTGTCGGTGGCGCTGGCCCGGGCCCGCGAGCTCGGCTTCGAGACCGTCGCGTGCGCGTCGACCGGCAACCTGGCCAATGCCGTGGCCGCCCACGCCGCGGCGGCCGGGCTCGAGTCTTACGTGTTCATTCCGCACGACCTGGAGGAGCAGAAGGTGCTCGCGACCGGCGTGTACGGAACGAACCTGGTGTCGGTGCGGGGCAACTACGACGACGTCAACCGCCTGTGCACCGAGCTCTCGGCCGAGCGCGAGTGGGCCTTCGTGAACATCAACATGCGGCCCTATTACTCGCAGGGGTCCAAGACGCTCGCGTTCGAGACCGCCGAACAGCTCGGGTGGGAGCTGCCCGACCGGGTGGTCGCGCCGATCGCCTCGGGCTCGCTCTTCACCAAGATCGCGCGTGGCTTCGAGGAGTGGATCGAGGCGGGTCTGGTCAGCGGTGAGGTGCCGACGTTCAACGGGGCGCAGGCCGGCGGGTGCTCGCCGGTCGCGACCGCGTTCGAGGCCGGGCAGGATTTCTGCCGGCCGGTCAAGCCGGACACGATCGCCAAGTCGCTGTCGATTGGCAACCCCGCCGACGGGCCCTATGCGCTCGACCTGGCCCGCCGGACCGGCGGCTCGATCGACGCGGTGACCGACGACGAGATCCGCGAGGGGATCAAGCTGCTGGCGCGCACGACCGGCATCTTCACCGAGACCGCCGGCGGCGTGACCGTCGCGGTGCTGGCCAAGCTGGCGGCTCGCGGCGACATCGATCCCGGCGAACGGGTCGTCGCGTACATCACCGGCGAGGGTCTGAAAACCCTCGACGTCGTGCGCGGCATGTTCGAGCGGTGGGAGATCGAGCCCACGCTCGACTCCTTCGAGCGGGCCGCCGAGCGTGTCGTCGCGGCGGCGTGATATATGACTGGGCACGCGATGGCAGTCACCGTGAAGATCCCAACCCAGCTGCGCGCCGCGACCGACGGGGAGTCGACCGCGAGCGTCGACGGCGCAACCGTAGGCGAGGTGCTCGATGCGCTGTACGAGCGTTACGCCGAGCTGCGCAGCCGGATCGCCGAGGATGGCGGGCTGCGCCGCTTCGTCAACGTGTACGTCGGCAGCGAGGACATCCGCTTCCTGGACGGTCTCGACACGCCGGTGTCCGATGGCGACGAGGTGACGATCCTGCCGGCGGTCGCCGGCGGCTGAGCGATATTCGGCGTCGCACAACCCCGCCGAAAGACTCAAGAAACGCACGATCGTCGGACCGATTCGAGTCCAGCCCTGACGCCCGGTGACAGCGGGCGCGATCGTGGCCCGGGTTGAGCAGGCGGTGGCGGAGAATCCGGCATTCGTCGACGGGCGGGCGGCCAGTGGCGAGTTGCCCGGGTGGGGGCCGGGTGAATCGCCGTTCACCGCGGGGACGGCGGCGAGTGGCGGGTTGTCGGTGTGATCGGCGCCGGTGCAGGGAGCCGCGCCAATGACCGATTCCGCATGGCCGACAGGGAAAGATCGGCCGGGTCAGCAACAGTCTGGAGGCCGGTGACCGGACGACGTGCCTGGAGCGTAGTCGCGGACCTACGCCCGAACGGGAACGATTAGAGAAACGCTGCGATACCGTTCGCCCATGGGCGCCGAACCGGAGGGCGGACGCAGAGGGCTACGGCGTCGCGCCCTGCTGGTGGGATTGGCGCTCCTGGTCCCGGCGGTGCCGATCGCGATCGGGATCGTGATCGGCCAGTCGAATTCGGGCGCCGGCGCCGCCACGACCCAGACCCTGCAGCTGAATCAGGCTCCGCCGCCGGTCATCCGGACGCCGGGCGTCCGCACCCAGCCCTCGATTCCCGGGGGCTCGGGCTCACTCGTGGCCCTCCTCCGCCATCCCACCGCACTGCGCGCCGCGCCCGCCGGACCTACGCTGACGCGTCTGCAGACCAAGACCCAGTTCGGCTCGCCGGCCGCGTTCTGGGTCGTCGCGCACGTGCCGGGCTGGCTCGGAGTCATGAGTTCCCAGGCCGGCAACAACCGGGTGGCCTGGATCGCGCAGTCCTCGGCATCGCTCAGTCGCGTGTCCTGGGAGCTGAAGGTCTCGCTCGGCGCACGCCAGCTGACCGTGCTCGACGCGGGCAAGGAGGTGGCGCGCTACACCGTGGCGGTCGGGGCGTCGGATGCGCCCACTCCGACCGGCCGCTTCGGGGTCACCGACCGGCTGCTCACAGGCGACCCCACCGGGCCGTACGGCTGCTGCATCCTGGCTCTCTCGGCACACTCCCCGCACGCCATCCAGGGCTGGACCGGCGGCACCCGGATCGCGATCCACTCGACCCCCGAGTCGAGCAGCATCGGCGAGGCCGCGAGTCACGGTTGCGTCCGCGTGACGCTCCCCGAGGGGCGCTGGCTGCTGGACCACATACCGCTCGGAACGCCGGCGCTGATCAGCAGCTGAACCCGCCTCGTTTTCCCAAGGTTCGGCGTCGGGTACTCAGAAACAAGTACCCGAACGAATATGAGAGGAGGCCGTAGTTATGGCTGATGAACTCAAGGGCAAGCGCGTGGCGTTCCTGTTCACCGAGGGCGCCGAGCAGGCGGAGGTGACCGAACCGCTGGGGGCTGTGCAGGAGGCGGGAGCCGACGTCGACATCGTCTCGTTGGCGGAAGGCGACGTGCAGATGTGGAAGCACTTCGACAAGGGCGACACGATCAAGGCCGACAAGGCCGTCAAGGACGCCAAGGCCTCCGACTACGACGGCCTCGTACTGCCGGGCGGCGTGGCCAATCCCGACCAACTGCGCGCCGACAAGAGCGCGGTGAAGTTCGTCCGCGACTTCTTCGAGCAGGACAAGCCGGTCGGGGTGATCTGCCATGGGCCGTGGATGCTCGTCGAGACCGGCGTCGCCAAGGGCCGCAAGGTCACCTCGTGGCCGAGCCTCCAGACCGACCTGCGCAACGCCGGCGCTGAGTGGGTCGACCAGGAGGTCGTCGTCGATAACGGGCTCGTCACGAGCCGCAACCCCGATGACCTCCCGGCCTTCAACGCGAAGATCGTCGAGGAGTTCGCCGAGGGCAAGCACCAGCAGAAGGTCGCTGCTTAGCTTCGGTCGCGTGTCCACACCGGGTGGCCGCGCCCCGGGATCGGATCGTCCGTCCTCAGATCGCGCGGCGCGAGTCACTCGGGCGGGACACGGGCCCGGAATGCGGTCCGGATCTTGGTCGGGAGCGGGCCTGATTACAAGCCCCCGGCGCTGGGGAGAGGCATCCGTCGAGCGCATGAAGATCGGCTACTTCCTCCCGACCCCACGGCACTTCGAGCAGGCGAGCCAGCTCGTGACCGAGGCGATGATCGCGGCCCAGACGACGTCCGGGCCCGACGTCGAGCGCCACGTACAGGCGCCAGAGGAGCATGCGGACACGGGGTTCGATGAGCTGTACATCCAGCAGATCGGGCCCGAGCAGGACAGCTTCTTCGAGGCCCACGCTCAGCACGTGTTACCGCGCGTGGGCTGATGTCCATAGGCACCGGGATCGCTGTTCTCGCTCGGCTGGTCGCGTTCTTCGCGATTTACCTGCTGCTCGCGGACAGCGTGCAGACGCCCGAACTGATCACGGGCGCGGTAGCGGCGGTGCTGGCAGCGGCGTTGGCGACGCTGCTGGGCAACTTTCGCAGCGTGGATGTCCGCGTGCGTCCCTCGATGCTGCGCTACGCCTATCGCCCGTTTATCGCCCTGGTGACCGACAGCGGGCGAGCGGTGTGGGCGCTCGTCCAGCTGCTGGTGCTGCGCCGGCCGGTTCGGGGCCGGTTCCGGGTCGCGCGCTACACCGCGACCGGCGACCGCGATGAAGCTGCGGCGCGGCGGGTCCTCACCGAATGGGCAGGATCACTCGGCGCGAACCGCTACGTCATCGGGATCGACCCGGAGCGCGAGCAGCTGATCGTCCACGAGATGATCCCGGCCCGAGGGCCGCTCGACCCGCTGGAGCTCGGATGAGTGCCTGGCTCGCCGCCTCGATCGTCCTCGCGTGTGGTCTCGTCCCGTGCTGCCTCGGGTGCCTTCGCTCGGATGTGATCTCGGCCCTTGCCGCCTACAACGTCGCCGCCGTAGTGGCGGTACTGCTGCTCGTGACGATGACAATGGCGTTCAACCGCCAGCCGTTCATCGATCTGGCGGTGGTGCTGGTCCCGCTCTCCGCCGGCGGGTCGCTCGCGTTCGTCCGCTTCCTGGGACGCCGGCGATGACGCTCCGGCATGTCGTGGTGGACGTGTTCCTGTGGTTGGGCGTTGCGCTCACGCTCATCGGATGTCTGGGCGTCGTGCTCATGCGGACCGTCTACGACCGCCTGCATTTCTCCAGCCCGGCCGTTCTGGGCGGCGTCTGCGTCGCGATCGCGGTCGTCATCCAGAAGTCGTTCTCGCTCGTCGCCGACAAGTCGATCCTGATCGCGGTCCTACTGATCGTCCTGTCGCCGCTTTTGACCCACGCCACCGCGCGGGCGGCGCGGCTCGCCGAGCACGGGGAGTGGCGTGTCGCCGACGAGGAGGTGGAGGACCCTTGAACGGACTACTCGCCGTGCTCCTGACTCTGGTCGGGGCGGTGGGCACCCTCACGGTGGCGATCCGCGAGCCGGTGCGCCAGACGATCGCGGCGGGATTCCTCAGCCTTGTCCTCGCGCTGCTGTTCTTCGCCCTCCAGGCGCCGGACGTCGCGCTGTCGGAGATCGTCGTCGGCAGCATCGCGGTCCCGGGCATGCTGTTGCTGGCGATCGCCAAGATCCGCGAGCAGGAACAGTCGGCCGACCACGAGCCCGGGGAGGCCGATCGGGGAGGCGACGAATGACCCGGGGTCGAAGCGTCACGGCGCTCATCGGCCTGGTCCTGCTGGTTGGCGGCCTGGCCTGGGGAGCAACCGGCCTCTACGGTTTCGGCCACTATCACGCCAGCTACGGCAGGATCGTCGCGCACGCCTCGGTCCCTGATCGAAGCGCCACGAACTCAGTTGTCGTGACCGCGTTTGATTACCGCGCGTTCGACACGCTCGGCGAGGAATTCATCCTGTTCGTTTCGGTCGTCGGGGTCCTCGTTTTGCTGCGCCGACTTCGCGGGGAGAGCGGTCGCGACGAGGAGAACGTCGCCGAGGAGGATCGCCGGGCCAGCGAGTCGACGCGCTGGATCGGTCTCGCGGCGGCCGGCCCGCTCGTCGTCGTCACCGTCTACATCGTCGTGCATGGTCAACTCACTCCGGGCGGAGGCTTTCAGGGTGGCGTGATCCTGATGAGTGCGATCGCGTTCGTGGCGGTGGGCGGGGAGTCGATGGTCCTGCTTCGGCTCAGGCGAACCTCGAGATGGGTGGAGATGGCCGAGTCGGCGGGCGCGGCCGGCTTCGCGATGATCGGCTTCGGCGGTCTGATCGCCGCTGGAGTGTTTTTCCAGAACTTTCTCCCCAAGGGCACGTCGGGGCTGCTGACCGGAGGTGTCATCCCTCTGGCGAACATCGCCGTCGGGCTGGAGGTTGGCGGCGCGCTGCTGATGGTGATCGCGGAGCTTTTCGATCAGCGGCTGCGTGGACGGCGATTGTGAGCGTTTATCCGTACATCGTCGCCGCGTGGCTGTTGGGCGCGGGTCTGTACGGCGTGATGAGCAGCCGCAACTACGTGCATCTGATCATCTGCCTGACCGTGATGCAGGCGTCGACGTACGTGCTGCTTCTGTCGGTCGGGTACGTGTCGCACGGCAAGGCGCCGATCTTCGCCGACATCCCGACAAACTCGACCGTCGTCGATCCCGTCGTCCAGGCGCTCACCCTGACTGACGTGGTCGTCGAGGCGACCGTCGTGGCCCTCCTGCTGGCGCTCGTTGTCCAGGCCAACAAGCGCTTCAACACCGTCGATCCCGACGCGATGACTCGGATGAGGGAGTGAACCAGTTAGCGCCGCTCGCGGTCGCGGTGCCGCTTCTCGGCGCCGCGCTGCTCGTGCTCGGTCATTCCCTGGTGCCGCGCATCGCCGCCGAGCTCCTTGCGCTCGGCCTCGCGGCCGCGAGTACCGTGATGACGACGCTGCTCCTCATCCACGTCGGCCACGGCCTGACCATCTACTGGTTCGGCGGCTGGCATCCCCGCGAGGGCGTGGCGATCGGGATCGACTTCGCGGTGAGCGCGATCGGCGCCGGCCTCGCGGCATTCGTGAGCTCGCTGATGGTCTTGGCCCTCGTTTTCAGCATCCGCTACCTGGACGTTCGGCACCCGTACTACCAGGTGATGATGCTCACCTTCATGGCCGGGATGGTGGGGTTCTGCCTCTCGGGCGACCTGTTCAACATGTTCGTGATGTTCGAGCTGATGAGCGTCGCGGCCGTCGCGCTCGTCGGGTACAAGATCAGCGAGGGCGCGGCGCTCGAGGGCGGCCTCAACTTCGCGGTGATCAATACGATCGGCGCGTTCCTGTTCCTTCTGGGCATCGCGCTCATCTACGCCCACACGGGAGCGCTGAACCTCGGCCAGATGGGGGCGTCGCTGCGCCGCAGCGGCGACGACCGTGTAGTCGTCGTGGCGTTCACCCTCATCGTCGGAGCGCTGTTGATCAAGGCGGCCGTCGTGCCGTTCCACTTTTGGCTCGCCGACGCATACGCGGTCGCGCTCACCCCGGTGTGCCTCCTGCTGGCCGGCGCCATGAGCGAGCTCGGTATCTACGGCGTCGGGCAGGTCTGGTTCACCGCGTTTCAGGGCGCGCTCGGCTCCCACTTGCACGTGGTCCGGGCGATCTTGGTGGGAGCGGGGTTGCTGACGGCGCTGTGGGGCGGTGCAATGGCGCTGACCGAGGACCACCTCAAGCGGCTGCTGGCTTTCGTGACCATCTCGTTCGTCGGGGTGTTCCTGATCGGGGTGGGTCTACTCAGCGAGGACGGAGTGGCGGGGACGGCCGTGTACGTGCTGGCCGACGGATTCGCGAAGGCTCTTCTGTTCGCGTGCGTGGGCATCCTCCAGCATCGCCTGGGGAAGGTCGGTCAGCATCGGCTGCATGGACGAGGACGAAGCATGGTGGCCACGGGCGTGTTGTTCACCGCCGGGGGATTGCTGATCGCAACGGTGCCGCCCTTCGGACCGTTCCTCGGCAAAGCGATGATCGACGACGCCGCGATCAAGGCCGGCTACGGATTCGTGCCGCCGCTGGTCGCGCTTGCGTCCGGGCTGTGCGGGGCCGCCGTTCTCGCGGCCGGCGCGCGGGTCTTCTGCGGATGGGGCGACCCTGGCCGTGACGCCCCCGACCTGGCCGACGAGGACACCGAACCGGAGACGCGCGAGGGCCAGACCCGCACGCCCGCGACGATGTTCGGCCCCGCCCTCGTGCTGCTCGCAGGCGCCGTCGCCTGCGGCGTCTGGTCTGGTCTGCCGGGACTCGCCGCGAGCGCTGCACACCGGTTCACCGACTTCCCCGGCTACCACGCGGCTGTGTTCGGGACCGCGCGTCACCTCGGATCCGTCAAATCATCCTCGCCGCAATGGTTCGACTACCTCTACGGCGCGGCGGCCACCGCGCTGGCCATCGTGCTGGCCGGGCTCGAGCTGTGGGGCGAGCGAGGGGTGCCGGGCTGGAAGCGAGCGAGCGCGGCGGTAGCCGCCGCTATGGGTCCCATCCGCTCCCTGCACTCCGGACGGGTTGGCGACTACACGGCGGCCTTGGCGCTCGGGATCGGAGTTCTCGGCGTGTTACTGGCCGCGACCCTCGTGTAGCGGTCGATCGCGCGCCGGCGCGCCGGCGCGCCGGCATGCCCGGGCGGTGGCGCCCGCCGGCGCACCTAACCGCAACGGCGTCTGCTCGAGCTTCTGGCAGAGCGGGACGCACGGGCCGACTTTACTTAAGTATTTACTTCTGCTATGCTGACATACGTAAGCAACAGAAGGAGTAAACATGGAGTCGAATATCACTCCCAATCCACAGTCGACGCAGATCACGGTCGATGTCCCGGAGGACCGGGTGGCCGAGTTCCACGCGTTCTTCGCGCGGTTCCTGGCCGGTCCCGGTTCTCGCCGCCGAGGCGGACGCCACGGGCGACACGGTCGCGGGCATCACGGCCACGGTTGCGGGCACCGGCGGGAGACCGCCGAGCAGCGCGAGCCGAGCGCCGAGCCGAGCGTCCAACCGACCGAGATCTAATGGCCGACAAGCAGGTCACGGTGGCCGTCCCCGAGGAGCGGGTGCCGGAGTTCTACGCCTGGTTCGCCGCCTTCCTGGCGTCCGAACCGGGAACTCCGCCCCCGTTCGGTGGGCGCCGCCGCGGCCCGCGGTCGCGTCGACACCAAGATGTCCAAGCCTGGTCGGCCGACGATGCCGACCAGGCGGCTTGGCTATATCGCAAGCTCGCGCCTCCCGCGCGCGAGCTGTTCGACGTCCTCGTGGACAGCCCGGGCACCCGAGTCGGAGGCGAGCAGCTCGCCAGACAGCTCGACCTCGACAAGGGCTCGCACGGCGTGGCCGGCATCCTCGCCTGGCCGGGCCGGTATTCGCGCCACCTGAACCGCGCGATGCCGATCGCGACCGAGGGGCGAGCCGATGGCGGCACCGACTACTACATGGACCCCGCGACGGCCGAGCTTTTCCGTTCCGCTCGCGCGCGCCCGCCGAGGCGCCGTTAGCGGCTGTCGGTACCCGTCGCCTCCCCGATGTCCTGGTCGCGGAGCGGCAGCGTCCCGGCGACCATGCGGGCCATCGCTTCCGGAGTCGTGAGCCGCGCGGGGGAGGGGTCGGCGGCGCTCCGCGCCGCGATTCGGTCGAGGTCGAGTCGCAAGGCCGAGCCGACCACGATCGTGTTGCCGGTGCGGCCCCCGAGCGCCCATACCCGCGGATAGGCTGCCGACAGGGCGGCGGCGACGAGGCGCACCTCGCGGTCCGAGCGATCGTCGAGGACGTTGATGAGCGCCAGTGGCGCAACGCGCGCCGCGTCGCCGAGGGCCTCGACGGTGATCAGGTGGCGCGGCACGGTGGCCGCGACAAATGCATCTATCGCAACCGCGTCCCAGCCCGCTGCGGGCTGGCCGGCGATGAACTTCCGACCCTCGGCCACCCGCACCCGCAGCCCGCGCTTCCGCCGCAGGCCACAGTGCTCGCGGGCCAGCGCCAGCACGTCGGGATCGACCTCACAGACCTCCTGCAGCCCGCTCCGATCCGAAGCCTCAGCCGCGAGGGCCCGCGGCAGCGCGCACGCGCCGCCCCCGACGTGGATCACTCGGCAGGCGTGCGCGGCCCGGAGCACGATCCGCATCCAGCGCATGTAGTCGAACTCGAGATGGGTCGGGTCGGCCAGGTCGACGTAGGACGCGTCCATCTCGCCTTGGCGCAGCAGCCGTCCGGACCGACGCAGTGGATCGCTCTCGACGGTCAGGTCTCCTCGTCGAGCGACCACCGTGGGTGCGGTCCGGGCGCGGGCCATCACGGCACAGGCTGCCACGGGATTTAGAGCTTGCGCCGGCGCCTCCGCCGGGACCGTTTCTACCCTGCTACTTCCCGGTCCCCGAGCATGAGTAGCGTCCGAGCCCGAGTCGCCCCCAAGCTGAGCCTGGCCCGCGCCCGGCGCATCGCGCTGGCCGCGCAGGGCTTCGACCGGACACGTCCGGCCCGGCCGGCGAGCACGGCCCGGATCGCGAGGCTGATCAGGGAGCTCGGGGTGCTTCAGCTCGACTCGGTCAACGTGTTCCTGAGGGCCCATTACATGCCGGTCTTCTCGCGCTTGGGCCCGTATGACCGCTCGCGGCTGGACCGCATCGCCGGGCACGGAACCGGGCGGATCGATCGCCGGCTCGTCGAATATTGGGCCCACGAGGCGTCGCTGATCCCCGTCGAGCTCCATCCACTGTTCCGCTGGCGGATGGCGGACGTGGATCGCGAGGCCTGGGGGTCGATCTCACGGGTGGCTCGCGAGCAGCCGGAGCTCGTGGCGCAGACGCTCGAGCTGGTGACGCGCGACGGTCCGATCCGGGCGCGCGACACCGGCGCTGTGCGTCCGCCCCCGCGGCCGGGTCACATGTGGAACTGGCACGCGGGGAAGGTCGCCCTCGAGCACCTGTTCTTCACCGGACGCATCGGCGCCGCGCGCCGGGTCAACTTCGAACGTCTTTACGACACGATCGAGCGCGTGCTCCCGGCCGAGATCCGCGAGCGCCCGGCACCGAGCCCCGAGGACGCGCAGCGCGAGCTCGTACGAGTCGCCGCCCAGGCCCTTGGCGTCGCCACCGAGCCCGACCTTGGCGACTACTTCCGCCTCCCCAGAAGCGACTCGAAGGCGCGGGTGGCCGAGCTCGTCGGCGCCGGCGAGCTGACTCCGGTTGAGGTCGAGGGATGGACGGCGCCGGCCTACCTGTGGCCGGACGCCCGCGCCCCACGCGGGGTGCATGCCCGGGCGCTGATCTCGCCCTTCGATTCACTGATCTGGTTCCGGCAGCGGACCGAGCGGCTGTTCGACTTCCGCTACCGGATCGAGATCTACACTCCGGCCGCCCAGCGCGTGTACGGCTACTACGTACTGCCGTTCCTGCTCGGAGACAGGCTGGTCGCCCGGGTCGATCTCAAAGCCGACCGGAGTCGCGGCGCGCTCCTTGTCCAGGGCGCCTACGGCGAGGCCGGCGTCGACCGGCGGCACGTGGCGCGAGAGCTCGCGGCCGAGCTGCGGCTCGTCGCCGGCTGGCTCGGCCTGGACGAGCTCGTCGTCGCGCCGCGCGGTGACCTGGCCACCGAGCTGACGGCCGCCGCGAACTGACCTGGGCGCCCACCGACCTGGCCCTCCCGCCGGACAGGCGTGCGCCGGGCGATTAAAGGGCAGCCTTGGACCAACGTGTCCGACTCGAGGATCAACGCGGGGGTCATCTACAAGGCGGTACTGCTCGCCTTCGGTCTGGTCGTCGCGGCGATGATCTTCCATGCCCTGATCAGCCTCGTCCTCGGGGTACTCATCGTCGTGATCATCGCCGCGCCCCTGTCGGCGTTCGCCGACATTCTGGAGCGCTGGCGCGTTCCCCGAGCGATCGGCGCGACCGTCGGGCTCCTGCTCGGACTGGCCGTGCTGGCGGGTCTGATCGCTCTCGTGGTGCCGGTGTTCACGCGAGAGGTCAATCACTTCGCGGCTTCGCTCCCCACCATCGGCGACTCCCTCAGCCAGCGGCTCGGCCGCCTCACCGGCTCCTCGCCCGCGCACATCACCGCTCAGATTCAGCGCTTCATTACCGGATACACACGCGACCCGTCCAAGCTGCTCGGGCCGGTCGCCTCGATCGGCGCGAGCGTCGCGGCCGCGGTGGCGGCGATCGTGGTGGTACTGATCACCTCGCTCTACACCGCGATCCACCCCCGACCCCTCGTCACCGGGGTGATCCGCGTGTTCCCGCCGCGGCAGCGGCCGCACGTGGAGCACATCCTGGGCCGTCTGCGGATCGCATACCTGGCCTGGCTGCGCGGTCTTCTCGTCGGCATGGTGGTGCTCGGAGGGCTGACCTACCTCGGATTGGAGCTCGTCGGACTGCAGTTCGCCGCCTTCTTCGCGGTGTTCACCGCGGTGGCGATGATCGTGCCCTACTTCGGCGCGCTGGCCAGCTCGATCCCGCCGATCGTGTACGCGCTCACCGTCTCGACCAAGGAGGCGGTGCTGGTGGCGATCGTCTACGTCGCCGCCCACCAGCTCGAGAGCAACGTGATCCAGCCATTGGTCGTGGCCCGGACCGTGAAGCTGCATCCGGCGCTGGTCGCCATCGGCGTAGTCGCCGTCGAGCAGCTGTTCGGGTTCATCGGACTGTTGGTGGCGGTCCCGATCCTTGCCACCGCCGCCATCCTGGTCGACGAGCTATGGGTCAAGCCGCTCGAGCGCGGCGAGGGACGCGCGCCGGTGGAGCAGATCCGGCGCTCGGCCTCCGAAGGGCTGTCAGTCAGAGCCCGGCGCTGAACGTGTGTGCGTGCTGTCGCCGTCGGGTAGTTCGCGAGCATGGCCGAGAACGATCCCGAGCGGCTCGCCGAGGACCTCGAACGAGAGGCCGACGAGCTCGAGCGCCGCAGTGACGAGCTCAAGGAGCGCACCGACAAAGCGTCCCAGGAGTGGCAGGACAAGCGCTCGGATCCGAGCGTTCCCGGCGCGCAGCCACCCGCCGAGGGCGAGGAATCGCAGCCCGGCTCGGACGGCGAGAGCTAGACAGTCGCGTCCCCGCGATGACCGAACCGCGCCCGCGCGTGTTTTGCGCTGATGGCCCCGGGTAAGCACCGCGCTGCGATGGACGCCCGGCGCGCGATTCCCCCGTTCCTACGGCAGCTGCCCGGAGACCCGTACGGGCTTGGCCGCGCCGCCCGGTCCGCGCAATCGGAGCACCTGACGCCGCGCACGCGCACGGCCGACAGGGTCGTCCAGTCGATCTGTCCCTACTGCGCCGTCGGGTGCGGGCAGAAGGTGTACGTCAAGGACGAGAAGGTCATCCAGATCGAGGGCGATCCCGATTCGCCGATCTCGCGCGGAAGGCTGTGCCCCAAGGGCTCGGCTTCCGAGAAGCTGGTCAACTCGCCGATGCGCGAGACGCGAGTGAAGTACAGGCGCCCCGGCGGCACCGACTGGGAGTACATCAGCCTCGAGCGGGCCACCGACATGATCGCCGACCGGATGATCAAGGCCCGCGAGGAGACCTGGGAGGAGGTAACCGAAGACGGCGAGCCTCTCAAGCGCACGCTCGGCATGCACTTCCTGGGCGGCGCCACGCTCGACAGCGAGGAGAACTACTTGATCAAGAAGTTCTTCACCGCGCTGGGCGCGCTCTCGATCGAGAACCAGGCACGCATATGACACAGCTCGACCGTCCCCGGTCTGGGGACATCATTCGGTCGCGGTGGCGCTACCACCTTCCAGCAGGACCTGCAGAACTCCGACTGCATCTTGATCATGGGGTCAAACATGGCCGAGCAGCACCCGGTCGGTTTCCAATGGGTGCTCGAAGCCAAGGAGCGGGGCGCGAGGGTGATCCACGTCGACCCGAGGTTCACCCGTACCAGCGCGATGGCCGATCTGCATGTACCGATCCGGCCGGGTACGGACGTCGCCTTCCTCGGCGGGATCGTCAACTACATCTTCGAGCACGACGCCTGGTTCAAGGAGTACGTCCAGCACTACACCAACGGCCCGGTCGTCATCGCTCCCGAGTTCCGGGACGCCGAGCAGGATGCTTCGGGTCTGTTCTCGGGGTGGAACCCGGACGACCGCTGTTACAACATCGACACCTGGATCTACGACAAGGCGGGCGGCGAGGCGAGCGCGGGCGCGTCCGAGCACCGGGCCGACGTGTCCGGTCACCAGGCCCACGGCGCCCACGGGATGCGGCTTCCCGGCGGCCAGCCCCCCGAGCTCGACAGCACGATGCAGCACGAGCACTGCGTCCTCCAGCTCGTCCGCCGGCACTTCGCGCGCTACACGCCTGAGTTGGTCCAAGAGGTATGCGGCTGCTCGCGGGATGACTTTCTCGCGGTTGCCGCGGCCTTGTGCGAGAGCTCCGGGCGCGAGCGAACGTCCGCGATCGTCTACGCGGTCGGCTGGACGCAGCACACCGTCGGCGTCCAGAACGTCCGCGCCGCGTCGATCGTCCAGCTACTACTCGGCAACGTCGGGCGCCCGGGCGGTGGAATCCTCGCGCTGCGTGGCCACGCGAATATCCAGGGCTCGACCGACATCCCGACGCTCTACGACATCCTGCCGGGGTACATCCCGATGCCGCACCCCCGGAGGCACCCCAGCCTCGACACGTTCGTCGAGCTGAACGGACCCGACACCGGCGCGTGGGGCAACCTCAGGCCGTACATCGTGTCGCTGCTCAAGGCGTGGTGGGGCGATGCCGCGACCGAGGAGAACGAGTTCTATTTCCGCCACCTGCCGCGGATCAACGGCGATCACTCGCACTACGCGATGATGCTGAAGGCGCTCGACGGCGGGCTCAAGGGCATGTTCTGCGTCGGCCAGAACCCAGGCGTCGGCTCGGCCAACGCAAAGCTGATGCGCCTCGCGCTCGGCCGGCTCGACTGGCTGGTGGTGCGCGACTTCCAGCCCACCGAGTCTGGTCTGTTCTGGAAGGACTCCCCCGAGCACGAGACCGGGGAGGTCCGGACCGAGGACATCAAGACCGAGGTGTTCTTCCTGCCCGTCGCGGCCCACACCGAGAAGGAGGGCAGCTTCACCAACACCCAGCGACTGGTCCAATGGCATAACCAGGCCTGTGAGCCGCCCGGCGAGTGCCGCTCGGAGCTGCACTGGATCTACCACCTGGGCAAGCGCATCCGCGAGAAGCTGTCCGCCTCAGAGGACCCCAAGGACCGGCCGATCCTCGACCTGACCTGGGATTACCCCGTGGTGGGCCCGCAGGAGGAGCCCGACGCCGAGCACGTACTCCAGGAGATCTCGGGGCGCAAGGCGGACGGCTCGTTCCTGTCGAGCTACGACGAGCTCGGACAGGACGGCTCGACCGCTTGCGGGTCCTGGATCCACTGCGGGGTCTACCAGGATGGCGTCAACCAGTCCGCGCGCAAGAAGCCCCATACCGAGCAGAACTGGATCGCCCACGAGTGGGGATGGGCATGGCCCAAGAACGTTCGCATCATCTACAACCGGGCGTCGGCCGACCCGGAGGGAAAACCCTGGTCGGAGCGCAAGCGCTACGTGTGGTGGGACGCCGAGCAAGGCAGGTGGACGGGCCTGGGCGACTCGCCCGACTTCCCGCCGACCAAGGCGCCCGATTACCGGCCGCCCGAGGACGCCAAGAAGATGGAGGCGATCGCCGGCGACAAGCCCTTCATCCTTCACCCCGACGGCCGGGGTTGGCTGTACGCGCCGACCGGCCTCGTCGACGGACCGCTCCCGGCCCACTACGAGCCCGAGGAGACGCCGTTCCGCAACCCGCTCTACGCCCAGCAGCAGAACCCCACGCGCCAGCGGTTCCCGCGGCGCGAGAACGCATATCACCCAAGCGACGGGGAACCAGGGGCTGACGTTTTCCCGTTCGTACTCACCACATACCGCCTGACCGAGCACCACACCGCGGGCGGGATGTCGCGCACCGTGCCCTACCTGGCCGAGCTCCAACCCGAGTTCTTCTGCGAGGTCTCGCCGGAGCTCGCCGCCCAGCGCGGCCTCGTCCACGGCGGCTGGGCGACCATCGTCACCGCGCGCCAGGCGGTCGAGGCCCGGGTCATGGTCACCAACCGGATCAAGCCCCTGATCGTGGAAGGCCGGCCCATGCACCTGGTCGGCGCGCCCTACCACTGGGGCGGGGTGGGGATCGTCACGGGCGACTCCGCCAACGACCTGCTGCCGATTACGCTCGACGACAACGTCCACATCAGCGAGTACAAGGCGGCCACGTGCGACATCCGTCCCGGACGGCGGCCGCGCGGCCATGCCCGCGCCGACCTGGTTGAGGAGTACCGCCGGCGCGCCGGGGTGAAGACGTGAGCTTCGAGACGATCGCCTGGCCGGGCAGCTACGGCGATGAAGCCAAGCCGCGCAAGGGGTTCTTCACCGACACGTCGGTGTGCATCGGATGCAAGGCGTGCCAGGTCGCGTGCAAGGAGTGGAACCAAGTTCCGATGTCGCTGCAGGCATTCACCGGGAAGTCGTACGACAACACGACGCAGCTCGGAGCCGACAACTGGCGCCACGTGGCATTCATAGAGCAGAAGCTCCCGGTGGACGCGGGCGAGGGAGCATCGCTGGTCCAAGCCGCCGAACGCGGCGCAGCGCTCAACGGCGGCCTGGCCACCTACCAAGAGGGGGACGGCCTGCGCTGGCTGATGGCCTCAGACGTGTGCAAGCACTGCACCGACGCGGCCTGCCTCGACGTGTGCCCGACCGGCGCGCTGTTTCGAACCGAGTTCGGCACGGTCGTCGTCCAGCAAGACGTCTGCAACGGCTGCGGCTACTGCGTGTCGGCGTGTCCATTCGGGGTGATCGACCGGCGCGAGGGCGACGGGCGCGCATGGAAATGCACCCTGTGCTACGACCGCCTGAAGGACGAACAGGAGCCGGCGTGCGCGCAAGCGTGCCCGACCAACTCGATCCAGTTCGGTGACCTCACCGTCCTTCGCGAGCGCGCCGAGCACCGGCTCGGCCAGCTCCAGCGCGCGGGCCAGGAGAGCGCGCAGCTCTATCTGACTGACGAGGACGACGGGGTCGGCGGAGCCGGCGCGTTCTTCCTGCTCCTCGACGACCCCGAGGTGTACGGGCTGCCGCCGGATCCGGTGGACACGCGGCGGGACCTTGGGTCGATCTGGGCGGCGGCGGGCGCGGCGGCGGTGGCGCTCGGAGTCGGGCTAGGGGCCGCGGTGTTTGGAGGCGGGCGATGAGCGACTCCTATCACGGCCAGCCGATCCTCAAGGAGCCAACCTGGACGTGGGAGATCCCGACCTATTTCTTCACAGGCGGGATGGCCGGCGCCTCCGCCGGCCTCGCCTACCTGTCCGGGCTCCGGGGCAACGACGTGCTGGCGCGCCGCGCCTGGGCGATCTCACTGGGCGCGATCGGGGTCAGCCCGGTGTTCCTCATCTCCGACCTGGGGCGCCGGGCGCGCTTTCTCAACATGCTGCGGATGTTCAAGATCACCTCGCCGATGAGCGTGGGCTCGTGGATCCTCAGCGGGAGTGGAGCCACCACCGCGGTGGCCGCGGTCAACGCCTGGACGGGGCTGTTCCCGCGCCTCGCCCGGGAGGCCCGACCCGCTGCCGCGCTCCTCGGCCTGCCGCTCTCGACCTACACCGCGGCGCTTATCGCCAACACCGCGGTTCCCGTATGGCACGAGTCCCGCCGCCTCCTGCCGTTCGTGTACGGGTCGGGCGCGGCGCTCACCGCCGGCGCCACCGCGGCCATGATCACGCCGCCTGCGTACGCTGCCCCGGCCCGCCGGCTGGCCGTCGGCGCCGCGCTGGTGGAGGTCGGGATCAAGGAGGTCATGCACCACCAGCTCGGAGCTCAGGGCGAGCCCTACACGCAGGGGGCGGGCGCGCGCTTTGGCCATCTCAGCCGGGCCTGCAACCTGGCCGGCTCTGCGCTCATGCTCCGCGCCGGCGCGCGCTCCCGCCCGGCCGCAATCGCCGCCGGCGTGCTCCTGTGTGCCGGCGCGCTGAGCGCCCGGTGGAGCACGTACCGGGCGGGGTTCCAATCGGCGGCCGATCCGAAGTACGTCGTCGGGCCACAACGAGCGAAGATCGAGCGCGGCGAGCGACCGGGCGCGTCACGACGCCGGTCCAGGGTCAGCGTGGTCCGCGCGGACAAGGGGTCCCCGGCCACAGCGCCGGTGGAGCTGTCCGCCCCCTGACGCGTCTCCTCGCGGGCCCGCCGCTGGTTATCGCGCGCGCGTGAGGGTAGAGGTTCGAGCCGTGCAAGTGTGGAGCCCGGTAGGGGCGATCCAGGGCCTCATCGATACCCGTACCGAGTACGACCATCTGTTCTCGATCTACGTTCCGATCGCGATCGGCGTGTTCGTGCTGATCGTCGTCCTGGTGCTGGCGGCGGTCCTCATCTACCGGCGCCGCCCGCCCGAGCGAGCCGCTCGGTGGCATGAGCACAACCCGCTCGAGGGCACCTACGCGGTGCTCCTGGCGTGCGTAGCCGGGTTCCTGCTCTACCTGACCTTCACCGCCGAGCACAAGGTCGACACCGTGGCCAACCAGGAGCACCCGAGCGTGGTGATAAGGGTGTCCGCGTCGAAGTGGGAGTGGGCCTTCAGCTACCCGGCCTACGGGTTCACCGTGCGCAGCGGGGTGGTCGGCCGCCAGCCCCTGGTCGTGCCTGCCGGCGAGGCGGTCCGCTTCGAGATCACCTCGCTCGACGTCATTCACTCCTTCTGGATCCCGGCGCTCCGTTACAAGCACGATGCGATCCCCGGCTCGACCCAGATCGCGACGCTCGTGTTCCGCCGGGGGGTGTTCCCCGGACAGTGCGCCGAGTTCTGCGGACTGCGTCACGCGGACATGATCTTCACCGCGCAGGCGGTCAGCCCCGCGGCGTTCGCGACGTGGGCTCGGAGCCGAGGGACCGCCGCGGCGCCGTGAGTGTCGCCGCCGCCTCGCGCGCCCGCGTCCGGCGTATGACCGGATGGCTCGGCGCGGTCACCAGCACCGACCACAAGCGCATCGGCTTGACCCTCGGCGTGTGCTCGCTCTTCTACTTCCTCCTCGGCGGTGTGTTCGCACTCTTGATGCGCACGCAGCTGGCCCAGTCGAACATGCAGTTCGTCTCGGACAACTCCTACAACGAGCTGTTCACGATGCACGGCTCGACGATGATCTATCTGTTCGTGACGCCGATGGCGATCGCGATGGCGATCTACCTGGTCCCGTTGCAGATCGGCGCCACGCGGCTGTCGGCGCCCCGGCTGTGCCTGGCCGGGATGTGGACCTGGCTGTGCGGGGGATTGGTCATGCAGCAGGGCTGGTTCGCCTCCGGCGGCGCCGGCCGGACCGGGTGGTCCTCGTATGCGCCGTTGTCCAACGGCACCAACACACCGGGCGTCGGTCAGGACCTGTGGGTAGTCGGGGTCATCCTTGCCGCCGCCGGCATGCTCGTGATGGCCGCCTGCGTGGTGGCCACGGTCGCGCGCCGCCGTGCCCCCGGCATGTCGTTGCTGCGCATGCCGGTGTTCACCTGGACCGCGCTGGTCAGCATGCTCATGGTGGTGGGGGCCTTCCCGATGCTCGTCGTGGTCATGGTCCTGCTCTACATCGACCGTCACGGTGGTCACATCTTCACCGGGTTCGAAGGCGCGATCGACTACCAGGACCTGTTCTGGTTCTTCGGCCACCCCGTCGTGTACGTGATGTTCTTCCCCTACCTGGGCGCCGCGGCCGAGGCGATCGCGGTGAACGCGCACAAGCGCTGGTTCGGTTACATCGCATTCGTCGCCTCGATCATGGCCTTCGCGGCGCTGTCGATGGCGGTGTGGTCACACCACATGTACGTCACCGGGGGAGTCACTAACCAGTACTTCGCGTTCACCTCGACCGCGCTCCTGGTTCCGGCGGGCATCGAGTACTTCGACATGATCGGCACGCTGATCGGCGGCTCGATCGTGCTCCGGACGTCGATGCTGTTCGCGCTGGCGTTCTTCCTGCAGTTCCTGATCGGCGGGCTGAGCGGCATCTTCGTGGCCTCGCCGGTGCTCGACTACCAGGCCTACGGGACGTACATCATCGTCGCCCATTTTCACTACACGCTGTTCGCCGGCAGCATCTTCGGTTTCTTCGCTGGCGTCTACCACTGGTTCCCCAAGATCACCGGCGCGGTGCTGCGCGAGCGGCTCGGGAAGCTCCAGCTGCTGGTGATGGTCGTGGGGACGAACATGACCTTCTTCCCGATGTTCTTCCTCGGCAACGACGGGATGCCGCGACGGGTCTCGCGCTACCCGACGCACCCTGGGTGGGGCACGCTGAACGAGATCGAGACGATCGGCGCGGGTGTCATCGCGCTCGGCGTGCTCACGTTCCTGATCAACGTGTTCGTGTCGTTGCGCCGGCGCGTGCCCGCGGGCGACGATCCGTGGCTCGGCCACACGCTCGAGTGGGCCACCACCTCGCCGCCGCCGCCGCTCAACTTCGAGGCGCCGCTGCCGCCGATCCGCTCCTACGCGCCGCTGCTCGACCTGCGCGAAGCGGAGATGGATCGGGCGCGTCGGCCTGCCGAGGTGCCGGCGAGCTGATGCGCGGCGGCGCGATCCCAATCCTGGCCTGGGGAACGATCCTGCTCGTCCTCGCGGTCGGCAACTGGGTGTGGAACGACCGGGTGGTCGGCTCGGGCGCGGCCAGCGCGGCCGTGCTGATCATCTACGGCTTCGGCGTGGCCGTGTGGCTGGCGCGGCGCAGGGAGGCGCTCCGCCGCGGGCCCCCCGAGCCGCGCACCGAACCCGAGTCGGTCCCACAGGCCAGTCTCGCCGCCGTCGGCATCGGCGTGTCCGCCGGCTGCGCCCTGTTTGGATTGGCGTGGGCGAAGTTCCTGCTCGATTTCGGCATCGCGCTGTTCATCGTCTCGGTCGGGCGTCTGGTGCTCGAGCTGCGGGCCGAGCGCGCGAGCCGCCGAGCCGCCCGCGGCGAGTCGGAGCGGGCATGAGCGCGCCCTCGCTACCTTCGCTGCTCGTCTCCCACTGGGCGTTCAGCGCCTCGGTGGTGATCCCGGCGGCCGGGTCGGCCACGCTCTACCTGCTCGGCGTGCGGCGCACCGTCGGTCGGTGGCCGGCTCGACGGACCGTCGCCTTCCTGGCCGGGATCGGCGCGGTGATCCTCGCACTGCAGTCAGGAATCGACAGCTACGACGACCGGATGCTTTCCGACCACATGGTTCAGCATCTCCTGCTGCTGCTCGTGGCGCCGCCGCTGCTGCTTGGCGGACGGCCGGTGGTCATGGCGCTGCGCTCTCTGCCGTCAGCCCGCCGGCGAACGTTCGCGCTGGCGCTCGACCGGACCCGGCGCTTTACCGGACCGGCGCCCTCGCTCGCCCTGTTCACCGGGGTGATCTTGCTCACCCACCTGCCGTCGTTCTACGACGCCACCCTCAGCCACCCGGCACTACACGACGCTGAGCACGCCGCGTATCTCGCGGTCGGCCTGCTCATGTGGTCGCCGCTCCTCGACGGCGACCCCGCTCCGCGATACCGGCTCAACGGTCTCGGCAAGCTCGTCTACGCCAACCTGGCGATGCTGCCGATGGGGTTGCTCGGCGCGTACCTGAACCGTCACCCCACACTGGTCTACCCGGCCTATGGGCCGCCGGCGCGAGCGCTCGGGATTTCCGCGCTCACTGATCAGGCGCAGGCCGGCGCGATCATGTGGGTTCTCGGCGCATCGATCATGGCCGCGGTCGGCCTGTGGGCCGCGGTGGCGGCGCTCGTGGCCGAGGAGCGCCGGCAGGTGGCGCGGGAGGCTCGGGCCGACGCGTCGCTGGCCGAGAGGATGCGCTCGGCGTGAGGCGCGTGTTCCTGCGCTGGCTCACTCACCGCTCGCGGATCCCGCCGGCTCTCCGCCTGTCGCTGGCGGTGGTCCTGGCCACGATGGCGATCGTCGGGATTGCCGCGGAGCCGTCCCGGGGTCAGTCGGACGGTTCGTCCGCGGGCGCGCCGCCCACGGCCGGGGGCCCGCTGCCTGAGCCGGACTCGCCGACCAAGACCCCCGAGCCGCAGGGCCCGGGCAACCCGACCAAGAGCTTTCCCGACTCGCCGGCGCTGCGCGCCCAGGGATTTACCCTTTATCAGTCCAGCTGCTCCTCCTGTCACGGGATCGCGCTCCAGGGGACGCCGGGCACCGCGCCGTCGCTGCGCGGGGTCGGCGCCGGCCCGGTCGACTTCTACCTCTCGACGGGGAGGATGCCGCTCGAGCAGCCGCGCGAGGAGCCGCTGCGCGGCAGCCCGGCGTTCACGCGCCCGCAGATCGACGCGCTGATCGCGTACATCGGCTCCTTCGGCGGTCCGGCGGCGCCGACCGCCAACCCGGCCGACGGCAATCTGGCGCTCGGCTTCCGTGCGTTCACGCTGAACTGCGCCGGTTGCCACCAGATCGCCGCCCGGGGTGGGATCACCGTGAACGCCCAGATTCCCGACCTCCAGGAGGCCACCGCGCAGCAGATCGCCGAGGCCGTGCGGATGGGGCCGTACCTGATGCCGCACTTCGACTCCAACCTGATCGACCAGCACGAGCTCGACTCGATCGCCCGGTACGTCCTGTGGACCCGGCACCCCTATAACGCCGGCGGCTGGGGGATCTACAACATCGGCCCGATCCCGGAGGGGATGGTGGCCTGGTTCATCGGCCTGGCTGCGCTGGTGATCGTGGCGCGGCTGATCGGAGAAAGGATGGACGAGCCCGTATGAGCGCCGACGACGACAAGCCCATCTCGCGACTGGCGAGGCTGCTCGGGGTGCTGGTGGCGGCGCGTACGGCCGCGCGGGCGGCGGCGAACCGAGGACATTCGGTCCCGCGCGACGCGGGCGGAACGGAACATCCGGGATCGGGTATTGACCCGAGCAAGCGAGTAGTGCCGTCTGACCGCCGGGCCGAGGGCCTCGTGGCGCTGCTGCTCGTATTCGCGGCGGTGTTTGCCTTCGCGTTCACGGTCATCTACGTCGTGCTCTCCGGCGACACGCAGCTGCTGGGGGTCGCGGTAGGCGGGGCGCTGCTGTCGCTGGCAGCCGCCTGCATCGTCGCCGGCAAGTTCGTCGTCCCGCAGGAGACGGCCATCGAGGACCGCGGTCGGCTGCTCGACGAGGAGCAGACCGGGGAGGCCGTCGAGATGATCGAGGCGGGGGGAGAGGGGATCTCGCGCCGCGCGATGCTGGTCGGGGCCGGCGGAGTGGCGGGCGCCGCGCTCCTGACCGCCGCGGCCACACCGCTGGCCTCTCTGGGCCCCACGCTGAAGAGTCTGCACGAGACCCCCTGGGCGCGCGGTGTCCGCCTGGTCGACGATCAGGGCCGGCCCTACCTGGCCGACGAGATCCAGATCGGCTCCTTCTACACCGCGCTGCCCGAAAACAAGGATCCAGAATCGTTCGGGGCCGGGCTGCTCGTGGTCCGCCTGCCGGCGGAGTTCATCCACCTGCCGGCGCCGCGGCGGGACTGGGCGCCGTACGGGATCCTCGCCTACTCCAAGATCTGCCCTCACGCCGGGTGCGCGATCTCGCTCTACCGCTACCCGACCTACGCGCCGACCAGCGAGCAGCCGGCCTTCACCTGCCCGTGCCACTACTCGACGTTCCTGCCGGGTGAGGGCGGGCGACTCGTGTTCGGTCCGGCCGGCCGGGCCCTCCCGCAGCTGCCACTGATGATCGACTCCGGTGGCTACCTGCGCGCCGCCGCCGGCTTCCACGAGGACATCGGGCCCTCCTGGTGGGGCGTGCATCGGGCCCAGTCGTGAACCTCGTCGAGCGCTACGTCCACCGCCGCTTCGAGCGGGCCAGCCGGTCGGCCGAGCAGCGGGTCGGGCTGGCCGCCGGGATCAAGTGGGCCATGCGCTACGTGTTTCCCGACCATTGGTCGTTCCTGCTCGGCGAGATCGCCCTGTACTCGTTCATGGTCCTGGTCGGGACGGGGATCTTTCTGACCCTCTACTACATCCCGAGCGACTCGCAGGTCGTCTACCACGGCTCCTACCCGCTGCTCCAGGGCACGCAGATGTCGGAGGCCTACCGCTCGGTGCTGAACCTGAGCCTGAACGTGCCCGCCGGGCTGCTGTTCCGCCAGGTCCACCATTGGGCCGCGGATGTGTTCATCGCCTCGATCGTGCTCCACCTGATCCGGGTGTTCTTCACGGGGGCTTATCGCAAGCCGCGCGACCTGAACTACTTCATCGGTCTGACGATGCTGATGCTGGCGATCCTCGAGGGGTTCGCCGGCTACTCGCTGGTCGACGACCTGCTGTCGGGGATGGGGCTGGCGATCGCCTACTCGGTGGCGATGTCGATCCCGCTCATCGGCGGGCAGCTGGCGACGCTGATCTGGGGCGGGCCGTTCCCGGGCAACAGCACGTTCTGGCCGCGGCTGGAGATCGTCCACGTGCTGCTGATCCCGGCGGCGCTGGCCGGCCTGATCACGATCCACCTGGCGATGATCATGCGCCAGCACCACTCGCAGTTCCCGGGCCCGGGACGGCGCGAGCGCAATGTCGTCGGCACGCCGATGTGGCCCGCGTACGCGCTGCGCTCGATCGGCCTGATGCTGGCCGTGGCCGGACTCCTGTTCCTGCTCGGCGGCCTCATCCAGATCAACCCGATCTGGCAGTGGGGCCCGTATCACCCGTACCTGTCGGAGAACGGCGCCCAGCCCGACTGGTACATCGGCTGGCTGATCGGGGCGCTTCGGCTCATGCCCAACTGGGAGCTGGTGATCGCCGGCCGCACGGTGATCCCCAATCCGTTCTGGGGAGGCGCTGCGTTCCCGCTGTTCGTGTTCGTGGTCATGTTCGCCTGGCCAGCCATCGAACGCAGGTTCACCCGCGACGCGCGACGGCATGACCTGCTCGATCGCCCTCGCGACCGGCCGGTCCGGACGGCCGTCGGGGCGGCCTTCCTCAGCTGGGTCGTGGTCGTGTTCGCCGTCGGCTCGACGGACCGGATCTTCTACCGGTTGGGCGTTTCCTACACCGAGCAGATCCACGTGTGGCGGGTCGGGATCTGGGTCATCCCAATTGTCGTGTTCTTTGCCACCCGGAGCGCGTGCCGGTCACTACAGCGCAGCGGGGCGCATCCGTTGCGAGCGTGGCAGGGCAACGTCGTGCGCCGGCGGGCCGACGGCGCGATCGAGGTGCTCGACGACAGTCCGGACCGGGTTGAACCGCCGATGACGGAGCCTCCGGTCGGTACGGTCCCAGGTCAGGACCCCCGGTAGCTCAGTCGGTCGCGGCGCTGCGATCGCGGTCGTGGTTACGCAGCACGATGCGCAGCAGCTCGGAACCGTCGATCACTTCGCTCACGAGCTCATCCGCGAGCTGAACCACGGTCGATTCGCTCGTCTCCTGAAGCTGCTGGCTCGCGCCCGCGCGGAACGGGCCGATCGTCAACGCGAGCTGGTGACCGCTGGAGCCGAGGGCGAAGCTGACGCGGCCGCTCGAGGCAAACGCCTGCACGTGCTCGGTGATCGCCCGGGTAACCAGGAACACGTCCGAGAATCGCTCGAGCGCAAAGCGTGAGCGCGCCGTCAGCGCGCTCGTCAGTGGCTCCAGGACGTCGGCCAGCAGTTCGGTCGGGAGCAGGGTCACGACCGCATCGCCCGACAGGCCCCGCCGCCACGGCGTCCACGCCTCGAGGTCCTCGCTCTCCTCAAGACGCGCGAGCAGCCGATCACGGCGCGTGTCGTGGCGGATGTCGAACCCCATGCGGACTTCGGTCCCGCTCCCGGGCGCGGTCAGGAACTCCGCGCGGTTGGCCAGCGCGTTGATCAGCGGGAGGCCGACTCGCAACCGGTCGCCCGCCGGCGCCAGCCGCTGGAACCCGCCGCCCCAGTCGCGCACGCTCACCTCGACACTCTCCAACCCGACATCCACGCGGACGGCGATCGCGCCGCTCTCGCCGCGGTAGGCGTGATCAACTGCGTTGTTGCACGCCTCGCTGACGGCCGTCTTCACGTCGTCGACCAGTTCAGGCCGCAGGAAGAACGGCTTGACCAGCGCGCCCAGCGCCGCTCGTACCAAGCCGGCGCTGTCTGGGCGGCTGTCCAGGCGCACGTTGAGTATCCCCGGCCGTCCCGAAACCATGAGGAAGTGTTTCCCCGCATGGCGATCGGAAAAACGGGGCACCGCCGCGAGGTGCCGCGGGCCTGGCCCGCCGCACGCGCCGAGCGGCGAGGCTCTACGCGCTCGCTCGCGCCCGGTTGGCGACGGCGCCGCGGCTCGCACCGAGCCGCGTCGAGGCCGGAATCCCCACCACCAGGCACAGGATGCAGCCGACCAGCATGGCGTCGTGGACGGTCGACGCGTCGGTGCCGCCGGCCAGGACGACGCCGCCCAGGCCCGCCCCCATGCCGGCGCCCAGCAGCCGGCCGACCGACAGTATCGCCGAGGTTCTTCCGTGCGACGCCGGCGGCGTGGCGTTGAGCGCGGCGCGCGAGGTGGGGACGAAGAGCATTCCGAGACCCAGCCCGACGGGTATGAGCGGCAGGATCGTGACCAGGTCGGACAGCGGCATGCCGGGGATCGCAAGCACCGCCAGGCCACCCGCGGCGAGCACGAACCCGAGGACGGCGGGCATGCGCTCGCCGTGCTCGTCGACGAGCCGGCCGGCCAGGGGCGCTGCCGCTCCGACGAGGAGGGCGACGATCACGAGGGCGGCCGAAGCGCCCAGCGCCGAGTAGCCCGCTGCCCGCTGGAGATATTGCGAGGCCAGGTAGAAGCAGCCGATCATGACCGCGAAGGTGAGCGCGGCGACGAGCGTGGCCGCCATCACGACGCGGTTGAGGGTGGGCGACTGCTTACCGGCTTCGCCGCCGTGGAGCGTGGCCGGTACCTGGCGGGCGATCGTCGCCGCGGAGATCAGCGCCAGTGGCACGAGCGCCCACCAGGCCGCGCGCCAGCCCAGCGTTACGGTCAACAGGCCGCCCAGCAGCGGGCCCACGAGATTCGAAACGCCGGCGCTGGCGCCCCAGATGCCGAGCGCGCTGCCGCGCCGCTCAGGCGGAAAGCCGCTGACTGCGCCGGCCAGCGCCGCGGGGCTGACGAGGCCGGCGCCCGCGCCCTGGACGACGCGCGTGGCGATCAGCGCGCCGATGCTCGACGAGAGCGCGCCGGCAAGGGCGCCGAGCGCGAACAGGGCGAGACCGACGAGCGCAAGTTGGCGCGCCCCAAACCGGTCGACGAGCGCCCCGCCCGGCAGGAGCACGATCGCGTAGGCGCCGAAGTAGGCGCTCAGCACGACCGCGGTCGACGCATTCGACACGTGTAGCCCGTGCGCCACCGACGGCAGCGCCACCGTGATCAGCGTGCCGTCGAGTTGGAGCAGCGCCGCGGCCCCCGTGCAGGCGAACAACCGCGTCCACGCTTCCCTCGAGACCTCCCCACCGGCGTGGGGACCTCGAGCTCGGGAGTGGCGACGCATAACGCGAAGCCACAATAGCGGCGCCCGCGCAGACGGCTCCGCGCGGGCGCTCAACTGGCCAGGAAACGTCTGACCGCGGACGGTTACGAGGTCTTGCGCTCCAAGTTGGCGACCTCTTCGGCCTTGCGGTCGGCGCGCTCCTGATCGCGTGCCAGCTCGTCCTTGGCCTCGCCCTTGCGCTCTTCCTGCTTGCCCTGGCGGCGCAGGCCGGAATCGCCTGCGACGTCCCCGGCAGCCTGCTTCAGCTTGCCCGAAACCTTGTCGGTAAGACCCATGGTCCTAACTCCTCTCGTTTCGTCGTCTGACTGTGCCGGCCCCGCGCCTAATCGCTACCCGGCCGAGAGGGGGCACACACTCGCCACCCGAGCGCTGGCTACTGCTGGACGCGGCGCGCGTCGGCCAGGTCCTCCGGGGTGCTGGGAGCCGGGGTCCCCTGCGGACGCGTGTGGCGCAGTGGCATTGGGCCTGCCTTCGAGCCGTGGGTCTCTCCGCCGGCGCTGGCTTGGCGGGAACGCCCCCACATCCCTGTGAGCACGGCGACCGCCAGCATGATGAAACCGAGCGGAATGAAGATGATGGTGAAGATGCCCCCCGAGGCCACTCCGCCGACGATCCCGACGAGGACCAGGAAGGCGGCGATCATGTAGAACCACATATGGACGGGGCTTACCCGCCTGACCGGCCGAGAAACGACGCCGCAACGACCTGCAACTCGGTAGCGCCGCTCGACCGGTTTTTTGGGTAGATCCGCATCCGTGAGCGAGGACCCGTATCCGCCGATCGGCGACTACGCGCTGATCGGCGACTGCCATTCCGCCGCGCTCGTCTCGCGCGACGGTTCGATCGACTGGTGTTGCCTGCCGCGCTTCGACTCGGGCAGCGCGTTCGGCCGGTTGCTCGACCGACGTCGCGGCGGGCATTGCTGGGTCCAGCCCGCCGGCGAGGGACCGTGGGAGTACGCGCGCTCCTACCTCGACGACACGCTCGTGCTCGAGACGACGTTGCTGGGCCCGGCGGGCGAGGCCCGCCTGCTCGACTGCTTCACGCTCCACGGCAGCCCCGAGGAGACAGAGGAGCGTCAGATTCTCCGGATCGTCGAAGGCCTGCGCGGCTCGGTCGAGCTCGACCTCCGGGTCGCGCCGCGGTTCGACTACGGGCAGGTCCGGCCGTGGATCCGCCGGCACGGGCCTCGCCTGCACAGCACGATCGGCGGCAATGACGCCCTCATCGTCTACTGCGACCAGAGGCTCGAGGAGGATCCGCAGCACGAGCTCGCGGGCCGTTTCACGGTGGGTCCGGGCGATCGCGTGCGGCTGGCGATGACCTACTGCTCACCCGAGCGCATCGACGCCGACCCGCCCGACGCCCCGGATCCTCGGCGCCTCGACGGGCTGTTCGAGGAAACGATCCGCTGGTGGCGCGATTGGGCGTCAGCGCTCGCCCTCGACACGCGCGACGAACCGGGCGCACGCCGGTCCGGGATCGTGCTCAAGGCGCTCACGTATGCGCCGACCGGCGCCGTGGCCGCCGCGCCGACAACGGCCCTCCCCGAGGCGATCGGCGGTCCGCGGAACTGGGACTACCGCTACGCGTGGGTGCGCGACTCGAGCTTCAGCTCGCGCGCGTTCGCCGAGCTGGGGGCGGTGGACGAAGCGAATGCGTTCCGGGCCTTCATCATGCGCTCCGCCGCCGGCCACGCCAGCGATCTCCAGGTCGTCTACGGCGTGGGCGGCGAGCGCCGGCTGCGCGGTGACTCGGTCGAGGGACTCGAGGGTTATCGCAAGTCAACACCGGTACAAATCGGCAACGACGCCGCCGAGCAGTCCCAGCTCGACGCCTACGGCGAGCTCGTGAACCTGACCTGGCGCTGGCATCGCCGCGGCCACTCGCCGAGCGACGACGATTGGCGCTTCCTCGTCTCACTGATCGACCACGCCGCCGAGCGGTGGCGCGAGCCGGATTGCGGGATCTGGGAGTGGCCCGGCGAGCCCGACCACTTCGTGCACTCGAAGGTTCTGTGCTGGTCCGCGGTCGACCGGGGCATCCGCCTCGCCGACGAGTGCATGCGGCGGGCCCCCACCCGGCGCTGGAAGCAGGCCCGCGACGAGCTGCACGAGACGATCGAGCGGCGCGGATACGACCGCAAGCGCGGGGTGTACGTGCAGGCGTTCGATCGGACCGAGATGGACGCCGCGTTGCTCTTGCTGCCGACGGTTGAGTACGTCGCCTGGGACGACGAGCGCATGCGCCGCACCGTGGCAGCGATACGCGAGGAACTCGACGCGGGCGACGGCCTGCTCTACCGCTACCGGCGCGACGACGGGCTCGACGGGCAGGAGGGCGCGTTCCTGTGCTGCTCGTTCTGGCTGGCCGAGTGCTTGGCCCGCGCCGGTGACCTGGGCGAGGCGCGGGCGGTGTTCGACCACGCCGTGGCCCGCGGCAACGATCTCGGCCTGTTCGCCGAGGAGATCGACCCCGGCACCGGCGAGCTCCTGGGCAACTACCCCCAGGGCCTCACCCACCTGGCGCACATCGACGCGGCAGTCGCGCTCGGTCAAGCCCAGGACCGCGTGTAGCTCTGTTGACGTCCCGAGTTATCCGCTACTGGCAACCGGGTAGCGGCATGGATAAGAGGCGGCCGGAACAGAAAGGAACAAGAGCGCATGAGTGCAACGGTTGGCGACTATCTGCTGGAACGCCTCACCACGTGGGGCATCAGCCGCGTCTACGGCTATCCAGGCGACGGGATCAACGGGATCCTGGGTTCGTTTGAACGCTCGAGCAACGGCCAGAGCAGCAGTGGGCGACCGGAGTTCACCCAGGTGCGCCACGAGGAGATGGCGGCGTTCATGGCCTGCGCCCATGCCAAGTTCACCGGGGAGCTCGGCGTGTGTTTGGCCACCTCGGGCCCCGGCGCCGTGCACCTCCTGAACGGTCTCTACGACGCCAAGCTCGATCACCAGCCGGTGGTGGCGATCGTCGGCCAGCAGGCCCGTGCGGGGCTCGGCGGGAACTACCAGCA
>Ga0335073_10000884_pt1 | contig 39483 bp, 34 predicted proteins | sample Lox_Sample_22_FD_207093 | JGI IMG/M metagenome (GOLD analysis project Ga0335073, IMG submission 207093) | Soil microbial communities from Loxahatchee National Wildlife Refuge, Florida, United States - Lox_Sample_2.2 | ecosystem: Environmental > Terrestrial > Soil > Wetlands | place: USA... | reverse complement strand
CGGCGGCCTGCCCACCGGGACGGGCAGGCCGGTGCGGCTCGTCCTGCTGCACCACATCGCGGACGCTCTTGTCGACAGCTTCTTTCCGCGACTGTCTGACTTTGACGATCAGATCGACGCGCTTCAGGAGAAGATCTTCGCCAAGCCGAGCAATGAGCAGCTGGCCGAGCTATTCAACATGCAGCGGTGGCTGGTGAGCGTGCGCAAGCTGGTCTCGCCGCAGCGGGATGTGATGGCGGCGCTAGTGGCCGGAATGGTTGAACTGCCAGGCATAACGCCGGACAGCGACCCGTACCTGCGCGATCTGTACGACCACACGATCCGGGTCAGCGATCTCATCGATAGCTACCGGGATCTGCTGAGCAATGCTATGGACGCCTATTTGTCGATGGTGTCGAACAATCTCAACGTGGTGATGAAGCAGCTGGCAATCATCGCCACGATCTTCCTGCCGCTGTCCTTCCTGACCGGCTTCTTCGGACAGAACTTCGCCTGGCTGGTGGGTCATCTGGGCGGCGTCCCGGTCTTCCTGATCTTCGGCATCGGCACCGAGTTGCTGGCCGTTGGGGCGCTGTATTTGCTGTTCCGCCGCCGGGGCTGGATCGGCCCTGGGGCCTAGGCCGGCCCGGCTGCTCTACGCTGGCGGGATGGTCACGAATACGTCAGTGGCGCGGCGGCGCAAGCCTGAGACCCGCCTCGGCCTGGTCCGGCGCGCCAGGCAGATTAACCGCATCCTGGCCGAGACGTACCCGGACGCGCACACCGAGCTGGATTTCCAGAATCCCTTTCAGCTGCTGATCGCCACCGTGATGTCGGCCCAAACCACCGACGTCCGGGTTAACTTGACGACCCCGACGCTGTTCGCCAAGTACCCGAGTCCAGATGACCTTGCAGCCGCCGATCCGGCTGACGTCGAGCAGATACTCAAGCCAACGGGATTCTTCCGCGCAAAGACCAAGGCGGTCATCGGCCTGTCGGCCGCCATCCGCGACCGGTTCGGCGGTGACGTGCCGCCGCGGCTCGACGACCTGGTGACCCTGCCAGGAGTTGGCCGCAAGACAGCCAATGTCGTGCTGGGCAACGCGTTCGGGATACCGGGGATCACCGTGGACACCCACTTCGCCCGGCTATCTCGCAGGTTCGGCTGGACTAGTCAGGATGACCCGGTCAAGATCGAGCAGGAAGTCGGGGCGCTGTTCCCCAAGTCGGAGTGGACGATGCTGTCGCACCGGCTGATCTGGCACGGCCGGCGTATCTGCCACGCCCGCAAGCCTGCCTGCGGAGCCTGTCCGGTGGCCGCGCTGTGCCCGTCGTTCGGCATTGGCCCGACCGACGCGGCCACGGCCAGCAAGCTCGTCAAGGCCGGGCCGTTCTCTTGACGGCTGACCGCGATAGTGATTCCGATCTCGGCCCGGTGCCCTCTTGGCTGTGGAAGCTTACTGCGGCCGCTCCGCAGATGGAGGTGCCGCTGATCATGCGCCCGCAGGCCCGCGGGCGGCCCGCCGCGGTCCTCATCCTCTTCGGCGACGGCCCGGCCGGGCCTGATCTGCTGCTGATCGAGCGGGCGGCTGACCTTCGCAAACATCCTGGGCAGCCCGCCTTTCCTGGCGGCGCGATCGACGCGGAAGATAGCGGTCCGGTGCAGGCGGCGCTGCGGGAGGCGGCCGAGGAGACCGGAGTCGACCCGGCCGGAGTGCAGATAGTCGCCGTGATGCCAGAGCTCTACATCTGGCGCAGCGACTTCCGGGTGACTCCGGTGGTGGGCTGGTGGCACACTCCTGGGCCGGTGGCGCCGGGCGATCCTGCCGAGATCGCGGCGGTGCTGAGGGTCCCGGTATCCGAACTCGCCAGCCCGGCAAACCGGATGATGATCAGGTATCCGAACGGTCACGGCGGCCCGGCGTTCCGCGCCTCCGGCCTGATCGTCTGGGGATTCACCGCCCTGCTGCTGGACCGCGTGCTCGCCCTGGGCGGCTGGGAACAGTCATGGGAGGCCAATCGGCTGACAAATCTTCCTGCCGACGACCTTCCCGCCGGATGGCCTCCGCTCGGCCGCTGACATCTTTGGGGGGTCACACCGGCTTCGGCTGACCCTGCGGCGCTATAAGTTGATGACGTGCCCGGCGACCTGCTCGACTTGATCTTGATCGTACTGATCGCCGCTTTCGCCGTGGCCGGGTATCGGCAGGGCTTCATCATCGGTGTCCTGAGTCTGACCGGGTTCGTCCTGGGCGTCGCCGGAGGTGCGCTGGTCGCGCCGAGCATCGCGCATGCTCTGGCCAGAAGCTTGTCCTGGCAGGCGTTCGTGGCAATCCTCGTGGTGTTCGCAGGCGCAGTCGTCGGCATGCTCGTCGCGTCGGGGATAGGCGTGGCGGTTCGGTCCCGGCTGACCGGCCGTCCGGCCACCCTCGCCGACTCGCTGGGCGGCGCGGCCGTCAATGTGGCCGCGGTCCTGATCGTCGCCTGGCTGATCGGATCCTTCATGGCCAGCGCGCAGTTCCCGGCAATCGCCCGGCAGATCAGCAACTCGGTCGTCCTGCGGACGATGGACAGCGTGATGCCGCGCAGCGTCTTGTACCTGCCCGTGTTCCCGCAGTTGCACAGCCTGCTGTCGAATGGCGTGTACTCCCAGGTATTCAGCGCAATCGGGGAAGAGGCCAGCCTGAGCGTCGGGCCTCCGAACCAGGCTGTGCTGACGTCGGCGGCCGTCTCCCGCGACAAGTCGAGCATCGTCAAGATCATCGGTGTCGCCGACACCTGCTCGCTGCGGATCGAGGGGTCGGGCTTTGTCATCTCCCCGCAGCACGTGCTGACCAACGCGCACGTCGTCGCCGGCGTCACCGATGGCCAGACGGTCACCGCGACCAACGGCCAGGCCTACTCCGCCAAGGTGGTCCTCTACGACCCTGAGCGGGACCTGGCCGTGCTGGACGTTCCCGGCCTGCCAGAGCGGCCGCTGAGGTTCGCCTACTCGGCACCGGCCGGGGCGTCGGCCGTCGTCGGCGGCTACCCGCTTGATCAATCGCTGACCATGGTCGCCGCCAGAGTCGGGCTCAGCGTGCTGGCGACAGGGCCGAACATCTACGGAACCGAGGTCGTCAACCGCAATATTTACCCGATCGAGGCCACGATCGAGCCGGGTAACTCCGGCGGGCCGCTGCTAGCGACGGACGGCCGCGTCTATGGCGTTGTCTTCGCCGCCTCGACTGTGATTAATGGTCGGGGCTATGCACTGACGGCCGGTGAGGTCAAGAGCGACGTCGCCGCAGGCAGTCACCGTGACGCTCCGGTGTCCACCCAGGGCTGCCAGGGCGGATAGCCGGGTTCACCTGGCCTGGGCTCGGGTCGCGTCCGCGCGGGTCCTACCGGCCTCGGTCGTCGTTCACGCGCAGTCTGATGTCGGCATCTCGCGGTCGCAGAGCCCCGGCACCGGATGCCTCGATGCGCGCGGCGAGCTCGGCACAGGAGCGCCGCACGCCCGCGACGTCGACGTCGTGCGGGCCGTGCGCCGGATACCCGGTCAGCTTGTCCGCGCCGCGGCGCAGCAGCGCCACTGCACCGCGGGAGTTGCCGCGCAGCGCGTGCGTGAGTCCGACGGCGACCTGAGCTAGGCCCTGCCATAGGTCGCGCTCGCCCGCTGGGGCGGCCTTCCAGGCTGCTTCGAGCACTTCATGGGCATGGAACGGGCGCCCATCGTGCAGCAGTTGCTGGGCCGTGCTCAGCGCTTCGGCAGGCGGCAGCGCCTCTTCGCTGGCACCAGGGATCCCGCTCGCCTGCCTGGGCAGCGGGCGCCCAAGCTCGTCGCGAGGTCTGGCGTTCCTCGCGCGGCCAGCGGCGTCGCGGTCCCGGCTACTGGTGCTGCTTGCGTCCGGCACCGGCTAGCGCTCGGGTTCGGGATCCGCTAGCCAGGCGCGCAGTTCCAGGTCGAAGCGGTCGGGCACTTCCTCGTGCGGGAAGTGGCCGGCCCCATCGAGCAGCCGCCATCGGTACGGCGCCTCCACGTGGACGCCCGAGCCGCGGGCCGCGCTCGGGAGGACGCACGGGTCGAGCGCGCCATGCAGGTGCAGCGTGGGAACCTGGATCGGCGACCGCATCATCCGGGTGTAGGAGATTCCGTCCGGCCTGATGCGTGATCGCAGGTACCAGCGGTGGTACTCCAAGGCGGAGTGGGCCACTGATGGCACGGACATCGCGGCTTCGTAGGTGCGCTCGGTCTCCGGGTCCGGCCAGCCCGGGCCGGACCAGGCTGACAGCAGCCGCCCGACCCGGCTCGCCCCGTCCCGCAGGAGCCGGCGCTCGGGCAGCATGGGCAACTGGAAGCCCAGCGCATAGCTCATGCTGCGGGCCTGGGCGAACGGAGCGGCCATGACCGCGGGCCGCAGCCGCAACGGGTGGGGCATCGAGACAACCGCGAGGCGACGGACGACCTTCGGATGGTAGGTAGCCATAGTCCAGGCGATCAGCCCGCCCCAGTCATGACCAACAACGACGGCGTTCGCCTCACCGAGCGACCGGACCAGCCCGGCCGCATCGGAAGCCGCGGTAACCAGGTCATAACCCCGAGGGGGCTTATCGCTGCCGCCGTAACCGCGCAGGTCAGGCGCGACCACGCGGAAGCCGGCCTGGCTCAGCGAGTCGAGCTGCCGCCGCCACGTCCACCAGAACTCGGGGAACCCATGCAGCAGCAGCACGAGCGGCCCGTCGCCATTCTCCGCGACGTGGAATCGCACGCCGTTGGCGCTGACCGAGCGGTGCGACCAGGGTCCGCGGAGATAGATGGCAGCGTTGCCGCTGGCGGCCATGGCTAGCCTGCTCCGCCAGAGGTCTTGGCGACGGTATCGGACTTGCCGCGGTGCAGCAGCGACGCGCTGCCTGCGAGGCTGCTCCTCGTCTTGGGCATCCCGCCGAGTCTGCGCACCAGATGCCGGCCGGTCAGCGCGGCGATGATGATCAGCACAAGGCAGCCCGCGGCCACGAAGAGGAAAGATCCGAAGAGGCCACCGGGCGCGCCGATAGCATCCAACCCGTAGGCGAAGGCGAAGCAGACCAGCATGAGGAGCAGGCAGGCCGCGAACACGGCAACAACCAGCAGGCCGGCGCCGATGCCGAGGCGCTTGGCGTCTTGTTTCAGCTCGAGCTTGGCAAGATCTAGCTCGTACCTGACCAGTTGTGAGATGTCCCTGGCCGCCACGGAGACGAGATCGCCGATGGACTGGTCGGTCGCACCGGATGACGTGCGCCTGACCGCAGGATCGGCCATCGATACCCTTCCTCTCTCCACGCTGTCAACTCAAAGTCTTGCTTATGCCCAATGGCCACATGAGCCGGCATCCGTAATTTGCGATTACCCAGGCGGGCGAGACTCCCAAAGTAGTGGTTTTCGGGGCTCGCGCAGGCAGTTACGGTGCGGCGGGGCCAGCACAGAGCATCCGGGCCAGCACAGAGCATCCGGGCCAGCACAGAGCATCCGGGCCAGCACAGCAAAACGGCGCCCCGACTCCGGGGCGCCGTCGCTGAACACGTCGGGCCGGGTTACCAAGCGTGCACCCTCACTGCCGTGGTAGGCGGATGACGGTCTACGCCTTCCTTCTGCGCTCCTGCGGCCAACTATTCGCCTGCCACGGCACGCCTCCCGCGGCTGGTCGCGCGTGGGTACCCGGCTGCCGTGTACGGACCTGCGGTCCGTCTTTTTATTTTTACTGGCGGGCAGTGCCTTTGAAAAGTCCGGAGCGTGATCGATTCGTTATCTGAATCGATCACACTCATCACATGCCTGGCTGGTCAGCGCAGTTGCGGTCCAGGTCAGGCGCCTTGCTTTCACTCCAGGCCAGAACTCGCAACGGACGGCAGCATAAGGAGCCAAAGTTACAACCCGTCGCTGTTCGGCATGACCCGCTGGTAACTTGCCCCGATTGCAACTAGGCTTTCTTGGGTAACGGACCCGGCTCTGCCCCCCCGGAGCCGGACCGTCAAGGCGACCCCCGTTCTCCCCCCCGACGGGGGTCGCCGCATATCTGGACTCAGGCGCTGGCCTGGGTCGGGTGGAGCCTTCAGTCCGGTGGAGCTTTACGGTTCGGGCGCGCCGGCCAGGAGGCTGCGGAGGAGAATGACGGCATCCTGCTTAGCCAGCGGATGGTTGCCATTTCCGCACTTCGGCGACTGAATGCAGGCCGGGCAGCCGGCCGTGCATTCGCAATCGGCAATGGCGTCGGCCGTTGCCGACAGCCACGCCCTGGCGGCCGAAAAGCCGCGCTCAGCGAAACCGGCCCCGCCGGCGTGCCCGTCGTAAACGAAGACGGTGAGCTTCCCGGTTGCCGCGTGCAGGTCGGCAGATACGCCACCGACATCCCACCTGTCGCACGCCGCGACCAGTGGAAGCAGCCCGATCGCGGCATGCTCGGCAGCATGCGCGGCGCCCGGAAGGTCAAGGCCGGCAGCCGCCAGCTCGGTGCGCTGGCCGGCGCCGATGGTCCACCAGACTGCCCTGGTGGGGAGGCACCGCTCGGGCAGTTCAAGTACGTCCTCGCCCAGGTTGAGTCCTGTCTCCGTGCTGCGCCTGGCGTACGAGACCACCTGCCGGGTAACAAGGACATCTCCGAATGACACCGCGGCCTGACCCCAGGCAGCCCGCTGGAGCTCCGCCGTTACCTCAATACTCGTGATCTCCCTGGCCGCGGTGGTGTAGCCGGGATCACACAACTCGACTAGGGCAATCCGCTCTTCCAGATCGAGCGTGCTGACCAGATAGGTCTCGCCCTGGTGGTTGTACACGGCACCGGAATGGGTGAGGAAATGCGCGGACGGTTCGTCGACAGTGCCGACCAGCCGGCCGGTGGGTAGCTCCACGATGCGCACCGGCCAGCCGCCGGTGCCGCGCAGACCGGTGCGCGTAGTCAGGCCATACCTGGTGCAGAACCAGCGGCCGCCGCGGGAGCGAAGGAGCCCGTCGGCCGTCATCTCATCGGCAAGCCTGGCCGCCGTTGTGCCGAGGGCGGCCAGGTCATGTGCGCTCAGCGGAAGTTCGGCAGCGGCCGCGCACAGGTGCGGTGCCAGCACATAGGCGTTATCTGGATCAAGCACCGTGGCCTCGACCGGGGCCCCGATCAGTGCCTGCGGGTGATGCACCAGGTAGGTATCGAGTGGATCATCGCGCGCGATCAGCACGGCGACGGCGTCCCGGCCGCTGCGGCCGGCCCGGCCCGCCTGCTGCCAGAGCGCAGCCCTCGTGCCAGGCCAGCCCGCCATCAGGACCGCGTCCAGGCCCGGCACATTGACGCCGAGTTCGAGCGCGGTGGTTGCGGCCAGCCCGGTGATCTGGCCTGCTCTCAGCGCGTCTTCTACGGCGCGGCGCTCTTCCGGCAGATAACCCGACCGGTACGCGGCGACCCGGCTGGCCAGATCACCGGCGCCCGCCTCGGTCAGGTGGTGCCGGGCCGCCTGCGCCACCGACTCTGCCCCGCGCCGGGACCTGACGAACGTCAGCACCGGGACATCGCTACGGACCAGCTCGGCGAGCATCTGGGCAGCCTCGGACGTAGCCGCCCGGCGGACCGGGGCGCCAGCCTCGCCACGGGCACCGGTCAGTGGTGGCTCCCAGAGCGCAAAGGTCAGCGGCGCGCGCGGCGAGCCGTCGGCGCTGATCGCCTGCACGCTGCGTCCGGTCAGCAGTTCACCGCACCGGGCTGGTTCGCTGACGGTGGCTGAGGCGAGCAGAAACACCGGCTCGGCTGCGCAGTGGTGGTAGGCAACCCGCCGCAGCCGGCGCAGAACGTGCGCGACGTGCGAGCCGAACACGCCACGGTAGGTATGACACTCATCGACGATGACGTAGCGCAGCCGCCGGAAGAACCCGTTCCACCTGGCATGTGCCGGGAGCAGCGACTGATGCAGCATGTCGGGCGTTGTCAGCAGGTAGTTCGCCTGGGATCTGGCCCTGGTGCGCTCAGCCCAGGGGGTGTCACCGTCGATCACGGCGGGCCGCACCCGGCTCAGCCCGAGCGAGCGCACGAACTTGAGCTGATCCGCAGCCAGCGCCCGCGTCGGCGCGATGTACAGCGCGGTGCCTCCGGCAAGAATGCCGGTCAGGGCCGGCAGGAGGTATCCGAGCGACTTCCCGGACGCGGTGCCGGTGGAGATGATGACGCTCTGGCCGCTGGCGGCTAGCTCCGCGGCCACCGCCTGGTGCTGCCACGGCGCCGCGACGCTCACTCCGGCCAGCGCGCTCGTCAGCTCCGGTGGCACCCACGCTGGCCAGTCAGCCGGAACGCCTGGCCTGCCTGGAAGGTGGGTCAGGAAAGTGAGCCGCCCGGCGAGCGCGCCCGCTGCAAGTACGCCGGCCGCGCCGGTGGTTCCGGCCGGTGAGCCAGAAGCTTCCGACGCGGACCGCTGCGCCAGCCTGGTGCCGCCCCGCGGGCTGGCGACCGGGGTCGTGACGGCTTCGGCCGGAGGTACCAGATCCATCGGATCCCAGTGTCTCGCACGGCGCAAGGTGCCAGCGACGGAGATCTGGTATAGGAATGACGTTGGGGCGTGGTTTGATGGGCGACAGGGGCGTGCCCTGCCGCCAGATTGTGCGCGCCCGGCGGCCCAGGCTTTCAGGGCGTACCCAGACAGGCACGGCCACCGCTGGACATTAACCGCCGTATGGCGCTGGAGGATATGTGGACCTGAAGCTGGACCACCACAGCAAGGATGGGATCGAGATCGTCGACGTTGAGGGCGAGATCGACGTCTACACCGCTCCGCGCTTGCGTGAATTGCTGATCGAACTGGTTAACAGCCGTTTCTACCAGCTCGTCGTGAACATGGAGAATGTTGAATTCCTCGACTCCACCGGGCTCGGAGTCCTGGTCGGCGGACTGAAGCGGGTCCGCGCCCACGACGGGTCACTGGACCTGGTATGCACCCAGGAGCGGATTCTGAAGATCTTCCGCATCACCGGGCTGACCAAGGTCTTCGGCATCCATGACACAGTGGACGAGGCCATCGCCGCCCGCCGTGCGGAGAAGTAGCCACGCTGGCCGCCGGCAGGCGGAACGCCCCAGACGATCACCGAACCGGACGCTGAGATGGCAACCGTCGAGCTGAGCTTCACCGCGCTGCCTGCTCATGTGCGGACGGCGCGGCTGGTCGCGACTGCAGTTGCCAGGCGCAGCGGGGTCGACGAGTCGTTGCTCGATGAGGTGCGGCTGGCCGTCGGCGAAGCGTGCTCGCGTGCCGTCGAAGGGCACCTCCTGTACTGCCCGGCCGAGCCGGTCCGGCTCGCGCTCACCGAGTCAGCCGGCCGGTTCGAGGTCGAGGTCACCGACACCTGCGAGCGCGGAGAAGACCCCGCTGGCCCGGGCGCTGCCAGTTCCAGCGCCGCCGACTCCCGGATCGGAGCGGGTCTGGGAATCGCGGTCATCGAGGGCCTTGCCGACGACGTCGAGATCCGCGAAACGCCGGAGGGGACGAGTATCAGGATGAGCTGGCCGCTGGCCGAAGCGGCCCGGTAGCTGAGCGTGATGACCTGACATCTGACGGGCGGCTACAGTTTCTGAGTGAGCACTGTTACATCACAAAACTGTCGCGAGAGTGCAGCTAACCGCACCCGATTTAGCATGCGCTTACCAGGATGCGTAGACTCCCCGCACACCGCGGGTCTGGTTTGACCTGCCTGCACTTGGCGGTCCGGAGGGGCTGCCGCCTAACTGAGCCAACGGGACGGTGCCCGCGCGCACGGGCCCGGACCTAGTTGTTTTGCCCTGTCAAGGAGGACGGATGTTGAACCTCGCCCAAGGCGGAGGCTTGCCCACGGTATCGGGGGCGAACCTGACCTGGGTAGCCGTGGTGGCGGTCATCGCGCTGATGGCGCTCGCTGTCGCGGGCTGGCTGGTCCGGGACGTGCTGGCGGCCAGCCAGGGCACGCAGCGGATGCAGGAGATCGGCCGGGCGGTCCAGGAAGGCGCGGCCGCCTACCTGCGTCGGCAGTTCAAGACGCTCGGCGTCTTCGTGGTCATCATCTTCTTCGTGCTGCTGCTGCTGCCCGCCACCAGCGAGTCCGTCAGGTTCGGCCGGTCGATATTCTTTCTGGTTGGTGCCCTTTTCTCCGGTATTACCGGATTCACCGGTATGTCCCTGGCGGTTCGTGGCAATGTGCGGGTAGCGGCCGCTGCGAAGGAGGCCGGTGAGCGACCGGCCATGCGGATCGCTTTCCGCACCGGCGGGGTCGCTGGCATGTTCACGGTCGGGCTCGGCCTGTTCGGCGCGGCCGCCGTCGTGCTCATTTACAAGGCCAACGCGTCCAGCGTGCTGGAGGGCTTCGGCTTCGGGGCCGCGCTGCTGGCCATGTTCATGCGGGTCGGCGGCGGTATCTTCACCAAGGCCGCGGACGTGGGCGCTGACCTGGTGGGCAAGGTTGAGAAGGGCATCCCCGAGGACGATCCGCGAAATGCCGCCACGATCGCTGACAACGTCGGTGACAACGTGGGCGACTGCGCGGGCATGGCGGCTGACCTGTTCGAGTCCTACTCGGTGACCCTGGTCGCCGCCCTCATCCTGGGCAAGGCGGCGTTCGGGTCTGACGGCCTGGTCTTCCCGCTGATCGTGCCGATGATCGGCGTGATCACTGCGATGTTCGGCATCTTCCTGGTCGCGCCGCGCAAGCGGGACCGCAGCGGCATGACCGCCATCAACCGCGGCTTCTTCGCCTCCGCGATCATCTCGCTGGTGCTGGTCGTCATCGCCGCGTTTGTCTACCTGCCGAGCAAGTTCAGCGCGCTCAAGGGCGTGACGGACCCGACGATCCTGCACCACAACGGCGATCCGCGGCTGCTGGCGATCGGCGCGGTCGTCGTCGGCCTGGTCCTCGCCAGCGCCATTCAGCTGCTGACTGGCTACTTCACTGAGACCAACAGGAAGCCGGTCAAGGAGATCGGCGAGAGCTCTGTGACTGGCGCGGCCACCGTGATCTTGTCGGGCATCTCCGTCGGCCTCGAGTCGGCTGTCTACTCGGCGCTGCTCATCGGTGGTGCGGTCTACCTTGCCTTCCTGCTGGGCACCGGCAACGCCACGATCGCGCTGTTCGCGGTCGCGCTGGCCGGAACCGGCCTGCTGACCACTGTGGGTGTCATCGTCTCCATGGACACCTTCGGCCCGGTCTCCGACAACGCCCAGGGCATCGCCGAGATGTCCGGTGAGGTCGAAGGCGAGGCTGCTCAGGTACTCACTCGCCTGGACGCGGTGGGCAACACCACCAAGGCGATCACCAAGGGAATCGCGATCGCGACGGCTGTGCTGGCCGCGACCGCGCTGTTTGGCGCCTTCCGCACCCAGGTATCGACCGAGCTCTCGATCAAGCACCTGGCCGGTTTCAACCTCGGCATCGACTCGCCCAACGACCTGTTCGGCCTGATAATCGGCGCTTCGGTGGTGTTCTTCTTCTCCGGCCTGCTGATCATGGCGGTCGGCCGGGCAGCCGGGCGGGTCGTGATGGAAGTCCGGAACCAGTTCCGTGATCACCCCGGCATCATGGACTTCACCGAGAAGCCGGAGTACGGCCGAGTGGTGGACATCTGCACCAGGGACTCGCTGCGGGAGCTGGCGACGCCCGGCTTGCTTGCGGTGCTGATGCCGATCACGGTCGGGTTTGCCTTCGGTTACGCCCCGCTGGGCTCGTACCTGGCGGGCGCGATCGCGGCCGGCGCCCTGATGGCGGTCTTCCTGGCCAACTCTGGCGGCGCCTGGGACAACGCGAAGAAGCTAGTCGAGGACGGCCACTACGGCGGTAAGGGCTCAGAGGCCCACGCCGCCACGGTCATCGGCGACACGGTGGGCGACCCGTTCAAGGACACCGCGGGCCCGGCCATCAACCCGCTGATCAAGGTGATGAACCTGGTCTCCCTGCTGATCGCGACCAGCGTGGTCGAGTACACCGGCAACCTCGGGCTGCGGGCGGGCGTCGCGATCGTGGCCGTCGCGATCGTGGCGACAGCGATCATCGTGTCCAAGCGGCGGTCGGCCAGCATCTCCCCGGACGATACCGAGACGAAGACCCCGGCTGGCCAGGCGGCAGCCTGATCCCCGAGCGAAGCGGGCGGCGGGCGGCGGGCCGAGAGGTCCGTCGCCCGTTTGCGGCTTTACCGCGTGCCGGCTGCGGGCAGCCTCGGGCAGTGCCCGACGATGGATGTCATGCAGGACAGGCACACGCTGATCGTGATGCGGCACGCCAAGGCGGGGGAGCTGCCGGGCGGCCCGGACTTCGAGCGCGCCCTGCGGCCGCGGGGGCTGCGCGATAGCGCGGCGGCAGGCAGCTGGCTGGCTGAGCACGGATTGCGGCCGGACTCGGTGATCTGTTCCGCCGCCCGGCGCACCAGGCAGACCTGGCAGCAGCTGGCTTCGACGCTCGGGAGCGAGCCCGCCTTCAGCGCCGAGCAGCGGCTCTACCAGGCTGACAGCGAGGATCTTGTCGAGATCATCCGGGCAACTGAGCCCGATGTCAGAACGCTGCTGTACATCGGCCATAACCCCGCGGCGGCCGAGCTGGTCGGGCTGCTGACTGCCGCCGAGGCCGAGCTCCCCACAGCCGGGATCGCGGTCATTGCCATCGCCGGGGACTGGGCCGACCTGGCCCCCGGCGGCGGTGAGCTGCTCGCCTCGTGGGCGCCGCGGGCCGGGGAGGCGGGCGGCTAGTCACGGGGCGGGTGCAGGACCTGGCTGTCGGCTACCAGCAGGGGATCCTCGGCATCCGCGGCCTCGATGTCGTCCCGTGAGATCCCGAGCAAGTACAAGATCGCGTCCAGGTGGGGCAGGCTCAGCGAAGTGTCTGCCGCGTCGCGGACCGCGGGCTTGGCATTGAAGGCGATGCCGAGCCCCGCCGCCGAGATCATGTCGAGGTCGTTAGCGCCGTCACCGACCGCCACCGTCTGGCTGAGCGGGACCCCGGCAGCCGCCGCGAAGTGCCGGAGCGCGAGTTCTTTCCCGGCGCGGTCGACGATCGGACCGATGACCCGGCCGGTGAGCTTCCCGGACGCAATCTCCAGCGTGTTGGCCTCGGCGAAGTCGAGCCCGAGCTCAATGGTCAGCCAGTCGGTGAACTGGGTGAACCCGCCGCTGACGACTCCGCACCGGTAGCCGAGCCGCCTGAGCGTTCTGATCAGCGTGCGGGCTCCGGGCATCAGCTGCGCCTCGGCCAGCACTTCGTCGATGACCGAGGCGTCCAGCCCGGCTAGCATCCAGACCCGCTGCTGCAGAGCCTCGGCGAAATCAAGCTCGCCTCGCATGGCGGCGGCGGTCACCTTGCTGACTTCAGCCTCGCAGCCCGCTCGCCGCGCGAGCAGTTCGATTGCCTCGTCTCGAAGCAGCGTGGAGTCGACGTCCATGAGCACCAGCCGCATGGCCCGCCGGTGGAGCCCAGCACGCTGCACCGCGACATCGACGCCGAGGTCGACCGATTCACGCCCCAGCGCAGCGCGCAGGCTGGCCGGGTCGGCGCCGGAAACTTCGAATTCGACGCAGGTAACGGGGCGGCTTGCCAGGCGGCCGATCCGGTCAATATTCGCGCCGTGGGCGGCGATGCGGCCGGCAATCGCGGCGACGGCCGACGGGAGCAGCGGCCGTCCGATTACGGTGACGTGCAGCCTGCCGCGCAGCCGCTGGGCCGGCTCGCCCGAGCCCATGGTGATCTCGACATCCATGTCCAGGTCGGCTGCCAGCGAGGTGATCTGCCTGTGGATGGCTGTCAGGTCGGGGAAGGCGTCGCTGGCCAGCAGCACGCCGAGAACCAGTCGGCCGCGGATGACCACTTGCTCGACATCGATCACCGTGAGGTCATGCCCGGCCAGCACGGCGAACAGCCGGGAGGTAACGCCTGGCCGGTCCCGGCCTGTCAGGGTTACCAGCAACGTAGTCGGCGGACCGGACATAGTGCTTTAACGCTATCGACTCCTCGCCGCCGCTGAGGCAGCCGGGTGCGGCGCTGGCGGCTACCGACCCCTACGGCAAGAGCAGGTGCACGTCACCGAATTCGTGCCAGCGATACCCCTGATCAGCGGCCGCACGGTAGCAGCGGCCGAGCAGGTCCTCGCCGGCGAAGGCGGCGAGCATCCACAGATGCGTGGACGCAGGCTCGTGCAGGCCGGTGAGCAGTCCGTCCACGGCCGCGACGCCGCTTTGCCGGGTGACGACGTGCGATGTCCAGCCGGCCGAGGCGGCGATCGCGCCAGGGGCGGTGCGACCGCTCAGGGCGGCCGCTGTTTCCAGCGCCCGGACTACCGTTGTCCCGGCCGCGACGACCCGGCCACCGGCTTGCCTGGTGAGGTTCGCCAGCCGGGCCGTGGCGGCCGGCACGTCGTAGGACTCCGGGTACGGGAGCTCCCCGCCTTCCAGCGACGAGACCCCGGTGTGCAAGGTGATCGGAGCGATCGCGATGCCACGGCTCACCAACCTCGTTACGATCTCCGGCGTGAACGGCCGGGCCGCGCTCGGCATCTCGGCACTGCCCGGCCAGGTCGCGAAGACCGTCTGATATGCCTCGACCGGCCAGGGTCGTGGCACGTACGAGTACCTGATCGGCTCGCCGTACCGGAGCAGATACGGAATCACGGCCGTCGACAGCCTGGCCCGCCAGAGCCGCCGGCTAAAGCGCGCGGCGAGCGTGAGCACGGCACCGCCGGGCAGCTCAAGTCGCTGGCCCGGCGTCCCACCGCTGAACGGTACGGTGGCCGGGCTACGACCGGACCGCAGCTCAACCAGCCAGTCGCCCTCCGGCATCGCCGTGGAGAAATGCACGGTAGGCACGGCCCTGTCCGCCAGCGCGACGGCAGCGGGCAGCGTCGCCGAGTTATTCACGACGACTAGGTCGCCCGGCAAGAGCAGCTCGGGCAGCGCGGCAAACGGGTGGTGGCTCACTTCACCGCTGGCGGTCCTGCTCACCATCAGCCGGACGTCGTCCCGGCCCCGTCCGGTGGCCTCGGGCGGCTCGTGTGCCTCCAGCTCTGGCGGAAGCTGCGCCAGCCCGGTCGCCAGGTCCTGCGCTACGACCGCATCCTGCAGTGCTGCCGTCATGACTGCGCCACTGCTGTTTGCGCCACTGCTGTTTGCGCCACTGCTGTTTGCGACACCGCTGGCATGAGCTCGGCGGCCCGGTACCGGCCGCTTGGCATCCGCTCGCTGATGAGCCGCATGAACGCTGGCGTGACCGAGTCCGGCAGCGGCCGGTCGGAGATGTCCTCGCCGGGGAAGGCCTGCTGGTGCATCTGGGTGCGCAGGTCGCCCGGATCCACCCACCAGACTCGCAAGGCAGCCTCCTCCGCTGCCAGCACATGGCAGGCCTGCTCGAGCGCAGCCTTGGCGGCGCCGTATCCGCCCCAGCCCGCGTAAGCCTCAACTGCTGCGTCGGAGGTGATGGTGAGCACTGCCCCGCCTCGGCTGCGCAACCCGGGCAGCAGCAGCTGGGTGAGGGCTACCGGAGCCACCACGTTGACCTCGAAGCAGGCACGCAGGTCTGCGACAGGGTAGTCCGCCAGGGCCGGCAGCGGGCTGGCACCGAGTGTTCCGGCGTTGTTGATCAGCAGGCTGGGGCCGCCTGCCTCGGCTGCAGCTGAGGCGAGATCGGCGCGGTGCGCGGGGTCTGCGATATCGCCCGGCAGGGCCAGCACGGCCCGCCGGGGCAGGTCGTACCGGGCGCGCAGCGCCGCAGCGGTGGCCTCGAGGGTCAGGCCATCACGAGCGTCGATGATCAGCTGATATCCGGCGGCGGCAAGGGCGTTTGCCAGGGCGCGGCCCAGGCCGCGAGAGGCGCCGGTGACGACCGCTACTGGGGGTGTATCCATGGCACTCCTGCAGAGGAATCGGGGTCGTGCCCCGTGGTCAGCACCACGCTAGGCAGCCGGGCAGCACGGCGCATCGGCCGCGAGCCGGGTTAGGCCTGGTCCGTTGGTCCTAGGACTCGCGCCCGATCCGCGGCGCCGTCAGGGCCGGTACGGTCATGAATATGGGCCAGGCTCAGTTCGGCGGGATGAAGCGTCCGGCCGATGGCGATCAGCGCTTTGCTGTCGGCCAAGAGGAGATCTTCGAGCGCGTCAGCCAGGTCGTGCTAGCCGTCGCGAGCCAGCTGTCAGTCCGAGACGTGCTGCAGATGATCGTGCGTTCCGCCCGGTCGCTGGCCGGAGCTCGCTACGCCGCGCTTGGCGTACCGGACGAGGCCGACTCGTTCGCGGAGTTCGTGGTCGACGGGCTCACCGCGGCTGAGCAGGCGGCGATCGGCCCGCTGCCGCGCCGGCACGGCATGCTGGGCGTGATGCTCCGCGAGGGCAAGCCGCTGCGGCTGGACGACATCCGTGCCGATCCCAGATTCTGGGGCTGGCCAGCCGCCCATCCTGAGCTCACCGATGTCCTGGGTGTGCCGATCAAGGACCGGGACCAGATCCTCGGCTTCATTTTTGCCGCCTGCAAGGAAGAGCCGGGGGGCTTCACCGAGCGGGATGAGCGCCTGCTGAGCCTGTTCGCCGCCCACGCCGCGATCGCGCTGACCAATGCCAGGCTGTATGAGCACGGGCGCGAGCTCTCGGTATTGCAAGAGCGTGCCAGGCTGGCACGGGAGCTGCACGATGCCGTGTCCCAGAAGCTGTTCAGCGTGCGCGCGAAGGCCAGGGCAGCGGCCGTGCTCGTCGGCCGCGATCCGGACCGCGCGATCAGGGAGATCGACAGCGTCGCGGCCCTGGCAGGTGAGGCGCACGCAGAGTTGCGCACCGTGATCGATGGCCTGGCGCCGCCTGAACTCGCGGCCGGCGGTCTGGCCGGCTCGGTCCGCGGGTATGCCTTGCTGGCCAGCCGCACATACGGTGCCGAGGTCATCGTGCGGACTGGCGAGCTGCCTGCGCTCGATCCGGTTCGCGAAACCGCGGTCTACCGGATCGCCCAGGAGGCGATCAGCAACGCGGCGCGCCACTCCGGTGCGAGCCAGATTCTGGTCTCCCTCACCGCGCCTAAGCGCAGCGTCGCGCTCCAGGTGAGTGACTCCGGGGAAGGCTTCGATGCTGACGGGCCGCGGGCCGGCCTTGGGCTCGCCTCGATGCGGGAACGGGCAGCGTCGGCGGGCGGCCGCCTGACCATCACCGCGGCTCCGGGCAAGGGAACCACAATCCGCCTCACGGTGCCAGCATGAAAGCACCCACGCCTATCAGGGTGCTGATAGCCGACGATCACCCCGTCGTCCGCCAGGGCCTAGCGGTCCTCCTCGAAGTGCAGGATGACATCACGCTGGTCGGCGAGGCGAGCGATGGGCCTGAGGCGATCAGGCTCACCCTGGAGCACCTGCCGGACGTGCTGCTGCTCGATCTCAAGCTGCCAGAGCTCGACGGGCTCGGCGTGCTGTGGCAGCTGCGCGACCAGGCCATCGCCACGCGGGTGATCATCTTGACCAGCGCAGCCGGGCCTAGCAGCCCAGCAAAGGCGCTGCAGGCTGGCGCGGCCGGTTTCCTGTACAAAGACGTGGATCCTGATGCGCTGGTGCGCGCGATCCGCTCGGTGCACGACGGGCATACGGTGCTGGCACCGCAGGCGGCCGAGCTGGTCGCCAGCAGGCCGGGAAGCGACGTCCGCGGGGTGGGGGCACTGACTGGACGGGAACGTGAGGTGCTGGCGCTGCTGGCCGATGGTCGGTCCAACCGGGAAATCGCGCGGTCGCTTGGTGTGGCGGAGAAGACGGTGAAGACGCACGTCAGCTCGGTGCTCGCCAAGCTGGGCGTCGCCGACAGGACCCAAGCGGCGCTACTAGCAGTCCGCCGCGCTGACGGCTGACCGGTCGGTGCACCGGGCTGTCCCGTGGCCGCGTGCAATGCCGAAAAGTTCGACGCCCCGCTATGGCGTAGGTCAGCACTGCCATGCCGTAAGTTCAAGCTGAGATGGTGGCGCTCGGAGGGAACCGGATGGCGGCTGAGGTACTCAGGCTGCGCGGAGTTGGGGTCCGACACGACAGGTCGATGCTGCTGCGCGATGTGGACTGGACAGCGCACAGCGACGAAAGCTGGGTGATCATCGGGCCGAACGGAGCTGGTAAGACCACGCTGCTGCAGGTCGCCGCGACGCTCCTGATGCCGACACACGGCACAGTGGAAGTGCTGGGTGAGCTGCTGCCCGATGCCGATATCTCGGATCTACGTACCAGGATCGGCATGTCGAGCTCGGCAATCGCGGATCACGTGCCGCTGCAGGAGAAGGTCATCGACCTCGTGCTGACTGCGTCATATGGAATCCTGGGCCGGGACGCCGAAGACTACGACTCCTTCGATGTGACCAGAGCCGTCGAGCTGCTCGATGCCCTTGGCTGTGCGCACCTGATCCGGCGCCGCTTCAGCTCGCTGTCGGAAGGTGAGCGCAAGCGCGTCCAGATCGCCAGGTCACTGATGGCTGACCCGGAGTTGCTGCTGCTCGACGAGCCTGCCGCCGGTCTTGACCTCGGTGGCCGCGAGGACCTGCTGCGGCGCATCGCGGCGCTGCTCCGAGATCCACGGTCACCGATGATGGTGCTGGTCACGCATCATGTCGAGGAGGTGCCCGAGGGCTTCACGCACGCGATGCTGATGCGCAAGGGCGCGGTGCTGGCGGCTGGGCCCCTGCACGAGGTATTCACCCAGCGCAACTTGTCCCGGTGCTTCGGCGTGCAGCTTGAAGTCGAGCGACGCGCTGCTCGCTGGTCGGCGCGGGCAATACCGCTCGCGTGACGGGTGCTCTTCGCGGACGGATGCCCTCGGCGCGGCTGTACTGTGGCCCGATTCACGCGCGCCCGGCTCGGCGATGCCCGACTCGTCCGCTATGCACCTCCTATGATCGACGTCATGCGAGGAATCCGTGGGACCTGCTGAAGCGATCGGGATCCTCGGAGTCGGCATAGCGGCAGGCGCGGTCAATGCCGTCGTGGGGTCGGGGTCGCTGATCACCTTCCCCACCCTGCTCGCCTTCGGCTTCCCGCCGATTGTGGCGAACGTCTCCAACAACGTGGGCCTGGTCCCCGGCAATATCAGCGGGGCCGTCGGCTACCGGCGCGAGCTTAGCGGCCAGCGGGGCAGGCTGATCCGGCTCGGTGCGTTCGCGGTCGCGGGATCGGTGGGCGGTGCTGCCGCGCTGCTCACGTTGCCGGCTGGTTCGTTCCAGCTCATCGTCCCTGCCCTGATTCTCAGCGCGTGCGTGCTCGTGCTGGTCCAGCCCTGGCTGAGCGCCCGGGTAATCGCGCGGCGCAATCGGCTGGCCAAGGAGGCTGGCGCGGCCCAGGCCCGTGCGGCACAGCGCGAGCGAACAAGTCCCGCCCTTGCTGCTGGCGTCTTCTCCTCGGCCGTCTACGGGGGCTACTTCGGGGCCGCGCAGGGGGTCCTGGTTATCGGGTTGCTGGGCACATTCCTCGAGGAGAGCCTGCAGCGAGTGAACGGTGCCAAGAACGTGCTTGTCGCGATGGTGAACGGCTCGGCCGCCATCGTGTACATCATCTTCGCGCACGTTGCCTGGCTTGTTGTGCTGCTGATCGCGGTGGGATCCACTATTGGCGGACTGCTCGGCGCAAGGTTCGGGCGTAAGCTACCGCCCCTGGCCCTGCGGATCTTCGTCGTGGCGATCGGCGTTATTTCCGCCGTCAAGCTCATCTTCTTCTGAGCTCCCCGTCACCGGCCTCGGCCAGGGTCAGCGCCGCCGGAGCAGGCTGGTCGAGCAGCCCGGCGCCGACCGCGACCGCGACCGCGAGCAGTCCCGCGACTGCAAAGGCGATGCGGAGCGAGGAGATGTCGGCGACCCCGCCCATTACGCTGGGGGCTGCCATGCCGGCTCCGTAGCTCACGGTGGCGACGCCCGCCACACCGATCGCGGGGCTCGGTCCGGACCGGCCAGCGGCCGAGAAGACAAGCGGAACCACAACCGAGACGCCGAGGCCGATGAGAACGAATCCAGCGAGCGCCGCGGCCGCGTCCGGGCTGACCGCGACTAGCGCGCATCCGGCTACACCGAGGACGCCGCAGGTGCGAACGCTCAGTCCCGGTCCGAAGTGCCGGACGATCACATCGCCGCAGAGCCGGCCGGCTGCCATCGAGCCTGCGAACACGCCGGTCGCGATCGCAGCCACCGCCTGACTTGACCGCAAGTCCCAGTGCATGAAGACCGACGACCAGTCGTTGGCTGCGAACTCGACGAAGATCGCGGCGAACCCGACTAGGCCGATGAGCAACAGCCGCCCGTGCGGCCAGGCGAATCGTGGCACCTTAACTTCGGCCGCCGCGCCAGTCGGTGCACCGCCGGCAAACCAGAAGGACGCGATGACACCTATGACCCCGGCGGCAACCCCTACCACAGCGAACTGAAGCCGCGGGTCGACGTGCGCGTGCGCCGAAAGCGAGCCAATGAGTGCCCCGGCCAGCACGCCCAGGCTCCACAATCCGTGCAGGCCCGACATGATCGACTTGCCGAGACGCTGCTCCGCTTCCACGGCCTGGGCATTCATCGCGTTATCGTTCGTGCCGAGCAGGGCGCCGAACAGCAGCATCAGTGCCGCCAGGGCGAGCAGGCTGGGCGCGAACGCGGGCAGGGCAAGCGCGGCACTCGAGGCGGCAATCAGTACTCTGGTGGCCGCCTTCGGGCCGTAGCGGTGCACGAACTGCGCCGCGAAGGGCATGGTGGCAAGAGCGCCGATGCTGTTCGTCAGGCCGACCGCACCGAGCATGCCGCTGCTAAGGTGCAGATGGTCGGCTATCCACGGCAGCCGGGCAGCGAATGTCCCGGTCACCGCGCCGTTCACGGCGAAGGTCACACCGACGGCGCGGCGTTCGGCTGATGCCAAGAATCACTCCAGAGCGGGCGCCGCCGCGGCGGGCTGCGCTCAGGTCCCCGTCGTGGGCTGGCAGCCACGCGAGGTGGGCTTTATGGACAGGTCGTAGGGGTCGATCGGCTTGCCTGTCGGCTTCACCGGACTCGGCGGACCGCCAGGGAATGCCGGGTGCACGAAGCCGTCGTTGATCCCGCACAGGATACCGGCCGGACCGCCGGGGGCGCTGGCAAGCCATGGCTCCAGCGACCCGCCGGGGTCGTTCCAGGTAGCGAACTGGACCGTCAGGTCAGTCCGCGCCACGATTCGCATTCGGCCCGACGGCTGACCGCCGGCTTGCTGGACCGGATAGACGAACAGGTAATTTGCCGAGATGATCAGCACCGGAGTCTGCCGGGACCGCCCAGCCGTGGCAGTCATGAACCCGTGCACCTTGATGACAGTGCCGACCAGCGCGGTGGTACCTGGGTCGAACGAGGTGAGCCAGGCCCTGCTCGATCGTATGTAGCCGTGCCGGTCCAGCCCTTGCTTGTCGAGATTCCGGTCGAACCACGAGCGCTCCGTGGGGATCAGCAGCCTGGCAAACGCGGTCGGGCTACCGCCGGCCAGCACCGTAGCGTTCAGGTGCCCGGCGATCAGCAGCTTCCGTACCGTTGCGTAGGCCGCCCGGACCTGGGTGGCTGAGTAGCTGCCGACCGCATGCGCCCGCGGGACCACGATGCCGGCCGCGCCGTCGGCGTAGTCCTCGGCCGGAGTCCCGGCGAACGGGTCGGACACCGTGAACGGGGGCGGCGTGATCCTCGGCGACGGGGCGACCGTGCTCCCGTTGGTAACCGGAGTGTTATCCGGCTTGGCTGTCGAGTTCGCACCCAGGTGCAGCCTGGACAGGCCGACAGAGACGCCGATCAGCACCGCCACGACCGCCACGGTGATGGCCGCGGATGTGGTGCGGCTGCGCCGAGCCCGGCTCGCGGCCAGCCGCGAGCCGCTATCAACCCGCTTCTTTGGCTGTTGCGATCGCTTCTTGGCGGCCTTCGCTTGCCTGGCCCGCTCCGCCGCGCTGGGTTCCTTGAACTTGGCTTCGCGTGCCAGTTCTGCGGCTATCTCGGCGAGGCGATCGTTGATATCACCGGGCCCCGCTGGAACGCCAGGGTCGCCGCTGCCCGTCCCGGTCATAGCCGTAAGTATCAACTAATGGCATGCCATTTACGATAACGAAATGGCCTATAGGCCTGCGGATGGGTTGAGGGAGCTCGCTGACATTGGGGCCGTGTGGGCACCGGGGGACCCGGTGAAGACGAGCAGTAATCAGGATGTCATCCTATGTAGCGGGGGACCCATTCAGATGAATCCGGGGGGACCGGTCATCAGGCTCGCCCTGGCGGCGCGACAGCTTCGCCAGGGCGAGTTTTCTTGTCCGACCGCTTAGTTGCGTGCGGCTGCTTTCGCCTCGGCCATTCCTCGATTGGCCAGCGCATCAGCCCGCTCATTGCCGGGATCCCCAGCGTGCCCCCTGACCCATAGCCACTGCACCTCGTGCTTCGCGGCCGCCGCATCCAGCCGGCGCCATAGGTCCTCGTTCTTCACCGGCTGCTTGCTAGCGGTCTTCCAGCCGTTCCGCTTCCAGCTCGCGAGCCAGCCGGTGATCCCGTTGCGCAGGTAGCTGCTATCGGTGTGCAGCCGTACCTTGGACGGCCTGGTAAGGCTCTCCAGCGCCTGGATTGCGGCCATGAGCTCCATCCGGTTGTTCGTCGTCGGGGAGGCCTCGCCGCCGCACAGTTCCTTGGTGCGGCCGCCGTAGCTCAGCACGGCGCCCCAGCCGCCGGGCCCCGGGTTGCCGCTGCACGCGCCGTCGGTGTAGATCTCCACGACGCCCAGGGCCCGCTGTGTTGTCATGGGCGAAAACTTAGCGCGTCCGGGGCGGTCTGAACCGCGCCGACGATCGCGGTCACGCTCGCTCGCCGGGCTCGTGGTGGACCGGCGGCACGTCAAGCGCCGGGTTCCGGTCGAAGAAGCCCCATGGCTTGAGCCAGAACGCGGTCCGGTCCGCCGGCATCACCGGCCAGTCCTCCGGCCTGGTGAGATGGTGCAGGCCGAAAACGTGCCACAGCACGACGTCGGTGTCGTGGATTGACCGATCCCGCGCGGTCCAGGCGGGCAGTCCGTGGTCGGTCGCGCTCAAGTTCGGGAACTCCCCGCACGGCCAGCGCTCATCCGGCTCATAGGGCGTTACCCACAGCGTGTGACCGATCACCTGTGCCCGCTGGAAGGCGGGCGAGGACTCATCGATGATCGCCGGGAAGCTGCCGCCGGGGATAAGCTTGTAGGCCGGCCGCCCGCCCAGGCTGTTCACCGACCCGGGGCTCGCAATCAGCCAGGCCCGCTGGACCTGCCAGTCGTAATCCTGCCGTCCATCCGATTCGGTCCGAAGCTGCGTCTCCTGCGTGACGAGGGCAAGCCCGTGCGGGTTCGCGTCGCCCAGGGGCAATGCCCGTGACTCGAGGGCTGAGACCGTGTTCGGCTCTCCGTCGATGTCCAGGTCCAGCCTGGCCACGATGAAGTGCTGATGGTAGGGCGCGTAGGTGCGCTGATCGACGACCGTTCCGGTGGGCGGCTGCTGGCCGCGCGGGAATGACGAGGTGACCATGATCCCGGTTGCGCGGACTTCGCACTCGATGTTCCCGTCCTGGTAGAAGCGCCAGTAGATCAGGTACTCGTAGTTGGCGACCGTCACGTGGAATGAGACGACGAGCCGCCGTGCCCGCCGCACCTGCGCACCTGTCTGCTCATCGACGTGCTTCCACAGCACGCCGTCGTCTTCCTCGTGGACGCAGATGGCGTTGCGGATAATGCGCGGCTCGCCACGGGAATTGTGCACGACCGCGTCCAGGTAGCGGATCTCGCCCAGGCAGTCGCAGCCGAGTTCCAGCGAGGTGGTCATGAAGCCGAGCCCCCACTCGCCGATGTCGAATGCGGTGCGCCGGTAATGATCTCCGGTGGCGTCCCGGTACGGCACGATCATCTCCGCGAAGGACATGCGGTGCGCGATCGGCCGGACCCGCCCGCCGTCGCTGAAGCTGATCTCATGCAGCACCAGGCCCTCGCGGTTGTTGAAACCGATCCGTAGCTGCCAGTTCTGCCACCGCAGGACCCGGCCGTCGAGCGTAAACGCGGTGCCCTGCGGCTGACTGACCTCCAGCGAACTGACCTCGCGCAGCGGCATCGGGATCAGTCGGGGCAAGTACTCGCCCATGACCTCAGGGAGCCCGCCAGCATCAACGTCGTGGCGGTCCTCCAGTTCGAGCAGCTCCATTCGGTTCAGGTCCACAATCGGGTGCAGTCCGGTGATGTGGTGCGCATACGGGTTACCGTCCGTACTGCCTCGCGTCCATACGTCCGACCAGCCGATCCGGCGCCCCTGGAAGCGCTGCGGCACCAGCGCAGCGCCGTATGCCCAGACGTCGGTGAGCACGAGGCTCATGTCGGTGATGCCGCGACTTGCCAGCGCGCCGATTACGGCAGGATGCCGGCGCAGCATCTCGTCGCACTCGTGCCACTCGTCGACCGTCATGTTCGGCTGGACGCCTGGCAGCTGCTCCCAGCGCTCGATCTCACCGGCCGGGAGTGTCACCAGCGCCCGATACACCTGCCCGTCCGCGGTATTCCAGCAGATCGCGTGCGCCATCCGCACGATCCGGGCCACTCCGGCTGCGAGGTCGGCCTTCGCAGGCTCGGCCAGATCGATAGACGCGAATCGCCAGCTTTGGCCGACGTCCCTCTTCTGCAGTAACGCGGACGCGACGCCGCTGATCTCGTCCGCCGTGAGCGGATCGAGCGGATGCGGTTGTGACGGGTGAGCGTCAGCCATGTCCACCAGGCCTCCTGGGATTTACGCCATTGTCCGCTGTGGCAGCAGGCAGATGTCGTCCACCGTCATGTTTCTTGGGTACGCAGGCGGGCGAGGTGGTCGCGGATGACGCCCTCGACCTGGTCGTAGAACGCGACGATCAGCCTGAGCTGGTCGTCGGTGTACTGCTCGGTCAGCCGCTGCCAGGCGCCGAGCATCGGGCCGAAGACCGGTGCGATTGTGCCCAGCGCGCGGGCGGTGTCCAGGTGGACGACAACCCGGCGGCGGTCTGTCGCATCCCGCTCCCGGTGCACGAAGCCTGCTTGCTCCAGGCGGTCGACGACACCGGTGATGGACGCGGTCGTCAGCCCGGTGGCTTTGGCGAGCTCCCCGGCGGTGAGTTGCCCGCTGAAGCTCAGGATGTTGAGGCAGTTCAGGTCGGTGGCATTGATGCCGATTCGCTCAGCGGCCGCCTGGCTCATCAGCTGCATCAGCGAGCTGGTCTTCCTGATCGCGGCGACGAACGCCAAGGCGAGCGCGGCCCGTTCCGGAGTCCATGAGCCGGCCAGCATTCCTTCTGGCCACGGTACTTCCCAGCGCGCCAGGCCGGCTGGCTGTGCCTCGTGGCCTTGGCCGGGCTCGTCCGCCTGGGGTGGCCGTTGATCGGACATGCCTCAGCTCCCTGATATTTAAGTTAACTAGACATTAGCAAGCCAAGCCGCTAGGTTGGTTACATAACTCGTCCGGCCTTCCTGAGCGGAGAATCTGATGTCAACTGATCCTCAGATCCTGGCATCACGCGGCGTCGCTGGCGACAAGCCGGACCCGCGTCGGTGGATCACGCTGGTGGTGCTGCTGCTAGCGGCCTTCATGAACCTGCTCGACGTCTCGATCGTCAACATCGCTATCCCCGCTATCCAGCGGAACCTGCACGCCAGCTACGCCGACGTGCAGTGGGCCCTGACCGGCTACACGCTGGCTTACGCGCTCGTGCTGATCACTGGCAGCAGGCTGGGCGATACGTTCGGCCGCAAGCGGCTGTTCCTGATCGGGGTCACCGGGTTCACGCTGATGTCGGCGCTTTGCGGGGCGGCTCAGGGTCCGGGCATGCTGATTGCGTGCCGGGTCGTCCAGGGCGCGATGGGCGCCGTCATGATGCCGCAGGTACTGTCGGTGATCCAGGTGATCTTCCCGGCGGCCGAGCGGATCAAGGCGCTGGCTGCGTTCGGCGTCACGGCCGGCCTGGGCACAGTGAGCGGTCCGCTGCTCGGCGGCCTGCTCACCCAGCATGATCTGTTCGGCCTTGACTGGCGCCCGATCTTCCTGATCAACGTGCCGGTTGGCATTCTCGCGGTGACCGCGTCAGCGGTCTTGATGCACGAATCCAGGGCACCCAAGCGGCCGCGGCTCGATCCCGGCGGCGTGGCGCTCAGCACCGCGGCACTGCTTCTGCTGCTGTACCCGCTGGTCCAGGGCCGACAGCTCGGCTGGCCGGCCTGGACGTTCGTATCCATGGCCGCAGCGGTGCCGATGTTCGCCGTGTTCATCGTCTACGAGCGCGCCAAGGAGCGCCGCGATTCCTCACCGCTGGTACGGCTCAGCCTGTTCCGCCGGCGGGCGTTCGCGGTCGGCATCGCGATCGCTGTCACGTTCTTCCTCGGCGTCACCTCGTTCGCCCTGATACTGACGCTGTTCCTGCAGATCGGCCTTGGCTTCCAGCCGCTCCATGCAGGCCTGACGTTCCTGCCGTTCTCTGCGGGCGTGCTGGTCGCGTCGGGCGCGGCCGCTCGGCTCGCGCCACGGTTCGGCCGGGGCGTAACGATGACCGGGGCCCTGATCATGGCAGCGGGGATGTCCGGCTTGATCATGAGCGTGCACCACTACGGGGGCAGCGTCACCACGATGGACATGGTGCCGGCCCTGGTCGTTGCCGGGCTGGGCATGGGAACGGTACTGGCGCCGCTCGCCGACATTCTCCTCGACGGGGTACCGCACCAGGATGCTGGCTCGGCGTCCGGGATCTTCAACACCAGCCTGCAGCTCGGTGCCTCGATCGGCGTCGCCGTCATCGGGGTGATCTTCTTCGGTTTGCTCGGCAGCCAGTCCGCGTCGGCCGCCGCTGCCGCAGCGCCGCAATTGCGCTCGGGACTGGCTGCGGCAAGCGTGCCCGCAACGATCGTTGGACCGATCGAGTCGCAGTTTGGCGCCTGCTTGCACGCCAGGCTGGTGGCCAGCGACCCGACCGTGACGCCGGCCGCGTGCAGGCTACCCGGTCACCGAACTCTCCCGGCCGCAGCAGGCAAGGCGCTCGCTGGAGCGGGTGCCGCCGCAGTCCGGCGTGACTTTGCCGCTGCGCTCGAGCGGACGCTGTGGTTCCAGGTGGCCGTGTTCCTGGCCAGCTTCCTGCTGATGCTGGTCCTGCCGCCGGGGGTCGGACGGCGTGCCGCGGTTACCAGCCCGACGGCTGGCGGCGAATTCCAGGATGCAGCTGCCGGAGCTGTGGTCGGCTGACCAGAAGAACTGATCACGGCAACGGACCCGACTTCAGATGAGGAGCGTCTCATGCGGCTTGCGGTACTAGGCGGCAGTGGCCGGATCGGCCAGCACATCCTGGCCGCCGCGCTGGAATCGGGCCACCAGGTCTGCGCACTCGCACGCCGGCCAGAGGCACTCGGGGCAGCCAGCGGCCTGACCGTGATCAGGGGCGACGCAACCGACGGCCGGGCGGTTGCCGACCTAGTCGCCGACGCCGACGCTGTGCTGTCGGCTCTCGGGCCCCGCGGCCCGAAGACTCCGGCCCTGCTAGCATCCGCCGGGCGCAACATTGTGGCTGGCATGAGCAAGGCCGGCGTCGGCAGACTCATCTGCGTGTCCGCGGCTGGCGCGTTCATCCGGACTGATCCGGACAGCGCAGTCCTGGTCAAGCTGATCCTGCCCACGGTGCTGGCGAAACCGTTCGCCGACGTCAGGGAGATGGAGGAGATAGTCGCCGGCAGCGACCTCGACTGGACGATGGTGCGGGCGACCCGTCTTATCGACACCCAACCGACTGGCCAGTACCGGGTGCGGCCGGACTACCCGCCGCCGGGCGGGTGGAAGATTGCCCGCGCTGACGTCGCCCGCTTCGTGCTTGCCTGCCTGGCTGAGCGCAGCTGGATCCGCGAGCACCCGGCGCTCGCCTACTGATCCGGGACCCAGAGCTGGCCTGCCTAGTCAGTAGATCAGCCTCGTGGTCAGGAACAGCCAGGAGACAATCGCCAGCGACGCGGCCGAGACCGCCACCACGCCCTCGTGCCAGCCCGGCCGCCGCCCGACCCGGGCCAGCGCCCAGACCAGCGGGAAGATCGTGACCAGGAACCTTGGATCGCTCAGCAGCGGCCGGTGCTTCGCGGGGTCGGACAGGACGAGCAGGATGCTGCTCCAGGTGTAGACGGCGTAGACAGGGCGCGCCCGGACGGCGACCCAGACGGCCAGTGCCAGCCCGACCGCGACGAGGGCGAAGTCGAAGGTCGTCCGCGCGTTGCCGCCCAACGGGCCGTGCGACACCGCCAGTGTGAGGGCGTGCCAGAGCGTCTGCCACGGCGGGGTGAGGACGCGCTGCCAGTGCTTCTGGATGGCGATCGGGCGGGACCAATCGTGGTAACGCAACTGCCAGAACAGCAGGTAGCCGGCGGTCCCGGCGAGCGGGACGGCGCTGGCGGCGAGCCGGGCCGCAAGGGTGGCCGTGAGGCGCAGCCGCGACGGAACGTTCTGAGGCTCGCGGCGGTGGTCCTCGACCGTCTGGTGGACGGCCTCGACCGCCAGCGCAAGCGCGATGACGACCCCGACGCTGCGGGTGAGCGTGGCCCCGATGCCGACCACGCCGGCCCACCACCAGTGGCCGCGCCTGGCGAGGTAGAAGGCGCCGAGGGCGGCCACCAGGAACACTGACTCGGAGTAGAGGCCAAACAGGAACACCGCGGTCGGGAAGATAGCCAGATACAGCACCGCGCGGCCAGCGGTGGCCTGGTCAAATTCCCGCTCGGTCAGCCGGTACAGCAGGATCAGGGCCACTAGCAGGCAAAGGTTCGTGACCAGGTATGCCGCGAGCAGCAGATGGCCGAGGCAAAGGTAGCCGACCAGCCGAACGAGCATGGGATAGCCAGGAAAGAAGGCGGCCGTGGCGTTATGGTCGCTGTACCCAGCCCTGGCGATGTACAGGAACCAGTTCGCGTCCAGCTTGTCCCAGTCGGTAAACGCGTTCTGCCAGCCATTGGTCAGCGGCAGTGGCTGTCCGTTTGGCATCGAGGACGGACGTTCCGAAGTCAGTCCCCAGGCGGTAGCCGCGATGAGGAACAAGCCGATACGCACGGCCAGGTAGACGATGGCGCAGTACCGCATCGCCGGTAGCCACTGGCGCAGGCCGTACAGCCAGTCCTCCCGCCCGGCGGGCGGGTCGGTGCCGCGCTGGGTGACGACGGTGGTGCTCACGGAGTTCCTTGCTGACCTCGGTGTGTCGCGATCATGTCGCGGTACCACGCGAATGACGCCTTCGGCGTGCGGCGCTGGCTGTCGAAGTCGACGTGCACAAGGCCGAAGCGCTGGTCGTAGCCCTCCGCCCATTCGAAGTTGTCCATCAGCGTCCACACCAGGTAGCCGCGGACATCGACCCCGGCCATGATTGCGTCGGCCACCGCCCGGATGTGGCCGTTCAGGTAGCTGATCCGCGGCTGATCGTCGACTGTTCCGTCAGCATCGGGCTGATCGGCGACCGAGCAACCATTCTCGGTGATGTACATCGGCGGGAGCCGGTCACCGTAGCGGCTGGCAAGCGTCGTCAGCAGCTCAGTCAGTCCCGCCGGGATAACAGGCCAGCCGAAGTTCGTGACCGGGTAGCCGGGAATGGGCTCTAGCTGGAACGGCAGCGGAGCGTCAGGCAGCGCTGACACCCGGCTCGGGGAGTAGTAATTGACGCCGAGAGCATCGATACCGGCGGAGATGATGTTCAGGTCTCCGTCTCGCACGCAGTCGGGACCGCCTGCGTGCAGGCCGTACGCAGACAGGTCCGGATAACGTCCGAGCAGTACCGGGTCGGTAAACGTCCGGTTATGCAGGGCATCGTAAGCGGTGGCTGCGGCCAGGTCCGCCGGGCCATCTGAGGCGGGCCATACGGGCGTGTAGTTGTTGGTGAGCGCCACCTGCGCTGCTCCGGCCGCCCGCAGAGCCGAGTTGGCCAGGCCGTGTCCGAGCAGCTGGTGATGTGCCGTCGACAGAGCGCCGAGCATGAGCGACTTACCTGGAGCGTGAATCCCGAGCGCGTATCCGAACGCAGTCACGACGAACGGCTCATTCAGCGTGATCCACATCGGGATGCGATCGGCTAGCCGCTCGGCAGCGACGCTGGCATATTCAGCGAATCGGTAGGCGGTGTCGCGAGCCATCCAGCCGCCCGCGTCCTCGAGCGGCTGAGGCAGATCCCAGTGATAGAGGGTGGGCATCGGGGTGATGCCCGCCGCCAGCAGTGCGTCGGTCAGGCGGTCGTAGTAGTCGAGCCCAGCGCCGTTTACGGCGCCAGAACCGGCGGGCTGGATCCGCGGCCAGGCAAGCGAGAACCGGTACGTGCCGATGCCGAGCGCCGCCATCAGGGCGACGTCCTCCGGCCAGCGGTGATAGTGGTCGGCCGCCACATCGCCAGTCTGTCCGCCGCGGATCGCGCCCGGCTGCCGGCAGAAGGTGTCCCAGATCGAAGTACCGCGCCCGTCCTCGGCCACTGCGCCCTCGATCTGGTAGGCGGCAGTCGCCACGCCCCAGGCGAAGCCGGCCGGGAATTGCGGGAAGGCAAGATCGCTCACGCAGCGATCGTAGCGGGAAGGCGTCGCGTAATGATCGGGCGCTGAGCGTGCTGCCGCGGTTGTGCTGACATCGGCAGCAGCGGCGTACCGTCGTGGATATGAAGAAGCTAATTGAGCTCTTGATCTGCTTCCTGCACCCGATTGCCGTCGTGCTGATCTGGATCGACCTGCTGACCCGCCGGGACATCGGCACTGTGGCCAAGCTGGCCTGGGGCATCTGCTGTATCGTCCCGCTCATCCCGTTCCTGTACGTGCTCACGGGTGGCGACTTGTGGTGACGCCGCGTTAGCGCTTGCCGTTGGCACTATGCAGGTCGTAGCCAAGTCTTTAGGCTCCCGACCTGCGATTACGGCCGTGTGACGCGGCCGGATCACCTACCATGCCGCTAACCGCGCCGTAAGGCACGAAGGGCCGCAGGCGCGAGCAAGCACTGGAGCCGGAGTGGTCACGCAACAGCCAGCAGGCCACCCCCTTGCGCCGGCCCGGGTACGGGCACGATGGGGGACGATCACCAGGGAGCAGCTTGTCGTAGCTGCCAAGGCAGAGATCGAGGCGGGCCGTTACGAGCAGATGACGATCAGACTGCTGGCCTCCCGGCTGGGCGTCGCGCCGATGTCGCTGTACCGGCACGTCAAGGACAAAGAGGACCTGCTGAACGAGGTTGTCGATCGGATGCTAGCTGAGCTGTGGCGACCCGAGGCCGATCCCAGCGACCCCTGGGCGTGGTTCAGGGAGTCCGCCGACCGGCTCCGCGCATTCCTGGTAGATCAGCCGGCCGCGCTGCACGTCTTCCTCTCCCATCCGGTTACATCGCCGGCGGCCCTGGCCAGGCTGCGGACCGCTCTTAGCGTGCTGGAGTCCGCAGGCCTGGATGAATCGGCAGCGCGGCGGCTCTACGCCGCCGTGCACACTTACACCCTGGGTTTCGCAGCACTTCAGGCCTCACGGGCGCGATGGCTCGCGACGAATGACGAGAGCGCAGATCCGGACGCGGCATGGCTGGCAGCGCTATCCGGCCCGCAGCAATTCAGCGACGGGCTGGCGGCGCTGATCGCCGGTGCCACGAGAAGCGGCGAATCTCACTAGCGCGACGCCGGGCCCGCTAGGCCGGTTCGGCCGACGGCTACGACGGGCCGCCGCTCTGGATGGAGGCCAGGGTGATCGCCTCATCGACCTCGCCCTGCCGGGCCGCCAGCTCCGCGGCATACTTCTCGTTGTCGATCTTCTCGGCCAGTTCTTCGTCGGCGCGCATCAGCACCTCGAGGTCTGAGTCTGCGGCCTCGATCACGCCTAGGTCGGCGTAGGCGTGCTGGACCTTCGGCCCCCACAGGCCGATGTCTCGCACGCACGGCACGATCCGGGAGAACAGCAGCGTACGGAAGGCTTGCTGCACCGGCGACTGCTCGGTGAACTCCACGCACTCTTCTACGTCGAAGCCCATCCGCTCCCACACCTCCCGAGCGGTGAACCTGTTGCGCATCAGGTAACAGCCTTCGACCACGAACTCCTCGCGATCGGCGCGCTCGGCCGCGGTCAGTTCCTTGTAGTAATCGCGCAGGGCCAGCCGGCCGAACGCGACGTGCCGCGCCTCATCCTGCATCACGTACGCCAGCAACTGGGTGACCAGGGCGTTGTTGGACAGATCGCGGTGCACGCCGAACGCGGCCAGTGCAAGCCCCTCGATCAGCACCTGCATGCCCAGGTAGGGCATGTCCCAGCGGGAGTCAGACAACGCGTCGGCCAGCAACTGGGCCAGGTCCGGGTTGATCGGGTAGTAGAGCCCTATCTTCTCCCGCATGAACCGCGAGTAGAGCTCGACGTGCCGCGCTTCATCCATCGCCTGGGTGGCGGCGTAGAACTTGGAGTCCATCTCCGGGACTGACTCAACGATGCGGGCGGCGACTGTCAGCGCCCCCTGCTCGCCGTGCAGGAACTGGCTGAATAGCCACGCGGACAGGTGATGATCGAGCTCATCCCGCTCCTTCTGGTTCAGCCTGTCCCACTGCGGTGAGCCGTAGATCGGGTTGAGCTCCTCTGTCTGCTCCATCACGTTGCACGGGTTGACCGGTATCGACCAGTCGATGCGCTTCGCCGCGTCCCACTGCTTGTCCTTGCCGCGCTGGTAGAGGTCCAGCAGCCGGCTGCGGCCCTCGTCATACTCCCAGCTGAACCGGGCCGACCCAGCGGCCGGGACATCCCAGGTACCCGGCTCGACCGGGGTGGTGTAGTGCTCGTACGTGCTCACGGCGGCCTCCCGGAGTTAACAGCAGTAACTCCGAACATTACTCGCCGGTACGGGTTTGCTCTAGTGCCAGCTGCGCACGCCGTGGTAGGCAGCGAGCATGGACTTCGACATTCCCGCGGACCTAATCGCCTACCTGGCCGAGCTGGACGAGTTCATCGAGGCCGAAATCCGCCCGCTGGAGCGCGAGGACGACAACATCCGGTTCTTCGACCACCGGCGTGAGGACGCCAGAACGGACTGGGACCGAGGTGGCCTGCCGAACAGGCAGTGGGAAGAGCTGCTTGCCGAGGCCAGGCGCCGCGCCGACGCGGCCGGGCATTACCGGTACGCGTTTCCGGCAAAGTACGGCGGACGCGACGGCACGAATCTGGGCATGGCGGTTATCCGCGAGCACCTGGCCAGCAAGGGCCTCGGGCTGCACTGCGATCTGCAGAACGAGCACATGATCGTCGGGAACAATGTCGGCCTGCTGCTGATGCTCGAATACGGCAGCCCTGATCAGCAGGCGGACTGGATCGACGACCTGGCTGCGGGCCGCAAGGGCTTCGCGTTCGGAATCACCGAGCCCGCGCACGGGTCGGACGCTACGTTCATGGAAACCGCGGCGGCGCGCGACGGCGACGACTGGGTGATCAACGGCGAGAAGACCTGGAACACCGGCGTGCATGCCGCCTCGCACGACCTGATCTTCGCGCGGACCCGTGGCAAGCCCGGCGACGCCGACGGCATCACAGCGTTCCTCACGCCTATCTCCTCGCCTGGCTTCCGTGTCGAGGAGTACCTGTGGACGTTCAACATGCCAACCGATCACGCCCACATCACCCTGACTGACGTCCGAGTGCCCGCCAGCGCGATCTTCGGCGGTGAGGGCCGCGGCCTCCAGGTTGTCCAGCATTTCTTCAATGAGAACCGGATCCGCCAGGCTGCCTCCAGCCTCGGCGCGGCACAGTACTGCATCAATGAGTCAGTTGCCTATGCCGTGGCGCGCCGGCCCTTCGGCAAGCCGCTCGCGAGCAATCAGGCGATCCAGTTCCCGCTGGTCGAGTTGCAGACGCAATGCGAGATGCTGCGCGCGCTCATACACAAGACAGCGTGGCTGATGGATCGCGACGGCCCGTTCTCCGCTTCGGACAAGGTCTCGATGTGCAACTACTGGTCCAACCGGCTGTGCTGCGAGGCCGCCGACCGGGCTATGCAGGTGCACGGCGGGCTCGGCTACTCACGCCACCGGCCGTTCGAGCACATCTACCGGCATCACCGGCGGTACCGGATCACGGAAGGGGCTGAGGAGATCCAGATGCGGCGGGTTGCCGGGTACATGTTCGGCTTCATGCGGCAGCGGGCTCCGAAAGGAGTAGCCGAGAGCTGATGGCAGCTGCTGACGACCACGCCATCCCTGGCCAGCAGAGCCTTCCAGATGGGAACGAGCTGGCCAGGGCGTTGCGGCCGTGGGTCGGGTCCGCCCACGTCGAGGGCCTTACCAGATTGTCCGGTGGTGCGTCGAAGGAGACGTGGTCATTTGACGCGGTGGGTGATGACGGCCAGCGGACCGGACTGATTCTGCGCCGGGATGCGGCTGGCCGTCCCGGCGAGCCCGGTGCGCTGGATCGGGAGGCGGCGGCCATCAGCCTGGCGCACGGCGCCGGCCTGCCGGTACCTGAGGTAATCATCTGCTCGGCCGGCGGGTCGCTTGGCACGGCCGGAATGGTGATGCGCCGGGTGGACGGTGAGACGATCGCCCGTCGGATACTGCGCGACGAGCGATTCGCGGCCGCCCGCCGCGTGCTGGTCAGCCAGCTGGGCCAGTTTGCTGCCCGGCTCCATGGGCTCGAGGTACCCGTAGTGCTCGCCGAGCCCGATCCGGTCGAAGCCCTGCGCGAGCAGCTCGACACCTTCGGCCGGCCTAGCGAGGTGTTCGAGCTGGCGCTAGCCGAGCTGGAGCGAGCCCGGCCGCCCGTTCGCGGGCCTGTCCTGGTACACGGGGACTTCCGGCTCGGCAACCTGATCGTCGGGCCCGACGGCCTGCGGGCGGTGCTGGACTGGGAGCTCGCGCACGCCGGGAATCCGGCAGAGGACCTTGGCTGGCTGTGCGTAAAGGCCTGGCGCTTCGGCGCCCGGCCCGCGGTCGCTGGGATGGGCAGCCGGGAGGATCTGCTCGCCGCCTACCTGGCGGCTGGCGGCTCCGACATCTCACTGGCTGAGCTGCGCTGGTGGGAAATCCTTGGCACGCTGCGCTGGGGGGTGATCTGCCTGACGCAGGCGTCGGCCCACCTATCCGGGGCGCACCGCTCGGTCGAGCTGGCCGCGATCGGTCGCCGCGTCTGCGAGCAGGAGTGGGATCTGCTCCTGCTACTGCAGCCCGAGGCAGCCGCGCGGGCGGCCGAACGCAGGCCTCGGCCGACTGGCGCCGCTGCGTCCGCACCAGCCCCGTACGGCCGTCCGACGGCGAGCGAGTTGCTGGAGGCGGTCCGCGAGTACCTGCTCGACAGCGTGATGCCGGCCACGTCCGGTCGGGTCGCGTTCCACGGCCGCGTCGCCGCCAATGTGCTGGCAATCGTCGCGCGAGAGCTCGAGCTCGGCACGTTCCCCGCCGACGCGGTGCTCGCTGATAAGGGGCTCGCGGACGCCGTGGCAGCTCGCCTCGCGGTCGCCAACCCGAAGTACTTTGACGCCTTGCCGCCCGCTTAAGGACGTCGGTGCCGCCATCACTCGTGCATGGGGCGCTCGTGATCGGCATGGCCGGCCGGCTCGAGCTGGAATGTCGAGTGCTCGAGATCGAAATGCCCGCGCAGGCACGCCTGGAGCTTGTCGAGCATGATGGCGCTCTGACCGTGCTCGATGACTGCGGGATCGACTACGACGTGTGCCGAGAGCACTGGCAGACCGGAGGTGATGGTCCACACGTGCAGCTCATGCACTTCCCGGATGCCTGGCAGCGCACCCATGTGCTCCCGGATCTCGTCCAGGTCGATGCCCTTCGGGCTGGCCTCAAGCAGGATGTCGATGGCCTCCCTGAGCAGCCGCCAGGTCCGGGGCAGGATCAGCGCTCCGACGGCGATCGAGGCGATCGGGTCGGCAAGTCCGATGCCGGTTGCGCTGATGATGATTCCAGTCACGATCACCGCAGCGGCCCCGAGCGTGTCCGCGGCGACCTCTAGGAATGCGCTGCGTACGTTCAGGCTGCTTGCCTGGCCGTGTCGCAGGACCAGCAGCGAACAGGCGTTGCCGACAAGCGCGCCGAGCCCGAACGCGATCAGCAGGCCGGAGCTCACCGCGGGGGGTGACACCAGCCGCCTGATGGCCTCGGTGAATATCACCGCGGCCATGGCCAGAAGCAGCAGCGAGTTGGCCATCGCCGCCAGGATCTCGGCTCTGGCGTAGCCGAAGGTACGCCGGTCGGTCGCGGGTCTCGCCGCGAACCATGCTGCCAGCAGCGAAAGGCCGATGCCGGCCGCATCCGCGGCCATGTGCGCGGCGTCCGCGAACAACACCAGCGCACCCGTGACGACGGCGCCCACTACCTCAGCGGCGGCGATCCCGAGGCTGATCAGCAACACGATGGCCAGCGCCCGGCGGTAGCTGCCGGTCACCGTGCCCTCGTGGTGGAGACCACCCTGGTTGTGGGCTCCGTGTGCGTGGCCCCCGGCAGAGTGGCTGCCGTGTGAGGCGTCCTGGCGGCGCCGGCCAGTCATCGGTCCGGGTCGTCCCCGCGGTCTCGGCCCGGCCTGATGTCGGTGTCTGGCTCGAGGTCGGCGGAGGTTTCCTCGCCGTACGCCAGCAACTCGTAGGCCGGGTTGATCATTACCGGTCTGCCGTTCCTGATGCCGACCTGGCCGCGCAGCCGCACCTTGGAGCCGGGCCGCAGCCCGGGGATATTGGAGCGGCCGTAGAACAGCGCGGTGAGCTGCCCGGTGGAATCCTCCACGTCACAGGCCAGGACTGTGTTGTGCTCGACCGGCCGGATCTCGACCGTGTGCACGCGGCCCTCGGCCACCGCCCGGCCAGGCCTGGTCAGCGAGCCGATCGGAGTTACCCCACGGCGCGGCGCAGGGCGCTCGTAGCTGCCGCTGTCGGTCGGCGTGGTCAGTTCCGCGGCCACGGGCTGCTGTCCCGCGGCTGGTCGCGTGGCGGGCGCAGACGGCTGGACGGCAACCGTCGTTTCCGGCCGGCCCGTCGGCTGGGGCATGCTGCCGTCACCGGCGCCGGGCCGGGACAGCGGGCCGCGGCCGGTCATGCTCTCCACCCTGCTGCGCACGTCGAACGGCACGATCGTGGCCGCCGCGTGCGGAGTCCGGCTGATCACCGCCGCCATCCGGTCCGCGGTGCGGTCATGGAGCAGGCGGCCGACGATCGGAGCGTAGCTACGGCGCGGCAAGATGGCGGTCACGCCGACGCCGGGCAGCACGGCCTCGGCGCTCACCAGGTCGCCCGCGGCCTTCGCGAGCCGCCGATCCGGGCAGTCGACGAAATCGAGCGGGATGCCCGGGTTCGCTCGCAGCCACTCCTGGCGCAGCTTGTCAGCCTGGACGTTGTCGATGACGAAGTGAACGGCGCGCAGCGACGTCGGGCGGAGGCTGCGGGCGTACCGCAGCGCGGCGATCGTCGCCAGATCGAAGTCGTCGATGAACACGTAGACGCTGCGGCGCGAGTAGGTGGGTGGCTCGGGCGGCTTCCCGCGGCTCTCAATGTTCTCGAGAACCGTGGCCTCCATCCGGTACTGGCGGTTCAGCCGGATCAGCGCCGGGACGCCGACGATGAACAGGATGACCACCAGCCAGGCGCCCTCGGTGAACTTGACGATCGCGAAGATCAATACGACGACCAGGGACGTCACGCCCGCGGAGAAGTTGATCACCAGCTTGCGCTTCCAGCCCGGCTCGCGCATCCGGTGGTGATACCTGGCCATGCCGAACCCGGCCATCGTGAAGGCCGTGAACACGCCGAGTGCGTAGAACGGCACCAGGCTGTTGACGTTCGAGCCGACGACCGCTAGCAGGGTGATCGACACCGTGGCCAGCACGATAATGCCGCTGGAGAACACCAGCCGGTGCCCGCGCTTGGTCAGCCACCGCGGCAGGAACGCGTCCTCGGCCACGAAGCTGGCCAGGAACGGGAAGCCGTTGAAGCTGGTATTGCCGCCGGTATAAAGGATCAGCGCGGTGGCGGCCTGGACGAGGGCGTACATGACATGCCCGAAGATCGAGTTCCCGAAGACCAGCCTGGCTTCCTGCGAGATGACCGTCGGCACGCCGGAGAGGTAGGGCTGGGCGTGCGTGACGTGCGCTAGCCAGGAGATGCCCGCCACCAGGGTGCCGAGGATCGCGCCCTCGATCACCAGCACCCGGCGCGCGTTGATGCCCTCGGGCGGCCTGAACGCGCTTACTGCGTTGGAGACGGCCTCGATGCCGGTGAGCGACGAGCCGCCGTTGGCGAACGCCCGTAGCATCACGAAGATCAGCCCGAACGTGATGAGGCTGGCATGATTCGGATGGGCCTGCTGAAGGTAGGTGCAGGGGTGCACCCCTACCGGGCACGTGACGTGGTACCGCGGCAGTGAGAAGAAGATCTCGCGCACCAGGCCGACGACGACCGTGAGGATCATGACCGACGAGAACAGGTAAGTGGGCACGGCGAAGGCCTTGCCGGCCTCCCTGATCCCGCGCAAGTTGCCGTAGAGCATGATCAGCACGACGCCGATGGATATCAGCGTCAGCGTCGCTGGCTTGCTCAGCCACGTTGCTGTCGGGAAGGCCGACGCGACGGCAGCCGTTCCGGCTGCGACCTGCACCGCGACCGTGACCACATAATCGACCATCAATGCCAGGGCAGCTATCTGCGCGACCCGCGGCCCGAAGTTCTCCCGCGCCACGACATACGACCCGCCGGCCCTGGTGTAGACCATGACGACCTCGCGGTAGGACAGCACCACGAGGACCATGACGAACAGCACGACGCCGGTAAGCGGGAGCAGCACGGTAAACGCCGAGGCCACGAGCCCGCCCTTGAGCAGCTCGATCAGGATCTCCTCGGTGCCATACGCCGAGGAAGAGATGCCATCGGGCGACAGCACACCGAGCGCCAGCACCTTGGACAGCCGCTGCTCGCCGAGCTGCTCGTTGATCAGCGGCTTGCCGAGCAGCCTGCGCTTCAGGGTGTAGCCGAGCCCCTCAGCTAGGTCGTCTCGCCGCGCCAGGGTGCCGACAGCTCGTCGCATGGCCACGCTGCAGCGCCCTCCCCTTCCGACAGCACCCGACGTGGCCTTCATACCATTGCTCCGCCATCCAGCGGGAGACCGGGCATGGGCCCGGTATCACCCTGGGCGCAGCAGTCAAGAGTAGCGCGCTGCCCGACTTGTAATGACTTGGGGCGTATCGGCCAGGCTACGGGCCCCGTGGCGTCCGTCAGATAATAGGCACCACGTAGTGCGCTCTGCGGAGAGGCCGTCCAGATGAGCACCACACCAGCCGGGCCGCCCGAACGGGCCGGCGGCTCGGGAGCCCAGTATCTGTCCGAACTGCTCAGGGTCCCCGTCAATGACCGGGGCGGCGAGCACATCGGCCGCCTGTCAGACATCATCGTACGGCTGCGTGGCGCCGAGCTTCCGCTGGTCACGGGCCTAGTCGCCACTGTTGGCGGGCGCTCTGTCTTCGTGCCCATCGAGCAGGTCAGCGGGCTTGATAGCAGGGAGCTGCGGCTCACCAGCGCCAAGCTCGACCTGCGCCGGTTCGAGCGCCGGGATGGTGAGGTGCTGCTGAGAGCCGATGTGCTTGGCCACCGG
>Ga0335073_10000883_pt1 | contig 39486 bp, 35 predicted proteins | sample Lox_Sample_22_FD_207093 | JGI IMG/M metagenome (GOLD analysis project Ga0335073, IMG submission 207093) | Soil microbial communities from Loxahatchee National Wildlife Refuge, Florida, United States - Lox_Sample_2.2 | ecosystem: Environmental > Terrestrial > Soil > Wetlands | place: USA... | reverse complement strand
ATCGGAGTGCCCGGCCAGACCTTCAGTATGTTCGATGGCGAGACCACCGATTTTGAGCGGCACTCCTGGTTTGAATGCGTGTGAATCCCAACCGTATCCAATTCTGATCTTCATGCCCTGCTATCCGTCTCAGCCGATCGTGGTCGCCGCATCGCGCAGATGTGTCGAGTTCACCGGTGCGCCGGTTGGCGCTGCAGGTAGAACTCCGCTAGCTCGAGGTCTCCCGGCTGAGTAATCTTGAGATTCGCAGGTGAACCCAACACCACGGCCACCTGTCCGCCCGCCCGCTCTACCAGGCTGGCTTCATCCGTCCCGACGAATTCATCGGCTGCGGCCTCGGCGAAGGCCCGCCTGAGAAGATCGCAGCGAAATCCCTGGGGTGTTTGAGCCTGAACGATATACTCACGCGGAATCGTAGAGGTAATAATGGCCCCATCGGCGGTGCGCTCGACCTGCTTGATCGTGTCGACAGCCGGCAGTCCAACAATGGCGGCGTCGTGCTTCTCAACGGCGCGAATCGTGCGCTCGATCGTGGCGGCGTCGATCAGCGGTCGCACAGCATCATGAACTAGAATGATGTCGTCCGGATCACAGTCAATTGCACTGAGCGCGTTGGCAACGCTCTCCTGCCTGCTGTCTCCGCCCTCTACGACGTGGACTCTGCCGGCAAATCCGTAGTCCCGCACCTGGGCGGAAAGCCGGTCCATCTCGTTCACGCGCACCGCAACATACATAGCCGAGATCTGGGGCACCTCGGCAAAGGCGCGCAGTGTATGGATGAGGATGGGAACACCCGCCAGCTCGAGAAACTGCTTGGGCGCCGAAGACGTGTGGCCTGCCGCCATCCGGGTACCCAGGCCGGCCGCAGGAAGAATTACAAATACCCGCATAAACACAGGAGTATATCAGCTATGGATGCCGTGCGGCGCCGCCAGTCTAGACTGGAACGATGATTCTGGAAACAGCCATCCTTAATGTGCGGCCTGGACAGGAATCTGCGTTTGAGGCGGCGTTCGCAGTTGCTTCTCCAATCATCGCCGCCACGCCCGGCTACATTTCACTTCAGCTGCATCGTTGCCTTGAGACCACAGGCAGGTACTTGCTTCTTGTTCAATGGCAGACACTCGAAGCTCACACAATAAACTTCCGCACCTCGGCAAATTACGTTCAATGGAAGAACCTGCTGCACCACTTTTACGAGCCGTTCCCGGTTGTGGAGCATTACCAGGCGTTCCTGCTCTACCCTCCTGCCGAAATAGCGGACCCCGTATCGCCTGTATACTGAAGGGTTGAGCCATCATACTGAATCCAAGCCTCTACAGCAGCATCGAACCGAGTCCAGACCCCTATGAATACGAAACTTGCTGTCCCTGCCCAGCCGGGCTTTAGCGAAGAACTTTCGGAGTGGATCGAAGCCTTTGACGACGTTGTCGTTGCCGAGGGCCCGGAGCACGGCGCTGAGCTGCTTAATGCATTGCGCCAGCGGGCGCGCGAAGCGGGAATCACGACCGCCAGCGAGCTGACCACTCCCTACCTCAACACCATTCCGAAGCACGAAGAGGTTCCATATCCTGGCGACCGCAATCTGGAACGTCGTGTGGAAAGCTTGATTCGCTGGAATGCGATGGCCATGGTGCACAGCCAGAACAAGAAGGATCCGGGAATCGGCGGCCACCTTGCCACTTACTCCTCGCTGGCCACGCTGCTCGAAGTGGGTTTCAACCACTTCTTCCACGCAACGCATGGGGACCAGCCGGGAGACTTCGTTTATTTCCAGGGGCATGCGTCGCCGGGTATCTACGCACGGGCTTTTCTGCTGGGCCGGTTCGACGAGCAGCGTCTGCTGAACTTCCGCCATGAGCTGCGAGGTGAGCCGGGCCTCTCTTCCTATCCGCATCCGTGGCTAATGCCGGATTTTTGGCGTTTCCCCACCGTGTCGATGGGTATCGGACCGCTGAACGCCATCTACCAGGCACGGTTCATGCGGTACCTGGAAAACCGGAATCTCATCGAGAAGACCCCGCGCAAAATCTGGGCCTTTGTTGGTGATGGTGAGACAGATGAAGTCGACACCCTGGGCGCAATCGGTGTTGCTTCCCGCGAAAAGCTCGATAACCTGGTTTTTGTCGTCAACTGCAACCTGCAGCGCCTGGATGGGCCGGTTCGCGGCAACAAGCGCATCATCGACGAACTCGAAGGCGTTTTCCGAGGGGCTGGATGGAACGTGATCAAGGTCATCTGGGGCTCGGATTGGGACAAGCTCTTCGAGCGCGACCACACCGGCCTGCTCCTCAAGCGAATGGAAGAATGCGTCGACGGCGACTACCAGGCCTTCAAAGCCAAGGGCGGCGCTTATATTCGCAAGGAATTCTTCGGGAAATATCCGGAGTTGCTCGAGCTGGTCAGCGACATGACGGACGAGCAGATCTGGACCTTGCACCGCGGCGGTCACGATCGAGCAAAGATCTTCAACGCCTACAAGCGCGCCACGGAGCATAAGGGTGGTCCGACGGTGATCCTCGCCAAGACCGTCAAAGGCTACGGCCTGGGAACCACCCAGTCGCGCAATGCCTCGCACCAGGAAAAGAAGCTCACGGACGAGGGCCTCACAGCTTTCATCAAACAGTTCAACATCCCCATTCCCGAAGACCTGGCCAAGGAAAGCAAGCCGTATCGACCGCCGCAGGATAGTCCGGAGATCGTGTACATGCAGGAGCGGCGCGCCTCTCTAGGTGGTTATATGCCCCGCCGCGACGTCCCCGAATTGAACTTCAAGGCGCCGGAACTCGACTACTTCGCGGAGTGGACCGCAGGTTCCAAAGGCCGCGAAGTCTCAACCACCATGGGCTTCGTCAGCATCCTGCGCCACCTCATGAAGGATCCGGAAATCGGCAAGCTGATCGTGCCCATTGTTCCCGATGAAGGCCGCACTTTCGGCCTTGAATCAGCGATCCGCCAGGTCGGCATATATGCGCCCGAAGGTCAAAAGTACAAGCCCCACGATGTCGACATGCTCCTCTATTACCGCGAAGAACAGGACGGGCAGATTCTCGAAGAGGGTATTACTGAAGCGGGATCGATGGCTTCATTCACCGCCGCAGGCACCGCATATTCGAACTACCGTATTCCGACAATTCCCTTCTACATGTACTACTCGATGTTCGGCTTCCAGCGGGTCGGCGATATGATCTGGGCCTTCGCTGACTCACGCGGCAAGGGCTTCTTGATGGGTGGCACCGCCGGACGCACCACAATGCTCGGCGAAGGACTGCAGCATCAGGACGGCCACAGCCACGTGCTCTCGAGTACCGTGCCCACCTGCCTCAGTTACGATCCCGCTTATGTATACGAACTAGCTGCCATCCTGCAGGACGGCATTCGCCGGATGTACCAGGAAAACGAGCAGATCTTCTACTACATCACCATGTACAACGAAGACTATGCGATGCCGGCAATGCCGGACGGCGCGGCTGAAGGCATCGTACGCGGGATCTACAAGTTCAGGCCGGCGCCCAAGGGCAAAGCGACCGTGCAGCTCTTCGGCAGCGGACCCATTCTCAATGAGGTACTACGCGCGCAGGAGATTCTCTCCCACAAGTACGGAGTCCAATCTGACGTCTGGAGCGTGACCAGCTACACCGAACTGCGTCGCGAGGCTCTCACCGTTGAACGCTGGAACCGCCTTCACCCAACCGAGCCCGAGAAGACACCCTACATCGTCCAGGCTTTGAACGGCAGCAAGGGGCCGATCATCGCAGCCAGCGATTACATGAAGTCGATTCCCGATCAGCTCGCTCCCTGGCTGCTTAACCGCCTCGTCACGTTGGGAACCGATGGCTTCGGCCGCAGCGATAATCGCGAGCATCTCCGCCGGCACTTTGAGGTGGACGCCGAGTCGGTTGTCGCAGCCACGCTGTCCCGCCTCACGCGTGACGGCAAATTCGACGCCGCAAAGGCTCAGAGGGCTTTCGCCGAAATGAAAATAGATACGGATGCGGGCGATCCGGCCAAGCGATGATCGCAGCGAATCGCAAAGAAAGCGTCTGCCATGTGCGGACGCTTTTTCTTTACTGCGACACATTGTCTCTCAACTCGGAATTGCGCGTACCGCCTGGCGGGAAAGACGGCATTCGTTTGAACTCCCAACGAAAACCCGTGTATAAGGGTTCCGTGCAGGTTGGCTCTGATCTCGACGCATTACTGAAACCCACAAAACAATTCCATATCCAAATTGACGCGACCGGGTACACTCCGGTCGCTGTGGTCTTTTGTCAGGCAACAAAGGAGCAACAATGATTTCTCGACGGACATTTATCAATGGCGTCGCGGTTGGAGCAGCGGGTGCCGCGCTCAGATCCACTGCCAGAAGCTACGCGCAAATTGTGGGTTCGAATGAGCGGCTGAACTTCGCCATCTTCGGCCTCAACGGGCGCGGCTATGCGCATCTTTCCGGGCTCAAGAACAACAGCAAATCGGCGCATGTCTCCCATGTCTGCGACGTGGACCAGCACATCCTCGACAAGTTCTCTGCCGAAGCACAAAAGGAACTCGGCTACGCACCGGCCACCGATACTGACTTCCGCAAGGTTCTCGCATCGAAGGACGTCGATGTCATCACCATCGCCATGCCCGATCATTGGCACGCTCCGATGGCAATCTATGGCCTCCAGGCCGGCAAGCATGTCTACGTCGAGAAGCCTTCCAGCCACAACCCGCGCGAGGGCGAACTGCTGGTCGAGGCTCAGAAGAAGTACGGCAAGCTCGTGCAGGTGGGAGACCAGCAGCGTTCTTCGCCTCACACCATCAAAATCGTCCAGCAAATCCACGACGGCCTGATCGGCCGTGCCTATTACGCCAAGGCTTGGTATGTGAACACCCGCAAGTCAATGGGCATCGGCAAAGAAGTTGCAGTTCCCGAGTGGCTCAATTGGGAGCTCTGGCAGGGCCCCGTGCCGCGCAGCGCCTACAAGGACAACATCCATCCCTACAACTGGCACTGGCTGCGCCGCTACGGCACTGGCGAGGCTCTGAACAACGGCACCCACGAGGTCGACGTCTGCCGCTGGGCTCTTGATGTGGACTATCCCACCCGCGTGACCGCAAACGGCGGCCGCTATCAGTGGAAGGACGACTGGCAGTTCTACGACACGCTGGTCACGAACTTCGAGTACCCCGACAAGATGATCTCGTGGGAGGGTAAGAGTTGCCAGGGCATGAAGGTGTACGGCCGCGACCGGGGATCGGTCATTCACGGTACCAAAGGAGCCGTGCTTGTCGATCGGGAGGGTTATGAAGTCTACGACTGGAACGGCAAGAAGATCGACGAGTACACGACGGGGAAAGAAAATTCATCGAGCGACCTGCTGAGCCGCGACTCGATGACCGACCTGCATTTTGAGAATCTGATCAATGGCATCCGCACCGGTGAACCGCTTCATTCCCCCATCGTCATCGGCAACGTAAGCGTGACCATCCTGCAGCTCTCAAACATCGCCTGGATGGTGAACCGCGAGCTGAATCTTGACACAACTACCGGCCACATTCTCAAAGATCCCGAGGCGATGAAGATGTGGTCCCGCGAATACGAGAAAGGCTGGGAAGTAAAAGTCTAGTATTCGTGTGTGCGTCTTTTCCGTTAGGTGAGAAATGAAACGCTGGTTAGCCCTGCTCTGTCTGATCGCACCATCATTCCTGACCGCCAGTTCGCAGCAGGGCGGCCTGCTCGCTTCAACTCCGCCGATGGGTTGGAACAGCTGGGACTCTTATGGTCTCACCGTCACCGAATCGGAATTCAAGGCCAACGTCAACTGGCTTCACCAGCACTTGCAGCCCTTCGGATGGCAGTATGTCGTTGTCGACGAAGGATGGTATCTCGCTCATCCTGAGAACGCGGAAAAGAAGGATGCCGACCAGGGATACACACTCTCTCCGAACGGGCTATACCTGGCGGCGTCCGATCGCTTTCCCTCCAGCGCCGCCGATCTGGGTCTGAAACCTCTCGCCGATTACGTCCATTCCCTCGGCCTCAAGTTCGGCATTCACATCATCCGCGGAATCCCCAAGCAAGCGGTCGAGAAAGATCTGCCCATTGCCGGATCGTCATTCCACGCATCCGAGGCTGCCGATCAAACCGACCTCTGCCGCTGGAACCCCGACAATTTCGGCGTGAAAGACAATCCCGCCGGTCAGGCCTATTACGATTCGATGGCCCGGCTTTATGCCGCCTGGGGTGTCGACTTTCTCAAAGTGGACTGCATCTCGCAGCCCTACGACGCGCATGAAATCCACATGGTCAGCGCCGCGCTCCGAAAGTCCGGTAGACCGATCGTGCTGAGCCTCTCACCCGGACCTACCCCGCTCGACCAGGCAGCGGATGTCCGCCAGTACGCGCAGCTCTGGCGCATCTCCGACGACATGTGGGATATCTGGTCGAAGAAGCCGGATGAGGGCGCGTTCCCGCAATCCCTGAAAAATCAATTCGGCTTGATCCGGCAATGGTCGCCGCACGCCGAGCCCGGCCACTGGCCCGACGCCGACATGCTGCCCATCGGTTATCTCGGTCCCCGCCCCGGCTGGGGAACCGCCCGGCAAAGCCGCTTCACGCTGGGTGACACCCGGACGCTGCTGACCCTGTGGTCGATCGCCCGGTCGCCGCTGATCCTCGGGTCGAACCTCACGATGATGGACGCACAGATCGAAGCGATGCTCACCAACCCCGAGGTTATCGCGGTCGATCAGCGTTCGACTGGAAATCGCCCCGTAATTGACACCGCCGACACCGTCATTTGGACGGCCCTGCTGGACAATACTCACCTGGTCGCCGTCTTCAACCTGGGGGATTCACCGGAAACCGTGACTCAATCCTGGAAAGCGTTGGGGCTGGATAAGACCTCCTATCGGGTACGCGACCTCTGGCAGAGAGAGGAACTCGGGCCTCAGTCCTCACTCAGGCTCAGCGTACCGCCCCACGGATCATTTCTGCTCAGCCTCAGATAGCCCAAAACAATCCCGATATCGTTCTCGTTTCAACCGCATAGAAATTGCGGAGCAATTCGCCTATTTTCGGAATACAATCAAGCACAAACATGCCCGAACAGAGACAGCTTCGGGCGCTGCTGGCCGTGCAGGACGTTAAGGCCCGCAGTGCTCTGCGCGGATACTTGCGCACTCGCCGCGATGTCGTCGAATTGCGGCCCGGGAAGGATTTGTTCGAATGCATCAGGGCTCACAAGCCGCAACTGATCGTCCTCGAGATCGAATCGAACAGCCCTTTGATGTCGTCGTTACGCAGCTCCTTCCGCACGATACCCGTGGTGGTCGTCGCACCGCCCATTGCGGAACTGGCCTTCGAATCCGCCAGACTGGGGGCAGCGGCTCTGCTGACTTTGCCCCTCGATGAGCGAGAAATTGCAAGACGATTGTCCCCCGTGCTGGTCTCGCTCGCCGGCAACGCCTCAGAGACGACATCGGAAGTGGATAACCCCGCCGAAAACCAGGGCCTTCCGGAAGCATTCACTTCTTCGCCCCGCATGATGGCAATCCGCGACACCATCGAAAAGGTGGCGACCACCAACGCTACTGTGCTGATCCGCGGCGAGAGCGGTGTCGGCAAAGACATTGCGGCGCGCATGATCTTTTCTCTCTCGCACCGGCACAATAAGCCCTTTGTAAAGGTGAATTGCGCCGCCATTCCCAACGATCTGCTCGAAAGCGAACTCTTTGGATATGAGGCGGGCGCTTTCACCGGCGCGCAGCGCACCAAGCCTGGAAAGTTCGAGCTTGCCGATGGTGGAACACTGTTTCTCGACGAGATCGGCGAGATGCATCCGTCCTTGCAGGCCAAGCTTTTGCACGTCCTGCAGGATGGGGAATTCGCTCGGCTGGGTGCCAAAAGCGACACTGCCGTCGACGTGCGCGTTCTGTGCGCAACCAATAAGCTGCTTGAGCAACGGGTCAGTGAAGGATTATTCCGCGAAGACCTCTTTTATCGCATCAACGTGGTGACCGTGCATATCCCACCGCTGCGTGAGCGGCGCAACGAAATAGCTGTCTTTATTCACTACTTCATTGAGAAATATTCCAGCGTTTACGCGCGCAAGGTGTCTCCCTTTAAGGAAGAAACCATGCAGGCCCTGATCCGTTATCCCTGGCCTGGCAATATCCGTGAATTGGAGAACCTGTGCAAGCGCTACGTAATTGTCGGCGACTCCACGCAGATTGTGCGCGAGCTTTCCCTGCATGCGGTGGATCGCCCGAACGCGGCCACCCGCGAAGAATCCTTCCCTGCGGATCCGATCGAATTCCCAGTGAGTTCCGAACCATCTTTGCTGGAAATCGGCCGTCAAGCTGCCTGGCAGGCAGAACGGCAAGCCATCCAGGAAATGCTCGCCGAAACACGCTGGAACCGGCGGGAGGCAGCACGGCGCCTGCGAGTGAGCTATAAAGCTCTACTCAACAAGATCAAGCAAATTGAAGAGGAAAATCCGGATCAAAATAGGGACAAGAGTGCCATATAGTGGTATGCAGATACCACTATCTTGAGCGGGAACTAAGTTCAGATTCAACTCTGTTCATCCAGAAAAATACCGAGAAACCCACGAAATCAACCCCCTCAGACCCGAATTCTACGAAATAAAAGGGGTAAATGCGTGCCCATCGCTAGTTTGGCACATCGCTTGCAATTAACTGGGCAACACTAGAGGCAACTTCAGGCTTAAGGACCTACCCTTAGTAGTACATCTCACTATGTTTTACGTCTGCGCCCTGCAGACTCTCTTCAAAACGATCCCGTGTAGTTTCCCCTCCCTAATGCCTCTTGAGCGGGCCCGCCGGAAAGCGGGCCCAATTGCTCTCACCCTCCGCCTTCCTTCGTCGGTGACCCTTAGAATCGTAGGAGCATGCCTGCCCGAAGCTCTGCGACCGCAATTGACGCCACCGATCAAAGGGCGGATGACCGCGGTTCGCCTCAGCAAGCCCGATCATCTCGGATCGACGTCGAGGTCTTGCACGCGCCTTCACTGACGAACTTTGCCTGGCTCTGTCATGCTTTCAGCACTCGCTTCGGAGGCCAAAGCGTTGTCTACAGCAAGTCTCAGGCAACCGGTGAACTCAATCTCGGCTTCACCAGTTCCGACGACAAGGCGAACGTAATCGCGAATCGGGAGCGCTTCCTCGCAGCAATCGTTGCAGACCCCCAGTTCCCGATGGTCACCATCCGCCAGATTCACTCCGACATTGTGCTCCGGGTGGACACACCTCGAACAGCGACCGAGCCCGGTTTTGTGAAGGCCGACGGCATGATGACCAGCAAGCCCGGACTTCTGCTGGCGATTCAGACCGCGGATTGCATTCCCGTGCTGATTGCTGACACGAAGCAGCGCGCGGTGGCCGCAATTCATGCCGGCTGGCGGGGTACCCTGAAGCGGATCGTGGAGCGCGGCGTTGGCCAGATGCGCCTCGAGTTCGGGAGTCGAACGGAGGATCTCGTTGCGGCGATCGGCCCCGGCATCGGCCAGTGTTGCTACGCGGTGGGAGAAGAGGTGCGGGACAATTTCGAATCGCAATTCTCCTACGCAGCAGATCTGTTTCGCGAGGTTGAGCCTACTGGCCCGGTAAAAGAAAAATATCCGGCGTCGTTTCTCGCCACGCGGCCGCCGGGTCATCATAATCCGGCAGTGCGCCTCGATCTGGTGGAAGCAAACCGGCGTCAGCTTCTGGACGCCGGTCTGAGTACCGATGCGATCTCGGTGGTGCGGGAATGCACGAGTTGTAACACCGGTCGCTTCTTTTCCTATCGCGCGGAAGGCGGGTTTACCGGACGGATGCTTTCAGTTATCGGAATTAGGCCCGAGAAGCCGCACTGACTATTTTCAGTGCTCGGGTTGTACGGGAGCCGGCTTCCCGGCTGCTTCGTGAGGATTGACCAGATCGCGCAGTTCCTTACTGGGCTTGAAGTAAGGCACACGTTTCGCCGGAACCTCAACTTTTGCTCCGGTTTTTGGATTGCGCCCGATTCGAGGCTTGCGCTGCCGGATCCGGAAGCTGCCGAATCCACGAATTTCAATCTTGTCGCCTGATTTGAGTGCACCGATTACCGCGTCGAAGATCGTGTCAACGATCACTTCGCCGTCGCGGCGTGTCAGGTCGCCGAGCTGCGTCACTTCCTCAACCAATTCTGCTTTTGTCATGGTGGGCTGCGCTCCAGTCTCTAGGTTAACCCCTTTTAACCATAGTAGATGCGACAAATTTTTCCTCGCATCGAGAATTTTAGAACAGCGCGACCCGGTTCCTGCAGGAAACGGTTTCTCAAGTGTTGATTGGCGATTAATCTCTGTTGGATAAGAATGACTGCGTCCGAGGAACGCGCCGGATCCCGCCTCAGGATGCCCGAGGCTGAGCTACGTGCACAAAGGAATCAGCGTGGTCTGGCTTCACACCCACTCGAATTCCCTGCTGGGTCCTCTCGAGAAACAGCCTTCGTGAACAATCGCCGCACAGCCAGTAATGTTCCAGCCTGTGAGCACGTTTTACGCCGCCATCCGGCACCGAGGAGAGAGAGTCAAAAACGAAGATACGCCCTTCCCGTAGGTAACGGAGCGGTTTCGCGCATTGGGGATTCGCGCAATGGTCCAGCATGTGAGGTTTTCTCCGATTGGCCGGCCGCTGCCGGGTTCAGTAATCGCACCAGGTTCAGATTCATTGGAAGCGCCCGGGGTTACGCCTCCGTAAAAGCAACGTTCATTTCTTTCGACTTGTTGATTAAGATGCAGGCGGCATCAAGTGCAGTTTTCCGCAACTCTGCGGCGACGTGTGAGCCTTGATCCCTGGGAAATCCACCGACTTCATCGGCGCCACGACGTTTGCCTTCAGTGTGCGAAAATGAGGGGTTCGACTCTGCACAAGACTCATGCCTATCCTGCGCTCCGCATTCATTGCTTTTTCTCGCAACAACAGTCTACGCCGCTTTGCCGAAGGTTCCAACCTCGGGCACCGCATGTCCTCCCGTTTCATCGCTGGTATGGAGATAGAAGACGCCTTGAGGGCAGCTGCATCGCTTCAGTCCCAGGGGATCGCCTCCACTCTGGATAGTCTTGGCGAAAATGTGACGACACCTGAGGAGGCGCGCCACTCGGCGGACATCTATCACCGTCTGCTGGATGCAATTGATTGCCGCAACCTGAATGCCAACGTCAGCGTGAAGCTGACGCAGATGGGCATGGATCTAGGCCACGACTTGGCGCGCGACATCGTGTCCGGTCTGGTAGACCACGCGGTTGCGGCAAAGACCTTCGTACGGGTCGACATGGAGGGCAGCGAGTACACGCAGGCTACGATTGACCTCGTCCGCCGCCTGCACACGATTCCAGTCAATCGCGGCCACGTGGGAATCGTGATCCAGGCTTACCTCCTGCGCAGTGAGCAGGACATTATCGACCTAACCGCCAACGGCATCCGCATTCGCCTCTGCAAGGGCGCATATAAAGAACCGCCAGGCATTGCCTTTCCCGATAAGGCTGACGTCGACGCCAACTTCGTAAAGCTAACCCACCGGCTTCTCACCAGCGGCCTGTACCATGGCATCGCTACCCACGACGAGGCGATGGTGTCAGCCGCCAGGCAGTTCGTGGCTGAACAGCGGATCGATCCGAAATCCTTTGAGTTCCAGATGCTTTACGGCATACGCCGCGACCTGCAGCGGACACTCGTAGCCGAGGGCTTCAACGTTCGCGTCTACGTCCCCTTCGGCAGGGAGTGGTATCCGTACTTCATGCGCCGACTCGCCGAACGCCCGGCAAACGTGATCTTCATCGCCAAGAACATGTTGAAGCGTTGAAGACCTCGCCTCGGGGCGGCCGAGTCTACCTGCCGAAGTACGGCTGCGGAATTGTCCCCGGACGTTGATAGGGCTCAATCGAGAGCAGGTTTCCCAGTACCGTCCGCTCTTGCGGCGAGAACTGCGATGCATACCCGCCCGAATTGAGCATCTGTTGCCGCTCCTGGGGCGGCATCTGCCGTAGCTGGTGGAACGCGCGGCGTACGGCCTGTTGCCGTTCGGGCGACATCTGTCCCAGCGCTTGTCCGGCGCCGCGGACTTCCTGACGGCGTTCCGGCGACAGCCGCTCGAACATCTCGTTTCTTTCCAGAAGCCGCTGGCGCTGCTCCGGCGTCTTCTGGTCTAGCGTGTGCAGGCGATTTACCAATCGCTGCTGCTGATCCGAGGGCAGGTTGCGAAAGCCGGGCTCGCGGCGCAGAGCGTCCTCCTGCTGCTTCGGACTCATATTCTGGTGGCTGTTCAACCATTCCGGCAGGTGCTGCTGTCCAGGATGTGCCGGTTGGTTGTTGGCGTGAGGAGGGTTGTACGCTCTCACCTCCGGAAGCGGATGGGACTGCGGCGCGGGCTGCTGATAATGCTGCTGGGGCGGAGGCATATGTGCCTGCGGCATGGGCGCAGAATGAGGTGGCGGAGCCGAATGCTGCCCACCGCCATGCTGGCCACCGCCCCGCTGCCCGAATGTCCAGTTTGAAACTGAAATGCACAGAATGAACACGAAGAGCGCAGGCAGACCCGGGCGGGCCAGCCAGCCCACAGGGCTAACCGTATTTTGCCGTGCGCGCATCTTCATCACTCACTAACCAAGGGTCTGGCTAACCTGCCAGAGAAACCACTAATTGCTGCCGAACATCGCTCGATGCTACAGGGTGCTGTTCGAGCCGTCCGAATCGTCATCCTGCTGATCGAGCGTATTCAATTGCTGAAAAACCTGCGAGTTGTCATCAAGGGATTGCAGGTCGCGAACCGTCGCGGACGGGCTCACCGGCTGGCTGGTGTTGTTCATAAAGCCGGCATACGTTCCGCCGCCGATCAGAAGAAGCAGCGCCAGGGCTCCCACCGCCACCGGACGCAGATGCATGTTCGTGCTGTACATCAGGCGCGCGCGTAGCCTCTCAAAGAAGCCCGCCGGGGCTGCCTCCCGCTCACTGCGCAGGCGCGCCGCCATACGAGCTTCAAAGAATGGCGAGGGTTCAGGTGCCTCCCACGCATCCAGTGCCTGCATCGTCGCTTCCAGAGCGGTCAGTTCCTCTTTGCAGTCGGCGCAGTCTTCCACATGCTTCCGCACTTCAACAGGAACCGACTCGCGATCCAGGAGCAGGTTCTCGAGGTTCTCTTTTGTAATCCGGCAGATCATAATTTGTTACCTTCTTTGTGCTGCAAGTCCCACTCTTTTACACAAAATCCTTCAGGCGCTCCCGCAGGGTCTGATACGCGCGAAACAGCAGCGACTTCGTTGCCGACTCGCTGAGCTTGAGGACTTCCCCAATCTGCTTATAGTCCAGTCCCTGGTACTTGTGCATCAGCACCGCGGTTCTTTGCCGCTCGGGTAGTGCCATTACATGCTGGCGGATGGCGCGCATGCGTTCATCCCGCACCAGTTCCTGCTCAATCGTCGCCTTAGCATCCGCTACATCCGGAGTCGTCCCCGTCTCAGGATCCGGCTGGTCGAGATACACGTTCTGCGCGGCCCGCTCGTGCTTCGTATCCCGGGCATGATTCACACCCAGGTTCGTCGCGATGCGGTAGAGCCAGGTGGTAAACCGAGCCTCGGCACGATATGTCTGCCGCGAGCGATAAACCCGCAGAAACACCTCTTGCGCCAACTCTTCGGCCACTGCCTGGTTGTGCACCATGCGAAACATGAAGTGGACAATCGGCTTGTGGTACTTCTGCACCAGCAGATTGAAACCGGTGTCGTCCCCCTCACGAACGCGGAGCATGATCTCCGCGTCGCTCATCGTGCTCCAGTCGACCATTTCCCGGCCGGTTACCGCCCGGCTCCGGTCAGGTTCGATCTGGACTCCCTTCAAAAGCGCGGAATCTAAGGCTACGGTCGCCATATCCTTGTCAACCCCGTTCCTGTCCTCAAGTTGCGAGGCGGCATCGGCCAAAGCGTCGTCTTCCGACAAGATCGCAGGATCGTCCGTAAGTCCGGCCGAAAGATCGTCTTCCGGGCCGCCATTGGGCACGTTATCGAGCCTTTTTCCGGGCGCTTCCTGCGTACTTTGACGGGAATCAGGCACGGAAGATGGCTGGTCGTCGTCTGGTGCTGATTCCGGGTACGTCATGGGTTCCGTTCAACGATTGTAGCTGTTGCCGCTCGCCTTCCGCCCGGCATCCTCGGCTTGGAAATCCTTGCCTCTGCCACCACTTGTCGATCGCTTGGCTAGTGGATAGATGGCTTCCCGAGCTGTTTGGCAGCCCGCGTCGAGGATGTTAATCTGAGAGTTGTTCTTCCCTCCTCGGGCGCATAACTCAGCGGTAGAGTGCCACCTTCACACGGTGGAAGTCGTAGGTTCGAATCCTGCTGCGCCCACCATAATCAACAACTTACAAGTTGCGTTGATCGATCTGGGTCCAATTCGGGTCCATTAACCATTCCGACTCCCGCGATCTGCTCCACGACTCGGACATGGGCAGAGCGGACGGCCTCTGGCACAGCCTGAGTATATGTATCCATTGTGATCTGGAAACTCGCATGACGCAGAGAGTCTTGGACGACCTTCGCATCCTCTCCATTGGCTTTCAACAGGGTTGCATAGCTGTGTCGGAAGGTGTGCCAGCTAACATGCTTCTCGATCTGTGCCGCCTTAATTGCAGGTAGCACGTGATCTTGCATCAAGCCTGATGGCCAGACCGGAACCCTACCCTTTGCCTTGGTGCTGGCGAAAATCCAGTTTTCCGGTTTTCGGTAGCCTGAGAGGGAACGGAAGATCTTCAAAGAACTCAGCACGTCAGGATGGAGTGGTACTGGTTTCCTTGAGGCCGCCGTCTTGAGTTCCGTGATGTGCTTCTTCACTACTCCCCTTCTGAGGTGGAGGACTCCCTTTTCGAAGTCCAAATCCTGCCACTGCAATCCCCTCAATTCCGAAAATCGCAGCCCCGTAGACGCAGCAAGAAAAACCATCATGCGCGGCAACGGTGAAAGATGTTTCAAGGTCAAACGAATCTCCTCAGCAGTCAGAACCTCTGGTTCCCTTTGTCTCTTTGCACTCTGCCTCACCATTCCGCGAATTGGATTCGTTGAGATGAATTGATGACGCAGGGCGTGCTGGAAAACGGCGCTCATGATGTTACGGATTTTGGCCTTCGTGCCGTTAGCTAAAGTGAGGGAACGAAGCCATTCCTCCACCTCGACTGGTTTGACCGCCAGGGTGTGAGTGTTCTTCCATCTGGGTTTGATCCAGCACGTCAGATACTCGGTGTAGACTTCGACGGTCGATTGCGCTTTCGAGTGGCGATGCTCGCCAAGCTCTAATTTCTCGTAGTGGTCGATCAATTGACCCATTGTCATCAGAGCCGGATGAACACCTTGTGATTGTTTTTCGTTGATGTTGAGGTCCAGACTGGCAAGCCGCTTCCGCGCCTTCGATTCGGTGGGATATTCTTCCGCCGTGCCGAGGATGATCTTCTTTCGCGTTGTGATGCCATCTGGTCCCATTTCACGCCAGCGAAAGGCCCAAACCGCAGGCCCTGCTTGGCGCTTTTCTTTGGTTAAACTCCCTTGTTGAAATCGATTCCGCCTGAACATTCATTCCCTCTCAGTTCACGCGGGCATGCTGGCTGGTCGGGAGTGTAGCACACGAAGCCATTCATCCAATTCAGATGCGCGAAAGAACCATGCTCGCGCGAATTGGTAGCCGGGAATCTCGCCATTGCGTGCTTTTCGCATCAGCGTCTTCGGGTGAATGCCGCCGAGTAGCTTGGCAGCCTCGATGACGTTTAGCAGAGGCTCGAAGTCAGCCGCTGCCATGAGCGATGGAATAACGTCCGAGATGAGTTCAGTGTTCAACTTTCAATGTCCTTCGGGTGGGTGCAGTCTCTATCACGACGCGCGTCTCCTGCGTCGTTCAACACGCGCCGGCAGCCAGCCAAAGTTCGCACGGTCGGCAGCTTCGTGAATGATGCGGCGTTGCGATGAGCGGTGTTGGCGTTCGCGTTCCCGCTGCTCTGCTCGCCGCTGTGCTTCAACCGCCTCCTCAGACTTCCGTTGCTCCCTCTGCTTCAAATACCTGGCTAGGCCAAGGTTCAGTGAGCGTAGACCGAATGCTTCACGAAATGCGTCGCGTACTTGGATATTGCTGAAGACCACTTCAAAGTTGTCGGTGCTGTTGGCGCGTTCAGCCAAGTCAAGGGCTACCTCAAACGTCATTTGCTCTAGTCCCCCGACTTTTTGCGATTTTTGTTCAATTGCTTCGTGCGGTAGTCCTGGGAGGTCCGCATGAGCCTCTGATGTAGTTCCTCCTCCGTCTCCGCTTTCCGGCTGGCTTCACGTGCAGACTGGAGGTATTTCAAATTTAGGTCTGCAAATCGCTGTGAGCCGAATTTGCCAACGAACGCAATCTTGAGGCGCATGTCCTTCTTCAGCTCGGCAATGTCGCCGGTGGAATTGATCTGCGCCAACTTCGCGTCGAGTACCTGCTGACGCTCCCGTTCTTCGCGTGCGAGCAATTCCTGGTACTGCTGATGAATGCTCTTGTCCTGCTGGTTCTTTTCCTGTTCGGGAAATGGGGCTTCAAGTCCTTCGTGTGTCATGTGATTTTTCTCCTGTCGAATTGCGTCACCGTGATGGTGACAGTTACTTGGTTACGACGCTGGTGCGTCGAAATTCCGCGATGTCTTGGCGTGCGCTTTCTGCCGCAGACTGAGGCTGGTTGTTGGGCTGCTTGCTCGGGGACGGGGGTGGTTGGAATCGCGGATTGTGGAGGACATTTCCACGCTGGCGAGCGCATCCACAACTGCGGCTGCGACCATTGAGTAAATTGTTTCGGCCAACTTCGATGACGCGCGAACAAGCGCATTGGCAGATCCATCTGACTTCACGCCGCTTGTAGCGATTGGGGCGATGGCTTAAGCCAATGACCCGTAACAAGCCGAATTGACGACTGTGGAGAGACGCTTTGTTGTCATCGCGCCCCGTAGGTGATTGATGATTGCTCAAGAATGGTGCTCCTGTGATGTTGAGTAGTCAGAGATGAATGAAAAAGAGAGTGAGTCGGGGACGCATCCCCAGGAGTGAACATGCGTCCCGCCCACATTGCCGGTCCCGCTCCCTCACCTATAGCGGGAGGCAAAGGATAAAAGTCCGCTACAGCGATCTATCGGGGTAGGCAATCTTAATTCGATTGGTTGAGAGACGTGACTTTTGCGATCGGTGGATTGAACACCGTGTGTCGTGTCGTTGATTGCAGTTTCGCGTCGTTTTTCGGGGTGATGGGTCTGACTTTCGTGGAGTTCTTCTGCTTGCTCATGGTCGGTTGCCTTTGTGCTGGATTTTGGAGAGGGGTGAGCCGTTCAAGTCTTATGCACGAAGAGGACGATTCGTCAGAACGGCTGCTAGGAATCGGCTGCCCCTCATGTTTCAGGGCCTGATGGCACAGACAGCCCCTGAGTGACGCCTGGTTGAGGGCATCAGGGAGAACTTCAAGATGTCATTGGAGTGGACGGGAGACGAAACCCTCGGCTCTGGACTCAGCCGAGGTCTGGACAATTCATCTCAATCCAATTGGACGGGGGCAAAAATTCTCTTCTTTCCCCTTATTTTTAGTATTTCATGTGTGTCAAGCCCTGGTGTCCGCTGCAAGTGTGCAGTTACAGAAACTCAGGTCCAGGGTCTGCGATCGCATCGAACCACGACTCCGCGCTGTCGAGTTCTTCCGCAGTGACCTCCTGCCCATACACGAGGTGCGGGTGCAGTTGGATAACCGTATCGAAGCGTTGACGCGCCGTCATGCGGTCGAAGACATGGCGGGAGATTCCGAGAAGTTCCTGCCAACCAGAACGGGACAATGTTGTGCGCCCGATGGTGAGCGGTTTTGTCGATCTCCGATTGGCGGCTTGCAACTTTCCATCGCCCCATCGGCAATTGTCCTTCCAGTAGCCCCGCCCGTTGTCAATGCGGTCCAGCGTGAGACGCGCCGGCCTCCAGCCCATGTCGGCGACGAAAGCGTCTATTGACTCCTGCCATCGAGGGTCGATGTTGATGGGCGCGTCGGGCGGGTATCCCTCAGCGACACGCTTCAACATTCCGCGATAGACAACGTAGGTGCGATACCCCGCGTCGTCCTGGGAGACGGATCGGCGCGTCAGACCGTGCTTCAGTCTCCTGTCAGCCTCACGTAACGTCCGTTTTGATTTCGGTTTTGAGGAGTTGAGGTCTACAGTCTTCGATACCTTCCGCTGTCGATAAGAGCAGTTGGGGCAGGAGGTCGATCGACCAGACTTGAGACTGTCTTCACGAACGATGGCTTCAGTTCCACAGGTGCATCTGACGTGAAAACACCTCTTCCTGTTCTGACGTGGGGCTTCCGACAAGATCGTCCAGTCTCCATATTGAGTGGGATTCAATTGCTTAGAGGGCATGGTTCGTGCTGCTTCGCAGTGGTGCCGAGGGGATCATGGATACGTGCATCGTTGATGTTCCAACCATGTGTGCTTGGTAATGCTAAGTAGGAAGTGTTCTGTCTCGAAACATGAGACTTAATCATGCCATCGCTGGAGACTCTTGTAAGAGTTCGCTTAGGATGTCATCCCAGTGTCTCTTCGGTTTCTTCATACCGGACAGCACAGCTTGTCCGCCCTGAAGCAAGAATGCTCCCCACGCTGCCCAGAAACCCGTCTCCCGGAGTTCGCCGTCCAGTGGGGTGGGTTGTTCGCTAATCGGGGTGTGGAGGGGGTCGAGACCTTGGATCTCGCGCCGGTAGTTAACTTCATGTAACAGTGCGTGAGGACAGATCCAGTAATGATCCGAAATGATGTGAAGCCAAGAGGGGTCTAATTCGATGTGGACTGCCCAGTTGTCCAAATAGTTGGACACGAAAAAGGGTGAAATGCTCCTGCTTTTGAGCACGGTGGTCAAATATTCCTTTGTTAGTTGGATTTGTGCTGCCAGCGTTTAGGACGAACGCTGACGCGGCTGGGAGTGGGACGGCTCCCAGCCTGTCGTTCCTCTGGAGAGGGAGGCTTGTGACTTGAATTAAGACTAAATCAGTCGCAGTCTCCTGTCAATAGAAAAATGCTAAATTTCCTTGACAGTTTTCTGGATTAGTGATCTCGATTTCCTATGTTGTCAGAGATAGCTTGCCTTGTCAATTGCTCGTTCGTGCAGGTGCATCCCAGGACTGACATACTTACTGGCGACCAGCACTCACCCCCAGAAAACCTCGTGACCCTACCATGCCTTGCGCAGCAGCAACCTTCCGCTCCCTCAGCCTGCCAACTCCCTGTAGCGCTCGGAGCCGTGCGTCTAGACAACGATGGCGATTGAACCTAGACTGTCGGGCGTAATTCTGTTACATTTACATCAACGAACGTAGGTGTTGTTGTAACGGAGGGGTTGTGAGGGGCAAATTCGTTAGTTATCTGCGAGTATCGACGCAGAAGCAGGGTCACAGCGGTCTGGGACTGGAAGCGCAGCGGGAAGCCATTCAGCACTACCTCAACGGCGGTAAGTGGCAGTTGATTGCCGAACTCAAGGAAATAGAATCCGGTAAGCGCAGCGACCGTCCCAAGCTCGCGGAGGCACTCCGGTTATGTCGCCTGCATCGCGCCAAGCTGATCGTGCCCAAAATCGACCGATTAGCCCGCAGCGTCGCGTTCATTTCTGCGCTGATGGAGTCTGGAGTCGAGTTCATTGCCGTCGATCTCCCAGAAGCAAACAAGCTCACGGTTCATATCATGGCTGCGATGGCAGAGCATGAGGCAGAGGCTATCAGCGCACGTACCAAAGCTGCCCTGGCGGCCTCTAAAAAGCCATTAGGCGGTCTGCGACGGCTCAAGGCTACCGGAGAAGTGTGGAACCTCGGAACCGTAGCAGGGAAGGGCGCAGAAGCCAGCGTCAAGGCGCGTCGTGCAAGCGCAGCCGAGTACCACACGAATGTTCTGCCATCAATAGAAGAGGCACGAGGTGACGGCGCAGTGAGCCTCAGACAGATTGCAGCGTGGTTGAATGAGCATGAAGTACCGACGCCGCGCGGTGGCCAATGGAGCGCAATCCAGGTACAGCGAATCTTGACGCGGCAGGCGGAGGCTAAGTGAAGACAAAATACTCGGAAGCACAACTCACGGCGCATCATGAGGCTGCTCACGCTGTAGCGCATATTCGACACGATATGTCATTCCAAAGCGTGTCTGTGGTGCCCGGTGAAGGCTACATGGGCATAATGCGAACCAAACCGCGCCACGGCATTCAGCATCTCGGAAACGAGGGTGAAATATTAGCGGTGTTAGCTGGGATTGCCGCTGAAAAGAAACTCCGTCCACACATACCGTGGATAGGCGTCATCTGGTTTGGAGGTGAGGACGATTGGAAGGCAGCACGAATCCACACGGAAGCGAATCTCAAGATGGCAGAGGCTCTCGCCTCCTACAAAGAAGGACGCGAGCAAAGGCCGGTCACGGAGCAGGAAATAGGAGTTGCGATGGATCGTCATCTTCGGCGGGCTGGCAAGTTCGTCAGAAATGAATGGGAGACAATCGAGCGCATTGCCCATGCGCTGATTGCCTCGCCATCGGGTCGCTTGCATTACGAGCAAATATACGAACTCTGCACAGGCGGCAAACCAACTCCAGAAGAACAACGGGAACAGCTATTCGTCCGAGACGGGAAGTTGGTAGACGTTGAAGGCAATCCTGTTGCGTGGTAAATGCGAACCCCGACTCATCACCGGGGTTCTGCGTTACTGCCCTTGCGATCCGCATCTTGTGTCCCTGTGTTTCGTTTTGGGTACTTACATTCCTGCGTCTATTTGCCTAGTCTACTGACATGGTGGAGCACATAACAGTAGACGGTCAGCTTCGTCGCGAAGATGGATACGCGGTGGATTGCCAAGTCACTCGTTTCAAGGTCACTCATCCTGACGGCTCAACAATCGTCTACGACTTTCGCAGGTGCACCTACTCCGAACCGTTACCGCGAGGTGTATACGGAGTCTTTGCGAATGGCCAGCCTGTCACCCATGATGGTGGACGCGTTATACTCCGCGTATGACGTAGTGGCAGTTCGTCATTCTCGACGTTGCGATCTTGACCTCGGTCGTCATCTTTCGGCGCGACTGCAAGCGTCTTCGGGATGATATCCGCGCCACAAGTGAAGATCTCGGACGCTTCCAACTGCGTCACCCATCACACTGAGAAAAACACACTGCGCGGGTGCGCGTTTACTGGCGTCTTTGAATCACGTAGCATCTGAGGGCATTTTCTCGGAGTGTATTTGCTCGGTTGGAGGCAGTCTCACTCCCAAGTCAACCACCGCTGAGCCGGGTCAATGTTTTCCCTTCTAGGACTCTCCTCAAGGGCAGTTTGCAGAGTATGCAGGATAGACGGCCTACAGCCTTGCTTTTTGCTCAGTCGTTCAGCTAGACCAGATCATTTGAGCGGTTGATTGCAGGAAAGTGCGCGTGGTAAGCCCTTTGTGAGCCGGTCAGTCTGGCCGGATACAGCTTAATATCGGCCTCATGGCGCGCCGAACCCGTCTGTACCTGTGATGCAGGCATTTCATCCGCGTCTCAGGTGCCACCCCCGAATATTCTCTGGTGGGGTATGCACTTAGGACTGGATCTCTGTTTGGCTGGATTCTGGCGTGACCCGAACAGACCAGAAGCGGATACGGAGGACTCAGGTGTTCGGGGTAGATGAACCTACCTTTGCCATTGGACGGTCGCTCACCATCGCGGAATCGATCACCCCCGGCACCTCCGTTGGCTTTCGGGCTATTCCATACTCCCACTTGCCGAATCTGCCGTCTGCTGTCACCGCATCAACCCAACGCTTCGCAGCCGCTGCTTTCACTTCCTCAAGAGGATCGTATCCCTTCGTCTCGACGATTAGATGAGTCTCTGGAGTGGTCTTCAGCCGCACGACGAAATCAGGGATGTAGTCGTGCATCTGTCCGTTGTACAGATACGGGATCGCGAATCCTAAGCCTGCGTTTTTAACGAACGCTGCAACTGCCGAATGGGTGTCAAGGTAGTACGAAGCCGACTGCTCCCATTTTTTCGTGTCGGCAACCGCGTAATTTAGATGGCTCTTGACCACCTCACGTACTTGCTTACTGGTCCAGTAGGAGACCTCTGCGGTTGATCCTGGGCCTCGATTCTGCTCGTAACGCGGAACCTCGGGAGCCTCACCGCTCTGCACATCCGGCCTAAGATTTTCCACAAGCAGTTCGACCAACCAGCCGTAATACGGGGCAAGGAAGAGGTCTTTGACATCAGCGGGGGGCTGCACGCGTACCTTTTCTCGTATGTATCGCTCCAAGATCGGTACAAGTTGCTTGAAGAGCACATGCGCTGGCACATCGCAGCCTCGGCGTGAGACGTATTCCTTCGTCAGCGTTCCGCCAATCTCAAACGTCAATGCCTGTAGCCTGCGTTGGCTCCGCCATTCGAGCAGCGAGGCTCCTTCCAGCTTGCCCGGACCTTGCAGCGAGAGCCTACCTGAATTGCTGACGCTAAGGCCCTTCATCTCCACTTCAGGTGGAATCCGGCCCGGTTCCAGCGGCAGCGTCGGCACATTTGCCCAATCAAGGGTTATGCGGTTCCGAATCGCCTGCGTGTAGCCTTCGACACGAGGAAAGCGAATCTCATACTGAGCTTTCTCGGGAACAGCGTGAACATGATACTTCTTCACCTTTGGCGGAGGCGCAGATGTTGGGTTCGCCTTGAAGGGTATGACTTCAAACGGTACACCCAACACCTTTGCGACTTCCTCTTCAAACTTGCCGTCCGCGTTCACTCGATAGTTGGTTCGGCGCAATCCCCTGCCTACCACTTGCTCGCACAACAACTGAGACATGAACGGTCGCAGGCCAATAATGTGTGTCACAGTGTTGCAGTCCCAGCCTTCGGTGAGCATTCCAACACTGACGATGCAGCGCACGTCGCGACCTGGCGGGTGCAGCGGTCGTTTCAGCTTATTCGCTAGCTCCTCAAAGCCTTCCGGATAAACTGGCCGCGCCTGCCGGTCATAAGTCCAATCGAGTTTACCTACGGTGTCCAGCGTGTACCGTTGCCAGCGGCTCTCGTCACTCTTTGCGCTTGCAGAGTCCGTCTCGTGGACAACCTTGGAATCAACCCGGATCGTGTATTGCCGTCCATTCTCATTGCGAAAGCCCGCCACACCAGCAGGTGCAATGTTTGCAGGACGCTTATCATCAGCGAGCCACTCATACATGACCTTGGCAATCGCGGTGTTCTTGCAGACCAAAATGAAGACTGGAGGTCGGCCATCGCGTTGCGGCTCAGCCCCCCATTCCTCACGCATCTTTTCCCAAAGCCCCCCAAGCATCGCGATAGGATGGTGCCCCCATTTGAGGACAGCTTCCGGCTTCGGACTGCCTTTTCGCGCTCCACGCTCTGCCGGACTCAGCTTCGGGATAAGCCAATGCCAGATGTTGAAATATCCAGGAATTTCTTCGCCTGTCGTATCCCGCACTGCCAGTTGCGGAACCTTCACCAATCCCGACTCAATAGCATCGATCAAGCTGAAGTCGCTGACCACCCACGGGAACGGCTTGTTTGTCTCCTGCCCGACTCGTCCAAGAAAGTAGGGCGTGGCTGACAAGTCCACGCAATAATTGATCCCACGCATCTTTTGAACCTTGTCGAGTCCGTCAATCCAGATGGTTGATTCCTGGAAGAACTCCTCCGCCTCTTCCTTTTCCCCGAACTCTTCGTCTTCTTCCTCTTCGTCTTCTTCTTGACGGATGCGATAGGCGTGGTGCGCTTCATCATTCAGGACCAGGATGTTCTGCTTGCCTCCGATCTCCCGGCCCAGGATGCGGTTCACCAAAGCTGTGTCGCTCTCGACGTAATCCTCCGTTTTGATTCTTACCGACTTCAGATTGTCACTTTCATCGAACTCTTCCGAACCCTGAACAACCTCCAACTCGCCGGCCGCTTTGCGTGCCTCGAATGTCGCCAGCGTTAAATAGCGGGAACCGCGAGCGGTCGTATTCTTCTGCCCGATTAGAATCTTTTCGGTACTAGGTTTCGGAACACCCGCCCTGCTGACTTTGGCTGCCGTGCCGCCCGTCTGCACACTTCGCGGCTCAAAGACATGCCAGTTCGTCACTACGACCTTTCCTTGACTCACAGTAGGCATCAGGTGCGGAGGAACAAGGTCGCGTGTGCGGTAAATGCTGGCGTCGCCGCGCTGTGGGTCCAACTCCTGCAAACGATCTTTAATCGTCACATTCGGGCAGACAACCAAGGCAACGTCACTGAACCTGCTATCGCTGCGATCACTCTGCTTGTTCAAGATATTCCAGGCCGCCAGCATCCCCATGACGGTTGTTTTGCCCGCTCCTGTCGCCAGCTTGCAGGCGTAACGCTCGAAACCGACATAGCCTTCTGCTTTGCGTTCGTCGCTCGGTTCGTCGCGAGGCACGTTAATGCCCTGCAACAAGTCTGCCCGTCCTTCCTTCAGAAAGATCACGGTCAAGGCCGCCTCAAGCTGTGCGAAGAAAAGCGGCTTTTCACGGTCCTCTCGGGTCCACCACTTGATAAGCTCTGCGGTTGTCCGAGTTAGCCCTGGAAAGCCTTGCCGTTCCCACTCAACAACACGCTCACGAATCAGGTTTACCAACGCCAACTCATAGCCGTTCGTGTATTCCTGAGACGGACGCAGGATGTTTGTGTCAACGATCCATTCACGCTTTTGGTCACGCGGAGGAAAAACGACTGCCGCCCGTCTTCCTTCGCGTAGCTGCGGGTGTTCGCCCTCTTCGATGTACCAGTAGCGTTGCGGCTTCTCAAAGGGCGAGTTCTGGATTGGATCCCCGACTTCTGCGTAATTACTCATTGGAAATTGTCGGTCTTCTCCTCTGCTTTTTCTTTTTGTGCCTTCACGACTTCGCCACGACTCTCGTTTAGCTTTTTCTTGGCGAGCCTGTAGGACCTTCCCGGCACCGGGGGACTTTGACCATTGAGATCGTTGAACTTGTCGCTGAGGCTGCGTAGACGTTTCTCCAAATCCGGCACTGGGAGGGAATGACTTAGAGATTCGACGCGGTAGAAGTATCCGGCTTGGTTATAGAGAGCCTCGTATCCCTTGGCCATCTTATGATGCAAGGCGGCTCGGCTCTCAGGCTTTAGCGCTGCGGTAACCGCTGTGAGGATGGTCACCACCAGGGATATGATGCCGGCTACAAACCCGTGACAGAGATTCTTGAACGCGGTCGCGCTCGCAATAGCGGAAAGCACGGCAGTCAGGGTTCCAATTCGACTAATGTACCTATACCAAGGAGACTCTGCCGCATAGTGATTTTCTGCCGCCACAAGGCTGACCTGCTCGATTCGTCTAGATTCATCTCGTAAGCGTTCGATGTCTTCATCCATCTGTCGAAATTTCCCCTGAATGACAGCATTGAGGCGTCTAGCTTTGGCTTAGGTTCTTCACGACCAGCAATTCATTCCCGCGATCATCGATGACCTTGACCGCAACTTGTTTTTGTTCGCCGGGAACAAATGGAGCGCTCACCGTTCCGGCAAGATGCTCCCACACGCTCTCCTCAAATTCGCCTTTGAGTGCTTTCTTGAGCTTGTCCCATTCGCTTGTGCGCGGGAAGAATGCCTGCGACACGTGGAAACACATGTTGTTGTAATCCGTATCGAGGAACCACGCGGGAACATCGTCACCGTTGCGATGTTTCACTTCCATCGTCACGGGATCAAACACGTCCAAACCAAGCAATTCAACATAGTATTGCGTCTCTCCGTCGCCGCCTTTATGTGGAGCCTTGCTGAGCTTGATCTCAGGCAGACCGCAGACCGAGAAGATCTGGCTTGAACGCATGTTCTTGAGCAGGTCGCCCATCATTAGATCGGGAGTCGCCTGCACGTAAGTCGCCGGAATCCCGCTCACCTGCTCGCTCACCTCCAGCGCTTCACGAGCATTGGGCTGAATGGCAAATCCGATGACGTAGAGATGCGTGTAGCTCTTCTGATAGGACTCTCGGGCTGCCTGTTCCACCAAACGTGTACTCACTGCTGCGTTCTCAGGACCGAAGACAAATGCGACGGGCCGGGATGTTTCATTCGTCTCTCGCGAGTCTTGATGCCCATTCGTGGAAGCAGGGACTTGTCCTTCAGGCGTGGCATCCACCAATGCTTCGGCATCAAGCGAGAGAGTCTTCGCAGGGCGACGCACGTTCTTCAAATTCACTGTGCGATTGCTTTCCAGCCGAAGAACCGGAGAGCGGCGCAGAACCTCAATCATCCGGTCTGGGAAGCTTACATCGTTGTCAGTTGAGATTGCCGCCGTTTCGCCGCTCTGCTCGTGCTCATCCCATTGCATAGGAGTCGGAATCGTGGCCTCGACGCAGAACGCTCCCGTGACGCGGGTGATGCTGTCATTCCTCTCCGGGCGATCAACCAGGACTTCCTCATCGGGAGGTTCGTTAGTAGCAATCGATTTGAGCGTGATATGCGGAACAATCCCGCCCGCCTCGTCGCCTTTATTGTTCTGTCTCCGCTTGTAAGCGAAGCCCGCTGCCGGGCCGCGTGTATCGTCCTTTAATTCATACCAAGGGAAGGTCGCCGTCAGTAATCGCTGCCGCGCTAGAGCCAATGGGACGCGGCTGGTATCGCACGTGATCCAACGTCGGCCCCACTGCTCTGCGATAAAAGCCGTGGTGCCGGAACCGCATGTGAGATCGAGTGCAAGATCGCCGGGATCGGTCGTCATCAAAACGCAGCGCTCCAGTACTTTGGTTCCTGTTTGTACAACGTATATTTTCCCCTCTAAGAAACTGCCGGTGCCGGTGTCTACCCACATTGCCTGTAGAGGCGAAAACGGAAAGTCGTCGGCGTATTGGATGAAGCGTAGGGTTTGGCCGCTGACAATCAGGCGATCCGCAGCCTCTAATCTCCTCATGCCTTCTTGTGTCGTTCTCCAGCCACGGTTCTTGGGTGTGTAGGTGACTCCCTGGAACCGATACGAATACATTTGATTGTCGTTTTGCGCTGAAAGGTCAGCGCGGGCAAACCTTCGTCCATCCAGTGGAACCTCGCCATCACGTTCCTCCTTAGTCATTGGGCGTTTGCCGTTTTTGTCGTGCACCCAAGTGAACGTAGCGTCGAAAGCTCTCCCTTCCTCACTCTTTACGTAAAGCTGTCGGTATTTGAGATGGCTGGTATCGCGGGCATACCAGAGTAAGTAGTCGGCAACAGATCCAATCACTTCTAAGCCGTTTGGGTTGCCAGCCCCCGAGGTTTTCCTAAATGGAATCAGCGCACAAAAGCTATCAGTCCCAAATATTTCGTCCATTAGTTCGCGAACGTGGTGCAGATTCTCATCGCTGATCTGGACAAAAATACTGCCGCTGGGTGCGAGCAACTCTCGCGCCAACAAGAGCCGATCCCGCAGATAAGTCAGATACGAATGCAAGCCCAATTCCCACGTATCGCGGTAGGCTTGTACCATCTCCGGTTCGCGCGTCATGTCCTCGTCTTCGTTATGCTTCACTTCGCGCTTGCGGACGAACGGCTGAAAATTTGACCCGAATCTCACACCGTAAGGCGGTCCATGTAGATCATCTGGACCTGTCCGCCCAATCTCTCGTAAGTCAACAACGAGTTCATCACGACAAGCGAGTCGCCCAGGATCATCCGGTTTACCCACTTGTCCTGATACTCATAGGCACGCAATACCTGATCCGTGGCTGAGTGTTGCGGATCGCCAAACAGTTCGAACATGTTCGTCTGCTTGTCGCGCTTGTGGCCCTTGAGCGTGTCGAGAATCGCCTTGGTTGAAAGCCGCTCGTGAATGAACAATGGCAGCGACGGCACATCGAATGACAATCGCTCTGCTTTGCCTGTCCAGTTGAGAAACGGTTCCCCAAGAGCTTTGAGGCGGGTGACCGCTTCATGCAAGCCCCCAATGCTTTCGACAACGTCGCCGTTACTGTTCCGCAGTGCTCTCGCCTGAGGGAACCGATGAGGCGGAGGAAGCGCAGCCGCTTCGGTAATGCAGGCCAGCAGCCATTCGCCCAACTCACGCGCTGGATTCTGTTCGTCCCAATCGAGCGTAGGCGAAAGCGAAGAGTCGTATCGAAACTTCTTCGGCGGCAGCTTCTTCTTGAACTGTGCCTGCGTGCCCACTTCGGGCCGCATTGGGCTGGTGGATTCGCTGTGTTTGTAACTTTCGGCTGATTTGGTGGAAGCTCGTTTCGTGCTCTTGCGTGGCGGCATTGGGGGTCTGCTCTCCGTTAGAACTGTGGTCAACATCCGGAGCAATGCCACAACCGGGGTTGATACACCGGTCTGACATCCGGTCAATTTTTTGCCGAAAGCAAGTGTATTACATGCACGCCATTACCAAGGTCACGGCTCCCGAATTTTACCTCCTGAGTGACCGCCATCATTCGCTCGCTCAGGAGGCGATAATCAGAATGCGGCGGATGGTTACCCGCCTCGATACGTCTCTCGATTTTGCGCGATTGTGCGAGGCCGTTTGGAAACTTTTCGTTAGCAACAACAGAGGATGACGGGTGGACTACTATCAGGGCGTTGTCGTGGATTACCTCCGGGCCGATAGGGCCGTGTTCGTCAACACTGAATGCTGCATTCAGCTAAAGGCAGGAAAAGTCGCAGCGAAGAACGAGCATTGGTATTGCGATGCCATTGCAATTGATCTTCGAGGCACACAGCCTGATGGAAAGCCTGTTGTGTTTCTCTGTGAGGTCACCTATGCGGTAGGTGTGGGAAGGCTTATTCATCGGTTGAAAATGTGGAACGACAACTGGGCGGGCATACGGGCCGCGCTGGTCCGCGACTGCCGCGTAGATCCGGAATGGGAGGTTCGTCCTTGGCTTTTCGTTCCTAATGATCTTGTAAAGCCCCTCCTCCAAAAGATGAAGCAGCAGGTCACGGGTCCGGAGGAGTCATGTGCGTTTAAAGCGCGCATCACGACGCTGGAGAGCGTCCAGCCCTGGAAGTTGAAGATTCCTCATTCGGATGGCATGACGGACAAATCGGAGACTGCGATACCGCAAGAGATGTGGTCCTAATTGACGGTGTCCAGTTGGCCGCAACGCGCGAGAACGTCGCTCCAGCGTCAGGACATTGTTCCAATCGAGCGTGCAGAGTACGCCGGACGCGCCTCGGGACCGTCGCGGGTGAGGGGTAGGGAGTGGATATTGAGAGCTGCGTACTTTGAGGCGGTACACCGGATGCCAACATGCCCGCGCGGGTAAGTTTCCGGTGCACAGTGTTCTGGGTCCAAACGTGGGTCCAATAACGATTCCTGAGTGTTCCTGAATGTGTTTTTCCCGGTCCATCAGTAATCGCTAAGTCCTTTAGTTTCTGAATGCCAATGTCTTCACACGGTGGAAGTCGTAGGTTCGAATCCTGCTGCGCCCACCATAGAATCAACAGTTTGCAGCAAGCTCCAAAACCTCCGAAGGTGCCAAAGGGGGCTGCGCCTGATGCTTGCAATCGCGCCGCTATGGCTGATGCTGGCCGCCGCCCACACTTCCGGCGCAGCGCAAACATCTAAACGCTGTGTCCAACGCCGTCACATCTTCACCCGTAGGCTGGACCGAGTTCCACAGAGACAACATGCAGTGCCGGACATAAAGTGGAACCGTCTTCAGCGTGCAGCGTTCTGTCGCCGTCGCTCCTCGCTTGCCTTCCTGATTTCGCTCATGTCCCCCACGGCCCGGATCTCCCACAACGTCCCGTACTTCAGGGCCGGATGCTGCGACATGAGCTGCACGGCATGATTCATGTCCCGCGCCTCAAGCACGCCTAGGCCGCCGATCTGCTCCTTGGTTTCCGCATAGGGACCGTCGGTCGTCACGACTTTGCCGTTCTTCCAGTGCAGGGTCAGGGCGGTCTCCGCACCCTGAAGCGCTATTCCATCGCCCCAGGAGTGCCCGCTGGCGCGAAGATGTTCGTCGTATTCATAGCATGCGTCGAACATTGCGTTTCGCTCGTCCTCGGTCAAGGCATCAAATTTGCCTTTGTCGTAGTACCCCAAACAGATGTATTTCACGGTTCTTCTCCTCGTTCTTGTCCTGTGGCAGAGCCAGTAGCACCGCTGTCGCAGATTTTTCTATCACTGTTTCAGATAGTGGAGCGCAACAGTTCCTGATTTGAAAATCTTCGACTCAACAAGTCTCAACCGTAATTTCTCCGGCAGGCTGACACCATCGAACAGACGTCTGCCTTCTCCTACAATGGTCGGCCCAACGACAAAACGATATTCATCAATCAAGCCAAGCTCTGTAAGTTGTGAAGGAATATCCACACCGCCAACCAGGATGTCTTTGCCCGCTTCCTGCTTCAATCTGAGTATTTCGTCGCGAAGGTTCGTCCGAACAATTCTCGTATTTTTATCTTCTGCGCTGTCCAATGATCGCGAAAAAACAACTTTGTCGAGGGAGTCAAATGCATCAGCAAATTCTTTGTCTGCTTTCGTCGAGGACGGGTCTTTCGCGACGTCAGGCCAATAGGGAACCATCAATTGGTAGGTTTTGCGCCCAAAGACCTGCAGGTCAACCTCTCGCAGGAGCTGAATAAAGTATTCAAATGTTTCTTCATCAGGACGCTGCTTGGTGTGGTCGACGCAGCCATCCAGGGTAACGTTGATTGCGTAAATTAGCTTTCTCATCTGATTGTCCCTTCCCTCATTTCTCTGACGCGCTCCAGTCGGCGCCGGGGAAATCGTCATCGGCGGACTGCTGGATCACGCCATCCAGCGAGATATGTTCGAAAATTCTGAGCCTTCTCATTTTTCTCTTTTTCGTCGCACGTTCCGAAGTCGCGGCAGCCTCGGTAGTTTACTTGCTTCCGTCAGGTCCTTGTTCTGGAGCCGGGAAGAAAAGAAGCTCGCGCACCTCGCCGGGTATATCGCAGGCGATGGCACCCTTCTTCGCCCATGCAAGTGCCTCGTCCATATTGGCGGCTTCCAGTATCCAAAAACCGCCCATGTGCTCCTTGGTCTCGGTGTACGGTCCGTCGGTGACGAGGACCTTGCCGTCGGACTGCCTCCGCAGCGTCGTGGCGTTGGCGACCGGGGAAATCCCGCAGGCGAACTTTCTCACGCCGGCGGCGATCATTTCGCGGTTGAGCGCGTGGATCTCTTCCATCATCGCTTCGGTTACGGTGGACGGGTCGAAGTTGTCGGGGATGTAATTGCAAACCAGATACTGTGGCATTGATTTCTCCTATGAATGGCTTTCGAGCCAGCGCAGCGCTTCGGAGCGCCGGACTGTTCATCCTATAGTCGTCGGGCCGAGAGAAAATCGACAGCCGAGACGAATTATTTTTTATTTCAATTTGCAACCCGTCTCATCAATGCACTCAAGCCGGTTTGCACGTGATTCGCGGATAACTTCTGGTTGGCGGTGATAAGTCCGTCAGCGAGTGTTCGCCTTGACCTGGTCCCAAATGTCGCGGATGGCCTGAGCCACTACCTGCGGCTCGTCGAGCATGATGTCGTGGCCGCTTTTCTTTGCAATGCGCAGTTGCCCCTTCGTCGAACGGCTCGCCAGGTCTTTTGCCATGTTGTCGACCGCTGCATTGAACTCCGCCGTGTGCGCATCCAGCGGCGGATCAAAGGTCAGCGGAATTCCATGCTCGAGCACGATCAGCGGCTTATCGGTGTGCCACGTAAGGCGCTGTCCCGGATAGGGCAGGCCTCCGCCGCATATGGCGCGCTCCGGGTTGGTCTGAGGGCCTTGCACCGAGCGTGGATCGATGGCCTGAAATCGCCATATCTGCTCCTCGTGAGCTGAGTCCACAAAAACGAGCCCTGCAACCTCGTCCGGATAGTTTCGGGTATAGCGACGCACCCTCGGGCCTCCGCCAGAGTGACCTACGAGGATGTAAGGCGGCGCGACATGCGCCGATTTCAGCAGATTTCTCAGGTCATCCACTGCCACGTCGATGCACTCGTCCTCGGGCTTTGCCGACGTGTCGACCACACTCTTGCCAAGACCTTCACGATCGTAACTGCAGACCTGTGTGAAGTGCGCGACTTCAGGCTGCACAAGACGCCAATCGGTGGAGTCGCGGAACAGCCCGGCTTCAAGAATGACGGCAGGTCCGTGACGCCGCCCTTCGCAGTGGATGTACAGGTGTCGGCTACCAGCGGGAAAAATGCCGGTCTGAGCCGAAGCGACGCAATCGCAGAGGAGCAGCGAAAAAACCAGAAGCAGCCCCACGAAAAGGTGAGACAGCATCCTAAATGTCCTTCCGGTGCGAATGTCCTGCCGGGGCGCACTGGCACCGAGCGTTCCGCCCGGCCCTACCGTTTCGACCGCGGACGACGGCACGATGACCATCGAGCCGCGCTCCTTTATGACTTCGTTGAGCAGGTTCATTGCGCGAAGGTGAGTGCCGTTGGACTCTCCTCGTAGACGCGAGCTCCCTCCGCGATATTACAGTGAAGAGACTCGGGTCGCGCTCCTGCTTCCAGGTGCCGGCGGCGCTCGCGGTGCATCATTATCTGCCGGATCGTCGCCAATCTCGAATTCATCCTGCCAAGGCTTCGCCACTCAGAGACATTATTGAGCTGAGTTGCAGTTTTCAACTCCTCAAGCCGCCTTGCGAGAAAGTGCCGCTCCGGTTCCTGTTGAGTCAGCGCCAGAGCTTCTCATAAGAGGCCCGAGCCGCGTTTGCGCTTTCGCCCGCGGTGTCTGGAAGCTGGTGTTGACAGTTTCAAATCGGCCTATATTTGAAAACGATGGATCATCACATGAAGGAGTCCCTCTTATGACTGAAACCACATCCGGCGGGGCATCGGGTGATGGTGCTCGCGGATCTCAAGCGAACCCAGATAACAAACTGCAGGCGAAGAGTGTTCTAACGAAGATTGCAGCGTTTGTTGCAGATCGAAAGATTCCGTTCCTTGTTTGCAGCATTGGAATGATCGTGATGCTGCTGTGGGCAGGCAAGTTCAAAATGACTGCGCCCGGAGCAGAGGGCATCATCCCGCTGGTCAGTAACAGTCCACTTACCAGTTGGCAATTCAAGGTCTTTGGACCATATATTCTCGGGGATATGATCGGGGCCACTGAATGGACAGCAGCAATCCTACTGATCATTGGCTACTTCAAACCTAAAGCCGGCATTCTGGGCGGGATCATTCTAGTCGGCATGTTCTTCACCACAAGCAGCATGTTGATCACGACTCCGGATGACACCGTCGTCGTTCACGGCATCCATTACATGAACAATCTTGGCCTGTTTCTCTTCAAGGACATTATCTCTTTCGGAGTTGCCTTCTATCTGATCAGCTACTATGGCCGAAAAGCAATGATGGCTGAAAATCAAAGATGACGGTCTGGTGCATTCTGGAGGGCTCTGTGCGCCTTCGCATGCGCCGAGGGCAAGTTGGGAGTTTGACTGAAGAACAGTGGACCTTGGTCGAGCTAGTGCGCGCAGCCCAACCAACTCGTCGCGAAGGCCCATCTTTGCACGGTCAGGGGAGGCTGTCGCCCATCCGGAAGTAATTCTGCCAACGCTTCGCCTGCCAGAGACATCTATTGAGATGGGTCATTTCAATTCCTCGAGCCGCCTCGCGAGAAATTGCCGCTCCGGTTCCTGTTGAGTCAGTGCCAGAGCCTTCTCATAAGAAGCCCGAGCCTCATCCGTCCTGCCGAGCCTGCGGCACAACTCTGCACGGGCTGAATGCGCCAGGTAATAATTTGCCAATTCGCCATGCTCCAGCACCGCGTCGATATGCGCTAGACCCACCGCTGGACCATCGCGCATGGCAATAGCCACGGCGCGATTAAGGTGCACAACCGGCGAAGGCTGGATCCGCGCCAACTGATTGTAAAGGGCAACAATCTGCCGCCAGTCGGTCGCAGCAGTCGATTCCGCCTCCGCATGAACGGCCGCAATCGCAGCCTGAAGTGTGTAAGCGCCGAAGCGGCGGGAGCTCAGGGCCTTCTCCACCAATGCCACTCCCTCTGCGATCTGCTCCCGGTTCCAGAGCGAGCGGTCTTGATTTTCCAACAAGATCAGCTCTCCGGTGGGAGAGGTTCGCGCGGCGCGGCGGGATTCCTGCAGCAACATCAGGGCAAGCAGCCCGATGATTTCGGGCTCTGGGACTTGCGGCTCTGGCTGAAGTTCCGCCAGTAACCGGCCCAGTCGAATCGCCTCGCCGGTTAATTCGCTCCGCGTTACCTCCGCTCCCGCTGCCGCCGAGTAACCCTCGTTAAAAACCAGATAGATGACCTGAAGCACCGCGTTCAGCCGCTCGGGCAACTCCTGCGGCGCCGGCACCTCGTAGGGAATCGATGCCTCTCGGATCTTTGCCTTGGCGCGCACGATGCGTTGGGCGAGCGTTGCCGGTGTCACCAGAAATGCGCGGGCAATCTCCTCCGTGGTCAGGCCGCACACTTCGCGCAGAGTGAGCGCGACCTGTCCTTCCGGCGGCAGAGCGGGATGACAGCAGGTGAAGATCAGACGGAGGCGATCGTCCTCGATCTCTTCATCCCTGCAGAAAGCGTCGTTGACGCGCGATTCCATGTGGGCGACAAGATCTCGTTGCGCCCCATCGAAGCGCGCCCGTCGGCGGATCACGTCTATCGCCTTGAAGCGTGCCGTTGAAATCAGCCAGGGACGAGGGTTGTCCGGCACGCCGGTCTGAGGCCAGGTCTCCACAGCGGCTGCGAAGGCATCATGCATGGCCTCTTCGGCGAGATCCAGATCCCCAAGCAGGCGCACGAGCGTCGCCAGAATCCGGCCCGATTCAGATCGGTAAATGGTCTCGATGATCCTGCTGAGTTGTTCGGGCTCAGGCGGCGGCATCTACGCCAACCTAGCAAACGAAGGCGCTGGACACAACTGCCCTCGGGCTCCCCCACTTTGGAGTAGATCAGATATTCGCGATCATAGTCCCGAGCCGCCTCTGCGCAGCGGACCGTCCCTTCCAGCGGTAGACGTCTATCGAGTTGCGCCAGAAATACTTCTCCTCCGCGCTGTGACTCTGTGTGGAGATATAACTCTTCGCGATAGAGAACGTGTGATCGTAGTCGGAAATCAAATCGCTGTTTGGCCAATCGCTGCCGAACAGGACTCGATCCTCTCCGAACAGATTCCAGATCTGATCGAGCCCAGCTTTGTAAGCAGCGATGTCCATGGATACTTCTCCCGCGACTCGGTGCAGGATCTCGGATCCTTTCACGAAAATCTGCGGACGCTGACTCAAGTCACGCAAGTCACTCTCGTATGCGTTGCGTGCCTGCGCGTTTTCCGGAATTTGTGCATTCGGCAAGTGGTCCACAACGATGCGCAGATTTGGCACGCGGTCGGACACCCTCAGCGTGGCCGCGATCAGCGTCGCGTCAGGATTCGCCGTCTCCAGCACTAATCCTGCCTGCGCCAGCAGTTTGAGTCCATCGACGAACTCTGGCTTCTCCACGGCATCGCGCAGGCTTCGATTCCAAAGATTTCCGTACCGGATTCCCAGAAATAAATCGCTGCGATGCAGGCGGTCGAGCGTCGCTCCGAACTCAGAAGCTTCGGGAAGCAGGTCGCCGATGTAGCCAAGCATCAACGTGTTCTTCTCGACTGTATCGCACAGCCAGAAGTTATCGATCAGCCACGGGCTGCACTCCACCGCGATGGCACCAATCACACCGTGAGGCTCCGCCAGCTGTGCATACCGATCCGGAAGAGCAGGACGAAACAAGACGGAATTCGCCTTCTCCGGCCATGGAACACCACCTGGACGCGTCGGATCGAACAGGTGGATGTGGCAATCGATTACAGGCATCTCTACAGCGTCCGCGAGGGCGACGGGACAGGCTGCGGCAAGGAGCGTTGTCGCAGCAGCTGATTTCAGGAAGCTGCGTCTGTCCATTTCCATCCTTGCGGAGTGATGCTTTTGGGATTTCGCAGGCGAGGCAAACAAGTTCGCCTCACCTGCGGGTGGAAACTGCGGCAACTTTATTTCGCATCCGCCCGAACCACCGTAACCGGCCCGAGCAATCCCGAGGGCAGTAGAGGAGAGTCGGCCTTGTAAGGCTTCACGTCCGCCATTGTGTAGGTGGTTGCGCCGGGCTGTTGATCGCCGATCAGTCGATTGACCCAGGAATTCACCACCTTAATCTGCAGTTGGTTTGCGCCGGGCTTGAGCGCCCCCGTTACATCCAGGCGGAAAGGCGCATGCCACACTACACCAAGATCCTTGCCATTCACAGTGACCTCGGCCATGTTTTTTACCGATCCCAGATCCAGGTACATTTTTGACCCCTTCCTGAGCCCGTCTGCAGGCACCTGAATCGCTTTCGTGTAGGTGGCAACGCCGGAAAAATACTTCACTCCAGCATCGGAACTCTCGTTCCACGGTCCGAGCTTATCCATAGTGATGGAAGCAGGTGCGCCTCGATCAGGCTGGAAGCTGACCGTCCAGGGACCATCCACGGAGGCGACGTTCGTTTCATTTACAGGCGGCAGTGTGTACGTCGTTTCGCTTGTCGGTTTACGGAAGACCACGAACACGGTCCCCCACGGCTCCAGTTGCAGCGGCACGATCGTACGACCATCCGCGATCTTGAAGGAGACAGGTTTCGAAGTGCCCGTCTCCGCATACCATAGCTCCGGGGCTTTGCCGGCGACGCGGAAGCTCGCATCGACCGTCCGGGCTTGATCGCCGCGATTGTCCACGAAGTACAGGTCGCCGTCGGCGAGCTTGCGATGCACGAACTGCAGACTGGTGCCGGAGCTTGCGCCGGTGTAATCGAAGTCCGGCGCCAGGTGCATTGCCTTGAAGACTTCTGCCAGGTTTTGTCCCGAATAGACCTTACCTCTGCCGACGGTGTGAACGCCCGAACCATCGCCAAACATCTCATCGGCGAGCGACTTGAACTCGGCCTGATCATCGGCAAGGCTCGGATCGTTCGTCGGCTTCGGCCCCGCTACGGTGGCGCCATCCTGCACGAGCTGATGAATGGCCCTTAATACCGGAAGCGACATGTGCTGGCTGTAGGGAGCAAGGCCGAGCACCTTGTACTGCATGCCGCTCTTCGTGGTAAGCATGCCGTCACTCACCTTCAACTCGTGAATCAGGGCGTCCGCATTAATGTAGTCGAAGCCATACCCTGCCGGAATGTCCGGCGACGTCTGAGCGTAGATCGCTGTCAGATTCGAGTCTTCGCCGTAGAAATACACCACGTCGGCGCCGTAATGTCCCTGCTGCAGCAGATAGCTGGTACGGGCCAGGTAATTCACCCACGGTCCGGCCTGCTCAGCCCATGTCTCGTTTCGATTGAACCATTGTCCGAAGGGCCCCAGCGTCATGCCCGGCGCTGTCTTCGGGCCAACGAGCGGCTGATGCGCCGACTCATGGATGACAAACCGGTTGATGCCATTCAGAAACTCCTGGTCGGCCGTGGGCTTCAGGGTTTCCGGGGACCAGGCCCAGGGAGCGGCAGCCGCCGTCAGTGACTCGGCCGCGGCAATGTTTTGCCCATAGATATGGGCAACCGATGCGGATTCGCGATCATCGGCGTTGTAACCATATTGAATGTGGTTCACGCCCGGTGTCTGCGTCCACATCGCGCTCATTGGGATTTCGTTGAACTTCTTCACCTCCATGCCGTCCGCCACAAAGGCGCGGCCCGACTCATGTGATTCGCCGTAGTGTCCCATGCCGCGTTCGTGCAGCACATCCTCCAGTTCTCCGTAGTGCTCGTTGGCTATCAGATCGGCAATGGTCTTGCGGAAGTCCCACAGGAACCGGTCGCTCGCCTCGGCACTCTCGACAATCTCCCCAGTCAGCACGGGCATCCACGGCACAGGATCGTATCCGCGCAGTTTTTTGAACTGCGCGATCATGTTGTCCGTCCAGTTCTGCGAACCCGCCTCCCAGCTGTCGTTAATCACATAGCGGATGCCCTTCTTGCCCATCTCGTCGGCGCCGACGGTGTCCTTGTAGCTGTCCAGGTATTTCTCGAAGTAGTTCTTTACGTACCGGCGATCCATCTTGTCCACTTCCAGGCCGGTGGCCTCCGCAGTAGCGGGATGGTTGGTGATGCCAAGCAGCGAATAGCCGAAGCGAAGGACAACCCACTCCCCGGCTGGCGGGGTCCAGCCAAGCTTGCCGTCCGGAGTCATCTTCGAAGTCAGGTCGATCACATCCGACTTCGCAATCGCCTCATTCGCATTCACATGCGGAGTCTGAAACTCATAGAGATCGGGTACCGGAACAAACGCGGCCTTCTCCTCCCAGTGGTTCACCCGGGCTCCCGTGTGAAGAACAAGCTCCGAAATCTGGTACTCGGTCGGCTTCGGTGGGATCTTAATTCCCAGTGAACCTGGATCGATTCCGGCAGCCCAGGCCGGAATCGGCGGCGGGGGCGTGCGCTTGAAGGTCACGCGAAAGTATTTGGCCGTGACACCGGGGAAAGAGATCGTGTGCTCCGGCGCATTGGATCCGATAAGTTTGGCCACCTCTCGCCAGTTCTGCCCGTCATCGCTGGCTTCCAGAGCCTTTTCAGGTGCAGCGACACCGGCAATCAACGCCTCAACCCAGCTCGGATCGTTCGTCACGAAAGTGACCGCGCGGATCTCCTGCGGTTCAGGGAACTCATACTGGATCCAGGCGGTGTCTCCCACCTTGTCTGGAATGGCGACGCCGGTCGACTTCTCAAGATCACCGTCCGATAAGACTGTTGGATCAAACGGTCCACCGCTCGAGGTAATCTTCGCCTGCAGAGATTCCACCGGCTTGTCGACCGCCGGCCGCTTGAATGCGATCACGGCTGCGTCGGCGTAGAACTCCGGCACCTTGTGCTCCTCGGCTGAGCCGAGTTCGTCGTGGATGGTTTTGTTCTGAAATGCGCCGGTATTCGACGGCGGCTTGGGGAGCGTCCCGTTGAAGGGCTTCCCGCCTTCAACGACCGTTTCACTCCAGACATATTTCTTCATGCCCTCCGATGGAGGCACCCACGGACCGCCTGATTCGCTCCAGCCCGGCGAACCGGCGATGGCCATTTCCATCCCCAACTGGTCTCCCAGCACGATCGCGTATTTGAAGGCATCCTTCCACTCTGGGGTCATGTAGACCAGTCGCTCTTTGACCACCTGGGGTGTTCGCAGGGCAGCGTCGAAGTTCTGAAAGCCGCCGATGCCCGATCGATGCATCCACTCAAGGTCAAGCTTGATGCCGTCCTTCGTGATGTTCCCGTTCATCCAATGCCACCAGACGCGCGGCTTGGCGCTCTCGGGCGGGTTTTCGAAGCCAGTCTTCAACGAATCACTGGTTTGTGCGGAAGCAAGGCACGCGACGGCGCCAAGAAGGAAGACGGCAGCTGACCTCATGAAATTACCTCTGGCCCTTTCTCTCTAATGAAATAAATTCTCTACCGGACTGGACGAATCTCTTATATCCTCCGACACGGGGTCTTGCCAACCTAAAAAGTTGGCCCGCCGGCGGCACATCACTGTGACCGGGGCCGCCGGCGAACTGCGAACCTA
>Ga0335073_10000882_pt1 | contig 39502 bp, 38 predicted proteins | sample Lox_Sample_22_FD_207093 | JGI IMG/M metagenome (GOLD analysis project Ga0335073, IMG submission 207093) | Soil microbial communities from Loxahatchee National Wildlife Refuge, Florida, United States - Lox_Sample_2.2 | ecosystem: Environmental > Terrestrial > Soil > Wetlands | place: USA... | reverse complement strand
GAGGAAGCCCTCGGGGGCGACTCCGACAACCGTAAAAGAAGTTCCATTGATGTCGAGGATTTTGCCAATGATATCCGCAGCTCCATCGAAGCGGATTTTCCAGGCGTTGTAACTGAGCACAGCAACAGGCGCGGAACCGGGCGCGCTGATCTCCTGGGGAAGGAAGAATCGGCCCTTCGCGGGCGTGATGCCGAGGGTGTTGAAATAGCCTTGTGTGACAAGCTGCCCGAAGAACCGCTCGGAACCAGTTTTTTCGGTCAGAGTCATCACCATGGGCGGAGAGAAGCCGCCGAGAGAACTGAAAACGGTGTTCCTGGCCTGATAGTCCCCGAGATTCGCGTACGAGATGGGGAGCAGACCGCCGGACTGCTTATGGCCTTTGAGATCCGTGGCATACAGGCAGACCAGACGGGAGGGATCGCGGGCCGGGAGTGGATGCAGAAGCAGCGTGTTGACCACTGTGAAGACGGTAGTGCTGGCGCCGACGCCCAGAGCCAACGTCAGAACAGCAAAGAACGTAAAGGCCGGCGCTCTGCCCATGCTGCGCAATCCGTAGCGGACATCCCGCAGGAGATCGTTCAACAGATTTCCTGAAGGCAACGCTGCCGGGGGCGGCGCGCTGTTGGCGGAATTGCGCACGGCCGAGGGCAGCACTGTGGCGAGCAGCTCGCTGCCCTCGAGTTCTTCAAGGACGGTCCGGCGTGCGTCCGACTCGCTGTTGCCTGCCAGGAGCAGCTCCTCATAGCGGTCTTCGAGATGCTGGCTCAGTTCGTCGACGATGCTTGCTTCGCGGGCTGGGTCGATCAGCAGGTTCTCCAGCCGCCCGCTTATCTCCAGCCTCCAGTCAGGCATTTTCCACCCCCATGACGCGGCCCATTGCCTCGACGAAGCCCCGCCAGCTCCGGCGCTGCCGCGCCAGGACTCGGCGTCCTTCGGCCGTGAGGCTGTAATAGCGTCTGCGCCGCTGATTTGGCTTCTCCACCCAGCGCCCCTGAACCAGACCGCGCTCCTCTAGCCGGTATAGCAGCGGATACAGCGTGGTGACGTGGAAATGCAGGGCTCCGCCCGACCGCGCTTCGATCAATTTGCAGATGTCATACCCGTGGCGCGCCTGCGGTTCCAGCAGCGACAGGATCAGCAGCTCAGCGCCGCCCTTTTTCCATTCACGATCGGGGTTATCATCAGCGGATTTCATATGTGTGACTCACACATATAATTGAATCCAATATAAGATGTCAAGCCGGGCGGCCGGGTCCTCGGTTGGAGGGAGATGGGAAGCAATAGCCTTCCCTACATTGGTGCTGCTTCAGACCAAACCGTTCATGGATCGCGATTTGCGCACCTCAGATCGGATAGGTATCGGGAAACGCCCATCCGTCCCGGAAAGATGGAAAAAACCTATCCTCTTGGGGATTCGCAGACTACAGCGGGATGCCGCCCAATCTCCGGCACATTTGGTCTGGGCTCTATCTTCCGGGCGTCAGGCTTGAAGGCATCGGAGAAATCGCCATTGCAGTCGATTGCTCAGGGTCGATCAATGCGCGTCAGCTGGGTCTCTTTGAGGCAGAAATTCGATCCATTCTCGAAGGACAACGGCCGAGCCGGGTGCATGTGCTCTACTTTGATACCGAGGTCCGTAAGGCCGACGTATATCAACCAGGGCAGCCGATCTCACTGACCCCGGCGGGAGGAGGGGGAACCAACTTCGCGCCTTGCTTCCAGTGGCTGGACGAGCGCGGAATTGTGCCGCAGGCCCTGGTGTTCCTTACTGATTTATGTGGTGCATTTCCGAATGAGGCGCCACCTTACCCAGTGTTGTGGGCCTCCACGGCGTCGCGCTTGGCGCCGTTCGGGCAAGTGATTTCAATGGAAGCGGCTTAGTACCCCGCTTCCACTTAACTGAGTCCAGAATTGTGCTTTCCAATGTAAAACTGGCGACCCACGTTGACCAAGGGCCGCGCAGCTACCTCCTGTCCCGGATCATCCTCCGCGATTCAATCTCTCGTGCTACGCATTTGCAGGTGATGGATGCCGTTTACATCGTTTTGAGTTACTTCTCGTTTCCGCTGAAGGCGCGGTCAGCGGATACGAGTGTCACAGGCATAACGCTGTTTTCATAAAGACGCAAATAGAAGAAGCCGGTTCCAGCGAACCCTGTCATAAGGCCCGGTATCTCTGACGCGCCAAGCGAGGAAGGCCAGGAGATTCCGGGAACAGCATATTTCTCTATCCCGAGCCTCCCCATTCGCTCGGCCTGCTGGCGCCAGCGGGGCTCTTCTAAAACCCGGGTGCCTTCCAGCAGCAGGTCACAATTGCCGGCGACGCCGTGACACAGAGAAAAGTTTGGTTGCCAGTTGTCCGGGAAGGCGTCCAGGTCGTTGCAGACGGTTTGTAGTGCGACATTAGCTGCGGAGCAAAATTGCGAGTCGCCGGTGACCTCATACGCGCGAAGACGAGTCAAGCCGATTCCAGCGGCTCCATGGCACCATTGAATCTGACAAGTTTTTCCATCGTTGGTATCGCCATCAGGACCTGCCATGTAGCGAAGATCGAGCCAGTTTCCCATCTTCTCAATAAGCCACCCGTCTTCATACTGGAAAGCTTGTCCGGCTCCGTGCACGTAACGATCTTCCTTTGTAACGGAATAGAGTTCCATAAGTGCGGCAGCAATGCCGCTTGCGCCATGGGCATAGCCTGTGAGGTGATCGCGGTGCAGGTGGTTAAGAGGACCATCCGGAACCCATGACCATCCCGCGTCCGTTTTGCGCGCGCGCGCGATTAGCTCCTCGCCAAGCCGCATTGCATATCGCATCAACCACGCTGCGCCAGATCTGCGGTAGAGATGGATCAAAGGGCCGATCAGCCCGGAGAACCCGATCAGCACGTCGCACGACCACTTTGCAGGACTACGCTTCGCGAGCGTTTTCAGCATCTGCAGAGATTGCTCTCTCAGAACTTCATCAGCAAGGGCCTGGGAGGCTTCATACAGCGCGTATGCAATTCCACCCCAACCACTATAAAAGCTGCATCGAAGGTCGGTACCTATCTCATCCATTCGCGTGATGGAATGTTTCGCAGCTCCACGAATCACAGCCTGATAGGAGGCTAGTGGCACCACTTGCGACAGGATAGAAAGGAAATACAAACAGCCTGCAGATCCCGTATAGAAGTCGATACCGAGGGGGCGAATCATGTGTCTGGTCGTGCCATTCACCACGACCGGTTTAAGGCCATTCCACGAGCATTGGTTTCCATCCCATACTGCTGTTTCGCACAGCTTATCAGCGAGCTGCGTGGCAACATCCAGGAAGGCGTGGCGAAGCTCGGTTTCGACTAGCTCGGCGGTACTTATCATTTTGAAACTCCGAAGTAGTCTCCGCTGGTCGTTGTCGTGGTTGTGGTGTTGCAGCAGACAGGAACCGGCGTCATCAGGCTGGAGATAGTCAGGAATGTGTTGCTCCGGCATGCGCAACCCTGCATGTTTGGGTTCCCAAGGCTGGCAAGCTCTCCCGGCGTGGATGCGAAGCGTTCGAAGTAGTCGGCAAACGCCTGGCTACGACTACCGCCTTTGACTGCAGCGAGAGCGGCCTGTCTTAATTCGTCAGCGAAAACAGGATCGCTCAACATCCGGCTTACCACTTCCTGAATCTTTTTCGGCCCGGCATTCATAGACTCGTATCCATCGGTCGCTTATTCGGAAAAGAAATTACCTGAAGTTGTTGTGGTTGTGGTTGTCGCGCAGCAGGTGTAGAGCGGCCCGACGAGGCTGGAGAATGTAAACCAGGTATTGCTGTCACACGTGCATGCCTCTGGCGACTCTGCTCCCATTGCAGCGAGCTCTCCCGGCGTCGACGCGAAGATCTCGAAATAGTCTGCGAAGGCCTGGCTGTGTTTCCCGCCTTTCACAGCCTTCAATGCTGCTTCACGCACATCGCGGGCAAACAGCGGGTCGGTCAGGATACGGGATGCAACTTCGTGGATCTTGTGTGGAAGTGAACGTGACACCTGAAGCCTCCGCATCCAGAGATGTGTACTGATACGCCTATGTATCCTTTATGGAACTAATTCTACGCTGCGTTTCCCTCACCCAAGCGCTTTGGTTTCAGAGCACGCTTGCGCTGGTAAAGTTTGAAATCGATCTGCACCTGATCAGTGTTGTTGATGTTCGCGAACACACTGGCGGCATCGCGGGCTGACGGCCGATCATGTGGATCCGGGGCCAGCAACTGGTAGATGAGATTCCTTACTGAAGAGTCTAAATCGAGCCGTATTTTACTTTGCTTCTTCACCTTTCGATTAGTGCCTGCACTCCGCTGGCTGCTGCGCTCGGGAACGATCGATGTATAGAGTTGATAGAGTGTCACGCCGAGAGCATAGAGGTCTTCGGGCAGATTGCTGCCCGTCACAGGCCCTTGCTTAAGCTCTGGCGCCGTATATCCTGGGGTACCCCACGGAACTCGGCTCGGTTTGTCAACCGACGTGGCTCCTTCGAAGTCGATCCCCCAGACTCGCCCCTGCTCAGACACGAGTAGGTTGAGAGGCTTACAGTCTCGCCAGACCCATCCGGCCTCGTGAATTGCACTCACCAGCTTGCAGATATTCCACCCCAGATAATTAGCGATCGACAAAGGCAATCTGCGCTGACGATGAGAACATATCTGCATCAGCGAGATACCTTCGATCTCTTCCATCACTAGATAGCGGTGCCCGTCTACCTCAAAGCTGTCGATTACGGATGGGACAGCGACCTGTTGCTCGTAAAGGCTCGCGAGTGCCCTTTGCTCGTTCAGCAAAAATGCAACGCCGTCACTTCCATCGGCCGCCGTTTCGCCTGCAGGCCTGCCTTCCTTCACGATGCACTTGCGAACAGGCTGGCTGAAAATATCGAGGCTGCGATATGTACCACCTTTACCGCGCTGTGAGAGTGCCTCATAAGTAAGAAATCTTGTACATAACGGGCTAATGAGGTCCGGCGTTTCCTCGAAAGTCTCGAATGGATTCAGAATCCATTCCGGTACGGCGTGGCCAGGCTCGCGTCTATCAGTCCAATATTTGCCCGATGGGTCGCGAATAGCAGAGTTCCGCTCACCATTCCTGCTCGTGACCTCGATTGTTCTGAAGCCGCCGTATCTGTAATGCACGCTGCTGCCCTTGCGATACGGAAGATCGAACGGAACTCTTGGCGATACATATTCGCTGGTAAGCTCATGGAGATCGCGCGCGATACAAACTGCCTGAGCTGAGTTGATCGGATAAATTGTAAGCACCTTGCCGATCTGGCTGAATCCGTAGAACAGGCCCGTATTCAACTTCTCGACAATCTCGAGTGTGGCGCATGCCTTGAAAAGCACATCCCGCTCTTTGAGGTACGTGCTACACGTTTCGAGAACAGAGGGCGCGTTGAGGACCGTCGCTGAAATATGCAACTTCCAACCTTGATTCGGCTCGTCAGGTCTCATCTTCCTGCTGAAACGCCATAGAGGATCTTTCGTTTCAGAAATTGGCAGCAATTGCGACACGAGCTGGTCCCACTTTTCTTTCCTGTTCAGCACACTACTTTGCATGGCACATCGTCCGGGAAAACACTCCAACAAAGAGCGAAGTCTGGGCCAACCGTAAAGATCATGGCAGCCCAGATCCTCCGGTATTTTACGACTCTAGCGTGTTTAGTTGCCCGAGGTCGTCGTCGTGGTGGTTACGCCACAACAGGTAGGCACCGGTGTAACGAGTGAAGACAACGTAACCCACGTGGCGCTATTGCAGGTACAACCTGCGGCCTGAGATGTACCCTTAACAGCGAGCGCACCAGGCGTAGGAGCAAAATGTTCAAAATATTTATCCCACTCCGGGCTTCCCAGGCCCGCTTTAATAGCGGCCAGCCCATCCTGCTTGATTTTCTCGGCGAAGTCATGGTCCGTGAGCAAACGCCCGACTACTTCATGGACCTTCAGTGCTTGTGGATTATTAGGGTTCATCGATTCACCTTTTCCTTTCTCTGCTAGATGAAGCATTGAAACCGCTCAATGTCTTATTCAGACACCGAAATAATTTCCGCTGGTTGTGGTGGTGGTTGTAGTCGCGCAGCACGTCGGAACGGGCGTGACCAGGCTGGAGAGTGTCATGTATGTGTTACTGTTGCACGTACAGCCGGTTGCATCGTCAAGGCCAAGGTTTGCGAGCTCTCCGGGCGTTGACGCAAAGTGCTCGAAGTACGCCTTCCAGGCATCGCTTCCTGCACCTCCCGACACTGCAGCCACCGCAGCAACTTTCATCGCGGCAGCATATTCTGGATCAGACAGAATACGACTTACTACTTCATGAACTTTCAAATTTAGAGTTTTAGCCACAAATTACCTTTCATTGCACAAACTTATGCGTCTTAAGGTAGAAGCCAGACATCTCTGAAGCATATATCCATTACATATTTTCCAAGCACCTCTAAGTGTCGCGAAAACGTCCAGTAGGTAAATAATCCCGTAGCATACCAGACCGCATGACAGGAAATACCTTATGGATAGTATATTGTGCACGGCTGAATGGATCTGAGAGCGCTTCAGAATGCAACGTGGGGCATGCGCGTTGGCACACGTATCTTCGGTAATTATGCGCTGCTGATCCGGACGAACTCTCGCGCGGATCGACGAATGTGTGGCGAGAAAGGTAGCGAACACAGGCTCCGCGTCTCATCCTGCTCTGCTTATATATGTTTTTAAGGTGAAGGCTGGATTCTCACCAGTATCTTCAGCCATGGCAGATAGATTAAAGCAGCCCTGATAATAGAGGAGATATTAAGTTGCTGTCAAGTTTAACATCTGCTCTACCGTTAGTTTTGATCGGGATGCACATAAGTCCATATACCTTTGGTTATCGGTAAGCGCTTTAGTGAGGGGTTAATCCCGCCCTGCTGCTTGATGGCGGGCAACTTGGCGTACTCCCACATTGGTCGTCGACGATCATGATCGCGCTCTCGGAAGAGATCCGCGGTTTAGGATCCATGTCACGCATGTATGTGCTACGGGTTTGGCTCGGTGGCAATGTGGACGGCGATGATGCCATCGGCGCAGGAGTCGGGGGGACTCCTCGTACTGCATCCATCAATCTTTGCAACCAAATAACACGGGCCCCGCTTCCGCGCAACATCTCCTAAAACAATTTAGCCCGTTTGACGAAATTCTTAAAGATATAACAGAAACTTTTGACTAATGAGCAAAAGTAAGCGATGTATAAGTAATGATAGATAACTAGATATTAATACTTATAATTGCGATGATATGAGCAAATATGTGATATAATTCAAGCCAAGACTCCCATCGGCGTTTCACCTGCAATCGCGCCGTCTTCCTCTTCTAGCCTGGTCTACGTCCTCGGAACCCTCGGTTACGACTTCGGCACCGAGGCGAGGCGCGACTCTTTTAAGCAAACTCATGCCGCCAACCATCGCCAACGTCGGTGGGACTGATGTACCCGTTCCCGCCAACCCCTATGACACCCGCCAAATGGTGCCCTACCTTGAATTGCAACCGTCCGAGGCACGCTCACTCATCTGGACGCTCAGCCTTGATCTCACCCCTATCTATGCCATTGAGCCTTCAGGCCCATACGGCGCCGATGTCTACAGAGTGCTGGTCGGATCAGCTCAAGGGCGAGTCATTGGCCCCCGAGAGCCCGGACTTTGTTGAGCGCGTCAACATTCCGGGCGTCCTCACCGGAAGATCGGTCAAGCTTTTCTCCGGTCAGATCGTTCCCGTCATCGAACTGATCAACACCCGGGGCGTCTACGGCTGGCATGTGGACGCGTTAATGGATGCGGCGACCACAGCGGCAGCAACACTGTGCCAACCAAGATTCTGGGAGCCGCAGCAACTCCACCGGATGCCGACACCCTGAGAGAGGTGGCGGCGAGGGTGATGCTGCGATTGAAAAGGAATATGCGTGGCATCGGCGCTGGACCGCTGACTCGCGTCGGCTTGTCGCGCGTCCCGAACGCTTCGCCACACTTCACGAGAACTCGATGGCGATTTGACGGCGGTTCTTGAGGAATTTCGTAGCGTGTTGCATAGGGAGAAAAACCATGCAACCGATGATTCTTATGTTTGTACTGGCGGCCGTCGCAGCAAGCGCGACTGCGGCCTTTGCGTCTGAAACGATGACCGTCAACGTGCCCTTCGACTTCGAGGCTCATGGGAAGGCATTTCCGGCCGGCAAATATGCGGTGGAGTTTGACTCGACCGAGAACGCTCTGACGCTCATCAGTAAAACCGACACCAGGAAGTCTTTCATGTGGGTCGCTTCCCCTGCGGACTATAGTCCCGATATGGCAAGGCTCGCGCTGAAATTCGACAACGAAGCCGATGGCACACGCGCATTGCGCAGCATCCGGTTGGCCTCGTGGGAAACACCAGTGCTGGATAAACGCGAAAGGCATGCCGCTCAGCCCGAGGCGTCCATCACCGGTGGCCGGTAGTTAACGAGAGATTCGCCAGTTTGAAAAGACTGCGGCGCTCATCCGTACACGCTGCGGCGGAGCCTGTACGCAGGCTCCGAGGAGCACGCAACGTTCGCGCCGCCAGGTGCGGCTGCTTTTCCAACACTGCAAAGCTGTCTTATCGGTATTCAATGACCGAGAAGCTCGGCGGCGAACACGCTCGTGGACAACGCGGGAGTGATACAGGCTTTCTGCGCGAGAAATCATCGCATGGCTCAGGATTTCGCAAACATTGTCGGAGGGATATCGGCGGATCAGATTTTCGGCATGCGGCCCGATGAGCAGGTTCTCTTAATTGAGGGACGGCATATCTGCTGCAAACAGGCGCGCTATTACAGCGATGAATTTTTCCAGCCCGCCCTGCAGAGGGCGGCTACTTAGAGGCTTTCTTCGCCTTCGCCCAGCGATTCCTCTGCCCGGCGGCAATTCTGGCAATGGCTTCTACGGAGAATACGCGCTTCTTCTTTGGCGCTTTGCCCGCAGAGCTTCCCGGCGCGCGCCTGGATGCGGTTCCCGTCAACAGGCTTCTGGCCTGCTCCAGGCGGGCGATTTCCGCGTCGATTCCGGCTATGATTTCAGCTATCGGCATCTGGGAATTCTATCGCAGATCGCTTTTCGATGATCCATGGCGTCACGACCAAAGGGAATGGCTAAGGGGGTATCTATGATTGACAGATGCTTCAATCCGGCCTGCAGGAGAAATCTGCATTACTTACGCGATGGGCGTGTGGTGCGCGTCATTCGGGGAAAGGACGAAAACCTCTCCGTCGAGCATTACTGGCTCTGCGGCCCGTGCTATGAAACGCACGATTTCGCGTTTCCGGAGGACGGCTCGGTGGCTTTAAGGGACCGATCGGGCGGCGAACAGGCAGAGGAATTCTATCTCCGCGATGTGCTTTTGCCCGAGCGCAACAGTGTTAAAAGGGCCCCCGGCGCGAACCGGGAGCCCTCGCGCGGTGCAAGTTCTCTTTAACATCCGCGGCTCTGGGACTTCAGCTCGCCAATCGCCTGAAACGCCTGGCCGGAGAGCTGCGCCAGCACCGCGAGATCGGTCGGGCTGAAGCTCGACGTTTCCTTCCACTCGCCGGATCTGTCGTCCTTATAGGAGTTGCGGATGGTGGTGTTGTACATATCGCCTTTCTCTCCGGGGTTCTTCCATACGCTGACTTCGACGCCGCCTTGCTTGAAGGTTGCGACGGGACGCGCATTACGTCCGGCTTCAGCGTTGTCCTGAGCCGCTGCTGCCGTGCTTGAGCCATTGTTTCCTCCATTGGTTTGGGTTACAAGCCGGGCGAGTATAGTCGTGCGCATGCAACCTGCAAGCGAGTTTTAGCTGTTTGCTCAATCGAACAGCGTCAGGAAATCAGTTTTGGACTGAAGGAAGGACGTTAATCGGAGGAGTCAGTGCAGAACACGGCGCTACGACACCGTCAGTGGAAATCAAAAGTTGGCTACCCGTTGCACATAATGAATTTGGGATCTTCTGTAGTGCTCGACATTATGTGGCGCAGGGGATGCTGTGTCAGCCGGCAATGTACACGGACCCCGTCCTAACGCCACATAATTTCTATTAGAGGCTTCGTAGAAACTGCATTAGTGCTTCATCTTCCTTCCAGCGTTATGGAGGCACGGCCCCGCGGACCTCACAAGTTGCGAGCGTCTTAGCCTTCATTTCCAGACCCTCTTCCGCATAAACATTTGTAGTGTTGACCAAGACGTGGCCCAGCCAAGCGCGGATAGTGTTGCCCCATAGTGTGCCGTCAAAGCTGCCGGCATAAGAAGCGCCAAATCGTTTGGCGTATCCAGCCGCACCCTGGCCGTATTCAAGGAAATCATCCTCTGCCTGACTGATCCTCGCATCCACAGCAGTTGCGACAAACTGGAAAGGATCAACGGCAGAACTGTTGATCTCCAAAAGATTATTGAGGGGTATCGAAAGATGATCTCTGCGCAACGAAAGATAGCGAGATATCCCCTTTATACCGAGCTACAGTGGCAACTGTGCATTCACCTTGCGGACCTCCGTTATCGACGAGAATGTGACTGCGCCAAGAGCGAGTCACAGTGCGGGGACATTCGTCATGCGCTGGTGCTCCGAGATTTCCGGAAACCTCAAACGATGATTCTAAGTCACAGTATTCAGAAACGATGGACCGGGCGATTGTGTCTCGGTGTTCTGCTTCTCGCCCTTTTTGTCGAGGGCGTAAGCGCACAACAGAGCTATACATGGCAACAGGTGAAGGACAAATTTGAAGCGGCCAATCCTACGCTGAAAGCCGACGAAGCCAACGTGCAGGAGATGAAGGCGGAAGAGATTACTGCCTATCTGCGCCCGAACCCGCAGTTCACTCTCTCAACGGATGGAACCCAGCTTGCTCCCCACGATGGAGTCTGGCAACCAACGAAGGGTACTCAATTTTCACCTAATTTCAGCTACCTGCATGAGCGCGAGCACAAGCGGGAGTTGCGTCTTCAGAGCGCGCAGGAAGGCACGCAGATTGCAGGCTCGCAGCACGAGGATCTTGAGCGCAATCTGCTTTTCAACCTGAGGTCAGTGTTTGTTCAGACATTGCAGGCTAAGGCGGTGCTGGAACTGGCGCGCGCCGATCTCGAATACTACGACCACATCATCGAGATTAGCCGCAACCGCTATCGCGCCGGCGACATCGCGCAGATCGATCTGGATCGGATTGAGCTGCTGCGCGTGCAGTACGAGTCGGAGATTCAGACAGCAATCGTGAACCTGCGCACCTCCAAGATTCAATTGTTACAACTATTGGACGACAGGACTCCTACAGACCAGTTCGATGTGAATGGCGCATTCGACTTTTCAGACCAGCTGCAGCCGCTCGCCACCTTCCGCCAGATAGCCCTCGATAACCGGCCCGATCTGAGAGCAGCGCTGGAGTCCGTTCAGCAGGCGAACACCAACCATAAGCTGGCTGTCGCCAATGGTTCGACCGATCCGACGTTCGGCGCGTGGTATACGTACAACCCCTCGTTCAACAACCCTAATGACCAGCAAACGCTCGGTCTTAGCGTGAGCATTCCGTTGCGCATCTTCGACCGCAACCAGGGCGAGAAGAAGCGCACTCTGATCGACATCGACCGTGATCAGCAGTTAACCGAGGCCACCCGGGCACAGGTCTTCGGCGACGTGGACTCTGCGTACGAGCAGGTGCGGAGCAACATCGCGTTGCTGACGCCCTACCGCGACAAATACAAGGATCAGGCAACGCGTGTGCGCGACACCGTTACCTATGCCTATCAACACGGCGGAGCCTCGCTGATGGATTTTCTAAATGCGCAGAGCGACTACCGCGTGGTGCAGTTGGCGTATCTGCAACTGGTGGGTGCTTACATGACTGCGGCGAGCCAGTTGAACCTGGCCGTCGGGCGCGAGGTAATCCAATGACGAGCAAGTCTATTCTGAAGTCTTTCTGCTGCCTCGCTGCGTGTCTCTCGCTGGTGGCCTGTAACAAGAAATTCAATCCGGCAGAGGGCGCGGCGCCTCAGGCGCAGGTCATTGAGAACGGCAACGGAAGTATCGTGACCGTCGATAACCCTGAAGAATTTCCCGTTGTCTCCGCGGATCAGATCGAAGCCGCGGCGCAGCTGAATGTGACCGGCTCGGTAAGCCCTGACATTGCTCGCGAGGTTCCTGTTATCTCGCTTGCCAGCGGCCGTATTGTCGATATCAAGGCCCGCCTCGATGACACCGTGAAGAAGGGCGATCTGCTGCTGAAGGTGCAGAGCCCGGACATTACGAACGCTTTTGACGCCTACCTGAAGACCGTAAACGATGAGCAATTTGCGAACAAAGCTTACGTTCGCGCGAAAGACCTCTACGCGCACGGCGCGATCTCGCTGGGCACGCTCGAACAAGCCGAAGACGCGGAGAACGACGCCAAGGCGGATCTGAACGCAGCCGAAGATCAGTTAAACACTCTCGGCGTGAAGAAGGATCGCCCGTCAAGCATCGTGCCTGTTTATGCGCCGATCAGCGGCGTAATCGTCGCGCAGTATGTCACCAACGCTGCGGCGGCTGGCGTGACCTATTCAGGATCCTCCACCCTGTTCACCATCACCGACCTGTCTGTCGTCTGGGTCATTTGCGATGTGTATGAAAACGACATCCCAAAACTCCAACTCGGCCAGATTGCGCGAATCAAACTAAATGCTTATCCAGACAAATTACTGACAGGTCACATCAGCGACATTGGCCCAGTCCTCGATCCCACTATTCGTACGGCAAAGGTCCGCATCGAGGTTCCCAATCCCGGCATTCTCAGACTGGGCATGTTCGTCACCGCTACCTTCGAGAGCAAGACCATGGAAGACCACGCGGTCGTCCCTGCTGCCGCCATTCTGCACCTGCACGACCGCGACTGGGTCTTTGTTCCAGCGGGCGGAAAACAATTCGAGCGGGTTGAAGTGACCGCCGGCAACATGCAACCGGGGAACAAACAGGAAATTCTCGCCGGCATTCATCCCGGCGAGCACGTGGTATCAGACGTTCTTCAATTGGAAAATACGCTGGAGACAGAATGATTCGCAGGCTTGTCGATTTTGCGCTGCAGAACCGCTTTCTTGTGCTGGCGGGCGCAATCCTGTTATTTGCGTGGGGAGTAGTCTCCTTCCACCGGCTTCCCGTTGAAGCGTATCCGGATGTGGCGAACAACTACGTTGACGTTATCGCGCAGTGGCCCGGAATCTCCGCGGAACAGATCGAGCAACAGGTCACCATTCCACTTGAGACCGTGATGAACGGCATTCCGGGAGTTGCCCATGTTCGCTCGTGGTCGATTTTCGGACTCTCGACTGTGGAGATGGTTTTTGGCGAGGAAACGACGAACTTCGAGAACCGGGAAAGGGTTTTGGAGCGGCTTTCGCAGGTCACCCTGCCGACCGGTGTCGTTCCGCAGATGGGGACAGACTGGAGCCCCGTCGGCCAGATCTATTTCTACACTCTGCACAGCAAGAACCCTGAATATGACGCAATGAATTTGAAGTCGATCGAAACCTGGGTGATTGAGAAGAATCTAAGGTCCGTCCCAGGCGTTCCGGATACGAATCCGTTCGGCGGCCCAACACGCGAATACCAGGTTCGCCTCGATCCGGACAAATTGGTCTCCTACGGCCTCAGCATCGCTCAGGTAGAGCAACAACTCGCGAATAACAATGCTAATGGTGGGGGCAGCTTCATTCAGGCTGGACTGCAGCAGATCAATGTCCGGGAAGTCGGTCTGGTCAGAAATATCCAGGACATCGAGAACACGGTCATCATGACGAAGACCGGCACGCCGCTCCGCGTGAAGGACATCGCCGTCGTCGAGCAGGGTCCCGAAATCCGGCTTGGCCAGTTTGGTCAGACGTACCACCGTGAAGACGGGAAACTCGTCGACAATGACGATGTAGTCTCGGGAATCGCAGTCTTGCAAAAGGGCGCCGATGCGGAGCCGGTGCTCGAAGGCATCCACAAAAAGGTACAGGAACTGAATAACCACATTCTGCCGAAAGGAGTGACGCTTGTTCCCTTTATCGACAGAAGTGACCTGCTGCGCTTCACGACTCACACTGTTCTGCACAACCTGACGGAAGGAATCATCTTAGTCGTCATTATTCTTTTTCTCTTCCTCGGCAACGTGCGGGGAGCGCTCATTGTTGCACTCACTATCCCATTCTCATTATTGTTCGCCGCCATTTGTCTTGACCTGAAGCAAATTCCCGCCAATCTTCTCTCGCTGGGTGCACTGGATTTTGGCATGGTTGTGGATGGCGCGGTGGTCATGGTCGAAAACATCGTCCGCCACCTCAATCGCGAGGGCAATGGCACGATAACCCCGGACGAGAAGATTCGGGACGCGGCGCACGAAGTCCAGAGGCCCGTCTTCTACGCGATATTCGTCATTATTACGGCCTATTTACCCATCTTCACGTTACAGGCAGTGGAAGGGCGACTCTTCAAGCCGATGGCATGGACAGTGGCGTTCGCCTTGCTGGGAGCGCTGATCTTCTCCATGATCATAGCCCCGGTCCTGTCCAGTTTTCTCTTCCAAAGAGGCGCAAAGGAGTGGAAGAACCCGGTTATGGAGCGGATTACGGTGCGCTACCGCAAGAGCGTCACCTGGGCCATCCATCACCGCTCCCTTACGGTTGGCGTTGCCGTTGTGGGCCTTTTTCTCGCGATTTATCTCGCGATCGGCGGCGTCATCGGATCTGAATTTCTGCCACATCTGGATGAAGGCGCGCTGTGGGTGCGCGGTACTCTTGCCCAGAGCACAGGGCCCGATGAAGGCATTCGCGTCGCTAACACCGCCAGACTTATCCTCTGCTCATTTCCTGAAGTGACCGATTGCACCAGCCAGGTGGGCCGCCCGGATGATGGCACGGACCACACAGGGTTCTTCAATACAGAGTATTACGTGGGCTTAAAGCCCAAGGAGCAGTGGCGTGCCCTGTTTCACGAAGACAAGGACAACTTGATCGCCGCCATGACCGACCAGCTTGAGAAAAAACTGCCGGGCGTAGTCTGGGGCTTCTCGCAGCCAATCGAAGACAACATGGAGGAAGCAGTTAGCGGCGTCAAGGGCGAGCTTGCCACTAAAGTCTACGGCACCGATCTGCACGTATTGGAGGACAAAGCCGCACAGGTTGCCGCCATTATGAGTCACGTGAAAGGGATCACGGACCTCGGAGTCTTTCAGGTCACTGGTCAGCCTGACCTGGTCTACGAGGTAGATCGTCAGAAGGCCGCGCGATTTCAAATCAATGTGGCGGACGTGCAGGACGCCATTTTTACCGCAGTCGGAGGCAATCCTCTCACTCAGGTCCTGCGGGGCGAGGAGGTTTATAACCTCACGCTGCGCTATCTCCCCCAGTACCGTAACACCAGCGAAGCCATCCGGAATATTCGCCTGTTATCGCCTTCTGGTGAGCGGGTCTCTCTCGATCAGCTCTGTAAGGTCCGGGAAGCCGATGAAGGTTCTGAAATCTATCGCGAAAACAATGAACGCTATGTCCCCATTAAATACAGTGTGCGCGGCCGCGCCCTCGGCGACGCCGTGAAGGAGGCCATCGACAAGGTCAATAGGCAGGTACAGCTTCCACGCGGGTATCACATCGGGTGGGAGGGCGAATACCAGAGCGAAGTGCGCGCGGAAGCACGGTTGCTGATTATCGTGCCGCTGACTGTCCTTCTGATCTTCATCATCCTGTACACGATGTTCAAGTCATTCAAGTGGGCGCTGCTGATCCTGGCTAACGTCGCCATGGCGCGCATCGGCGGTTTGTTAGCCCTTCTGATCACAGGCACCAATTTCAGCGTTTCGTCGGGCGTAGGCTTTCTTGCGCTCTTTGGGGTTTCGGTGCAGACCGGAGTCATTATGCTCGAGTACATCAATCAACTGCGAGTACGTGGCCACTCGATTGAACAATCAGCTGTGGAAGGAGCCGTGCTTAGGCTACGCCCCATCATGATGACGATGTTGGTGGCTACTCTAGGACTGCTCCCGGCCGCCATGTCTCACGGAATCGGTTCTGACTCGCAGCGTCCATTCGCCATTGTCATTGTTGGTGGACTCATTGCCGACTTGGTAATGAGTATCTTCCTCTTACCGACGCTCTATGTCTGGATTGCAGCTGACAAAGATGTTCTGCCAAACCCGGAACCGGAGTTTGAGAACTAATGAATGAATGAATGATCTAGGTACCGCCTGAGATGGCTCCTTCGTGGACGAGCCAGCAACGCACGACGGTACGAACGAGAGCTCGATGCAAGCACAGCGCACGAAACACACTTATGGGGAGTCCAAGCTGAACCGCGATGGTCAACAGAGCAAACTGTTGCTGGTTGGCAGCGAGCATGTGTTCAAGCGCGACGTGACGCACCGCATCTTTAGCGGGCATCAGTTCCGAATTGCGGGTAGAGCGACAACCCTCTTGGATGCTCTCGCGCGTCTGGAGTCGGAAACGATCGATCTCGTTTTGCTGAGTTGTGAATTCCGCGAGGAGGAGTTATCGCTCTTTGTCTTCGATGCGCGGCGACGGGGATTCGCGGGCCTGATATTGCACGTCGCATCTGCACCAGGCGACGAGGGCCCCACCCTCACGGGCAACAGAGAATTGTCGGGGCGGGTTTCCGGCGAACAGGGATGGGAAGGTGAATCGCGAGAACAATCAGAGAGCAGTTCGGGTGAACGACATCAGGTCTCTGCACAGCGCGTAACAACGGGCTTGCAAACAAACCTTGAATTCAGTAGGCCGCACGTCTCCATTTCCTTCACCGCGAAAGAACAGGCTGTCCTGACACGAGTGTCTGAGGGGTGGACGAACCAGCAGATCGCACATCATTTGAAATGTTCCGAGGGATCGGTCAAAGCGATCCTTCAACAACTGTTCAAGAAGCTGGGTGTCAGAAAGAGGGCTCAGATTGTGCGAAGGGCCTTCGAGGAGGCCCTCATGCAGCTCCAGGAGGGCCTCCGGGAGGGTCCACACTGCGCGGATACACGCCTCGGGGAGGCAGGCAGTAAACGGACGAACCCCTAGACCGAAGAGTATGACTGAGACCGATTTACGGGAAGGCAACCTCAACCTTGTCGGGGATTTTGTTACCCCATGGCTCAGTGATCGAGCCTGGATTTGCGGAGTGGAGGGACACCTTAATCTTCGTGAATTTGAGCTTCTGACGCTCTTCATCAAGCACCGTGAAGAACCAACAAAATCGAGACGACCGCGCATCCTCGCTACACCCGACACACAGTGCTACTTCGGCGATCGAATCATTCCATCACTATAACTTGTGCCTTAAGGACAACGATCCGCCGCCACTTATGAAGAACATCGGCTTAGAACGAACCATGGCAAGAAGCGTATCCGGACCCAAACGTATTCGAAAACAGCGTGGCCATCACTTATTTTTGCGCATACTCAACATACTTGGGATAGGACTGGTAATTGCCTGTGTACTGCTAACCTTTGGCTTGGTGTTGCTCCAGGCTTTCGACTACGTTCGGCGGAAGTAGACGCTGCGGCAAATTGTGATCGCTGCTGGTTTTCCGTAGGACTGCCTTACTGTGGCAGTAAATTACAAAGATCAAAAACTCAGCCCCGGCACCGCCTGGTTCGTCCAGTTCTCATTTGTTGCAAAGACATTCGGCGAGATGAAGTAGAGATACGGCGGTGAACCGCGCCCTAGAGGCCGGTCGAGATAAGTCGTCTTATTATAACGAATCGCTGTGTTCCCGAAGGATGAGCGGATGACAAAATGGCGCGTCTTCACTGCTACACCCAGAAACCATTGCTGGGCTGTTCGCGCCCGTGGTGCTGGCGCTGACTGACGGCCGACATACAGTCCAGGCAGGATGACGGCTCATGGACGTCCATGGGAGGTGAACAACGCGAAGGATGATGTTGCCAAAGCCAATGGCTCAAAGGCAATGCAGGACGAGCGGGTACGCAGTCCCCTGCCTACGGGCCGCATCCGCATCACGCGCACAGGAACCTGGGGTGAGCCGGAGGCTAGCCGGGAAAAGTAGAAGTCTTGACTGCGGCCCCAACCCCACAGGCCAACCCACAAAACATCCTGTCCTGCTCGATTTCCGCGCATTTAGGCAGTCCCCGCGGTTTGTAAGTCATTGCAAAACCTAGTATGGGCAGTTTCACACGGTGGAAGTCGTAGGTTCGAATCCTGCTGCGCCCGCCATAGAATCAATCACTTGCAGATTTTGGATTTTCGAATTGGGGTCCGTCAAGGGTTCCAACCGCGCCGAAGTCCGCAGCCGCATCGAAATGCTCGCGCGCAAGAAACTCGCCGTACTCCCACTGATTACAATCTCAGCTCTCCGAGCACACACCGGTATATCGCCACCTGGCTTCGTCTTGACGGGCGGAGGCATAAAGCTGTTGGCAAGTTTTTCATAAAGGTGGGATACTCGCTGTGACCAGTCATTGACAGGAACCCTCAAAATGCGCGAAGCGCCCCCCTTGCTTCGTATGGAATGCCTCCAGGTTCTACTTCTCTAGTTGTATACGGCTCTGCCGGGCAGGCAATTCAAGTGACGAGGATACTGTCGGACATAGCTGTGATGCGCCCCCAGTACGACTACCTCGTTTACACAGGACAATGTCGAGATGACGCCCATCAAGAACAACGATCTCGTACACTCCGATGATGCGGAACTGGAATTAGACTCGCTGGCGGGATTTCAAGAGTCCGTCAGCCAGGTTCTGGGCGAGCGCGACGCTATTTGGGAACAATACCGCGTGGCTGATCAAGAGGCTGGGCGGTTGAAGGAGTCATGCAAGAATTTGCAGCCCGGCACTTCTCAGGCCCAGCTGACTCCGTCTAGTCTCTCCGATTTGCCAGGATCTTCACGACAGATCGTGCAGAAGATCCATGAGGATGCCGCTCGGATCAGCACTCTGCACAAAGAGATTGTGAAACACCAGTCCACGATCTCTGCATTGCGGGCCAAAGTGAAACGGACGCGCGATTTGTGGAAGCTGGGAGCAGGGGTTTTGGCAACTGCGAGTGCATTAGTCGTTTTACTTTTCATGGTCAAAGGCTGTTAAGCCAGTGGCAGTTTAACTTACTGGAACGATGCGCGGATGAGTATTCAGGAGCTGGAACAGCAAATTCAAAGGGAGAATGCCGCTGTTGAAGAGGCGCGCCGCGGCATAAATGAAGCATGTGCTGACGCGCAGGCCCAAGCCGAAAGCTACAAGCAATCCGTCGCCGTTCACTATAGCTCGCTCTTATCGCGCAATGATGAGCAGGGCCGGAATCTGGTGAAACCGGAAGCGCCTTTTCTCCGAGGCGACTGGCTTGAAGATCCTTGGCTGCACTGGACGCCTCAGACCATCGTGCCGCCATCAGTTGTTATCGCGGGTGAGTTGACAGACTCCCGGGGAGGCAACTTCCGCGCACCCTTTCCGGTTCCGTTCATCGGGCAAGGACGCACTGTGATCGTCCCAAGCTCTCGTTCCAATGCCGACGCTGCGCTTGAATTGCTTCACGCGCTTGTGCTCCGCTCCGCCACCATGTTGCCCCACCAGGCACGTTTCACATTCATCGACGCGGCGACCCAGGGTCGCGCTTTTCCTGTGGCAAGAGGGCTGCCGCAGCCACTTGTCCGCATGTCGACAACAGATGTAGCCACGGACCTGGACGAAGTGCGGCGGGACATTGACCGTGTCATTCGCAACTACATCGACAAGCAGACGCCCTCTTTCGAGAGACTGAAGCGCGACGTGCGGCTCAATGAGCGCTTCGAGCTCATCTTTATTGCGGAGTATCCCGAGGGATTCGACCGGCGTGCGATTGAAGCTTTGCGTCAGATCAGCCGCAACGGACCTGCGGCAGGAAAGTACCTGTTCATCCATTGGAACCGCGATCTGGCTGGACCGCACGACGTTAAGCCTGATGACTTTGCAAACTCCTATCACCTTTCGCTTGGAGGGGAAAGTCCCTACCGCAACTATAAGCTGGCGGTTTCTCGCGCTCCCAGCCCATCTCTTGAACGGACGCTCCTGGAAAAACTCGCTGCATCAAAGCCGCCGGCGCGTCACCTCGACTGGAACAGTATGGTGCGGCCTCATGACGACGAAATCTGGAAAGCTTCCTCGCAGCGGCGGGTCGAAACTCCAGTGGGGGCTGTCGGGACCAGCCAGCCGCTTAAGGTCTGGTTCGGTGTGGATGATGAAGGGCTTCAATGCGCCCACGGCATGCTTGGCGCAATGCCCGGCGCCGGTAAGTCGAACCTGTATCACGTCCTCATTCTGGGCCTCGCAGCCCGCTACTCGCCTGAAGAATTGCGCATGTATCTGATCGATGGCAAATTCGGAGTAGAGTTTCAGACCTATCGCGACCTTCCCCATGCCGAGGTTGTCTCCCTTCACACCTCATCCGAACTTTCCCGCAGCATTCTGGCCGAACTGCTGGAGGAGATGGAGCGCCGCAATGCGATGTTTTCCGAAGCCCGCGTCGCCGATATAAGCGAGTATCGGAAACTCAAGCCGCTTCCGCGCATTCTGCTCCTGGTCGATGAGTACCAGGAGCTGTTTGATGAGGACAGGGATGGGGTCGCGTCCAGGCAGCTTCTGCAATTGGCCCAGCAGGGGCGTAGTTCCGGGATCCATATGCTGCTGGGAGCGCAGAGATTTGGCGTTCCCGGTCTGCTGCACCAGGCTGCGGTCATGGGCAGTATCCATTTACGCATCGCCATGCAGCTTCCACATGACACAGTGCAAGCTCTCAGCGAATTTGGCCGCGAGGGCCGCAGGCTCATCGCCGCCTGCGACTTGCCGGGCAAGATTGTCATCAACGACAGGCGCGGCGATGAGGCCGGCAACTCTCTCGGTAAAGTGGCCTTTCTCGAGGCTGAGACGCGCAGTAAATGGCTGGATTTTCTCAAGCTGAAAGCAAACGGCTTGCCGCAGGCGCTTCGAGGGCGAGGGGTCGTCTGCGATGGAGACCTGCAACCTCTATTTATTGAGAACCCGTTCATACGCGCAGAACTGCGGCGTTCCCGTAGACTCAATGCAACCGAACGCGAAATAATCGCCCGCAAAAGCGTCCACGAAGGAGGTTATGGCGTCGACGACTGGTATTCGGCTGAACGGCCGTTTGCCATGTGGCTTGGCCAGGAGTTCAACGTGCGCGGCCATGCCGGCCTGATCATGCGACGGCGGCGTGCAGACGCCGCGATTGTACTTGGCGGGTCCGATGGAGCGCGCTACGGAATGTTCGCGGCAGCTTTGCTCAGCCTTGGACTGATGGCGGAACCGGACTCGGTCCACTTCGATATTCTGGACCGCAGCATGCCGAACACTCCCTGGCACAGCTTGCTTACTCAGGTCGCAGACCTGCTTCACCTGCACGGTTTCTCCACCACTTTTTCGCGGGGCGGACAGGACGGTGACCGGCAGATCGAAGGCGCGGCCATGGAAGTGGAGCGGCGTCGGGCAATGGGCGAAACGGAACTGGTCCATCAACCATCCTTCTTCCTGTTCGTCTCCGATGCCGATCGTGTGCGGTCTCTCGAAAGGCGGAAGGGCCGCTTCGGAGAGGATTCTGAACTTGGGAAGAAATTGCAGACGGTGCTCGTCGAAGGACCTGCTGTCGGCGTGCATCCGGTCCTGGGCTTTACGGGCTGTCTGGCAATGACTCAGGTTCTCGAGTCCAGGTGCCTGGAGGATGTCCGCCATCGCATTGTGCTGCAGGTAAGCGAAGATGACTCTTTCAGCCTGGTTCGCAGTCGCAGGGCAGCGCAACTTCAAGCACATGGGAAGACCCCTGTCGCTGCCCTCTATTGCGACCTCACCGGAGGCAGAGAGTGCCGCTTCAAGCCATATGCCGTCGACAAAGCCGAATGGCCTAGACAACTACAGGACATTTCAAACGCGCTGCAGCGGTTCAAGGTGGCCAATGGGAATGGATGAGGTCCGCGAGTGCATGCGTCGGTTTGAATCAACTCTGGAAGACTTCCAGGAAGCTCTTCAGGACTCTATGTCTGACGTTCGCCGCCATCATGAAGCGGTATCGCCATTGTGGCAGGACACGATGCGGCGCGAATACGACCTGACCTGGGTTCCGCTTGAAGAGGCCATAGAGACCTATCTGCGTAAGATTGGGCCCGAGCAGGTCGAGACCATGCGCGTGAAACTCCAGTATTTGGGCAGGTACCTCGATGGCAACTGATGTCGACCGCCTGCGAGCCGGACTTGCGGCCTACCGCCAGAGCCTGGCACGGCATCTGGGACGGCTCTCGAACGATTTCCAGGATGTGCAAAAAGCGTGGACTGAACTCGACCATGAATATGCCGGACAGGCCGCCGAGGAGTTTCGCCAGCGCTGGCGTGTAACAGCCGAGTGGTTCGAAGAATATATGGAAGCGGTCCGAAATTTGTCGGCAACGCTGGAAGAGCGATCCCGGCATCTGCAAGGGTTATAGCGGAACCATGGGCCTGACTGATCCAAGAGAGCTGATCCAGATCATCGAGGAGCTGTCGCAACGGCTTGACCAGTGGAATCTTCGCACGACAGAGCACCTCGCGGAAGCTGGCGCCAGTCAGCGTTGCGGCCACGAGAGTGTTGAGCGCGGAGGCATCCGGGCGCGAAGTGTCTATGCGCGTGCCATGGATGATCAGGAGAGAGTGTCGTCCGCGCGCGGCGAAGTCGTCCGCTTACTGGAAGCCGCTGCCGGGGCGACCAGCAAGGCCGATGCCGCGCGAAGTTCGGCCGCCCGCGCCAAGTCAGGCGCAGATAGTGCCCATGAGCGCTGGACCTCAAACCTTCTGGTGGCCCAACAACGGCTGGCGGCCGCTCAGGCTGCAGAAAAGGAGGCCATAATCAGGCTTGAACAAGCTAAAAAGCATCTGCAGGAGGCCCAGGCACAGCTCGCTGCCGCGGAATTGGCGCTGGACAAGGCGCGCAGACAAGTGCAATACGCCGGCAAGGACAATCAGGGAAAGCCGGTCTACAGGCCTGTGGACACCTCCAGGTATGAAGTGGCCGTGGCAAATGCGCGATATGCGGTCGCGGAAGCGCAAAAGCACATCTCTGGATGTCAGCAGGCACTCGCGCGCGCGGTCGCCGCACGGGCAGCGGCAGCCGCTCGCGTGAGTGCCTGCCGCAGTGCTGTCGGCTGTACGGAGGAAGCGCAGCGAGCAGCGGCGGATGCCTTGGCCCGCGCCTTACATGCCGCCGGCTTCGCAGCGCGGGCCAATGAAGAGGCTTTGCAGGCAAGCCGCGCCTTGGAATCAGCCGAGCAGGCAGCCGCTGCGCAAACTGAAGCGGCGGAAAACGCTCTGATACGGTCCCGGCGCTCTGTGGAACACTGCGACGAGGCGGACGGTCAGTTCGCGCAGGCAGAACGGGAAGCCGATGCCGCGCTGGCTCTCGTACATCTTGCGCGCCAGGACATGAGTTCTCGCGTAAATAACCTCCACTTATTCGATTCTTAACCGGCTGAATTTGGACTTACATGCACCCTCATGGATGACGTCAACTGGCTCCGGTCCCGCATTACTCTGAACGAGGAATTATTATGGCAAGCCCGGCAATTCTCGCGGGGCCTGCTCGAATATCGCGCCGATATCGCTACACTCTGGGACGACTCCGCGGCCAGACATGTGCGGACTCGATTCCTGCTTCCCCATCAGGAAGACGCAGCTCGTCTTCTTGAGTGCCTCATGCAGCAAGCCGGCAAGCTTTCGGAAGCCATGGCCGAGCTGGAGCAGGTGTATCTCTCTGCCGCGGAAGCCGACCGGCTCTCCGCGGATATTGACCGGTTTCTGGAGGAGGCCTTCAGAGAAATTCGCAGCGCGGCTGACAGTATTGAAAGGGCGACCACGGCGGCTGCGCAGTCCCTCTCATCCAGCTCCCACGCAGAAGAGATGGTTCAGAGAGCAAATTCGTATGGGCCGTAGAAGGATGTAATGGAGACGGCCATGCTTCTCCGCCTGCCAATAGATTAAGTCTAGCCGCGCCGAAATCAGCGGCGATGGATATCGCGTATTCGAACTTCCACACTCTCAAGGGTTGATGAAAGGAAGTCGATAAGTGGATTTTCATCCAAAGGTGAAGGCAAACGCTTGTGCACCCTGATCTGAAAACTCGATCACGAAATCGCGATTCATGATCGTACCCTTCTGCCTTATGAGCTGATACAGGCGATGCTCCGTAAGAACTCCGTTGCCTTGCTCATCAGTATCCACTCCATGATTTTCTCCTGGCGCCTGGCCATCGATGGTTACACGAAAGCGTACTGGTTTTCCGTCCGCGGAACCAAGCACCAGATGCAGATCGCGAGCATGAAAGCGAAACGCAATTTTTCCTCCCGGGGCGGCAAGCACCGCAGTCTGGTCGTGATCGATCCAGTTGCCGGCAAGCGCCCATTGATTCAGTTCCAGGCGCGCAGGGATGGTATAGAGTTTCGCGGTGTCCTGTTTCAGGCCGCCGGGTGATGCAAAGTTTCGCGCCTGTGCGTAACCGATGTAGGTTTCGGGAGACTGCACGTCATCCATGTCTGGTGCAGCCTCGGCTCCCTGCGCGCTGACGGTTACGATCCCGCCGGGAAGCGCCTGTTCTCCCGCCCGTTCCTTCAGGAGTTCCCGAATCCATTGCTCGGACTGGTCGTATTCACCCTCGCCGAAGTGGTGGTAACGTACTTTGCCATTCACATCGATGAAGTAATGCGCAGGCCAGTATTCGTTGCCGAAGGCAGTCCAGATCAGATAGTTATTGTCCAGCGCGACTGGGTATGTGATTCCTAGATCGCGGACGGCCTTCTGTACGTTCGACAAGTCCTTCTCAAACGGAAACTCAGGCGTATGGACACCGATCACAACCAGGCCGCTGTCCTTGTACTTCTCGGCCCACGCGCGAACATACGGCAGAGCGCGCAGACAGTTAATGCAGGAGTACGTCCAGAAATCGATGAGAACAACTTTTCCTTTCAGTTGATCGACAGTCAGTGGCTGCGAGTTTATCCACGCGGTTGCGCTCGTTAGACTCGAGAGCGGTGAGCCTTCTGTCAGCGTTGTCCCTGCATCGGTGATGGTCAAAGTCTGATCTGGAATGCGTATGACCTTCGGGTGCAGGCGGTCGACCAGCCTCTGTTCCACGCCCGATGTGCTGGCGAGAGAGATGCGCGTCAGAATGCCGCGGTCTAATCCAAGCGCAACTGCAATCACCCCGATCAGAACAGCGCCACCGAGAATGCGCCGTATCCACTCTTCAGCGCCAAGTGACCGCTTCATCGCCGCAAAGACGCGGCCGCCTGCGAGCAGGGCCACAGCGAGTGACGTCGCCGCTCCAGCTGCATAAGTCAAAAGCAGCAACGATGTGTGGGCGCTTGCTCCCTGCAAGGCTGCTCCGGTGAGAATCAGGCCAAGGATCGGACCGGCGCATGGCGCCCACAGCAGTCCGGTGGCAACGCCCAGCAGGAGCGATTGCCATACACTGACCGAACCGCCGGACGCCGTCTGCGTGAGGCGATTGCCTAATCGCACAAGAGGCCGGGAGAGCCTCTCAGCCAAAGCCGGCCAAAGAAGAGACAATCCTAACAGGGCAAAGGCAAAAAGCGCCGCTATGCGTCCATACTGATTGGCTCGCACCAGCCATGAGCCGCCTGCCACGGCAATCGAAGCAACGGCCGCAAACGTCGCCGCCATGCTCAGAAGAAGGGGCAATCCTGTCTTGCGGAAAGGCTGATCGGCACGCGCAAAGGTGAACGGAAGAATCGGGAGGATGCATGGGCTCAGAATAGTGAGAATGCCGCCGAGATAGGCCAATACGAACATGAAACCCCAACTTCCTCAACTAAGACTCTACCAACAGAGTAAAGGTTACAGACCCGGGTTGCGTGAGAGATCGAGGCTCGCTCGTCGCAGTCGACAGACCGCGGGGTTCGCGATGGAAGACCGGCTCTAATCCTGCTCGCCCAGCGTTTGGGCATAGGTCTTGCCATATGGATAAAAGAGCTCTTTGCGGCCTTCCTTCCACGCGCCTCTCATTTCCGGCGTTGTAATATCCCAATCTGGCCGGCATTTTTGCGTGACGGCACGGAGGTCCTGACGCAGGTCCTCAAGGGTCGGGCGGCCGAAGAACCAATAGCCGTTGTAGATCTTGTATATGACGAGACCCGGTTCCAGAACGATGACGTGCGGAATCATCGGATTGTTGACCGGATCCGTGTATTCGGCAATGTCGAGATCCTGTTGAACGATTCGTCCCGCATCAGAAAGGAACGGCCAGTGAGCACCGACGCCTGTGCGGTACTCATTCGTAAGAGTGATGTTGTCGGTGCTTATCGTCACGAGATGGCAGTATGCAACTTCCAGCTCACGGTGCAGCTGGACGAGTAGTTCGGCCTGCCGGCGGTCCTTGGGACAAAAGCCTCCGCGACTGAGTACGAGAACCATGGGATGCTGACCCTGCAGTTCCGAAAGCTTGCGGCGTTTGGCAGTATGGTCAGTGAGTTCGTAGTCGGGAAAGAGCGCGCCGGGCACAATATCGGATCGCATAATAAAAGCTCCTTTCGGTGTCTCGCTTTCGGTGGACGCTGCTTACATCAGTGATGCCCGCCGGACTCGATCCGATTCGGGATTACAGACGCGACAGTTCTTGACAGAACGGAAACTTCTGCGCGAACTGGATTCCGAGATGACCCAGGCCGCCCACACCTTGCACCGCAACCAGGTTGCTGAAGCTGCTTCGTTTTCACTAAGCAATCACTCTTGCACCTTCGCTGGGCGACGATGTGCACTCCAACTCTGTACCGCGCTGCCGATCTCAGAGACTTCGTTTACAAGCTGGTCGAGGAGTGCATGCACATCTGCGCACCGCGCTAGGTTGGCGCTCTGTCCTGCCCACAGCGGAAGGAATTCGGGTTTTCCTGCCTTCTCGGCCGGTATCGCCAAGTGCCGTACGAGGGCACGTTGAAGAGGGTAAGGCAGGATCTCTGTGCCTTTTCGGTTGAGCTCTTCGAGCAGGCGATTCCTGACGGCGCGCGCAAGTCTTCCAGTGAAGCCGCGAGTAAGAGCCGTCTGCTTCGCCTCACCGCTGAGGAGGGCTTTGCGATGATGTGTGTTCGCGCCTGACTCCTCGCACGCAAGAAAGGCCGTTCCCATCTGCACGCCTTCCGCTCCAAGAGCGAAGGCCGCCACGATTCCGCGCGCGTCTCCAATTCCGCCGGCGGCGACGACCGGGAGCGCTATTGCATCGACCACCTGCGGCACCAGCGCCATCGTTCCCGTCAAGGAATCTTCAGCCGGTTGCAGAAAAGAGCCGCGATGGCCGCCTGCCTCAAAGCCGGAGGCCGCGATCACGTCGACGCCCGCTTGCTCCAGGGCAATCGCTTCGTTCACGGTGGTCGCCGTTCCAATCAGCATGACTCCCTTGCGGCGAAACTCATCCAAAATCGGTTTGGCGGGAATGCCGCAAATGAAGCTGAATGCGGAAATCCCTTCGTCCAGGAAAACCTGTGCCTGATCTTCGAAGCGAATCGGTTCATACGGACGGTAGGACGGCATGGCTCCGCCGACACTCTCAATATGTTTTGCCAGAGGAGAGAGGCTCCGTTGGAATGCCTCATCCGTCGATGTGAAGGCTCCTTCGTCTTCCATCGAAACCCACAGGTTCATCGCAAATGGCTTTGATGTGAGGTCTTTGATCTCGCGAATGACTTTGCGGATCGCCTCAGGGTTGAGTCCATGAGCGCCGAAGGAGCCGAGCCCACCATAGTTTGAAACAGCTGCCGTAAGCCGCTGCGAAGACAAACCTCCGAGCGGGCCTTGAATGATTGGGTATTGCAGTCCCAAACGTGAAGTCAGTCGATTTTTCGTCCACGATTGTGAGCCCACTCGATTTGCCATGATGACCCCCAATGTTTCTACAAAAAGCGGGCGCAAGGCTCCCGCTCTCAGTAGTTCACTTCGAACTTCAGCTCAAATCTTGCCGTGTGTGCTTTGCCCACTCTATGAGTGGAGATTGGCGTAACGATGTAAAAGATTCATAAAAAGTTACTCAACTTGCAGAAACCATCGTACGAAGCCATGCCGCGCGGAGCTGACAAGTTGGTGTTCACTCAAACTTGAATCTGGATCAAGTATGAAAGAATCAGTAACGCATTAACGTAGAGTCTGAAGTTACCACTGGAGAGTGCTATGAAGAACGCTATTTCGAAAAACACAACGAACGAGAGCCATCTCGACTTTGTGGGCAACGATCTGGCGATCAACTTCATCAACACTCGTCGTATGATCGAGGGACAACTGACCGACACATTGCAGACCGGCAGCGACGTGAAGGCTTGGCTCAAGAGGCTCGAGGTTCCGGTCGCGAAAGGGACACTCCCCTTCAGTGACGGCGCGCTGCTTCAAAGGGCAAGAGAGCTTCGTGAGATCGCGCTCTCGGCCGTTGAGGATCGGAAGTCTGGCAAGAAGCTATCGCTTGCCGCGCTCAACCGATTCCTGGTGAACGCTCCGAGTCGTGCTGCGGTGACGACAGACGGCGCGAAGAACATTCATGTGACTCGCGTCTACGGTAAAGACACGGTCGAGGCGTTTCTGGCTCCAGTCGCGGAAGCTGTCGCAGAGTTGCTAGCGAACGGCGACTTCGGCCTCATCCGGCGTTGCGAAGGCAAGACTTGTGTCCTGTGGTTTTACGACCGTACAAAAGGCCACCGCAGAAGATGGTGCACATCGACAGGCTGCGGAAATCGAGCAAAAGTAGCTGCGTTTCGAGCGAGAGCAAGGCAGGTCTGACGACTTCAGGCGCATAAATGTTTGCTCCTCCTGTGGAAGTCAATTCGTCTGACTCAGGTTGCCATAACTCGTCGCCCGAATCAGCGGACAACCATCCAATATCTCGACATCAAGCCGCGAATGACGTCTGCATTGGCGCGGCAAGACAAAAATTTTCATCGGGTGCAGAATAGTTGTGGCGCGAATACAGTCCGCTTCCTGGTCAACACCTTAATGCGAGAGTCAGCCCTTCACAAAATCAATAAGGTCGGGGCTCTGACAGAGACACATGAGCCCTTCTAGTAGCGTACCGGGCGAGAAAAAGACTGGGAGCAGGACTTTTCCATGGTTGAATTCATAACGTTTAACGAATCCATTACACCGTCACATGAATCTTTCTATACGTAACGTTATAAAGATCTTTTAATGGTTACTTAAGTAGAGGTAGAAGCGCAGAGGGCAGGTTTTCTGAGGCTCTGCGAGAAACAACAGGAGCTAAGTATGGCAAGCAAAAAAACAGTCATTGTAACCGGAGCCTCGCAGGGCATCGGAGCGGCCGTTGTCCAGGCCTTTCTGGATCGCGGCTATAACGTCGTTGCCACCTCGCGCAGCGTTTCCAGGGCGGGCTTCGCGCCGTCGCCGAACCTGGCACTTATCGACGGAGACATTGGTCAGGCAGCAACGGCTGAGAAGGTCGCCGAGACCGCGATCGCTAAGTTCGGCTCGATCGATCATGTTGTCAACAACGCGGGCATCTTCTCAGCTAAGCCCTTCACGGATTACACCGCTGACGAATTTCGCAGTCTCGTTTCCACCAACCTGGAAGGGTTCATCTTCATCACCCAGCTCGCAGTTAGGCAGATGCTGTCGCAAGGCACCGGCGGCAGCGTGACCAGCATCACCGCCTCCTTGGCCGACAATCCCATCGTGGGCGCTCCCGCGTCGATTCCGATGATTACCAAGGGCGGACTTAATGCAATTACCGTGAGCCTCGCGATCGAATACGCGAAGAGCAATATCCGCTTCAACGCGGTCGCGCCTGGGGTTGTCGACACCCCACTGCACGAGAACAACCCGAAAGACTTCCTCAAGACTCTTTCGCCGATGGGCACGATCTCCGACGCGAAGGACATCGCCGATGCGGTGGTTTACCTGACGGAAGCTCGTTACGTCACCGGGGAGGTGCTGCACGTGGACGGCGGTGCGCACGTAGGCCGGTGGTGAGCGGTAAAGGTTCCGAGCTGCGTGGTGCAGATCGCCGCCTGCAGGACCTTGGCATTCAGCTCCCAGCCGCTCCGACGCCGTTTGGCACATATGTCGAGACGCTGCAGACGGGCAATCTGCTCTTCCTGAGCGGAATGCTCCCAGTCGTCGATCATAAGCCGAAGTATATTGGCCGGCTTGGGAAAGAACTTGATGCCGAAACTGGACGAGATGCTGCGTACACTGCGGCCTTGAGCGCCCTCGCTGCGGCAAAAGCGCATTTGGGCTCGCTCGATAGAGTGACGCGCGTCGTCCGGCTGGGAGTGCTCATGGCAACTTCTGGAGACTTCTTCGACCAGCCCAGGGTCGCGGACGCTGTATCGGACCTGTTTCGAGATGTCTTCGGCACCGAGAAGATGGCGGTTCGGCTGGTCATCGGCGTGGCCAGCCTTCCCCTCGGGATGCCGATCGAACTCGAGGTCATCTTCGAAGTTGCGGAGTAAAGCTGAGGCATATGCATATGAGTAGAACCGCTGCAACGGATCCTGCGAATTGTCTTTCTAGTCTGGCTCATCGTTACAGCGGGCCTTCTTTTGCAAACTGTCCGCAGGCCTCCACGATCAGCTCCTGATGTACGTACGAATCTTCTGCAGTCCACAGCCGAGCGAAGTTCTCGCCTTGCGGGCCAGAAGTTCGAGGTAGAACTCCTGTAAGCGGGCGAAATCTGAGGATGTATGCATACGACAAAATCGCTTCTCAGGAGCTTGGCGACACTGGCGCTCGTGCTCGCCACTACCCTGGCCACGAATACCTGAATGTCCTGGATCTACTGCCCTATGATTGTGTCGCTGCACTGCGCAGTGTCATCCAGCTCCTGTCTTTGCGACTGATCCATATTCTATAACTGATATTTCAATTATAGAGTGTACAGGCAAAGTATGAATTCCAACTTTTTCTCGCGGATATAAGCGCAGGCATTATGCGGAATCTACCGGCTCGATTGCGTAGTTGATCCCGAAGCTGAAGAACCGCCAGCCAGCCCTGCAAGCAGATCGCTGCTTGTCACCGTAGGCGCCCAGTATCGCTCTATATGCTCGATCACCAGTTCCGTGCCTGCTGCATGGGACACAAACGGCCTGGAAGCCGGGTTATACATCGCATCTGTAAGATCGCGGACCAGAATGCAGCGCAACCCCCATCGCGACATCTGCCGGATGCCGAAGGTCCTGTTCAGGATGCACATGTTGGCGTGGACACCCATATACAGCACAGTGTCGATGTGCCGCTCCTTCAGCACGTTATAGATTTCGGACCCTTTGTCGGAGATCACGTCCCCGGGCGCAATCTTAAGAGTCGATATTTCATGCGTCCACGCCTGGTGAGGCTTATCGCCCGGCGTATCGCAACCTTGATCGCTGTCATCAATCGGAAGGGGACCGTCTTCGAATTTCAACTCCGGAGGCGGAGTCACACTTGGCGCATTCTCGGCCAGAAGCCTTCCCGGCGTGTTTGCATAGAAATTCATCGTGTCGGATGGAGCGTGGATGATCAGGATGCCCGCGCGCCGGGCCTGTTCGAGAACCGGCTCCATCTTCTCTGCGATCTTTGCGACTCGGTTCGTTGCACCTGCGCACCAATGCTTGTCCCACATGTCGGTGATAATGATCGCCGTCCTGGAGTTGACGATGTTTCCGTCGAAATAGGCTTCCGTCCATGGACCGTCGCCATGGAAGGGTTGGATTCTGGTCCGCAATTGCAGCTGGGTATCTGTGCTCCCTGACGGTACGGAGCCAGGTGCAAACGCGGAAACAGCAAACAATGCGAGGACGGAAGCAACCATCAGTTGAGGTCTCATAATGATATGTCAGTATCCTAGTAACAAACGCTTTGCCGGGTCAAGCATGAAATGCTGGAATTGGCGAAATAATGAACCGGCAGCCCAAATAGTGTGGATTTACTGTCTTTGATAACCGGCCCTGTAAAATTTATAATTGACATTTCAAAATAAACCACGTCAAATGTCCGGGAATGGTCACCTTAAAAGTTCATGCCGATTCGCGTTTGTCCCTGTCGAGTAAGGCTTATTTTCTGATTCGTGAGCGTATCCTTCGCGGACAGCTGCGTCCCGGGGATGTTTTATCTGCGCGGCTGCTGGCCGAAGAGTTCGAGATGAGCCTCCTCCCTGTTTCTCAGGCATTGCGACAACTGGAGAGCGACAAGCTTGTCGAGAGTCGCCCCCGTGCGGGAACGCGCGTTCGCATACCACATCCGGAAGAGGTGCGTGGGCGATGCATCGTTCGCGAGGCCCTCGAGGCACAGTCTGCCCGGCTCTGTTGCGCCCATGCAACCATGAAGGAGCGCCTGGAACTTCTGCGAATGGCGGAACAGCTGGATACGCTATACGACCGCTTTGGACGCAACCACGATTCCGAGCTGCAGTTTGTTGTGCACACGCACCACCTTGAACTGCACATGCGTATTGCCGAATACGCACGCTGTCCTGAGCTGAAAGAGGCGATCGAGATGAATCAGGTCCTCATCTACAACTGGTTCTTCGACGTTGCCGCTGAGCGTCATTCGCTTCCGCCCGGGTTCCATGTCCAACTCCTACAAGCGGTGACCGGCTCTGATCCGCTGGTTGCTGATGAGGCTATGCGCAACCACGTGCAGTATGGTGTTGAGGCAACACTCCAGCAAATTGTCCCGCAAGCCGCAAATGACTGGCGCCTTCGAAGGTCGCAAGATCGTCAAAGTACCGAGAAGACTGCGGATTTCGTTGAGCCATAGGGCCTCAGGAATCGGCTGTATCGGAGAAAACGTAGATTCGTTAAGACTTATTTCATTTAACGAGCGATTTTTGCTCTCTCCTTTACTGATATATCATTTATTTAGCTTTTGGCACGTTGCAGTAAGAAATCACCTAGCGCGAGGTCACCTTTGCAGCGACGAAACTTCCTATCCGGTGCCGGACTGGTCCTGGCCTCAGGCATTCTGAAACCAATCTCTTCGTTCGCCTCGTCGACAACCCCCGAACAACACCGGTTGCCGCTCACGGACCCGCATTACAACATCGTGAAATCCTATGTAGAGGAGATACCTGTTCCTGAATATCGATGGGCCTCTGAATCTGCGTATGAGGCATTTCGCGATATGAAGTACGGCATCCGTATTCACTGGGGCCTGTATTCGCTGGCAGGCTTTACAAGGGAGTCATGGCCGTTCCTGGATTTAAGCAATGAGCAGCGCGCTCACTACAACCAGATGTATAAGACATGGAACCCAGCCGGCTTTGACGCCGATGAATGGACTTCTCTGTTCGCAGAAAATGGGCTACGGATGTTTGCCTTCACCACAAAACATCACGAAGGCTTTTCAATGTTCGATACGCATACCCGCGTAAGACAACGGGTTCGCTGGGATGCTCCAGGCGGCCCGGCTCTGGAAAATCGCGACCTCGCCTACTCCATCATGGAGACGCCTTTCAGACGGGACGTGGTCAAGGAGCTCTGCACAGCTGGTCACAAGCGTGGTTTGCGAATCTCCTTGTATTTTTCGCATCCCGACTGGTACGACGCAGATTTCCGTCCATACGCCGATGACCCTATCGAGGTACCTTCAGCCGCGCAATTGGACCCGCAATGGCGACCAGTGCAGAGCGGTTCGACCAAGAATGTCTGGACCGCCCCGGATCCGACACCGGAAGAGGTCGCTCGCATGATGGCTCGGCATCGCGCTCAGTTGGAAGAACTGCTGACCCAATACGGCGACATACAAATGCTCTCGCTCGACCAATGGCTCGGCCCAAAGGTGTGGCCGCAGATGCGCGAAGCAATACTCCATCTGCGCAAGCTGCAGCCAAACGTCATGCTGCGTGCGAGAGGCATCGGCAACTACGGTGACTACTACACGCCAGAAGGATTCGTGCCGGGAAGCAAGTCGAACACCAATACTCCATGGATGGTCATTTATCCATTGGCAGATGGCTTTTCATACGATCCGAACGCTTCGCACTACAAAGGGGCAAACTGGATCGTAAAGAACATCGTCGATACTGCGGCAAAGGGAGGCAGTTTTCAGGTCGGCATCGGACCCGATGGCACAGGCAGGTTTCATCCGACTGCTATTGCGCAGCTCAAGCAAACCGGTGCGTGGCTTCGTGTCTGCGGCAATGGCATTTACGCAACACGTCCGCGCAACGGCGAGCTCTGGCGAGAGAGCGAGTCGATTCGTTTCACGCGTACCAAAGACAATCGTATGGTTCACTGTTTTGCTCTGCAGTGGCCCGGGCAGACGCTGACCCTTCAGTCAGTACGCCCCAAAGCAGGCAGCAAAATCTTCATGTTCGGATATCCGGAGCCAATGAAATGGGTGTTTGACTCAGCCTCCGGCCTCAAGATCGAAATACCGGAGCAACTGCAAGCGGAGAGCCGCAGACCGTGCGAATACGTATGGGGATGGACGATTCAGACGGCGTAAATTGGGCTCGATCGGCTATGCCTCAGCTGTCTCCACCTTTAAGCTCCATGCATACGCGCATGGCCTGTTGCTCGCCTGCTGCAGATTCTCCGGAAAGCTGATTACGGTGCCCTGGACCGGATCGTACTTCCAGGGCAGCACCGCATCCGAGCCCAGAAGAGTTACCTTCGAATCCGGCTTTGGCCGCAACGATTGAAGTGTTACCTGTTTTCCGGGCCAGCTTGTAAACATCGCATAGACGAACCTTCTGTCTTTAGATCGCGTAAACCGAATCGACTCACCTTCCGACCAGCGGGCGCCATCACGCGGCCGAGTCGCGTAGATAGCCTCGCCATTCACTTTCAGCCATGCGCCGGTGCCTCGCATCTGTCGAATCGCCTCTGGATGAAACTCACCGTAAGCGCTGGGCCCTACTCCAACCATCAACCCTCCGCCTTTTGCTGCCGTATCCACCAGGTTTTCTACGATCCACTGCGTGCCTTTATATTTCGCGGCATCCGGCTCATAGGAGAAGTCTGTTCCGAGAGGATAAATACAAAACCACGGCTTATCGGACGCCTCCTTCGATCCGGGAACGACACGCTCAGGTGTGTAGTAATCGCCATAGCTTCCGATGCCGCGATGCCGCAGCATGACATCCGGCTGCAGTTCGCGCAGCTTCATCACCGTCTTGCGCAGCTCTGGCCAGACGCGCGGCCCAAGATACATGTCAAGACCTAACATGTCGATCCGCCCATAGTTCGTTAAAAGCTCCACCAACTGCGCGCGATGCCGTTCCATCATCCGCGTTACCTCTGCATCCGTTGGATCGGCAACGATTACCGGGTGATTCCCATAACGCTTTTGTGTACTCCTAAAATCGTGCGCCATCAGTATCTGTGCCGAAGATGGAACCTGCAGCGGGTGACTTACATAGGGCCGAAAGTCGGCGTCGTACCAGTCGGGGTGAGAAAAATACAGATCGATCTTGATGTCTCGTTTGTGCGCAGCATCGCAAAGCTCTTTGACAACATCCCGCTTGAACGGCGTTTCCATGATCGAGTAGGCGAGATCACAGCTTTCCAACTTCGGACCGCCTGCGGCAGTCCAGTTTGCGCGACTCTTCACGCTGGTCTTCGTATCAAACATCGAGAAGCCTTCGTGATGCTTGCTGGTGAAGGCGAACATCTTCATGCCACTCTCGTGAAAGACATTCATCCATGCGTCGGCATCAAAGCCCGCCGGATTCCAGGTCTCATACAAGCTGTTATATTTTTGCCGGTCCTCAAAGGACATCGACAGAAATGGCCAGGATTCCGCGCCTCGGTGCCAGATCGAGTAGATGCCCCAGTGAATGCGAATACCGAACTTCATATCCTGAAATGCTTCATAAGCGGCAGTGGACGCCCAATGATATCCGGCAATAGGTTCTGTCTCGACATAAGAGTCGGTCCGCAGGAGAGACTCGGGAAATCCATGTGACGGCTGAGAGGATTGTCCAATTCCTGGATATACAGAGGCCGCTGCAAGTGCCGCACCGGAAACAAGAAACTCTCGCCGATTCATAAAGGTATCTCCCATATCAATTTCTGAGGGCTGTGTCCGCAAAAGACAGACTGCAACCGGTGATCCGCGTCGATCTTTACTGATATATCAAAACTTGGAGACTGTCAAATATGGCTTTTGCGCTTGTCTGAAACCGCGCCAGCCCAACTGCTGGCGCTTAGTTGTAGCTTTTCTAATGTCCTGGGATAAATTGGTGTTTAACTGTTGCGCTTCAACCGCCACGGCTTCGAAACCTGGAGTGTTCCCAGATTCTCCACCACCTGGTCCAACCCATGACGGATGTGATTTCGCATCGCCGTGTCAGCCTTTATCACATCACCTGAACAAAGTGCCTTTGCCAGATCGCTGTGAAAGTGTGTGGGGAGGGTCTTCTGCTGAGCCGCCGTGTCGTAGAGCCAGTTAAAGATCAACACCTGTTCTCTCTCAATAGCCCGCAGCAAACCGGGAGACCGCGCCAGTTGCGCGACGCGCATATGAAACTGCATGTGATATGTGTGCACCGAGAATAGAAACCGCGAATCTTCATTTTCTGTTGCACTTGCGCTGTAGAGCCTGTCTAAATGCTGTGCGCTACGCATAAGCTGTTCCTGCTCTGCCGCGGTCATCTGTTCGCAGCACAGGCGCGCCGCCTGCGTCTCAAGCGCTTCGCGAATCACGTAACTGTCGAGAATATCCTGCTTCGTTGGAATGCGAACACGCGTTCCTATGCGCGGCCGACTCTCCACAAGGCCTTCTGCTTCCAAACGTTGCAGAGCCTCGGTAATTGGGAGGAAACTCATGTTCAGTTTGTTCGCCAGTCTCCGTCGAGACAGGATGTCACCGACCGCAAGATTCCCCTGCAGAATCTCGTCGCGGATTTGTTCATAAGCCTTGCTGGCCAGAGACTCCGCTCCTGAGCTTGCAGAAAGGCCGGCGATCAGCCCTTTGGATGATTTACGTTTGGCGAGCATAGCGGTTAAAACAAGGGCCTAAATCTCTGAATCTCGAACATCTTCTATCGCAACAGGATAGCACTCAGGACGCTTGCCACGCCTCTTTCTTTCTGATATATCACATTATGAGGCATTCATTCGCTCAATGCGGCCCAGGCATGCGCATGCCACTTCGAGCAAGTACAGACGCCATGATCTCGCCGGGGTGCGCAATTTGGAATGGAGCGGCTCTATCAATCAGATTGACGATGATCTATCACCTTGGCGGGGGTTCGTGTGGATTTACAAGGTAAGGTTTGCCTCGTTACTGGGGGAACCAGCGGGATCGGGGCCGCTGCTGTTCGCAGCCTCGCTGCGAAGGGAGCTCATGTCGTTGCCGCCTCAAGAGGCGTCGCCACGCAGACGTGCGACCAGTTTCTTGAGATCGCTGAAGCGCATGGCACCACCATACGATTTCTCAAAGTCGATGTGGCCGATCCCGCAGAATGCCGCAGCTCCATCGACCAGATCATCGAAGCTTTCGGCCGCATCGATGTTCTTGTGCACTCCGCGGGCGGCGCTGTTCCGGGCGGATTATATGAAGTCACAGAGCAGGAATGGATGAATGCTTTTTCCGTTCACGTACACTCCATCTTTCATCTCGTGAGGGCAAGCGCGCCACACATGGCTCAAAGTGGCGCAGGAGCGATCATCCTGCTGGGCTCAGCCGCTGGCCTTCGCGGTTGCCTCGGTGCATTGGCCTATGGAGTGGTCAAAGGCGCGCTGCCGCAGTTTGCGCGCAGCCTCGCCCGCGAGCTTGCCGATCAACACATTCGAGTTAATTGCGTCTCGCCGGGAATTATTCGCACGCCCTTTCAGGACTTTCTTACTCTGGAGCAAACAAGAAACAACATCGAGAATCGCATCCCACTCCATATAGAAGGACGCCCGGAGGACGTAGCGGAGTTGATTGTCACTCTGGTGGAGAACGATTTCATCACAGGGGAAAACTTTGTCATCGATGGCGGCATGACCATGCGCATCGTTTAAAAGACATTGACTTCTGCCTTCTCTGGTAACGTCCACACCATCCACGCGGCAAGCAACGGAATGAGACCGAAGAGCATAAATGCCGCATGGAAGGAATATCGCTCCACGAGCCAGCCGGTTGCCAGGCTGAAGATCATGCCCCCGAATCCAGCCCCCATGCTTGCGAATCCCCAAATTGACGCGACCGCGCCCGTGGGATAGACATCTCCGGGGATGGCGAGCAGGTTCGCGAGTGCGCCAGAGTAGCCGAAGGTTGCAACTGAGATCAGTACGATGCACTGTTCAGCGCTTCTGCTTCCTCCTACAAAAACCGCCGACATCATAAGTGCGGAAAAAATCATGATCGCAATCCGGCGCGTCTTTGCCGCTGTTCCCGTCCATCGAAGCAGCCCACTGAATACGGCTCCACCCGCCAGATTCCCAATTGCCGCTGTAAAGAAAGGTATCCAGGCTGTCTCTCCAATCTGTCGTAGAGAAAAGCCGTGAGCTACTTTCAGATATTGCGGAAACCAGAAAGTGTAGAAGTACCAGACCGGGTCGCTGAATACTTTCGATAACGTGAATTGCCACAGAAATCTCGAATGCAGCAATGCTTTGAGCGGAAGGCGTTCTGTTTTCCGCGTTTCAGCGGCCATTTTCGGTTCGCGATACAGAAGCATCCACGCCGCCAGCCAGGCAAATCCCAATAGACCAACAGCTACGAAGGCCGTCCTCCATCCGGCACTCAATACAATCCACGCAAGCAGCGGAGGAGCCACAATCGCACCTATCGACGCTCCACTGTTGAACACTCCCGACGCCAGAGAGCGCTCCTCCGCGGGAAACCACTCTGCAATGAGTTTCACGCCTGCGGGATAATTGCCGGCCTCTCCCACTCCTAGAAGAAACCGAAAGACACCCAGACTGAGAACGCCTGCGGTAAGAGCATGCAGAATCTCCGCAGCAGACCACCAGGCAATCGTTAATCCATAACCGATCTTGCTGCCCAGACGGTCCAACACTCTGCCCGAGATGCCATTCATCAGCGTGTACGCCAGCATGAAAGCGAAAATGATGCGCGAATAGCTGATCTCAGAGATATGGAACTTTTCCAGCAGTACTGGGGCCATGACAGACAAAGTTTGCCGATCGAGGTAATTGATCACCGTCGCGAAGAATGCGAAGCCCAGCGCCACCCACTTTTCTCTAGGCTTCATGAGCCCTCGATCGCCTGATTTGTCTTGCGGTATAAGCTGCACGCGCATGATTGCGGCCTACTCGCTACTGATATATCATTTATGGGAAGGAGTCAATTAGCTCGCGCGCAAGGAGATCGGATGAAAGCACTCATGCTTTCCGAATATAACCGGCTCGACATCGTCAACGTTCGAAAACCTGAACCAGGAGATGACGAACTGCTGATCCGCATTCATGCATGCGGTATCTGCGGAAGCGACGTGCATGGATATGACGGCAGTTCAGGCCGCCGAATTCCTCCCATTGTCATGGGTCATGAAGCTGCTGGAGTCGTGGAAGCGGTTGGCAGCAAGGTCTCTGCGTTTCGCCCTGGCGATCGCGCCACCTTCGATTCAACTGTCTTCTGCGG
>Ga0335073_10000881_pt1 | contig 39522 bp, 31 predicted proteins | sample Lox_Sample_22_FD_207093 | JGI IMG/M metagenome (GOLD analysis project Ga0335073, IMG submission 207093) | Soil microbial communities from Loxahatchee National Wildlife Refuge, Florida, United States - Lox_Sample_2.2 | ecosystem: Environmental > Terrestrial > Soil > Wetlands | place: USA... | reverse complement strand
ATCGCCGGAGTCCATCCACTAAAATCATCTGCGTCGGTGCCCAAGCATACGGGAAATCCCATTGTGCGCCTGTGCGGTAAGGACTCATCACGGCACCGCCTGGCTGCTCGAAGTCCTTCAAGTTACCGACGACAGCTTTGGCCTGTTCCGGAGTGGCTAGCCCGGCCCACAGGGGATAATACGTAGTGATGTATTCATAGTGGGAACGCGTGTTCTTCGTAAAATCGTAGTCAAAGAACTCTCCCTTGCTGTCGTCCCACAAATATTTATTGATGGCGGTTCGGCGCACCCCGGCCTGCTGCCGCCAAGACGCTGCCTCGGCCTTCTTCCCTAGAATCTCGCTCATCTCCGCCAGGTCCATCTCTGATTTATAAAGCAGGCTATTCAGGCACACTGCCGCGTAATGGTGCGTGTCCGCTCCAAACGGTCCAAAGCGGAAGGAAATATCAAAACCCGATTCGCGCATCGCCCGGTCGCCCTTGTAAAAGTCGGCGCTCAACGAGATTTCCTGCAGGTCATCGCAACTCAGTTTTGTCGTCGCGTCCGGCCCATCGCATAAACGCAGCAGGTACGTGGCCCCTGGACCCAAATGCGATTTTTCTCCGGGCTGCCGCTCAACGAGATGCCCCGCAGCTTGATCCGGATGATCGAGGAAATATTCCACCACTTTGCGGTAATGGTTGGTCTCGTCTTTCAAACTCTCGGGTGCCGGTCCTTCTCCAAAATCGTAATAGCGCGATAGCCCGGTGTCGCCCGCCCGCATTTCTGGTTCCAGCCACATATCGTGATCGCGCAGCGCGTAGGCGTAACCGTGTTCGAGCCACGACCGGTCGTCTTTACCTTTTTCCTTTTCGGCTTGATAGACCGCCATGATCATCGACGAAAGATACGGCTGCTGCGATCGGCTCAGGTAATAGGTTCGGTTGGCGTTGAGCACGGCGCCATAATGTTCGATCTCGAAATAGAAATTTTCCACCATGCCTTTTCCCAAGTCGATTTTCCCCGCGCGCAGCAGTCCGCGCAGAATGAAATAGCTGTCCCACCCGTACATCTCGTTGAATCGTCCACCTGGCACCAAGTAGGGATGATCGAGATACAGAAGTCCTTGCGGGTTGATCGTGCTCGGATCGAGTTGTCCTAAATGGTGAATCACTTTCGGAAGCGCCTTTATTTCTACGCCGCATTTGCCTTCGAGTGTGGTTACGCTTTCAGGAACTTGGTAGTCTGCCGGCACATACAAGATCGACTTGCCCGCAAGTTTTGGATCCACGATGGTCGTGCAATCTTCCATCGAGCGCGTCAGCACGTCCCATCCGTTCGAAATGTAGTCGAGGATTGGCTTATACGCGCGTCGGCCTGCCGCTGTTTCGGTCTGCTGTTGGGGAGTCGCCTTCGTTTGCGTATAAGCCAGGGTGCCGGCTATCAGGAAAAAGCTCGCTAGTGAAAATACACGCTTCCTTGTGGATGTCACCATGGTTCCCTCGCTAAAGCAAAATCGCCACGGTTGGCTGATTTTCCAGGTCATCGCTTCGTCGGAGGATGCACCGTTGTCGTTGCATCCTATCACCGTCTGTTAAATTCGCTGGGATTTTTCACTCCTCTGCCGGTGCTATACTCCCACCATGTTTGCTCTTCGTTCGCTCCAGAAGAGAAGTTCGGCTCTGCTCCTCCTCTTTTGTGTCTCGCTCTTCCTGGTGCGCGCTGCTTCTTCCCAGACCGTGGACGCTTCTGTGGTTAATCTGGACGGACATCCTGTCGACCCCTTTCGCCTAGCCGGATCAAAAATCGTCGTTCTCCTTTTCATTCGCACGGATTGCCCCATCTCCAATCGCTATGCGCCGACCATTCAGGAATTGAGCGCGCATTATGCCGGCCACGTGGCATTTTTTCTGGTTTATCCCATCAAGTCCGAAACTCCTAGTCAGATACGCCGCCATCTTCACGACTATGGCTATCATCTTCCCGCGCTCCGCGATCCGGACCTGGCCATGGCGCGTCTCAGCCATGTGAGCATCACCCCGGAAGTCGCCGTTTTTTCTCCCGCTAGAAAGCTGCTTTACCACGGCCGCATTGACGATTGGTATGTGGAGTTCACGCATGCTCGTCGTGAGCCTACGACGCACGACCTCGTTGACGCTCTGGATGCTGCTGTTTCCGGCAAGCCGCTTTCCTCCGTCTCCGCTCCTGCTGTCGGCTGCTACATTCCAGGCCTGCCATGAGTTCCTGGCGATCGATCGGCTCGCTTATCTTGTTTCCGGCCGCTTGTTCTCTTGCTCTTTTCGCCTCTGGTTCTCGCCGGTCGGCATCACTTCCCGCTCCTTCCGATGCGGTCACTTTCAATCGTGATATTGCTCCCGTCATGTTTAAGTACTGCTCTCCCTGCCATCGGCCGGGTGAAGCTGCACCATTTTCTCTTCTCAGTTATCAAGACGCCGCCAAGTTTGCCGCCCAGATTGCGGTGATTACCCAGCGCCGCATCATGCCACCATGGCTTCCCGCTCCTTCTGACCTTAAATTCATTGGCGATCTCCGGCTCTCCGATCAGCAAATCGACCTTTTTCAGCGCTGGGCCCAGCAAGGCGCTCCACAAGGCGATCCGCGCGATCTTCCCGCGCCGCCCGAATTCACTCCGGGTTGGCAACTTGGCAAACCTGACGTCATCCTTCGCGCCCGTAAACCTTACGCTCTCCCTGCCAGTGGCTCAGACAACTATTGGAACTTCATCTTCACCACCAACTTCTCCGCCACGCGATGGGTCCGCGCCATCGAGATTCGCCCCGGCGAAAAACGTGTAGTGCACCACGCCAACATCCTGATCGATCGACTGCATTCCTCCCGCGCTCAGGAAAAACATCCCGGCGATGGTTTCCCGGGCATGGAACTCCGCATCGAATCCGAGTCCTTCGACCCTGATAGCCACATCTTTTTCTGGAAGCCCGGTTCCGTCCCGCACGTTGAGCCAGACGGCATGGCTCTTCGCCTCGATCCCGGTGACGATCTCGTCCTCAACACTCATCTCCAACCTTCCGGCAAACCCGAGTCTATCGAACCCTCGCTGGGCCTTTATTTCACCGACAAACCCGCGACACAATTTCCCGTGCTTCTCGAACTCCAGAACGATAAGGCTCTCGATATTCCTCCCGGAGATGCTAATTTCCAAGTCACCGACGAGTTCACCCTTCCCACGGACGTGCGGCTACTCGCGATCTATCCGCACGCTCACTATCTCGGCAAAGATTTACTTGCCACGGCCGCTCTTCCGGACGGTTCCACTAAAATCCTGATTCACATTCCCCATTGGGATCTGAACTGGCAAGCCGTTTTCTATTACGACTCGCCGGTCATCCTTCCCGCCCAGACTCGTGTCACCATGCGCTACCTTTACGACAATAGCGCCGACAACTTCGCGAATCCCTTTCATCCGCCGCAGCGTGTTCTGGGCGGCAACCGCACCACCGACGAGATGGCTCATCTTTGGTTGCAGGTTCTGCCGCACGGCGACGCGGTTCCGCCAGCTCAAGCCCGCATGATGCTGCAGGAAGCGGTTGCTCGGCATGACGTGTCGCGCGACCCCGCCGATTTCACCGCGCAATACAATCTGGGGGCCATGCTGCAGGCTCGTGGAGATACGGCCGAAGCGCTTCCTCATTTTCAGATCGCCGTTCAGCTTCGTCCCTCTGATTTCATTGCCAATAACACCCTAGGTGCGGCTTTTCTTGCTCTCAATAATCCGTCTGCGGCCGTCGCCCCGCTTCTTCTCGCTTTACGGAGCAAGCCCGATTACGCCTCGGCCCGCTACAATCTCGGCAATGCTTACGCCTCTCTCGGCAAATTCGACGAGGCCGTCGTCCAATTCGCTGAAGCCGTGCGTCTAAATCCCAAAGATTCCATGGCAGAAGCCAATCTCGGCGCCGCGTTTGCGGAAGCTGGCAATCTGACTGCCGCTCAGGCACACCTCGAAAAAGCATTGCAACTTGATCCTAACAACTCGCTAGCGCACGACGATCTCGAAGAGGTCAGGCGTCTTCGTTCTTCCCCAGTCCAGCAGTAGACTGCGAGACACAGCGCGTTCGGAGTCATTCTTGCTCAGTGCTAGTATTTGGTCATGGCTTTTTCGGTTGGTAACTCACAGCCACGTTTTGCGAGGCCTTCCCTGTACCTGGCTGCGAGCCTAATCTTTTTTTTGATTCCGGGTGCTGCTATCTCGCAGCAAGCAGGGTCATCCGCGGACGCGGAGAAGTTCTACGCGCAAGGCATGGCCGCGGCTGGTAACGGCGATCTCGCTGCAGCCCGCAAAGCCTTCGAAGCCGCAGTTCAGGCCGATCCTCAGAGCGCGCAAGCGCACAACATGCTCGGCACGGTGCTTTTGGCACAGGGCGAGCTCAAGCCGGCCATCGCGGAGTTGCAGCAAGCCATCAGCCTCCAGCCTTCTTTCCCCGAAGCGCACCTCAACCTATCTCGGGCTTTCGCTCGCGATGGCGACGTTCCTTCGGCTGTTCGTGAAGCGCGTGCTTCCGTGGAAATCGCGCCGGAAGTTGCCGAAGCGCACCATGTCCTCGCACATGCACTGGCTTCCTCGGGCGACCTTCAGGGCGCCACCGCTTCTATCCAGCGTGCTATCGAGTTGAATCCGTCCAGCGCTGAGTATCACGACGACCTCGGGTCCTTACTTGTTCAGCTCGGCAAATTCACCGATGCCATTCCGGAATACCTCGAAGCTCTCAAACTCGACCCTGATTTTCCGCCGGCCCATCTTCACCTTGGCGTTGTCTATTTCCAGCAGAAAGATTTCGAGCGTGCCGTTGCCGAACTGCAGAGAGCCACGCAACTCTCTCCGCAAAATTATCTAGCCTTTGCGTATCTTGGCTCGGCGCAACGCGAACGTGGCGACCGGGATGCCGCGATTACAGCCTTCCAATCTTCGGTGAAGGTCAATCCCGATCAGCCGGATACGCAAAATCAACTTGGGCTGCTGCTCCAGCGGGCCGGTCGCACCGACGAGGCTGTCGCTGCCTTTCGTGAAGTGGTCCGCCTGCAGCCCTCCAATGCCGACGCGCAAAACAATCTCGGTCTTGCCTTGCTGCAGATCGGTGATGGCGCGGGTTCGATCGCGGCGTTCCAGGCGGCATTGCAGCTTGCCCCGGACAACACAGCTTATCGACAAAATCTCGGCGATGCTTACTTGCAGAAAGCGGATTTTGCCGCTGCGGTTAGCGAATTCCAAACCGCGATCGAACACGACCCCAAAAATCCCGCGCTTCATTATGATCTTGGCTTGGCTTTGAAAATGGAGGATAAGCTTCCCGAGGCCGCCACCGAATTTCGCAAGGCGGAAACCCTCGATCCTTCCCAACCCGATGCTTTTTTTACTCTTGGCATTACTCTTTGGCAGCAAGGCGACTTTGACGGCGCTGTCCGCGAACTTCGGTCCGCTATCCACGTCAAGCCGGATTACACTGAGGCTTACTACACTCTTGGCACCGTGCTGAAGCAGCAGGGGAAACTTTCGGAAGCGGCCGAGGCGTTACGCGAAGCCATTCGCCTGCAGCCCGATTACCCCGCGGTGCATACGACGCTGGCCGCTGTTCTTCGCCAGTCCGGGGATACCCAGGGCGCGGCGGAGCAGGCGCGAATCGGCAGTGAACTGGCCAAACGTGCAACTGATCTTCAGGCCGCGGTATTTGCCACGAACTCGGGGCGCCGTCTGCGTAAGACTGGAGATCTTGAAGGAGCGATCTCGCAATTCCGGGCGGCCTTAACGGCAACTCCCGACTATGCACCGGCTCATTTTGAGTTGGGGCTCGCGCTTCAGCAGCAGGGGAAAAAAGAAGAGGCTCACCAGGAACTCCAGCGCGCTAATCAACTCGACGCCCACTATCCTGCCCCCTCCGATAACTAATGGAAGCTATGTGGGCTCTTTATGTAACGCTACCAATTCTGAATTGACGGGAACCCCACGCACCACCTTTACATGAATCACCGCCTCGAACGGTTTCAAGTCCGACGACTTCGAAACTCCCAACCCGTGGAGCAGTGCTTCCACCGAATTCTGCTGGCACACGTATTCAACCGCGGCTTGCGTGCCGATCGTGGTGGTTCCCGCCAAGATGAGTACCGAATGGCTTGCGTCCAGCCCTGAGACCAAAGCGATCACCGCGTAGTCTTCGGTCAAGACCTGATTGGATGGCGATGCCAGGTACTCCTTCATTTCTCCATCGGCGGGATGAACGTTAATAATCTCGACATCTCCTTCCCTGGAACAACAATGCTTTTCTTGGAAGACGAATTGCTTTGTCGTGGGGATCTCCAGCAGCGTAAGGTTTTCCGACGGTGAGCCGATGAAAATCAGGTCTGTATTTTTTGCATCATCCAGAGAAAACAGGCTGCCGCGCTTCACACGCAACTGTTGATGCAATTCTGCAAACACCCCGTCTAGCGCATGGACCGCAAGGACTTCACCCACGCCGGTGTAGTGATCGAGAGTCAGAGCCTTGCTGTCGCGTTTCGGGTCGTAATAGCGCATTCCAGAATCCGGACGACCGACGAAATGGGCATTACTGAAAACCACCCAGGGTTGCTCGTGTCCTGCCAGAAAACCGTCCCAAAACGTTCGAATCGGCGGGGGAATAGGGCCATCCACCGCAGTGGTTTCCGCCGAATGCGCCTCAGCACGCTCCCGAAGAATCAGTCGGTCAATCGCCACCGTCAGAGAGCCGGCAAGCAGCACAGACAACAAAACCAATGCTGTCACCCACCGAACCGACAAAGATTTCGGCGCAACTACTTGCGGGGGTGCAGCCACGGGGACAGCCACCGGTTCAGGTTGAGGGGTCCGAGCGCGCTCGTGGTAGGTCAGCGCATATGTTCCCTTCGGTAACCCGACCTCGACCATGTCCGCGACCCCTTCGGAGGCATAGTACTCGGCAAGTTTGGCCCTCAACCGTGCCACTTGTACCCGGACCATAGAGTCCAGATGAGGGTCGAAGTCGCCGCGTCGCCCGAACACTTCCGTCGCAATCTGATACTCCTTTGGCGCGGCGCCTGAATTCTTCAACGAATGATCGGCCAGATAGCGCAGAAGTTTGCGAAGGGAGTCGCTACTGTGCAAGGAGCGGCTAGCGAGAATCTTGTCAACTTGAACTTGATAATCCGCCTTGCTGTTCATTGGGACACTTGCGCGGGATTGTAACACCGAGGTAACGCTTTACGAAGCCCTTTGAGAAACCGCTACTTAATCGATGTAACCGTTTCAGAACCCAAAGACACTTTCCACTCTATGCAAAAAACTGCTACAAGCCATCGCATTATTTTCGTCGGACGCTTTGTCCGGGGTCGCCGTCTTTTGTCAGGTGCCAGGACGAACTGCTCGGAAGATGCCAGATGATGCTGATTTTCCGCGCGCGGCAAAGCGTCGTTTTATGCCGAGGGTTTGGGGGCTTTTGGCGGTTCTTGAGTCAGCGCGATAGGGTCGAATCCGGTCCATTTGCATTTCCATAGCCTCGTGCTCACGAGCCTGTGTGTCTCTTGGTCCGGTCGCTCCTCTATCCGTTGGCCCAGAGGTCCCCTTGCAACACGATTCCGGAATCGGCGGCGAACGGCAAATGCCGGGCGCCATTTGGGGGGAAAGATGAAAAGGCAAGCTACGTTCGTGGCGATCGTGGCCCTGGGTTCGCTTTTCACTTTGTTTGCTAGGCCCGCTCGGGGGCAAGCCGTTTACGGGAGCATTATCGGTACGGTAACCGACCCAAAAGGTGGGGCTGTTCCTGGCGCGACCGTCACCGCTACTTCGACGACCAGAAACGTTCCGTTCGCGGTCACCACGAACGACACGGGCGACTACACCATCTCGCACCTTATCCCCGACACGTATTCCATCAAAATCGAGAAAAACGGATTCAAAGCGTACACCGTCGATACCGTCACAGTTAACGTAGACGCGTCAGCGCGCGTCGATGCGCAGCTGCAAGTCGGTGTCGTCAATGAAACCGTCGAAGTGAGTGGCACCGAGGTCCCGCAACTCGAGACGGACCGTGCCGACGTCGCCACGAATTTCAATAGCATGTATGTGTCTGACCTCCCGATTCTCAACCGGAACTTCACCAGCTTGGAACTGCTTTCCCCAGGCACTCAGAAGCTGGTGGGCTGGAGCCACGCGGCAACCGAAAATCCCCAGGCTGGCCAGCAGATCTTTGCAGACGGACAACATTTTAGTGGAACTGCATTCCAGCTCGATGGCACCGACAACCAGGACGCCATCCTGGGAATCATCGTTGTTAACCCCAATATCGATGCCATTCAGGAAACGAAGATCACTCTGCAAGACTACGACGCGGAGTTCGGCAAAGCCGTCGCCGGAGTGGTCACCGTGGAGACGAAATCCGGGACCAACGAGTTCCACGGCGGTGGCTTTTTTGACTATTGGGATAGCGCGCAACATGCTCGCGACCCATTTACCCAGCCTACGTCAGTTCCTAATGCCAACTACAAGGCCTTCGGTGGGCAGCTCGGCGGTCCTATCCTCAAGGACAAATTATTCTTCTTCGGCGATTACCAGGGAGTGCGGCAGACCAACGGCATCACCAATTTGCTGACCGTTCCCATCCCTTCCGTGGTGCAGTCGTGCAATCCCGCCACCAACGGCAGCAGCAGCAGTCCGGGTTACTGCAATCTCAGCGCCTATCAATCCGTCATCACCTCAGGCAATAGCCTTATCTACAACCCGTACACTCCCGGCGCTCAACCGGGTACCGTCAACGGGCTTACAGGCGCGGGACGCGCTCCATTTTGTGGCCCGGCGGGCTGCGCCACTGAGCCCAATTGGATTCCCATCGGTATGATCTCCCCCCAAGCAGCCAAAATCCTTTCGGAGTTTCCCGCTCCCAATCTCGGCAGCGGCATCACCAACAACTTTACGGGGTCAGGTTCCGGCCCCTACGATCAAAACGCTTTTGACGTTCGCATTGACTATAGCGCTCCGCACGGTTTTGCGATTTTCGGACGCTTTAGCTTGGATTACTTCAATCTTTCTGGTTTAGGTTCTCTTGGCGCATTGGGCGGTGTTGGCTTCGGTCCTGGCGGCCTTAACGGCGAGTCCAACGTACACAACTACAGTTTGGCCACAGGTTTCGACAAGGCCATCGGCACGACTTGGTTGACCGACTTCCGCTTCGGATACTTCAAATACAACCCGCGGACGAACTACTCGGATGCCAATCAGGAGCCCATGAACGGGTTCGGCATTCCTGGACTCAACCTTGGCACTTTCGATACCGGCGGCTTATCCTCCTTTTTCCCCAACATCAATGGCAGCAACAGCTCTGCGGCTCAGGCCCAAGGCCTTCCCAACTTCGGAGACGGCTTGAACGTGGGACGCTGCAACTGCCCACTCATTGAAAGCGAGCAACAGTTCCAGTTCGTGAACAACTGGACCAAGATGAAAGGCAATCACCAAATCAAGTTTGGCGCCGACATCCGCTATGCGATGAACTTGCGCTTCCCCAGCGACTCCAACCGTACTGGCATTTTAAATTTTGACGCCAACGACACTTCGAACGCTGGCGCTGGTGGCCTTGTTCTGGCTACATTCCTCCTTGGCGACGTGAACTCCTTCCAACGTTACGCCAGCACCATCACGGATGCGGCCGAACGGCAGAAGCGCTGGTTCTTCTATGGAGAGGACACTTGGCGCGTCACTCCGAAAATCACTGTGAACTACGGTCTGCGCTGGGAGATTTATTTCCCGGAAACCGTCAACGGCAAGGGTAACGGCGGTTTCGCGAACCTTACCCAAGGCCTGATTCGCGTAGCCGGTTATGGCACGGTCGGCTCGAACGGCAACGTCGACAACACTTGGAAAGCATTTGGCCCGCGCTTGGCCATCGCTTATCAATACGACCCGAAGACCGTCGTGCGCATGGGATACGGCCGCAGCTTCGATCTCGGTGTATTCGGCTCAAACTTCGGACACAACGTTACACAGAACTTGCCGGTGCTGGCCGCTCAAAACTGGGGGGACAGCAACGTCAATCCGCTCGCTACCAACAATATGAGTCCGGTTTTTACTCTGGCCAGCGGACCCCCACCGAATTTGAATCCAACAACCTATTTTGCAAACATCCTTGCCGATATTTCACCCCAGGGGACTCTGCCTCTTCTCGGTCCTGATGGCAGTGCCGCGACGCACATCCGGCCCACCAAGCAAGTATTGCCTACTTTGGACGCTTGGAACGCGACCGTTCAGAGACAGATCACCAGCAGCATTTCCGCGCAAATCGCCTATGTCGGGAATAAAGGCACGCACATGCTTTTCCCGAACGGGCCCGCTTACAACGCGAATCCTCCGGCGGTAGGCAACGGGACGAACCTGATATCCTGCCCGACGGCGGGGAATTGTTCGTTAACCTCATTCGTTCCTTTCACGCCGCAGGCCAACCGTCGTCCGTATTTTCTTAACGGCGTTCCCGCATTTACCTATCCCGGCTTTTTCGTCACGCAAGTCATAAATGGCGTACCTACGCAAGTGCCGTTGACGTGCTGCTCCGTCGACCTTGGCAATTACTTTGGCAACAACGCCAGCAGCAATTACAACTCGTTGCAGGCCAACGTGACCAAGCGCTTCTCTCGCGGGCTGCAGTTCTTTGCCAACTACACTTACTCTCATTCCAACGCGTATGACACCACCCAAGGCTACTACGCCATAGCTCCGCAACTGGAATATGGCCCAGATCAATACAACCGCAAACAGGTCTTCCAGATCAATGCGGTATATCAATTACCTTTTGGACGCGGACGGACCTATCTCAGTGGGATAAGCCGCCCCATGGACTTTTTGATCGGTGGTTGGCAACTCAGTCAAACCTTAAACTGGAGCAGCGGTCTGCCGTGGACTGCTAGCATCGGTGAATGTGGCGAGATTGCAGACACTGGTCCTTGCCGTCCCAACTTTACTCCGGGCGCAGGCGGCTTCAGCGTCGGCAAACATACCGTTACTTCGGGTTGCGGAACCGGCGGCGAGTGCGGGACTTACTGGTTCCTCCCGGTTGCGCCACTTTCTTATAATTTGGCAGGCGCCACCAACGGCGAAAATTCTTGCACGCTCGCCAGACCTCGCTCCGGGCCGTTCTCGCTTCCAGCCTGCGGCACCATCGGCAATGCCGGCTTTGACACGTTCTGGGGACCGCGCGCGTTCTTCTCAGACCTCTCGCTGATGAAGAACTTCCAGATCACCGAGAAGGTTAGCGCGGCTTTCCGATTCGACGCTTACAACGTGTTTAACCACCCCGTCCTTGGTTTCAATTCGAACCAAGGCAATACCTGCGTGGATTGCGCTAGCAATCCTTCCGCGGGGCAAGTCACCGACATTGAAGCGGATGCTACCCCGGGCACGCCCACCGGTATGCGTCAATTGCAGTTCGGCGTGCGCCTGACCTTCTGACCCCTCACACCCCTAAACTCGAACAGGGAGCTCAGTGATGAGCTCCCTGTTGTTTTTAATTTCGCTTTTCCGGGTTGACTTAAAGAAAGCGGCTGCCTAATATTCGCTCTGCGTGGTTACGCCCATGGTAAGCAAGCGCAGTTTCGCTGGAAATGCGTCAATGCGATTCGTGAGAGCCCTTCAATTTTTGTTCCTGCTTTCGCTGGCGGTGGCTTTGTTTGGCGGCGAGGTTGTTGAATCCGCCTGTTTCGTCAATGACGTTTCCAACGATTACATCCAGGCACCTGCGTCTCCGGCCCACCAGCTTGCAAAGAAGGCTCAAACACCCCTTCGTCAGATCGGCGCCATCGGTCTAGGAGAATTGGCTTCTAACTTCGCAGTGATTTCTTCGATTAAACCAGCGCCTTCCTCAGCCTCAGACCTCCTCCGGCTGCTATCCATTCAGCGAAAATAGGGTTTCCCTCATAATCGCGGCGTGTTCGGCGGATGAGAGTCTGGGACCAGGTCCCCGGATGCTCCGCGGGCGCGCACTCCGATAGTTTGGACTCACCTCTCCTCCTAGGCTTACGTGTTAGCTATTGCAAAAAGGAGTGCTCTTGGTCATCACCGACGAAGAAATTTGGATTATCCCCGTGGTTACGAAAGAGGGGAAAGTCGAGTACCTGATCGCCATGGATTCCAGCCGCGAGAGCGCACGTGCGCGAGCGCTAGATTGGGTCAAGACGCAATCTAACCTTCAGGACGTAGGGGAAGCGAAAACGCCTTTTCACGTTTTGTAGGTCGCGCCGTTGTTTCAAATCCCACGGCGATGATTGCGTCTTGCCGTGGCCGCACCTAGAATGGGACTGGATTGTCGCGATGCCTGAGAGGGCGCGAAGGTCTGCCCGGCCCCTTCTCTTAAGGCGATTTATGAAGCCTGCAAGACAGCGCGAAGGTGTGCCCCGGAGAATCGTTGGCTTCCATCTCGACGATCACCTGGATTGGGTAGCTGAACTGGAGTGCGGCCATCAGCAGCACGTTCGCCACAATCCTCCATGGATCGTGAGGCATTGGGTTACAACGGCCGAGGGCCGGCAGGCACACATCGGACACAGTCTGCAATGCATCGCATGTAATTTGCCGGACGCGTCGCCGCAGTCAGGGAAACGAGATTGACCGCCGGGCCTCAGATTTTACTTTTGGGCCAACAAGCGGAGCTCGGTGGCTTCAGACCAGGTCCGTTCAGAGGGCAATCAAGGTGAATGCTTCGTTCACCGCAACTGGCTAAATCGAAATCGCTCGACCATCTTGTTTTCCTCATCCAGCAGTTCGCGGGGAACGCCCTTCCGCACAGCGAACACATACCAGCCGCAGCCGTGCGGCGCAGCACACTCGGCTGCTTCCCACAGGCTCAAATGTTTGTGCAGGCAACGCCGATGACTCCAAGAATCCGTCCATCCTGCTTCGAAGTGAAGGTCACTGGCTGGCAAGGGTGGCAGCGGGGGCGATGGGGGTGGCGGAGCGGTACGCGTCGATTTTTGGCGCTTCGGAATTTTCCTTCTTGAGGTTTTTTCGGGTCGGCTGGTGGCCCACGCTCTCATCGCGGTTCACCTCGCTGGCAGAGAGCATATCATTAGGCCAGCTCAGCAGAACTGTCCCTTGGTACAGGTGTCGTGGCTGTTGAATCGTTCCGATTGCGGCCCGTGCGAATTGTGTCTTTGCGAAGTGCCGGGAGATTGTTTACAAGGGTGCAAAAATGTAGCATCACAGTAAACGCTTTCCTGGAATTAGTTTCGGAAATCAGGCGCAGCGCTTGGCGCTGAGTTGGTGCGATACCTAAAGCCGCGACTGCCCCTAGGAGAATCGCTTATGCACTTTGGACCGAGTAGTACTCGGGTTCTGATTACGGTCTTCGCGCTGGTGGGGATGATAGCCGCGGCACAACCGACGGCGGCGCAAAAGGTAGAAATTTCGGTGGAGCCTTCGAAGGCTGGCGTGAAGATTGACCGGAACATTTTTGGGCAGTTTGCGGAGCACCTGGGGCACGGAATTTATGATGGGATCTGGGTGGGACCGGATTCGGCGATCCCGAACACGCGCGGAATTCGTAACGATGTAGTGGCGGCACTGAGAGCGATCGAGGTGCCGAATGTGCGTTGGCCGGGTGGCTGTTTCGCCGATGAATACCACTGGCGCAAGGGGATTGGGCCGCAGCGAGCAGTAACACTGAATCCGAACTGGGGCGGAGTGATCGAACCGAACACGTTCGGAACGAATGAATTCATGGACTTCCTCGATCAGATAGGCGCGGAGGCGTATGTGTCCGTCAATGTCGGCTCGGGCACTCCGCAAGAAGCGGCTGAATGGCTGGAATATCTGACCGCGGGGCAGCCGACGACGCTGGCAAAGGAACGCGCGGCCGACGGGCATCCGGCGCCATATAAAGTGGACTTCCTGGGTATCGGCAACGAAAGCTGGGACTGCGGTGGGAACATGACGCCCGACTACTACCTGAGTCAGCTGAAAATCTATAGTCACTTCGTCCGCAACTTCAACCCGACACAGCAAGACAAACAGCAGATGCTAAAGATCGCGGTAGGTCCGGGCGGCGACGACCCACGCTGGGTTGACTGGACGCAAACGATTATGAAGGCGTATCAGCGGCACACGTGGAGCTGGGACATCAATGGGCTTTCGATGCATTCCTACACCGTGGGGAAGTGGCCGCCGTCGTATGCGTCGGTGGGATTTGGAGAGACGGAATATGCGCAAATTCTGAAGTACACGTTGGAGATGGAAGGGCTGATCGACAAGTATTCGGCAATCATGAATCAATACGACCCGGAGAAGAAAGTGGCGCTGGTGGTAGATGAATGGGGCGCGTGGTACGCGCCGTTGCCAGGTACGAATCCGGGGTTTCTGGTGCAGCAGAACAGTCTGAGGGATGCCATCCTGGCCGCGCTGAATCTGAACCTGTTTGCGCGCCATGCGGACCGCGTGCGGATGGCAAACATAGCGCAAATGATTAACGCGCTGCAGTCGATGGTTATGACGGACAAAGAGAAGATGGTGCTGACGCCGACCTACTACGTGTACAAGATGTACGTGCCTTTTCATGACGCCACTTTTGTACCGGTGACGTTCGATGCAGGGACCTATACGCACGGCGACGTCACTTTGCCACGGGTCGATGCGATTGCAGCGAAGGACACGGCAGGTAAATTGTGGCTGGCCGTTACCAACGTAGATCCGAATCGGGCTGCGGAGATCGAGGTGAGCTTCACCGGTGCTGGGGCCAAGTCCGCGTCGGGAGACACGTTAACCGCACCCAAGGTGGACAGCGTAAACACATTCGACGCGCCGCACACGGTGGTGCCCAAGCCTGTCACAGCAAGTGTGCAAGGCGGGAAACTAACAATGAAGCTGGAACCCAAGTCCGTAACAGTTATTTCCATCGAGTAGCAAAACAGGACGGATTCGGCGAGTAGACCTGGCGGTCATTTCGACGAAAGTGGTGCGCCCGGGTGGACCGCGCGGAGAGTAGAACGAAGATCGATCCGCTTCTCAGGAAGCCATCAATAGTGAGGGTAGCTCCAATAAGTTGGGTTTGTCCAAAATGTCGTGTACAGTGGCGTGTGGTTGTGCAACTAACCCGCCTCTTTTCAATAAATCTGGAGAATTCGCTTTGGACTTTGTTTTGCGATGCTACGCTCAAGGGGAATTACCGTGCCAATCGTGCTCGATTTCATAAAGGTTTTGCTCATAGCGTTTACCAGCCTTTTCCCCGTGGTGAATCCCATCGGATGCGCTCCCATTTTTTTTGGACTGACGAAGCAATACCCGCAGTCGGCGCAGCGGATCTTGGCGCGCAAGATCGCGGGATATAGCTTTGCGATTCTGGCTGCCTCGTTGTTGTTTGGCACGATGATCCTCAATTTCTTTGGAGTCAGTCTGCCGGTCATTCAGATTGCGGGTGGGCTGGTGGTGGCGGCGACAGGTTGGAAACTGCTGAACCAGTCAGACGAAGATTCCGCCAAAAATAACGCTCCCGGAACGCTGGAAGACGCGCTGGAACACGCGTTTTACCCGCTGACACTTCCGATCACAGTAGGTCCGGGGTGTATTTCGATCGCGATAACGCTGGGTGCTCATTTGCGGGTGAGGGCAGGAGAGATGGGATTGTTCCACGGCATACCCCGGCACTTTATAGCGGCACTGATCGGGATGTTTCTGCTTTGCGTGCTTGTTCTGGTTTGCTATGGGAGCGCCGAACGATTGGTGCGGAGACTGGGCAAGTCCGGAACTACGATTCTGGTGCGCCTTTCCGCATTTATCCTGTTTGCGATTGGTGTGCAGATCCTGTGGAACGGGCTGACTGCGGGAATCCCGAGGCTTTTTGGGAACTGAGCGATACCAAGAACGCTTGATAGCGGACGTTATGTAACCCACTCGGTGGACAGCCGATGAAGTGCCAGCATGGAAGCAATATCGCTGTCATAAGCGATTTTTGTAGCCCTCGGGGTCGAATTACGGCACAATGTAGCCCCGCCTCTTGTCCCGCCCCCAGCCCAGTGCGTCAGTGCAAACTCTCTCTGTGGAGGAGGAAGGAAGAGGCGTCTCGGGCTAATGGTTCCTTCGGCATAGCGAAGCAAAGTGGGGGCTGTATGTTGTTCCAACGAATTTCCAAAACTCGAACTTGCCCGGTATGCAGCGGTGGAGATGCTTACCGTGTGAGGCGCGCGGGGTTTCCCGTTAAGGTTGTTTGTAAGCTGCTGAACCTGCGCCCGCACTGGTGTCCCGATTGCGATACTTTCTTTTTGGGGCCCAAGAGTTCCAGAGAGCAGCGGCGCGTCGAGTCATCGATGCCCGAGTCGCGCACAACGAAAACGGGTAGCGGTGCCCAGCCGCACGCGGGTAACGCGTAATCGTCTGGAGAAAGAGGCGGTCGATCGTGGCGCAAGGCCGTTGCTACAAGAAGCGGAATTTAGCTCGATGATGTGCGCTTAAACCGCAGGCGCCGCGGCAATGCCTAGATTTTCAAACGGAACATTCAGGATTGGATATTGTTTCCAATCCTTGTAGTCGAAGTGCCACCACTCTTCTTCGTTTACGGTGAATCCCTCCGATTCCATCGCTCGCCGCAAGAGATCCCGATGCCACCTTTGTAAGGAGGTGCCGCCCGGAAAATCGGGAAACGAACGCGGCGACATTTCATCGTACATGCCGGTCATCTCGACCGGCTTACCTGTGGACAGGTCGTATAGCGTCAAGTCCACCGCGCAGCCGCGATTGTGGCGCGAGCCTTTTTGGGGATCGGCGACGAAAATGTGGTCGACGGGGGGTGCGGCGTCCCAGAAAATCTTGGTCACATACCATGGCCGGTACGCATCGTGGATTAACAGGCCGTAACCCAACGGCTGCAGTTTGTGCAGCACGCGGAGTAATGCTTCTGCTGCCGGCCGCTGCAGAAACGCGCGCGCCTGAGTGTAGATCGGAGTGGACAAGAAATTGTTGGATTGCGCATAACGAATATCCAGATGAATCGCAGCATCGAGCGTGGCGAGTTCGACAAGCTCCGGCTTACGAAATGGTCCCTGCTCTGCTGGCGGTGGCGTGGCCAATGCAGCGCTCCGCAACTGGTCGATGGGTCTTAGTGGTTTGATGTGGAAGTAGTTCGCCGGATTAGCACCAGGATCGGTGCGGACGAACGATTCCGATAAATAGGCAAAATACGGTGGACGAGCCGGTTCCTCCTCTATCGAATAGCTCCAAGCGCGTTTCACGGGGTCGGGAACCGACATTAATTTCAAATTGAGGTCAAAATAAATCTCTTCCTCTGGCTTCGCGGGGTAATGCAAATACGGAATTTGATTGCGCTCGAGGATAATCACCTGCACTTTGGAATTTCCGTTGTTGCTGTATTCGTAGATGCCGACGAACCGTTTCCATGCCGCAGGGGCATCGGGAGGTTTTGGCCCGGGAAGAAGGGAAGATGCGGTGAACTTGGTGGCGGCTCGCGGAGGAGGGGCGTTGGCAGTTTGCGATTGGAGGAGGGGAGAGGCGAAGGAGAGACAGAGAAGAAGGAGGAGGGTGCGGGTGAGGTGGCGGGTCATGGGAATCATCATAAAGGCGGGGAATCTAGTTAACAATAATCGGATACCCCCCCTCCCCCTAGTAAAAATTAAAAATAGTGGAAAGAAAGAAGTTAGCTTGAAAATCTTTAAAAATGTTTAAAATTTTTAAGGCGATGCGCTCGGAAAATCGCTGCTTCGTCGGGGCAAGGGACAAGGCATCAGGAGAAATAGAAGAGCGGGAAGATTGGGGTGAGTTAGCGATAGAGGAAACGTGGAAAAGCAAGGTTTAGAGACACCCTTCGCATGTGTACTATACAGTATAATAGATAGTATGGCAATAAAGATTTAAGACAAAAGAACAAGGGTGAGCTTCAAGTAAAGCTTCAATTAAAGCAGTGCTTTAAGGGACGCGCGGCGTTGCAGTGGTTCCTCATCGGTGGACCCTTGCAGGGCCGATACCGTCGACCAAAAGGCGGAGCAAGGTCAGTAAGGTTCGATACGGATTCGCCGTGGCTGCCCACTGGAGGCCATGTATTTGGCGTCGGTGCGGATATGGGGCGCAGGAGTCCTGCGCCCCGACGAAGACCAGGGGCGTAGAGCCGATGCTACTTTTTGGCGGTGGCTGCGGAGGCTTCGAGGCCTGGCGCGACGATAGGATTGAGAAACGGCATCATGCCGCGGAGTTTCGGGCCCAGTTGTTCGATCTGGCTGGTCTGTTCGGCTTTGCGCTTGGCCAGGAAGTTTGGGCAGCCCTTTTCGTTCTCTTCGATCCAGGCCTTAGCAAAACTTCCGTCGCGAATCTCGGCAAGCAGCTTCTTCATCGCTTCACGGGTCTGGGGGGTTACGATGCGCGGGCCGGCGTGATAATCGCCATGCTCCGCGGTGTCGCTGACGGAGTAGCGCATATAGCTGAGGCCGCCGCGATAGATAAGGTCGACAATCAGCTTCAATTCGTGGAGACATTCGAAGTAAGCGACCTCGGGTTGGTAGCCGGCGTTCACTAGCGTTTCAAAACCGGCTTTGATGAGTTCGCTGACGCCGCCGCACAGCACGGCTTGTTCGCCGAAGAGGTCGGTCTCAGTCTCTTCCGTGAAGGTGGTTTCCAGAACGCCGGCGCGAGTAGTGCCCAAGCCTTTCGCATAGGCGAGCGCAAAGGCTTTAGCTTTGCCGGACGCGTCTTGATGCACCGCCAGGAGAGCGGGTGTGCCTCCGCCTTCGGTGAACACTTCGCGGACGCGATGTCCGGGAGCTTTGGGGGCAATCATGCTGACGTCGACGTGCTTGGGCGGCTGAATCGCGCCAAAGCGAATGTTGAAGCCGTGAGCAAACATCAGCGTTTTTCCGGGAGTGAGGTGCGGCTCGATGGCTTCCTTGTAGAGTTTCGGTTGCTTGGTGTCTGGCGCGAGAATCATGATGACATCAGCCCACGCCGCCGCTTCCGCGGGAGTTTTGACGGTCAGACCGTCTTTTTCGGCCTTGGCGCGCGAGGCACTGCCTTCGGGAAGCCCGACGGCTACCGAAACTCCAGAATCGCGCAGATTCAGGGCATGGGCGTGGCCCTGTGAACCGTAACCGATAATCGCGACCTTTTTTGCCTGGACTAAAGAGAGGTCGGCGTCGTTGTCGTAATAGAGATTAGCCATTGCGTTGTATTGTTCCTTTCGTGGGCCGCGTTGCGACCGGAAGAAAATTTGTTTTGCGATAGGGTTTAGATTGAGTGCCGGGTGAGGCGCAGCATGCTGGGCCCCTACGAAGAGGCTGGCGCAGAATCGTTGTCCTCAGCCGAATTCTCGGCGGCCGTCGGCGGGCGCAGCAAATCATTGCCACGGGTCATGGCGATGCGGCCGGTGCGGGCCATTTCCAAAACGCCGAAGGGGCGAAGCACTTCGAGCAAGCCGTCGATCTTGTCGACGGTTCCGGAGACTTCGACGATGAGGGATTCTGGGGCCACGTCCACGACGCGGCCGCGGAAGACCTTGATGAGTTCCATCAGATGAGGGCGATTCTGCTGGTCGGCGGCGACTTTGATCAGTGCCAAGTCGCGCTCAAGCATGGAGCGGTCCGAAATATTTTCTGCGACCAGGACGTCCACCAATTTTTCGAGGCTCGCTTCCAGGCGTCGCGCACCATTCTCGTCGGTGTGCGCGCAGATGGTCATCCGCGCGATCTCCTCATTTTCCGTGGGGCCAACGGTAAGCGAATCAATATTGATGGCCAGACGGCGCGTTAAGGAAGCGACGCGGTTCAACACGCCCGGTTTGTTCTCTACATAAGCAACTATGGTTTGCATGCCAACCTCAATCTGAACTAGGAACTTAAAACTGGTAACTAAAAAACTTTTCTATTATGGCTCGGAAGCGGTTTCCACCAAAGGATTGTTGGGACGACGAATCATTTCGTGCAATGCCGCTCCTGCGGGAACCATGGGATACACCGAATCTTCCTGCTCGACGCGGAAATCGAGCAACACGGCTTGATCGGTTTCGCGCGCGGCCTCGATTGTCGGGATCACTTCCTTGCGCGTGGTGACGCGTTCGCCGCGAATGCCGAACGCGTTGGCCAGAGCGACGAAATCCGGAGCAACCAGCGGTGTGGCGACGTAACGCTTGTCGTAGAAGAACTCCTGCCACTGGCGGACCATGCCGAGATAACCGTTATTGATGATGGCGATGTTGACCTTGATCTTTTCCTGAACAATGGTGGCCAGTTCACAGCTGGTCATCTGGAAGCCGCCGTCGCCGACCACGACCCAAACCTCGGAATCGGGTTTGGCGAATTTGGCGCCTATAGCGGCGGGCAGCGCAAAGCCCATCGTGCCCAGTCCGCCAGAAGTGACCAGGGTGCGCGGCTGATTGTGGTGGTAATACTGCGCCTCCCACATCTGATGCTGACCCACGTCGGTGACAACGATGGCGCCGCCTTTGGTGACCTTCCACAAATCGTTGATGACATGGGCGGCGTAGAGGTGACCGCTGTCGGGCAAGGATTGGATGTCGCGGACCGCGGAGCCGCCCTTGAGTTCCTTGATGTGTGCAAGCCAGGCGCTGTGATCGCGCTCGTGGATGTGCGGAAGCAGTTGCTCGAGGGTCTCGCGGGCATCGCCGACGAGGGCTGCGTCGACCTTCACATTCTTGTTGATTTCGGCGCGATCCACTTCGATGTGAATTTTCTTGGCGTTTCGCGCATAGGTGCGTAGATCGCCGGTGACGCGATCATCGAAGCGCATACCCACGGCGATGAGCAGGTCGGCCTCCTGAATCGCGGTGTTGACCCAGGCTTCGCCATGCATACCCATCATGCCGAGGTTCATGGGGTCGGTGGCAGGGAAGCAGCCGATGCCGAGAAGCGTCATTGCCACAGGAATATTGCTGGTGCGCACAAACTTTTCGAAAGTGCGCATGGCACCAGAAAGGATAATTCCGCGGCCCGCCAAAATTATCGGCCGCTTGGCGGAATTGAGAAGCTCGACCGCGCGATCAAACTCTTTCTGATCGTGATTGTTGCGGTGTCGCTTGGGCGGAAGCTTTGGTGCTGTATCTTCCCAATTAAATTCAACGGAAGCCTGTTGCGCGTCTTTGGTTATGTCGACAAGCACGGGCCCAGGCCGGCCGGAACTGGCCACGACGAAAGCTTCGCGAACAGTCCGCGCAATGTCTTCAGCCTTGGAGACCACCACATTGTGCTTGGTGATGGGCATCGTTACGCCGGTAATGTCGACTTCCTGGAAGGCATCGGAGCCGAGCAATTTGCTGCTGACCTGACCGGTGATGCAAACCACCGGCGAAGAATCGAGCATGGCGGTGGCAATACCCGTGACCATATTGGTTGCGCCGGGACCGGAAGTGGCCATAGCGACGCCCACGCCACCGCTGGCACGCGCGTATCCATCAGCCATGTGCGTGGCACCCTGTTCGTGGCGCACCAAGACGTGATGCAGCTTGGAATGGCCAAGCGCGTCGTACACGGGAAGAATGGCGCCGCCGGGATAGCCAAAGACGTGGCGGACCCCCAGGCGCTCGAGCGTTTCGCAGAGGATTTGCGCACCTGTCAGCTTCATAGAGTTCTCCCAGTCGAGACCGGAGCGGGTCCGGCGGAAAAGCTTGCAGGCACGGCAGTGACAGCGCCGAGCGAAGATGAAGAGACCAGCAGGGCGTATTTGGCCATGACGCCATTGGCATAACGAGGTTTCGGGGCTTGCCATGCCGCAAGGCGCTTCTGCAGTTCGGCGTCGGTTATTTCCACGTTGAGGGTGCGGTTGGGCACGTCAAAGACGACGATGTCGCCATCCTGGATGGCAGCGATGGGGCCACCGACAGCGGCTTCGGGCGCTACGTGTCCAGCCATCAAGCCGTGAGTTGCCCCGGAGAACCGGCCATCGGTAAGCAAGGCAACGGAGTCGCCCAGGCCTTCGCCGACCAGGGCGCCGGTAACTGCGAGCATTTCGCGCATGCCCGGACCGCCGCGAGGACCTTCGTAGCGAATCACGACGACGTCGCCCGCTTTGATCTGGCCCTTCGCGACGGCCGCGAATGCTGCTTCTTCGCCGTCGAACACACGGGCAGGTCCGCGGAAATTGAGGATATTGTGACCCGCGACTTTAATCACACAGCCGTCGGGCGCGAGATTGCCCTTCAGGATGACTAAGCCGCCGGTGGACTTCAGCGGATTGTTTTTTGTGCGGACGACTTCCTGGCCCGTTGTTTCCTTGGCTTGGGAAGCTTCTTCAGCGAGGGTGCGTCCGGTGACAGTGAGGCAGTCGCCATGGAGCAATCCTGCTTCAAGCATGCGCTTTGCGACGAGCGAAGTACCGCCTGCTGCATAAAGGTCGGTTGCGACAAAGCGTCCTCCTGGTTTGAGATCCGCGAGAATCGGCGTCTTCGAACTAATGCGATCAAAATCGTCGATCGAGAGAGAAACTCCAGCCTCCCGGGCAATCGCGAGCAGGTGCAGAACAGCGTTGGTGGAGCCGCCCGTGGCAGCCACGCCGGCAATGGCGTTTTCGATGGCTGCTTTGGTGATGATCTTGGACGGAGTCAGGTTTCGTTTAAGTACTTCGAGTGTGAGCTTTCCGGCAACAGTACCGGCGCGCGCTTTCCCCGCATCGGTAGCGGGTATACTGGAGAGGCCCATAGGGGCGATCCCTAGAAATTCGCAGACCATGGCCATGGTATTGGCGGTGTATTGGCCGCCACACGCACCGACGCCGGGACAGGCGGAGCATTCCAGCTCTTTGAGCTGAGCATCGGTCATTTTGCCCGCCGCGTGCGCGCCAATGGCTTCGTAGACGTCCTGAATGGTGACCGCATGCCCTTCAAATTTGCCGGGCGCGATGGAACCGCCGTACAGGACCAGGCCCGGGATATTCAGGCGAGCCAAAGCCATAATTCCGCCGGGAATGGTTTTGTCGCAACCGACCAGCACGATCAAGCCGTCCAAGAGATTGCCGCGAGTGACGAGCTCGATGGAGTCGGCGATGACTTCACGGCTGATCAGGGACGCGCGCATGCCTTCGGTGCCCATGGTGATGCCGTCGGAAATGGAAACGGTGTTGAATTCGAGGGAGGTGCCTCCGGCGGCGCGAATGCCGTCACGCACATGCTGAGCCAGTTCCCGCAAGTGGTAATTGCAGGGGCCAATCTCGATCCAGGTGTTGGCAATGCCGATCAGAGGCTTGCGAAAATCGTCGTCTTTCAGGCCGGTGGCGCGGAACATGGCGCGAGCGCCAGCGCGGTTCGGTCCATCGGTGAGTGCGGAACTTCTCTGTTTCAACGAGCTGTCAGACACGGAGAGATTCCTCCAGGAATCGATCGTAAACCTAAGAACGACATGGGGCCATCGCCCCTATGGAGGATGGTGCCTGAAAAAATCTCGAGAATCGAACCAGGTCTTCATCCACCCATCACAGCAAACGCGGGATATGAGAAAACTCACACCCAGGGTTCGCATGGCGGCCTGCATCGCGGAGCGCCAGCGAAGTACCAGCATGGGACAGGGCAGGGGAATGAGTCAAATTAATAGAAGTGGAGACGAAAATAAGACGAAATTATGATAGAACAGGAGCACGCTCACCACGATTGACCCGCATCTGATGTTCATGCCGCCTTGAGGGATAGACCGTCACTTTCAATTTGTGAAATACTTTGCGTCGCAAAGCATCCTGTAAAGGAAGGAGTGCATCCATCCCCGGCAAGTGGGCGGGCGGAGGACTATGCAAGGTTTATTTTGGCAGCAGCGGTAGCGAAGGAGTCGAGGCGGCGGGAAAAGTTGGGAGCGCTCGCTCTGCAGTTAGGCGAACAGTTCCGGCAAAAGCTGAGAGCCGCGTTGGTGCCGTTTGAAATCGTGAAAGAAGTGCGCGGCATGGGCATGCTCAGCGGCGTCGAATTTCAAGCGTCTGACGCTGCGTGGTGGAAGGCGAAAGAGGGGACCGAGTGAGAAGTAGTCGAGGGGCGAAAGAGGTCTTTGTAATCGGGGGAGGGCCGGCAGGACTTGCTGTGGCGATTGCGGCACGACGGCGGGGCTTCACGGTTACGGTTGCGGACGGCGCCGAGCCATTCATTGATAAAGCTTGTGGGGAAGGCTTGATGCCTGCCACGCAAGGGGCCCTTGGGCGCCTGGGCGTGGAATTGCCGGCGAATGTGGGCTACCGATTCAATGGCATTCGGTTCCTGGACAAGTCCGCGGCAGTGGGCGCTGACTTTCCACATGGCCGCGGAATTGGGATTCGGCGAACGGCGCTGCATGAAGTCTTGGTGCGCGAGGCGGAACGATCTGGGGTGAAATTGTTTTGGAAGACTCCCGTGAGCGGAATCGAATCCGGAGGAGTCCGGCTGAACAGCGGGTTGCTGCCCGCGCGATGGATCATTGGGGCCGACGGCGGACATTCGCGAGTGCGCCGGTGGAGCGAACTAGATGCCACGGTGAGGAATCACCAGCGCTTTGCCGCGCGCCGACACTATCGCGTGCGGCCGTGGTCAGAGTTTATGGAAATTTATTGGGGGCCGAAAGTACAAGCATATGTGACGCCGATCGCGAGCGAAGAAGTTTGCGTGGTGATGATAGGGGAGACGGTTGCAGACGCGGAGTTTGGACGGGCGTTGAGCGTATTGCCAAAACTGCGCGAGCGTTTGGCCGGTGCGGAACTGGGCAGCCGGGAACGTGGAGCCAGCACGGCGATGCAGTCGCTGGGGCGGGTTTGGCGCGACAATGTGGCGCTGGTGGGCGATGCGTCCGGTGGAGTGGACGCTATCACGGGCGAGGGACTGCGGCTGGCTTTTCAGCAGGCGGTGGCACTTGCCGACGCTATGGAGCGAGGGGATTTGCGGGACTATCAGCTAGCGCACCGCAGGATAGCGCGGCGGCCACTGTGGATGGGAGCGATGCTGCAGCGGTTGGGGAGGTATGACGGTTTCCGTGGACGCACGCTAAAAATGTTGAGCGAAAATCCGGAGCTGTTTGCGCGGCTGTTAGCGATTCATGTGGGATACGCCCCCGGCGGGGAGGTGGTAACCGCGGGTGCGGCGCTGGGTTGGCAGTTGCTGTTCAATTCAATTAGGGAGCGAAACTGAGGATGATGAGAGCGAGCAAGTGGTTAGCGGGGTTGGCTGGGATTATTGGGGTAGTGGGAGTCGCGGCACTTTGGACGGTGAGGGCAGCGCCGCCACAGGCACAAGCCGCGGCCGCTACGGAGAAGGAGATTACGCTCAAGATCGATGCAGCGAACAGTAAAGTTCATTACACGGTAGACAGCACATTGCATACAGTCCATGGGACTTTCACGCTGAAAGATGGGTCGATGGTGCACTTCGATCCTGCCACTGGAAAAGCCGGAGGCGAGGTTGCGGTGTACGCAACGAGCGGCGAGTCTGGCAATAGTTCGCGTGATGAACGGATGCACAAAGAAATCCTGCAAACCGGCAAATATCCAGACTTCATCTTCCGACCAAATCAGGTGGAAGGCAGGGTGAGTCCCGGCGGCAGTTCCGACGTGAAGTTGCATGGGGTGATGATGATTCATGGTGGGGAGCATGAAATGGTGGCGGTAGTGCACGCGGAATTGTCTGGGGACCAGTGGAAGGGAACTGCGAAATTTGACGTGCCCTACATTCAGTGGGGAATCAAGGATCCAAGCAATTGGGTATTGAAAGTGAAACCATTAGTGAATGTGGAAGTGGATATGAGAGGCGCGGAGAAGCAAGAGAAATAAAGCCAAAATGGCGAGTGTTCTGAGAGGGCCACAGAGCGTTTTTATTTGCATATCGGTATCGCTTCCCCCACAATGAATTATTTGGGACACAGCGTTCAGATTGAACTGCTGTCCCTGTGCAGGTCTACCAACAGAAAACTGAGGAATTCATGGAAAAGCCAAACAGTATTGCTCCGCCAAGAGGGAAGCTGGGAGTGCTGTTGCCGGGTATGGGAGCGGTGGCAACCACGTTTATCGCCGGTGTGGAGTTGGTGCGTCAGAAACAGGCAGTGCCGGTAGGGTCGCTCACGCAGATGGGCACAATCCGGTTGGGAAAGCGAACCGACGGGCGTTCGCCGAAGATTAAGGATTTTGTGAAGCTGGCGAAATTGGAAGACATGGTGTTCGGCGGCTGGGATATTTTTCCGGAAAGTGCGTACGAGGCAGCAGCGAAGGCTGGGGTTTTGGACGCGCACCACTTGGCGGCGGTGAAGACATTCCTGTCGAAGATCAAGCCGATGCCGGCGGCGTTTGACCACGAATACGTGAAGATGCTGAACGGCAAGCACGTGAAGAACGGCAAGAACAAGTACGACATCGCCCTGCAGGTCAAGGATGACATTGCGAAATTCAAGAAAAAGCACGGTTGTTCCCGGTTGGTGATGTTGTGGTGCGGTTCCACGGAAGTATTCATGAAGCAGCACGAGGTGCATGAGACCGCCGAGTCGTTCGAGAAGGCGATGAAGGAGAACCATCCCGCTATCGCGCCGTCGATGTTGTACGCGTGGGCCGCAATTACGAGCGGAATCGCCTATGGGAATGGCGCGCCGAATCTGACCGTGGATATTCCAGCGCTGCAGGAGTTGGCACAGAAACATAATGTGCCGATCGGCGGGAAAGACTTTAAGACCGGGCAAACGCTGCTGAAAACCGTGTTGGCACCGGCGTTTAAAGCACGCATGCTAGGACTGAACGGCTGGTTCTCCACGAACATCCTGGGGAACCGCGATGGCGAAGTGTTGGAAGATCCCGGATCGTTCAAGACCAAGGAAGAATCGAAGCTTGGTGCGCTGGAATTTATCTTGCAGCCGCACCTGTATCCAGAGCTTTACAAGAAGATCCATCACAAAGTGCGCATCAACTACTATCCGCCGCGCGGCGACAATAAAGAAGGCTGGGACAATATCGACATTTTTGGCTGGCTAGGCTACCCGATGCAGATCAAGGTGGACTTTCTGTGCCGCGATTCGATTTTGGCGGCACCGATCGTGCTGGACTTGGTGCTGTTTTTGGACCTGGCGCAACGCGCGGGTCTGCGCGGCATCCAGGAATGGTTGAGCTTCTACTTCAAGTCGCCGATGACAGCACCGCAGCTTTATCCGGAACACGATTTATTCATTCAGTCGATGAAGCTGAAGAATACGCTGCGCTGGCTACAGGGAGAAGACCTGATCACGCACCTGGGGCAGGAATATTACGACTAAGCAGCACGGAACGAGTGAAGAGGGAGGGCGCAGAGATGATTCTCGGCGCCCTTTTTGTTTGAGGACCTGCAATTAAGAAATGTGTTACCGAGAAGGGGTCCAGCATGCTGGACCCCTACGAAGAGGGAGGCCTCCCTTCGCACGAACGCTGAGGGCAGGCAGAAGGAGGCCGCTACAAAGGCGCGACGGAGTTGACACGCGGAACTCCCATACAAGCTCAGCAAACGGAACAGTCGCTATTATGGAAAACAGACTAAAGTCTGTGCTACAGACGCTCGGGAGATTCCCACCGGCCTGAGTGGGCAGAGCGGAAACAGGCTTCGATGACGGCCATGTTGCAGAGGGCATCCTCAAGGGAATTGGGAACTTCCGTGTTGTTGCGGATGGCAGCGGAGAACAGGTCTGCCTGGATGGTGAACTGGTTACAAAGAGGAAACTCTTCGACGATGGCGCTGCGACTGGCGTAGAGGTCCTTGCAATCATCAATGAATATGCGACAAGGCTTGTCGGTGGGGGCGTTGAAGGGAATCTCGACGTCGATGCGGCCCGCAGTGCCAAAAAATTGCATCTTCTGGTAGTAGACCACTTGCGTGGAAACGGTGAAGACAGATTGCCCGGTGGGAAATTCGAGAATGGCGGAGGTCAGGCGGTCGGTCTTGAAGCCGGGATCACGTTCGATGCAGGCAAAGACGCGCATGGGTTCCTCGCCGAAGACGAAGCGCGAAGTTTTGATGGGATAGCAACCGATATCGAGCAGCGCGCCGCCGCCGTATTCTTCGATATTGCGCGTGTTTTCCGGATCCACATTGAAATAGCTGAAATAGCCGAGAGCGGACCGCAATTTGCCGATGCGGCCGTTGCGGGCCAGTTCGGCAGTGCGCAGCCATTGCGGATGGGTGCGGACCATGAAGGCTTCGCCGATTTTGACGCGGTAATTGTCGCGAGCTTCGAGCAGGCGACGGGCTTCTTTAACGTTCAGACTGACAGGCTTTTCGACGAGGACATGCTTGCCGCGGCTGGCGGCACGGATGGACCATTCCACATGAAGGTGATTGGGGAGGGGGTTGTAGATGGCTTCAATTTCGTGATCGTCGAAGAGTTCTTCGTAAGAGCCGTACACCTTGGGGATAGAGAATTTGGAGGCCAGGGCTTTCGCTTTGTCCAAGGAACGCGAAGCGATCCCGGTGACTTCGACAAATTCGCAGTTAAGCATAGCGGGAATGACGCGGCGTTCGGCGATGGAGGCGGTGCTAAGAATGCCCCACTTTACTTTTTTCGTCATGGCTAACCCCGGGAGAGTATCGCAGAAATAAGATGGGAATCCCAGTGGTGACGGTCACAAACTCGTCGGGGCCTCCGCCGGCGCCGCGCAACTTTTTTAACTTTGTGGGGAACCTTTTCACCGCAGAGGCTGCCGAGGTCCACTGAGGAAACGGATATTGTGGTGCACGGACCTTTCATGGCAATGCACAGCGGTTCGTAATTAGGGGGTGTTCGCCAATGGCGGTACATAGTAAAATTAAAGGATAAATTCAAGAAGCGTGGCACTCCTACGGGCGGATGGGTGAGCCCAACACCTTGTTGGGTTATGGGGACCTGATTTAATCTCGTTCGAAATGGATGTTAACCGGGCGATTTCATCGAAGGTAAGCGGAAGAACTCTGTAGATAAGGGGAAGACATGAAAATTGCGGTATTAGGTGGAGATGGATATTGCGGCTGGGCAACCGCACTGTATTTGTCGGCAAAAGGGCATAACGTCGCGATCGTAGACAACTATATACGACGGCAATGGGACCATGAACTGAGCGCGCAAACGCTAACGCCGATCCAGCCGTTGAGTGATCGCCTGCGTACGTGGTCGCGGTTGACAGGGAAGACCATCGATCTGTTCATCGGAGACATTTGCGACTGCGACTTTCTTTACTCGACGCTAAAGACCTTCGAACCGGAAGCGATTGTGCACTTCGCCGAACAGCGTTCCGCTCCCTATTCGATGATTGATCGCAAGCACGCCGTGTTTACGCAGGTGAACAACGTGGTAGGCACTCTCAACGTAGTGTTTGCCATGCGCGAATTGCTGCCGGATTGTCACTTGGTGAAGCTGGGGACGATGGGGGAATATGGCACGCCGAACATCGACATCGAAGAGGGCTACATCAACATAGAGCACAACGGCCGCAAAGACGTGTTGCCGTTTCCCAAGCAGCCCGGATCGTTCTATCACCTGTCGAAGGTGCACGACAGCCACAACATCATGTTCACCTGCAAGATTTGGGGACTGCGCGCCACGGATCTGAATCAAGGCGTGGTGTATGGCACGATGACGGACGAGGTGGCGCTGGACGAGGCGCTGATTAATCGCTTTGACTATGACGACGTGTTTGGCACGGTGCTGAACCGCTTCTGTGTACAGGCCGCGATTGGTCAGCCCTTGACGGTATATGGGAAAGGTGGACAGACGCGTGGGTTCCTGGACATTCGCGATACGGTGCGTTGCATCGAATTGGCTTGCCTGAACCCGGCGGGGCGTGGAGAGTGCCGGGTGTACAACCAGTTTACTGAGCAGTTCTCTGTGTTGGACCTGGCGCATAAAGTGAAGATCGCGGGCAAGGAGTTGGGATTGAATGTGGAGGTGGACCACATTCCGGATCCTCGCGTGGAAGCAGAAGCGCACTATTACAACGCAAAGCACTCGAAGCTGATCGATCTGGGGCTGGAACCGCATCTTTTGTCGGATTCGCTGGTGGATTCGCTAGTGAATATCGCGATCAAGTACAAGGATCGCGTTGACCCCGCGTTGATGTTGCCGCAAGTGAATTGGCGTGAAGCGAAAAACGAGCGGCGGATTCAAGTGGGAGTTGCCGCGAAGACCGCGATGGCGGGAGCCACGACGCAGGAAGCGCCGGTAAGCAAAGGACGCAAGCGATAGGGGCAGCGACGCGCGCCTTGCTACGATTCGGGTTGAGGCGAAGCGCTTTTGGAACTGTGGGATTTGGGTAGCGTGAGAATGCCATCGCGCAAGATGTAGTCGACGCCGCGCCAGCGAATGGTTCGGCGCGTGAAGCTGGCGATCCAGATCAAGAAGGCCGTGAAGTCCCAGATGGGAATCAAGAGCATCTTGGACCAAAGCCCAGATTGTCTCAGTCCATGAATGCCCACCAACCAGGTGAGCAGCACGCGCCAGAGGAAATATCCGCCCAGGAAAATCGCGGCAACGGCCGCGGTTGGATGTACGGCGAAGGCGACCAGCGCCCAGGGCAATCCGAACGTAAAAATGAGTCCGATGTGTCCCCACGGGCGCATGTTGCGCATCACGGTCATCCAGCGTGTGCGCTTTACCCACAGATCTTTCATGGAGTTGAAATCGGGTGTGGTGCGCACAACGTAATTGAGCAGTTCGACGGTGAAGCCTTGTTCGGCGACGAGGCGGCAAGTGAGCAGATCGTCGGCCGGGCGATTTTCGATGGCTTTGAAGCCGCCAAAGCCTTGCACGTGGGCACGGGTAGTCACAATGGTCTGCCCAAAACCGAATTTCACGCCATCCAGGAGCCAAGCCACGAGAATCGCGGGGAAAAAGTCGCACATCATGCCGATTTCCTGAAGCTTCTCGATGAAAGTGTTATCCATGGCCATGGAATAGAAGCAGGTAACCGCGCCGGTCTTGGGATTCTGCATGGGGGCGACGACGGTGCGCAGATAGTTGGGTTCGACGCGCACATCGGCATCGACGAGAACCCAGGTATCGTAACGCGCTCCTTTTGAGAGGCGATCGAGGCGCGCGACCTTGTCATTGATAGCGACATGATCCGGGCCATAGAGCAAGCGAATCGGCGTATTCGGAAAATCCTGCAGCAACTTTTTGAGGATGGGCACTGCCGGATCGGTTTCGTCGACGCAAAATAGGATTTCGTATTCGGGATAATCCTGGCGGCAGAAACTGGCGAAGTTCTCATACGCGCCTGGGTCGAGCCCTTTGACGGCCTTCAGGCAGCTCACCGGGGGAGTGAAAGGTTTGCCAGGCACGGCGAGCGGAGATTGTGCGAAATATTTCCAGGAACTGAAGAGGGACAGAAAGTAGTAGATGAAGGGAATGGCTGCGATGCCAAGCAAGATGTAGAGTGCGATCGTCACAATCGGTGTGCCAAGTTTATTGATTTATTCGTTGATCAGTGAAAAAAACAATTGTGCGGGTCTGCAAGACCCACCGCTACACTCCTCACACCACTCCCTTGAGCGATTTGTGCAAGTGGCCGATTTTGAGGAGTGCAATCCATAGAGTAACATTAAACAAGAACCGAAATCAGCCGCGATGCGGAGAGAAAAGAGCGACCTGGACGAGAATAGCGCAATCCGGGTGAGTAAAGGACTGCATGAAACTGCATTTGAAGACGTATCTGGCGATCCTGGTAATTGTGATTTTCGCGCCAATGGGGAATGTGCTCTTAGGAAAAGGCATGAAAGGTGTTGGCTCTGCGGCGACATGGACGCTGGCGCAATTTTGGCCGCTGGCCACGCGAATTCTGGGAAATCCTTACATCTGGCTCGGAATCGGGTGCCAGTTGACGTTTTTCGTGGCCTATATGTCGATCTTGAGCTGGGCGGACTATAGCTATGTGCAGCCGTCGACCGCCCTTTCGTACGCCACCGTGGCATTACTGAGTCATTTCCTTCTGGGTGAATTCATCAGCCCACTGCGTTGGCTGGGCGTCTTGGTGATTTGTACAGGCGTGTTCATCGTGGGACGAACGGCACCGCGTTCGCATACGGTGCCGCTGCCATGATGCTGCTGACCTTTTTCTTATTCTTTCTGATCATTGTGTCGGGAACGGGCGGAGAATTGTGCGTAAGCCGCGCCATGCGGGCGGTAGGTGAGCTGCACGACTTTCGGCCGAAATCGGTATTGGCCTTTGTGTTGCGCGGGCTGCGGCAACCCTGGATGTGGCTCGGCGTGGCGATGATGGCAGTGGCATTTTTCTCGCTGTTGGCGATCTTGTCCTTCAGTGATGTGAGCTTTGTGGTGCCGGTGAGCGCATTAAGCTACGCGGCAGGAGCGCTGGGAGCGAGGGCTTTCTTGGGGGAACGCATCAGCCACAACCGATGGCTGGGAATCCTGGTGGTGTCGATTGGCGTAACGATTGTGTGGTGGAGCGGCCGGCACTAGCGTTGGCAAGCCTGGGCACTCCAAAAAAAAAAAAGGCCAGAGTTTTGCTCTGGCCTTTTGTGTTTGGTGAATCCGGATTGTGCCTATCGACCGTGGCCTCCGCCCTCGTGTCCTTGATGCTCGGATGGGCGGTTCTCGTGCTGCTGCTGTTCGTGCTGGGTCTGAGGATGTGAGTTGTTGGGATGATTGTTGTTATTCGCGTTGTCGTGATTGTTGTTCTGTTGCGAATTGTTCGGCCGGTTGGCGTTGCTGGTTTGCGGATGGCCCTCGGAATGGGAAGTGCCGTTGTTGGGCCGATCGTTGTTGGCGTTGTACGACGTGTTGGCGCGGGCGCTGGGTGGACGATCCATGTGCGCATTTTCGGGGCGGTTTGCATTCACGGCGGCATTATGCGATGCCACCACGCCTTCCCCCTTAAACACGCCCGGACGGGCCGTAGCCGCGACTGCCGGGCGACCGTGATTCTCCGAAGCGAGCATGGTGCGATCGTTGCGCGCCATCTCTTCGTGCTGACTCTGTAGCGGAGTGGGTTGGGCGTGATGCTCATTCATCGCGGTGCGTTCCGCAGCGGTCGGTACAGCGGTAGTTCCACCGGCTCCGCCGTTGTAGCTGACGTTGTTGTTGACGACCGTTTTGTTGATCACCGTGTTGTTGATGTAGGTGTTGTGGATGACGGTAGTATTCACGTTGCTGACCGCCGTGTTGTAATGGAACACGCCGCCCTGCCACATGCCGCCGACGAAGCCTACGCCACCATACCCGAAGCCATAATTAATGCCGCCGTAAAAGCCGACGTGAGGACCCCAGTATCCGGCGTGCCACATGTAGGCACCGCCGACAAAACCCCAATAGCCCGGAGTCCAGAGGAAACCCGCAGTAGGAGCCATCACCCAAGTGCCGGGCACCCAGAAGTATCCGGCGGGTCCCCACGCCCAGTAGCCAGGCGTCCAGATATAACCGGGGGCGGGGCAGAGCGGCTGAGCATATATCGGCAGGGCCGGTGGCCCGATGTGAATAGAGACACCAACGGCGACTTGAGCCGAAGAAGGTGATGGGGTCAGAAAGCCGACGAATGCGATGAACAGGAGCACAGCAACAACTTTAGACAGGCGGATCATAAGATTCCCCTTGAACGCGAATCTAAAAGCTTTCGTTTTGCGTCCCAGATTTAAGCCAGCTGGGCGCCAGCTAGCCAATTGAACCCAAGCCCGGGAAAGAAGTTGCTAGCGGTCCAGCGAGATGCCTGCTATCAGGGTATCTGGAGTTTCGAGCGTCATTAGGATTGTTGCTCAATGTGCCGCGAACCACTAACCCTGTACGGCGGGGCAGGAATCCAGTTAGTACCGGATGGACGGGAAGTCCGACCAGGCTCAAGCTGTCGGCTAGGCTGGGGGCATTGCACACGACTGATTCGGTCCGTGTGGCCCCGGTGCTGGGCGGAATGACGGTCAGTGAGTGCGATGCGCCTTCGGCTTTACCAGCAGGAGGTGAAAAATGAACGATCAAGGAAGTCACCCGCGAAGAGATAATTGCATTGGGCTTGGTGTCGTTGCAGTTGCGTTGGGCGTATTACTGGGAGCGATGCCGGTTCATGGGCAATCACAAGCCAGCACGTCTTCCAGTAACAAACCAGCGGAGAGAACGATAACGCCTGGAACGATCGTACCTGCGGTTTTGCACACGCCATTGTCCTTGCACAAATGCAAGCCGGGGCAGGAAGTGTCCGGCACGGTGGCCCAAGATGTGCCGATGGCCAATGGAGTGAAGATTCGGAAAGGCACGGAGATAAAGGGACATATTGTGGAAGTTACAGCAAACGCCAGCGGGACCGGGCAACGAGTCGCGATGCAGTTTGACAAAATGCATTGGAACGGCCAGTGGATCCCGATTGTGACGGACCTCCGAGCCTTTGCGAGTTCGGTGGACGTAATGGAAGCGCACGTTCCCGATGAAGCTCCCAACGAAGGCTCTCCTTATGAATGGTTGCCCACCACGCAGGTCGGGGGCGATTCGGTGTACGGGCAGAGAGGACAAGTAATGAGCGCGGACGAACCATCACAAGTCGTCGGAAAGTCAGTGCCCGGTGGGGTGCTGGTACAAGCCAGCGCAAAAAAAGGGACAAAGTGTCGCGGAGATGTAGACGGCAACAATGGGCCGCAGGCATTGTGGGTGTTCTCGAGCGGCGCTTGTGGAGTTTATGGAGTGGATGGACTGTCGATCGTGCATGCGGGACGTACCAACCCTATCGGGACGATCATCTTGGAATCCAATGCGGACAACGTGAAATTACGTGATGGAGACGGCATGCTGTTGCGAATTCATTAGCAGCTAAGTGCCGACTCAGTCGAAATCACTTCACCGTTTGTTGCGAGCCTCCCAGATATGAACGATTGGAGGCTCTTCTGTTTTGCACGTGCCGCGACAAACTTACATCTGTTCCGGTAGAAGCGCGGCACAGCCGGTCACTTCAAGTCCCACCACGACAAGATTCAGGTTTAGGCCTGATTGAGGATTGGAGCGAGCGATACCAAGCTGAACTTGCTAGCAGATCCGGTTGATGCTTACGGTGGAACCGGAAAAATGAATGCAAAGGGGGAAACTTGATGGGACTCATACGATTGGCCAGCCTGGTGCTGTTTACTGCGCTGGTTTCAGGGGCGACTACACTGGCGAAAGACGTACGCACCGATTACGACAAGAAGATTAATTTTGAGCAGTTTCACAGCTATTCCTGGGGACAGGTGCAGACAAGCAATCCCCTTTGGGAATCGCGAATCAAGGATGCTGTCGACAAGGAGTTGAACGAAAAAGGCTGGCAGAAGGTGCAGTCTGGTGGAGACGTGGTACTGATGGCGGTTGGTGCAACAAAGAACGAACAGGAATATCAGACCTTTTATGACGGGCTCGGCGGCGGTTGGCGCTGGGGCGGCTTCGGCGACACGATGGCCACGACAACGACGCAGAACTACCGGGTCGGAACGCTGGTTGTGGACATGTACCAGGCTAATTCGAAGCATCTGATCTGGCGCGGCACGTCGAGCGACACGCTGTCAAATAACACCGAGCACAACGAAAAAGACTTGGACAAGGCAGTAGACAAGATGTTTAAGAAATTTCCGCCGAACAAGTGACATTGGAAATTACGAGAAACGAGCCAAGGGAGGAGGAGCAGCATGAACCCTAATGTAGCGATCGCCATTGCGTTCGTGGTCGGTTTTCTGGTCGGCGTCGTCGTGATGTACGCAGCACAGCAAGCGAAGACCGCTCGATTGAAGAAACAGTTCGGGCCGGAGTACGGGCGGGTGATTGCCGACACGGGCGACCGGCACCGGACGGAAGCAGTCTTGGAAGAGCGGCATCGCAGAGTGCGAAAGCTGAGCCTTCGGCCGTTGAGCGCCACGGAAAAGGCCAACTTTCAAGAAGGCTGGCGAAGCGTGCAGGCGCGATTTGTGGACGATCCGGCGATCGCGCTGACGGAAGCGGACGTTCTGATTGGTAAAGTGATGGCCGCGGAAGGATATCCGGTTACGGAATTCGAACAACGGGCCGAGGACATTTCTGTGGATCATCCGATTGTGGTGGAGAACTACCGCGACGGCCACGCGATTGAGCTAAGAAACCAACAAGGTCGCGTATCGACAGAAGATATGCGCAAAGCCATGATCAATTATCGAAGGTTATTTGAAGAGTTGGTTGGGTTGCCAGAAGGCGAGCCCGCAGAAAGGATAAGGCTGTGAGCGACGAAATTACACTGAGACCAGAATCGCGCGATCCCAATGTTATTCCTGTTAATCGAGAGCCGGAACGCGAAAATAATCCAGAGGTGCGGTGGGAGAACAAGGTGCAGAAGGAGTCGTTTGCGCCACTGTTCTCGAATGACGACTGCCGTGGGTTGCGTTCGCGTTGGGGAAATCTGCAGGTGGGATTTGTCGATGAGCCGCGTCGCGCGGTAGAGCAAGCAGACGAATTGGTGAACGAAACGATTCGCGGGCTCACGACCGGCTTTGCCAACGAGCGAGAAAAGTTGGACAAGCAGTGGCACCAGGGCGCGGATGCTTCCACGGAGGACCTGCGCGTGGCCTTCCAGCGGTATCGCTCGTTCTTCGAACGCCTCCTTTCCCTGTAGCACCCCTTCGCTCGCGTAGCGACAAAAGGCCGGGCTTGAAACTTATAAGTCCGGCCTTTTGGTGCGCGCCTGTGACCGCAGTCCTAGACAGAACGGCTTCCCGATGGGACGCTCTCAGCGTCCGGGACTCCCGGCACGCCGGAGGCCCTCATGTTTACCATCGTGCAATTGTTAGTTCGTTGGATCGCGCGCATTACGGCGGCGACCATAGGGGCATTGTTTTTCGCCTTCGTCTTGGGAGAGCCTTGGGGGCTAGGTGCGCTGCGTATTCTTAACGCGCGCTCGTGGGTAGCTATGGTTTTCTTGTTCGTGGCGGTCGTGGGGATGCTCGTGGCTTGGAAATGGGAGTATCCGGCAGCGCTGATTTCCATCTTTGCGTTGGCGGCTTTTGCGGCGGTGGTTCACATAAACCGGTACGATGTATTGATTATCCTGGCGATCCCCAATTTGCTCTACCTGGTTGATTGGAAATTGCGGCGGCATCATCCCGCACTTGTCAGCAAGGCCGGCTGAACTGAGCGCGGTCCGGAATTCCTGATTGGCTGGGAACGGACGGATCTACTGACCTCAAGCAATACCCATTCATCGGTGGACGCTCTAGCGAAAGTCGCGAACTTATTGCGTTGCGCTCGAAAGGAAAGCGCGCGCTTTAGCGTATCCCGGCTTAATCATAGAATAGATGTAATCGCAGCGCCGGTCGTAGGGCAGAAACGCGCTCTTCATCGCATTAAGGGTGATTTTCTCGAAGTCGTCGAGGGAGAGACCGAAGGCCTCTGCTGCAGCTGCGAACTCCTTGCTCATTGAGGTATCACTCATCAGGCGGTTATCCGTGTTGAGAGTCACGCGGAATTTCTCCTGGTACAAAATCTTAAAGGGATGTTCCCCAACGCTCGGCGCGGCGCCGGTATGGACATTGCTGAGCAGGCAAATCTCCAATGGGATGCGCTTGTCGAGTACATATTGTGCAAGATCACCGAGTTTCACGGCTTTGCCGCCGGCGACCGCAATGTCGTCAATCAGGCGCGTGCCGTGACCGATGCGATGAGCGCCGCAGTACTGAATTGCCTGCCAGATCGATTCTTTGCCAAAACCCTCTCCGGCATGAATGGTGATGTTGAAATTCTGACGTTGAATATAGTGGAAAGCATCGACGTGTTTCTTAGGTGGAAAGCCGCCTTCTTCACCGGCCAAGTCGAACCCGACGACGCCGCGGTCGCGGAAATCCACGGCAAGCTCAGCCATCTCCAGGGAAGCATCCATGTTGCGCATGGCGCAGATGAGCAGGCCGGAGCCAATGCCGAACGATTTGCGACCTTCTTCCAAGCCCTTCAGGACGGCGGAAATCACTTGCTGATGGGTTAGTCCCTTGCGGGTGTGGAACAAGGGGGCGAAACGGGTTTCGAAGTAGATGACGCCATCGCGGCTGAGGTCTTCGGCTTGCTCGTAGGCAACACGCTCGAGCGCTTCCTGTGTTTGCATGACCGCGATGGTGTGCGAGAAGCCCTCCAGATACTTCGGAAGGCTTCCTTGATTAGCGCCCTGGTGGAACCAGCGCGAGAGTTCTTCCGGACGGGTGCTTGGGAGTTGGTCGTACTTTTGCTCCTTGGCCAATTCAATGATGGTTGCGGGCCGGAGTACGCCGTCAAGATGCTCGTGCAGCAACACTTTCGGAAGAGTCTTGAGCACAGCGTGATCGAGCTTCATGGGCGCCTCCAGGCAGGCCCTCTCATCGTTTATAGCGGGTTCATCCCGCTGGTTCAATGGCGTAAGGTCTCTACTGCACCACGCCTTATTATCACAAGGCAAGGCAGGTGTCAGATATGGCGCACCAGGTGACGTTCCGTGGCCCGGGTGTTGCGCACCAAGAGCAGAACCAAAAGCATGCCAATGAAGGGAATGAGCCCGGCGAGAATCATCAGCGGGTCGAATAAATGTGTGCCGGTGGCGAGGCGAGCGTCGGAAAGATGGCCGGCGAGTTCGTAGACGATGATGGTGCCGATGGCGGCGCCTGTGCCACTCATGCCGCTTATCGAAGCTACGGATTCAGGATAAAAGAGATCGGACGGCAAAACATTGGCGATGGTAGTGTACGAGCCGTAGCAAAAGGTCGCGAGAGCGAAGAGTACCGTGAGAGTGGCCAGGTGAACGGTGAAAATCGTCGGGATAAGCAGGGTTACGCCGAGGCCGCCGAACACCACCACGGCTTTGCGGGCTTTTCCCAAACTCCAACCGCGCTTGATTAAATAACCAGAGACCCAGCCACCGAAAAAATTGCCCAAATCGGCGGCGACAAAGGGAATCCAAATGGCTATCAAACCACTCTTCAGCGATATTCCTTTCGCAACGAGGTAAATGGGGAACCAATCCGCGATGAAAAAGAACACCGGATCTGTGAACGTGCGCGCTATGATCGTTCCCCAGGTTTGCGGGAGCTTCAGCAACTCGCGCCATTCAGGCGATGGGCGGGAGATGGTGGCGTCCGAAACGCTGTCGGCGCTGATCATGTGAAGTTCCGCGGGGCTGATCCGCGGATGTTGTTGAGGCGGATAATAGAGCCAGCGCCAGGCAATGAGCCAAAGAAAACCGAGCAAACCGGGGATCACGAACGCGGGCCGCATCCCCCAGCGGAAATACAACGGCAGGATCATTAGCGGAGCGATGGCGGCACCGATTGAGGAGCCGCTGTCGAATACTGCAGTGGCGAGGGCGCGTTCCTGCTTGGGGAACCATTCGGAGACGGCTTTTGTAGCGCCGGGCCAGTTGCCGGATTCTCCTGCGCCTAAAAGAAATCGTATTCCGAGGAAACTATAGAAGCCTCGTGCCACAGGGGTAAGGACGGAAACAATCGAGTACCAGAGGACAGTGATGGTCAGGCCACGCTTGGTTCCGACGCGATCCATGAGGCGGCCGCACAAGGTCTGGCCGATGGAATAGGCCACGCGAAATGCCACGACGATGTTGGCATAGTCCGTGTTGTTCCAGTGGAAGTCTTGCTTGAGGAAAGGAGCGAGGACGGAAAGAGTTTGCCGGTCGATGTAGTTGATCGCGGTGGAGACGAAGAGGATACCCGCAATCCACCA
>Ga0335073_10000880_pt1 | contig 39591 bp, 37 predicted proteins | sample Lox_Sample_22_FD_207093 | JGI IMG/M metagenome (GOLD analysis project Ga0335073, IMG submission 207093) | Soil microbial communities from Loxahatchee National Wildlife Refuge, Florida, United States - Lox_Sample_2.2 | ecosystem: Environmental > Terrestrial > Soil > Wetlands | place: USA... | reverse complement strand
CCGCAGACCACGACGGCGCTCGTGCAAGACACCCAGGTCAGGTATTCCGACTCGTCCGCTGTGTGCGGACCTACGGTTGCGGGTCAGTGCCGGAGTTCGACCGGCTTCCCCTGGGACTGGGCCTATCAGACGCCCGCATTGCATCACACGTCGCGAGTCGCCGTCAAAGCGGGCCGCACCCCGCAGGCGCCCTGTTCCGGACCGCGGCGGTTAGCTGCTAGCACTCCGCTTGCAATTGCTAGCACCGCTCGGCACACTGGGTTCGTGGACATCGACGGGATCAGGGAAGCCGCCGCCAAGGCTCCGGTGCTCGGTGTCAATTCGATCGGTGACTTCATCCGCGAGCAGCGGGTGCAGGCCCAGGTGTCCGTCCGCCAGCTCGCCCGGCTCGCCGGGGTGTCCAACCCCTACCTGTCGCAGGTCGAGCGTGGCCTGCGCAGGCCCAGCGCGGAGATCCTGCAGCAGATCGCCAAGGGCCTGCGGATCTCGGCCGAGCAGCTGTACCTGCGGGCCGGGATCCTCGAGCAGCAGGTGGGCAGCCCGGAGCTGGTCCAGGCAGTGCTCGCCGACGGCCAGCTCACCGAGCGCCAGAAGAACGTCCTGATCGAGATCTACCAATCGTTCTGCCGGGAGAACCGCGCCTCCGTCGGCGCCCCGGCAGCCACTCCCGCAGCAGCGGGGAAATCTGAGGAGGAATGACCATGTCGATCGCAACCGAGGCCCGCGGCTACGCCGATCTCGCCGTCGCCCAGGGGCGGTCCGCCTTCGCGCAGGCCACCGCTGCGCTGCAGCAGCGCCGGACGACGCTGACCAACGCCAACCGCAAGCTGGTGGCCGACGCGCCGAAGCCGGCCTATGCCGCCCTCGGTGCGGCGGACCTGGTCGCCGCGACCGTCACCAAGCGGATCGAGGACCTGCCGGTGGACGCGGTGCAGGGTGTCAGCAAGGCCCAGCAGGCCGGTCAGTCGCTGGTCGAGCGGGCGCAGAGCGAGGCCCAGGGCCGGCTCGCCGAGCTGCGCACCCGGCTCGAGTCCGGCCGCGAGACGGTCTCGGCGTTGCCGGCGGCTGCCCGGTCGGCCGGCGAGACCTACCTGGAGTCGGCGAAGGCCACCGGTGAGGCCTACCTCACCGTGGCGAAGGGGGTCTTCGACTCCCTGTCCGACCGGGGCGAGGAGCGCGCCGCGGAACTGCGCGAGGACCCGCGCCTGGTCAAGCTCCGCAAGGATCCGCGGGTTGCGCGGCTGTTCGGCCAGCTCGGCCTGGTGGCCGAGAGCGTGCAGGACGTGCCGCCGGCGGCCAAGTCCGCCTTCGACGCGGTAGCCGACTCGGCCACCACCGAGGCTGCCCCGGCCAAGCCGCGCAAGGCGCCGGCCCGCAAGGCCACCGCGCGGAAGTCGGCGGCCAAGTCGGCCGCGAGCAAGTCGGCCGGTGGCAAGGCCTGATCGCGCCGCCGCGCGTTCCGGCAGGCAACGCAGGATAGAGCTGAGAACGCTGGGCCCGGTCCGGACCATTCGGACCGGGCCCGGTGCTTTCTTGGCTAGGCTCTACTCGTGCAGACCATCGACAACTTCGAGGCGTGGCTTCTGCGCATCGTCTGGATCGGCGTCCTGGTGCTCCAGCTCTGGGCGTTCCTGGACTGCATCAGCCGGAAGGCCGCTGCCTTCCCGGCTGCGAACAAGCTCACCAAGCCAACCTGGTTGCTCCTCACCGGCCTGGCGTTGGCGATGGTGCTCCTCTTCCGCAGCGTGACCTTCTTGCTGTCCTACATCGGGATCATCGTCAGCTCGGTGTACCTGGCAGACGTGCGTCCGGCGGTCAAGGAGATCAGCGGCCCGTCTCGCTGGTGAACTCCCGGTGGTCTGGCCGGGCTACCGGCGGGCACGCCGGTAGCTTCGGCGCCGGTTTCTCGAACCTCCGCGCCGGTGTACGGCTGCGCACCCGGCCCGGGCGTCAGGCGACGAGACGCAGCGGTTGCCGCCAGTTCTTGCCGGTGCGATGCTCCGGATGCTCGGTCAACCAGTCGCGGGCGATGACCGTCAGCTCGGCGTCCCGCCCGGTGATCATGTAGGCGATCATCTCGACATCGCCGCGCAGCGACCACAGCGGACGACCGAAACTGGCCGGGTTGTTCCCCTCGACCAGCCAGTGGCTCGGCCAGGCGAATCCGTAGCCCAGCACCGGCAGCGCGGGCAGCAGCCGACGCCGCCCGGTGATCAGGCCGGCGAGGGTGAGCAGCAGGCCGAGCACGGTGCCGGCGAAGTGCAGGCGCCGGGTCAGCCGCTGGGAGTGCATCGCCACGTAGTACGGGAAGAACTCGCGGTAGTCGGCGAACACGATCGGCTCTTCCTTCTGGTGGCTCACCCTGTCAGTCTCGCCCCAGGTGGCCGGCGACCACAAACGGGCACCGGCCACCGGTCGGCGGGCGGGAGACGGCTTCAGTCGGCCACCGCCTCGGCCGCCTGCTGGCATGCCATGCACAGCGATGCGGCCGGCAGGATTTCCAGCCGCTCGGGCAGGATCTGCTCGCGGCACCGCACGCAGCGGCCGTATTCCCCGATATCGAGCCGGCCCAGTGCCGCATCGATCTCGGCCAGCGCGGTCTCTGCCGCGCTCCGGAGGGTGGCGCGGACCTCGGCGAGTTGCTCGGATTGCTCGGCGCCGGGCCGGCTCGCGGTGTCGAGCTCGCGGAGTTGGTCGACCCGGAAGCGCCGCTGCTCCCGCAGCGCCCGCGCGTAGTGATCGAGGCTGGGCCCGGGCTGGGCATCCAGCAGGTAGTCCAGATGAGGTCGTGAGTCAGTGACCATTGCGTTCCTTGAGATGGGCGCACCACGACGGTGCGCGATCGATTCGGAAGGCAGGGATCCGCTTCGCGTCGCTCGTGCGTCCTGCCGCGGTGCGGCTCGGCATGCACCGGGCGCGAGCCGATCAGCTCGTCCCGGGTGGGCCACGTCCGCGGTGGGCGGGAAGCGCGCTCGGTCGCAGCGCCGAGCGCCGGACGCTCCATGCCCAGGCCAGCAGGCCGGCGCCGACGGAGGCGGTCGCGAGCAGGGCGGCATCGGCGTGCAGCGCGTGCTGCTCGGGTTCCATCCGGGTGGAGAGGGTGACCGCGGCGTGGCGCGCCACGCCGCCGATGCCCGTGTGCCCGGTGTGCGAGCCCGCCGGATGGGGAGGCAGCACCAGCCCGGCGGTCAGCAGCACCAGCAGGATGCTGAGCGCTACGACGGTCCGGGTCGTGATCACGACGCGCCGACGCATCGGGGCGGTGGGCGAGGCGATCGTGGGTGGGCCAACGGCGTGCACCACAGCGCGCCACCCTGCGGGGGCACGATGCGCGACGGGCATGCCGGTAGGACGCCAGGTGACCCGGGGAGGTTCCCGGTTGCTGAAGTCTCTTAACATCTCGACAGCCTCAGCCTGCCCTCGCCGTGCTCACCCGGCCGGTGCGCACGTCGATCGTCATCCGGCGCGGACGGAGATCGGCGGTCAACGCGAGATCGTCGGCGTCGATCACACGCAGCTGCAGGCCCAGCCGGTCGGCGAGCCGGCGCGCCTCGTCCAGTTCCAGGCCGAGGAAGTCGGCCTGGAACCCGCGGGTGCGGGCCAGTTCCTCGTCGAAGGGGTCTGCCATACCTCGATTCGAACATGCCCGCGGCGGGGAGTCGAGGGCATTGGGCGATCTGTGGATAACTACCGGGTGCCTGTGGACAAGCCGGAACCGGAGTGGCCCGGGCTGCCATGATGGCTGCGTGATCGACTTCCAACTGCTGCTCGTCGGCACCTACACCGCGCCGATGGGGCAGGCACAGGGCATCTCGCTGATCGCCCACGATCGGCGCGCCTCGACCCTGGTGGACCTGGGACTGGTCGCGGTCACGGAGTCGCCGTCGTATCTCGCGGGGCGCGACGGTGCGGTCTACGCGGTGAACGAAGCCGACCACGGTCGGATCACCGGCTTCGAGTGGCTTCCGGCCGAAAGGCGACTGGTCCGCCGCTCGGTGCAGGCGACCGGCGGCGCCCATCCCTGCCATGTCGCGGTGCACGGCTCCGGACGGCTGCTCGCGGTGGCCAATTACACCAGCGGCAGCGTCGCTCTACACCCGTGCGAGGCCGGCAGCATCGGGCCCTTCGCCGATCTGGTCGAGTTGCGCGGCCATGGTCCGGTGACCGACCGGCAGGGCTCGGCGCACGCTCACCAGGTGGTGTTCGCCGACGACCTGCTCTATGTGGTCGATCTGGGCAGCGACCGGGTCTGGCGGTTCGTGGTCGAGCCAGCCGGGGCCACCACCACCTCGATCGAGCCGCTGGTCCTGCCTCCTGGCTTCGGCCCACGCCAGCTGCTCCTCGACTCCGGGGCCGGCCCGGTTCGGTTCGGGTACGTGCTGGGAGAGCTCAGCGGCCAGATCGCGGTGTTCGACCTGGCTCGTGGCGGCGGCCCGGTGGCGATGGTCGCGACATCGGAGAAGCCACTGCCGGACGGGAACCTGGCCGCGGGACTGATCGCCGGTGGATCGCCGGGCGAATGCTTCGTCTCGCACCGGGGCGCGAATGTCATCGTCCGGTTGGCGGGCCGCGGGGCCGGCCTGGCGGTGACCGGAGAGGTGTCGAGCGGCGGCTCCTGGCCCCGGTTCGTCGGCTACCTGGACGACTACCTCTACGTGGCCAACCAGGAGTCCGGCACGGTCGCCTGCCTGGCTCCGAACCAGCCGGGCGCGGCCGCGCTGACGGTGGCGGTGCCGAGCCCGGCCTGCGTCCTGCCGATGGGGTGAACCGTCGCCGGTACCGTCACGGAGCGAGTCCGGACTCCCTCCCAGGTCGCGATGCGGGTCCAGGGCCGCGGCGCCTGGTCACAGCGCCGTGGTGCGATGCCCGCGCGGTGCGGGTCCAAGGAGTGCGGGTCCAAGGGGTGAGGTGCCGGTCGCGGTGCGGATAACCTTCGATCACAGGGCGATCCGGGTCTCGGTGGCAGCGCCGGGGCGGGTGGGCCGTATCCGGCCGGCGAGCGGCCGGGCCGGGTGACCGGACACGCGGCCCGGACACGCAGCGGGACAACGCAGCCGGGCCCGGGCAGCGCCTGGTCGGCGTGCCCGGGCCCGGGGGTGCTGGGGCTCGTTACTCGTGGAGGTAGCTGATCGAGAAGCTGCCACCGCTGACCGCGGAGGTGTGGTCCTCGTAGCCGGAGCCGTTGCTGGCGTCCATCAGGGTCGGGTTGTAGTTGCTCAGGTTCGAGCCGTTGATCTTGGAGTTGGTGAAGTTCACCGTGCCGAACTTCGGGTACGCCCCGGTCGGCGACTCGATGATCACCTCGGCGCTGGCGTTGGAGGCGTTCAGCGACTTGGTGGTGGTCTTCGTCCAGCCCTTGGTGGTGTCGCTGATCGTCAGCGTGTAGGAGGTGCCGCTGCGGGTCACCGAGGCGTTGAACTTGTCACCGGCCGAGACGGAGTTGGTGTAGTACACCGGGTTGGCCGGGTACATCTCGTACCAGGCCTGGTAGACGGCGTGGCCGGAGGAGCAGTCGGTGGCGACACCGGTCTGCTCCACGGTGGAGCTGCCGTAGCCGTCGATGCCGACCCACGGCGCCATCAGGTCGTTGGTGCTGTTGCAGGTGACGGACGGCTCGGTCCAGCTCGAGCTGACCGAGGTGAAGCCGCTGCCGGTCGCGGCGGCGCCGGACCAGTTGTAGCCGTTGATGTTGAAGCCCTTCTTGGCCGCGGCGGTCGAGGCCTGGGCGGCCCCGCCGAGGTGACCGCCGTAGTGCGCGGCGGCCAGGCCCGGCGTGAGGGCGTTCGGTGCGCCAGCGAAGTGCGCGGGGGAGGCGCTGGCGGTGGTGGCGGGCAGCACGGCGAGGGCGGCACAGGCCGCGGCTGCTCCGAGGGCGGGAACGATCAGGCGCATGGAGGGGCGACGCACGATGCGATTTTCCTTTCGGGATAAGCGGATCCGCACAGATGCCGGCCGCGGGGGCTCTGCGGCGGCGCCGTCGTGATGGCGGTGGCGGGGTCCGGCTGGGCAATCGTAAATCCGGACTTATCAGTCCACAACCCGTAATTGTTACTGGGTATTAACTAAGAAATGCCCGTACGAGGTCGATGCCGTCGGCCTCGGTCGCCGGCTTGTCCGCCCGGTACCGCACGACCCGGGCGAAGCGCAACGCCACCCCGCCCGGGTAGCGGGAGGACCGCTGCACCCCGTCGAAGGCGATCTCGACCACCTGCTCCGGCCGCACCCGCACCACGTAGCCGTCCGCCGGCCCGTCCGCCAGTGCGAGGAACCGCTGGGTCTGCCAGGCGAGCATGGCGTCGGTCAGCCCCTTGAAGGTCTTGCCGAGCATGACGAAACCGGAGCCGTCCGCGGCCCGCGCGCCGAGGTGCAGATTGGACAGCCTGCCGGTCCGCCGGCCGGAGCCCCACTCGACGGCGAGCACCACCAGGTCGAGGGTGTGCACCGGTTTCACCTTCAGCCAGGCGGCGCCGCGTCGACCGGCCTGGTAGGGCGCGGTCAGCGACTTCACCACGACCCCCTCGTGACCCCGCCGCCGGGTGTCGTCGAGGAAGTCCCGGGCCCGTGCCGGATCGTCGGTGACCAGCCGGGGAACCGCGCGGATGCTGCCCGCCGGTGGCACGACGCCGGCCAGCGCGGCGAACCGGGTGGCCGCCGGCTCGTCCAGCAGGTCCGTCCCGTCCAGGCGCAGCAGGTCGAAGACGAAGGTGGTCAGCGGCAGGTCCGCACTGCGCCTGGCGAGCCGGCTCGCCGTCACCTGGAACGGCGCCGGCCGCTCGTCGGCCCGCAGCGCGATGGCCTCGGCGTCGGCGACGAATTCGGTTGCCGGCAGCGACCGGACGGCCTCGACCACGTCCGGCAGCCGGGTCGTGATGTCGTCCAGCGTCCGGGTGAAGATCGCCACCCGGTCGCCGCTGCGGTGCAGTTGCACCCGCACCCCGTCCAGCTTCCACTCCACCGCCGCGGTGCCCAGCGCGGCCAGCGCCTCGTCGGTGCCGGACGCGGTGCGGGCCAGCATCGGGCCGACCGGCCGGCCGACCTGCAGGTGGAAGGCCGCCAGCGCCGCGGCGCCGCCGGCCAGCGCGGCTGCGGCCACCTCGGCAAGGCTGCCGCTCAGCATGGCGGCCCGGCGGACCTCGGCCGGCGGGATGCCGGCGGCGCGGGCGATCGCGTCGGTCATCACCCCGATCAGCGCACCCTGGCGCAGCCCGTCGGTGAGCAGCGGCCGCAGGAACGCCTGCTCGCCGGCGGTGGCGCGGGCGAACAGGTCGGCCAGCAGCTGCTGGCGGCGGCGCTGTGACCCGGGGCCGGACTGCGTCCCGACCGCGGTGAGCGCCCGCTCGGTCTCGGCCACCGTCAGCGCCGGCTGCTCGGCCGGCCCCGGCGCCTCGCGGAGCGCGGCCCAGCCGACGCCGATCTGCCGCTGGGTCAGCGTGCCCGACAGCCACGACACCACGACGGCGATCTCGTCCGGACCGGCTGCGGTGAGCACCTCGGCCAGCCGGGCGGTCTTGGCCGAGCGCGCCGAGGTGCCGGTCAGCTCGGCGGAGGCGGCGGCGAGGGCGGCGAGCAGCATCAGCTCACTGTGCCACCGGGCGCTCAGGCGGAGCGGCGGATCAGTTCCGCGGGGGAGGCCGGCGCCGTCACCGGGCCGCCCACCCCGTGGTCGCGGTTGCGGCCGGCGGCCTTGGCCGCGTACATCGCCCGGTCGGCCTCGGCCAGCGCGTCGGCCGCGCTGGCGTCGGCCCGACAGGTCGCGATGCCGGCCGAGAAGGTCACCTCCGGGTGCAGCACCGCCCAGCGCTGGCGCAGCCTGGTCAGCAGCGTCGCGGCCTGGCCGGCCGAGGTGGCCGGCAGCAGCAGCGCGAACTCCTCGCCCCCGTAGCGCGCGGCGTAGTCCGGCTGGCGCAGCGTGGCCCGGATCACCAGGCCGAACTCGGCCAGCACGGTGTCCCCGGCGGCGTGGCCGAGGGTGTCGTTCAGCTGCTTGAAATGGTCGAGGTCGCAGAGCACCACCGTGTCGCCCGGGCCGGCCCCGGCCAGCCGCTCGTCCAGGTCGCGGCGGTTGGCCAGGTTGGTCAGGGTGTCGATGCGGGCCAGGGCTCGCAGGTCGGTGGCCAGCGCGTTCTGCCGCTGGATCAGCGCGGCCAGCAGCTCGCCCAGCAGCACCCAGACGGCGCTGGCGATCAGCACCCGGACGAGCAGGGTCCAGGACGGGCCGCCCCACGAGATCAGGTAGTCCAGGCCGGCCAGCGGCAGCAGCGCCAGGCTGGTGCCGGGCGGCCGGGTGAGCCCGAGATAGGCGAACCAGAGCACGTAGAGGCCGCTGTAGTTGCCGCTGATGCCGGGCTCGGTGTAGCCCATCACGGCCAGCGCGGTCCAGGCGAACACCGGCAGCAGCAGGGTCGCCCAGCGCGGCAGCCGCTGCCAGGGCAGCAGGGTCACCACCAGCCAGGACACCGCGGTGACCAGCGCGACCATGACCCCCAGCGTGCGCACCAGGTGCTCGGCCAGCATCGGCAGCGTGGCGAGGACCACCAGGCCGGTGCAGAGCAGCATCAGCCGGCCGCCGGCCACCGGATCCCAGGACCGGGCCAGCCGTTCGGTGAGCCTCAGCACCCCGCGGTGGGTGCCCGGCGATGGCCGGCGCGCGGGCGACGGCGGCGTATCACGGGGGCTCACGTCCCTCATGATCGGCCGTCGCGGTTACCTCCTGAGTGGTTCAACGCGCAACCGCTTTCGGTGAGCTTCCGCGGTCTGCGGCAAGGTGAGTACGGACCGTCCAGGGCCTCAGGCGCAGATCACCTCGACGCCGTGCGCCCGCACCCGGTCGAGATCGGCCGCCGGGGCCGCGGTGTCGGTCACCAGCACCTGCACCTGCGACCACTCGCAGATCCGGGCCAGCGCCCGGGCGTGCAGCTTGGAGCTGTCGGAGACGACCACGGTGCGCCGGCTGCGCGCGGCCATCAGCTTGGCCACCTGGGCCCCGTCCGGGTCGAGGGACTTCACGCCGGCGTCCGGGTCGATGGCATCCACCCCGATCATCGCCACGTCCAGGTCGAGCTGGCCCAGCATCTCGGTGGCGAACGGCCCGACCAGGTCGAAGGACTGCGGCTTGGCCAGGCCGCCGAGCAGCAGCAGCGTGACGTTGCGCCGGACGATCAGCTCGCCGGCGATGTTGACGGCGTTGGTCACCACGGTGATCGCACCGGCGGGGCCGGCTGGGCCGCGGGCCGCCAGGCCCCGGGCAACCTCGGTGGTGGTGGCGCCGCCGGTCAGCCCGACCACGTCGCCGTCGTGCACCAGCCGGGCCGCCGCCTGGCCGATCCGGAGCTGCTCGGGTTGGTGCTTCGAGGCCTTGTAGCGCATCGGCAGGTCGTAGCTGACGCCGGCCGCGACCGCGCCGCCGCGGGTCCGGGTGACCAGCTGCTGCTCGGTCAGCTGGGCCAGATCGCGCCGGATGGTCGAGGCCGAGACCTGGAGCCGGTCCGCCATCTGCTCGACGTCGACGTGGCCGTGCTCGGCCATCTCGTCGAGCAGCGCGTTCAACCGGGCGTACCGCTTCATCCTGTGCCTCCCGGGGTCCGTCTGCTCGGACCTGCTCGACCCTGAGCGTACTTGCGCAGTTGCGGGCGGGTGAACCGGATGTTGGGGACGTTCCGGCTCGCCGGTCAGGGGCGGTCGCCGGCCAGCTCGGCCACCAGGTCGTAGGCCTGGTTGCGCGGCAGGCCGGCGAGTTCCTGCACCGCGGCCCGGGCCAGGCGCGCGTCGGCGCCGTTGGCCAGCAGCACCCGGGCGATCCGCTGCGCCTCGGCGGTGTCGGCCGCCTGCTCGGCACCGGAGACCACCACCGTGTACTGCCCGCGCACGGTCTGTTCGGCGGCCAGGCCGGCGGCCAGCTCGCCGAGGGTGCCGCGCAGGAACAACTCGTCCGGCTTGCTGATGCTGCGGGCCAGCGCGGCCCGCCGGTCGCCGAGCACGGCCTGCAGGTCACGCACCGTCTCCAGCAGCCGGTGCGGCGCCTCGAAGAGGATCAGCGATCCGTCGAAGTCCTTCAGCTGCCGGATCGCGGCCTGCCGGGCGGCCGACTTGCGCGGCAGGAACCCCGTGTAGCAGAAACGGTGAACCTCCAACCCGGAACCGATCAGGGCGCTGATCGCGGCGCTCGCGCCGGGCAGCGGGACCACCCGGACGCCGGCGGCCACCGCGGCGGTGACCAGCCGGTAGCCCGGATCGTTGACCATCGGGGTGCCGGCGTCGGAGATCAGCGCGACGTCCGATCCGGCCCGCAGCGTCTCGACGAGCTGGCCGGTGCGGGACTCCTCGTTGTGGTCGTGGTAGCTGACCAGCCGGGTGCCGATCTGCAACGGAGCCAGCAGGGTCCTGGCGTTGCGGGTGTCCTCGGCGGCGATCAGCGACACCGCGCGCAGGGTGTCGATGGCGCGCAGGGTGATGTCGCCGGGATGCCCGATCGGAGTGGGAACCAGGTAGAGCGTTCCGTACGTCACTCGAGGCACCGTCCTTCCCGCTGCGGTGGGGCACGCCGAGAGCGAGCGCCGCGCAGAACTCTAGCGCCGCGCGAGGTCTGGCCCGGGCGGAGTGGCTGACCTACGCTGGGGGCTCAGCACGTCCGGCTAGCCCCCAGCTCCCGGCACCGACGGTTCACCGCAGCGATCTCCCCCGCAGCGATGTGAGGTGCATCCGATGGCGATCGACCAGCCGACCCGCGAGCTCCTCGACTCGGTGACGCCCAAGCCGATCGTCAGCTCGCCCTACCCGCCCGTCCCGGCTCCCCGGGGCAGCCTGTTCGTGCGGATGCTGGGCACCACCGACCACAAGCTGATCGGCCGGATGTACCTGGTCACCACGTTCGTCTTCTTCATCGTCGGTGGCGTGCTGGCCCTGGTGATGCGGGCCGAACTCGCCCGGCCCGGCCTGCAGTTCCTCTCGCCGGAGCAGTACAACGAGCTGTTCACCATGCACGGCACGATCATGCTGCTGTTCTTCGCCACCCCGCTGGTCTTCGCGTTCGCGAACCTGGTGCTGCCGCTGCAGATCGGCTCGCCGGACGTGGCCTTCCCGCGGCTGAACGCGTTCTCCTACTGGGCGTACCTGTTCGGCGCCACGACCGCCACCCTGAGCCTGCTCACCCCGCAGGGCGCGCCGGACTTCGGCTGGACCGCGTACACGCCGCTGAGCGCGATGCCGAACACCCCGCAGGTCGGGGCGGACATGTGGATCGTCGGGCTGGCGCTGTCCGGCCTGGGCACCATCCTCGGGGCGGTCAACATGATCACCACGGTCGTCTGCCTGCGCGCGCCGGGCATGACCATGTTCCGGATGCCGATCTTCACCTGGACCATCCTGGCCACCTCGGTGCTGGTGCTGCTGGCTTTCCCGATCCTGACCGCGGCCCTGCTGGTGCTCTACGCCGACCGGCACTTCGGTGCGACGGTGTACGACACCGACAACGGCGGTGCGATCCTCTGGCAGCACCTGTTCTGGTTCTTCGGCCATCCCGAGGTCTACATCCTGGCGCTGCCGTTCTTCGGCATCGTGTCCGAGATCATCCCGGTGTTCAGCCGCAAGCCGCTGTTTGGCTACAAGGGAATGGTGCTGGCGACGCTGTCGATCGGCGCCCTGTCGCTGACGGTGTGGGCGCACCACATGTTCGTCACCGGCCAGGTGCTGCTGCCGTTCTTCTCCGTGCTCACCTACCTGATCGCGGTGCCGACCGGGCTGAAGTTCTTCAACTGGATCGGCACCCTGTGGAAGGGCTCGATCACCTTCGAGACGCCGATGCTGTTCTGCCTGGGATTCATGGTCACCTTCCTGCTCGGTGGCCTGACCGGCGTGCTGCTGGCCTCGCCGCCGCTGGACTTCCAGGTCTCGGACACCTACTTCGTGGTGGCGCACTTCCACTACGTGCTGTTCGGCACCATCGTCTTCGCCGCCTACGCCGGCATCTACTTCTGGTTTCCGAAGTACACCGGCCGCTACATGAACGAACGGCTCGGCAAGCTGCACTTCTGGCTGACCTTCATCGGCTTCCACACCACGTTCCTGGTGCAGCACTGGCTCGGTGCCGAGGGCATGCCCCGCCGCTACGTCGACTACCTGCCGAGCGACGGTTTCACCACACTGAACACGGTCTCGACGATCGGCTCGTTCATCCTGGGCGCGTCGATGCTGCCGTTCCTCTACAACGTCTACCACTCCTACCGCTACGGCGAGGTCACCACCGCGGAGGACCCGTGGGGGCACGGCAACTCGCTGGAGTGGGCGACCAGCTCGCCGCCGCCGCGGCACAACTTCACCTCGATGCCGCGGATCCGCTCCGAGCGCCCGGCCTTCGAGGCGCACTACCCGCACCTGATCGAGCAGCTGGAACTCGAGGCGCACGGGCACGTGCGGGGTGTCGGGGCGGCCCCGGCATCGGGACGCGGCCAGTCGCCCTGAGCCCACCTGTGGTCGGGCCTCAGTCGCGGGCGCGGCTGCCCGCCTTGGGCTGCCAGTGGTCGCCGACCTTCTCCGTGTGCTTTGAGCGCCACGAACGCGGTGCGGTGCGGATGCCGGTGCCGCTGCGCTGCCGAGCGCCGTGCCTGCTCGCAGTGTTACCCGTCCTGGCGCCGGCCAACCGGCGCTGCCGCCGGGCGTCCGGCCGGCCGCCTGGTTATGCTGTGCCGGACCCGCACCGCCCGCGAACCACTGCCGGGACGGACGGGGCACGGCAAGGAGTTGCGCGGATGGTCGCCCGTCGGTACCTGTTCAGCGGAGCCGCGCTGGCGCTGGTACTGGCCGGATGCGGCTCCACCCATCACTCGGCCGCGAGCGTGCCCGGAACGCCGGCTGTCACCACCCCGGTGCTGCTGCCCGGCTCGAGCACCGCGGGCACACCGCTGCCCGGCACCCCGACTCCCAGCCAGGTGAGCGTGCCGCCGTACCTGTGCGACGCCACCGACCAGGCCCAGAACGCCGCGGACGCCTACATGGGGGCGCTCAGCGCGGGCAACGAGAAGCAGGCGGTGGCCTGCGTCTACCCGGGGACGGTGCCGGTCGCGGTGACCCGCGGCCTGCTCGCCACGACGAAGGGCACGGCGGTCTACCTACCCCGCGACGGCGCCGACGGCCCGACGGTCTTCGGTTATCAGGGCAACGGAAAGTCCATCGACGTGACCGTCACCAAGCGGTCCGGCGGCCGGTTCTGGGTCACCAAGGTCGCGGTCCGGTGACCGGCCTGCTGGCCGCCGCGGCGCTGCTGCTGATCGGCGCCGGGCTGGCCAAGCTGCGTGCGCCCCGGCTGCGTTCGGCGTTGCGGGCGGCCGGCCTGCCAGGGGCCTCCCGGCTGCCGGGACCGATCGAGAACCGGCTGCTCGGCGCGGTGGAGCTGGCCACCGGGCTGGTCGTGCTGCTGGCCGGCGGCCGGCCAGCCGCGGCGCTGGTGCTGCTGGTCTTCGGGCTGCTGGCGCTGCTGTCGGCCCGGATGGTCGCGGTGGAGGCCGGCCAGGACTGCGGCTGCTTCGCCAAGCCCAGCCCGGTGACGCACTGGCACACCGGGGTGAACCTGGCCGCGGCGCTGGCCGGCCTGGCCGGGCTGGTCCGGCCGGCCCGGGCGCTGCCGGCCGAGCTCGCCCGGCACCCGGGCACCGGCGCCGCGCTCGCACTGGCCGCGGTGGTGCTGGCGTACCTGGCTTACCTGACGATGACGGCCCTGCCGGAGCTGCGCGCCGCCGCAGCAGAACTGGAGGTGGCGCGATGACCGCTCTGCTCGTGGTCGAGACGGTGATCGTGGCGGTGCTCTGCGTGCTCGTCGCCGGCCTGCTGCGCGGCTATGCCAGCGTGCTGCGCCGGCTGCACCAGCTCGACGGGGGCGCGCTGCCGAACGCCGGTCCGCCGCCGTTCCGGACCGTGCCGGCCATCCCCGAGCCAGCCGCCGGCCAGCGGATCGAGGGCCGGGACGAGTGGGCCGAGGCGCACGACATCGAGGGCATCTCGCTGCGGGGCGAGATCGTCTCGGTGCGCACCGTCGGCGTCGAGCACGACACGGTGCTGGCGTTCCTGTCCGCCAGCTGCGAGGGCTGCGCCGGGTTCTGGCACGAGCTGGCGGCCGACTGGGTGACCCCGACCGGCAGCCGGCTGCTGGTGGTGACCAGGAGTGCTGCGGAGGAGAGCCCGTCGGTGCTCTCCCAGCTCTGCCCGCCGCAGGCCGACCTGGTGATGTCGAGCCAGGCCTGGGCCGACTACGCGGTGCCGGGTTCGCCGTACGTGGTGGTCACCGACGGCCGCACCGGCCGGGTCAAGGGCGAGGGCTCGGGCACCTCGTTCAGCCAGGTCGGCGGGTTGATCCGGCAGTCCATCGAGGACGGCCGGCACCCGGCAATGAAGCCGGATGCCGACCGGCGCCGGGAACGCGACATCGACCGGCTGCTGCTGAGCGCCGGCATCGGGCCGAACGATCCCAGCCTGTACGCCGACCGGGACGAGCGCTGATGCCGGCCGTGGCGACCCGGCGGCTGGCCGGGCACGGCCTGGCGGTCGGGCTGCTGCCGCAGTGGGAGGGCCGGCTCTACCAGCGGACGGTCGGCGCCACTGCCGGCGCTGCCCCGAACGCGGCCGGCTGGGCCGGTGAGGCCAGCCACCCGATCCTGCACCTGGCCAATTTCGCGCTGCCGGCCGCGCGCGGCGACTACGGCACCGGCGCGGTGGAACGGATGGGCCCGGCGCACATCTTCATCGCGCTGCTGGAATTCGGCCCGGACTGCCTGGGCACCGCGCTCTACGCCCCGCGCGGGCTGCCCCGGCCGACGCCGGGCGAGTTCAACCCGAACGGCATGCAGCGCCGGGTGGCCGGGCAGGCCGGCTTCCAGCACTTCTGCACCGTGGCGGACCGGCCGTTCTGCCTGTACGCGGTGATCGGCTCGCATCGCGACGCGGTGCGACTGACCCGCTCGGTGAACGAGATTCTCGACCAGATCGAGGTGAGTTGAGATGGCATCGACCTCGCTGGCGGAGCGGCTGGTCACCAAGGTGGCCGAGCGCACCGGGCGGTTGCGGACCGGCCGGCGCGGCTTCATCGGCGGTGCGACCCTGATGGGCGCGGCGCTCGCGGTGGACCCGTTCGGCTACCTGACCCGGCCGGCCAGCGCCTACGACGCGGTGTGCGGCTCGGACAACACCTGCGCGGCCGGCTACACCGTGTTCTGCTGCACGATCAACGGCGGCAACAACACCTGCCCGCCGGACTCGTTCGTCGGTGGCTGGTGGAAGGCGGACCAGTCCTCGTTCTGCGGCGGCAACGCCCGCTACTACATCGACTGCAACGCCTACCGGGACGGCCACTACAGCTGCCACTGCAACACCACCACCTGCGACCAGCGCCGGGTGGCCTGCAACCAGTTCCGGTACGGGCAGTGCAACACCCAGATCCCGTGGTCCAACACCGGCCCGGTGCTGTGCCGGGTGGTCTCGTGCACCCCGCCGTGGGTGCAGTACGGCGGCACCTGCTCCTCCTCCAGCGCGACCGACAACAACACCGCCACCCACTCCGCGCCCTGCCTGACCGGCGCCCCGATCGGGCACGTGGACCAGATCAGCAGCACCGGCAACACGGTGACCGTCTCCGGCTGGGCGTACGACCCGGACTCGCCGTCGACGTCGCTGAAGATCGCGATCTACGCCGACGGGCACGGCCTGATGGGCATCACCGCCAACCAGCCGCGCCCGGACGTCGACTCCGCGCGGCACATCACCGGCAACCACGGCTTCAAGGCCAGCTTCACCGCGACCAGCGGCCACCACACCTACACCGTGTTCGCGATGAACATCGGCAGCGGCAGCCGCAATCCCCAGATCGGCGGCCGGACGATCATCGTCAACCCGGGCTCGGCCCCGATCGGGCACATGGACCGGTGCGACCCGGCGCCGAACAGCATGGTGATCACCGGGTGGGCCTTCGACCGGGACGTGCCCAGCACCTCGATCGGGGTGGCGATCTACCAGGACGGCAAGCCGCTGATGGGCATCCACACCGGGGTGCTCCGTGACGACGTCAATTCGGCCTATCACATAACGGGAAACCACGGTTTCACGGCGAGCTTCGACACCACGCCGGGCACCCACAACTACAAGGTGTACGCGATCAACGCCGGGGGCGGCAGCGGCAACACCCTGATCGGCAACCACAGCACGGTGGTGCCCGGTGCCGCACCGGCGAGCCTGCCGGCCGAGCGGCTGCTGGTCCGCCCGGCCGGAACGCTCGACCGGGTCACGGTGACCGGCAACTCGGTGCGGCTGGCCGGCTGGGCAGCCGGTGGGCCCGAGGCGGTCGTGGTGGTCGAGGACGGCACCGTGCTGCACACGGTCGCCACGTCGGCGCTGGCCGGCGGCCGGGCCGGCTTCGACCTGACCGTGCCGGCCGGCACCGGCGTGCACAGCTACTCGGTGCACGCGCTGGACGCCGCCGATCCGGCTGACGGGCTCATCGGCATGCGGACCGTCCGGGTCGGCCAGTCCGGCCCGATCGGCCGGCTGGAGCGGGCCCAGCCCTGGGGCTCGGGACTGCGACTCACCGGCTGGGCGTACGACCCGGACCGGCCGACCGCCGAGCTGGCGATCACCGTCTTCCGGGACGGGGCGCCGCTGTCGCGGCACCGCACCGGGCTGGACCGCGCCGAGCTGGCCGGCACCGACGGCGCGCTCGGCCGACCGGGCTTCGAGGTCGAGGTCGAGCAGCTGCCCGGCCCGCACACCTACACGGTCTACGCCGCTGCCGGGCCCGGTGCCCGTTCGGTGCTGATCGGCACCCACACCGTCGTCCCGGACGGGCAGCCCGCGGACCCGGAGGTCACGGTATGAGCTGGTTGACGCCGACGCTGCTGGGGGTGCTGACGGTGGCGGCCGCGCGCGGCACCTGGTCGCCGTGCGGGCTGTCGATGATCTCGGCGATCAACCCGATGTCGGAACGTTCCCGGGGCAACCGGTACTGGCTGACCACGCTCTGGTTCGTCGCCGGCGCGGTGCTCGGCGGTGCCGGTCTCGGCCTCGCCGGCGCGGTGCTGGCGCTCGTGCTGCGCCCGCTGGCCGGGACCCCCGCGCTGCTGCTGGGGGCTGCCTGCTGCCTGCTCGCGCTCGCCGCGGACCTGCGGATCGGCGGCCTCCACCTGCCGCTGCACCCGCGCCAGGTGAACGAGCTGTGGCTGATGCGCTACCGGCGCTGGCTGTACGCGGCCGGTTTCGGGGCGCAGATCGGGGTCGGGTTCGCGACCTACATCATGACCGCGGCGACCTACCTGGTGGTGGCGCTGGCCGGGCTGACCGGCTCGCCGGGGCAGGCGCTCGGGGCCGGGCTGCTGTTCGGGCTGGTGCGCGGGCTGGCCGTGCTGCTCAGCGCCCGCTGCCGCACCGGGGACGCACTGCGCCGGCTGCACGCCCGGCTGCACGCGGCCGACCGGCTGTCGCTGCGGGTGGTGATGGTGGTCGAGCTGCTGGCCGGCATCGGGCTGGCCGGTGCGATGGCCCCCCTCGCGGGCGCGCTGGCAGCGGTGGCCGGTTGCGTGATTCTGCTGATCGCCGTGCGACCGGCGCCGGATCGGGCGAGAATGGCCGAACCGGTCACCTGACCAGGAATTTCACCGACACATCCAGCGGACAGCAGCGCCCGCTCGACCTCCCGGTCCGTCGACGGACCGCAGAAGATGGGCATGCGCATGCGGCGACGGTTGACGGCCGGTATCGGGGCACTGGCACTGGTGGTGGGGCTGGTCGGTGCGACCGTCGGCGCGCAGCCCGCGGCCGCGTCGATCGCCTCGAACGCGAACACCGCGGTCGGCTATGCCCACGGGCACGGCTACCGCTCCTCGATCACGGTGCTCGACACCCAGACCGGCTCGTTCGCCGGCGCCGGTGACTACAACAGCGCGTACGCCTCGGAGTCGGTGATGAAGCTCTTCATCGCCACCCGGCTGCTGATGACCGGTCAGATGACCGGCTGGAACGCCACCACCGCGTACAAGATGATCACCCAGTCCGACGACGCCTCGGCCAACGCGCTCTACGGCCGCACCGGCGGCGACGGGGTGATCACCTGGGTCAAGCAGGCGCTCAACATCCCGAACCTCGGCTCGCCGCCGCTGCGGCCGGGCTGGTGGGGCGGCACCCAGATCACCGCGGCCGGAATGGCCAGCTTCTACAACGCGATCCGGCACCGGCCCGGGGTCTGGAACTGGCTCGGCAACGCGATGCACCACGCCACCCAGTACGGCTCGGACGGCACGTACCAGTACTTCGGCATCCCGAGCGCGACCAGTGGCGCGGCGATCAAGCAGGGCTGGGGTGGCGACGACGCGGCCGGCCAGCCGGCGTTCAACTCGACCGGCGTGGTCAACGCCGACCGGTACGCGGTGGTGATCCTGACCCAGGGCGGGGTGTACGGCTCGCCGATCGCCGGCATGCTCACCAGCGAGGCCCGGTTGCTCATGCCCGGCGGCACGATCTCCAACGACGACCCGCTCGGCGGGGTGAGCAACTGGTCGCTGGCCGGCCGCTACCTGACCGTGACCGGCTGGTCGCTGGACCCGAACGCGCTCGGCACCCCGCTGCGGGTCTTCTTCTACGTCAACGGAAAGCCGTTCACCTACGTCGACTCGAACGTCCCGCGCGGTGACATCAACGCCCACTTCCACGCGAGCGGCAACCACGGGTTCAGCAAGACGCTGATGCTCAGCGACGGCACGAACGACGTCTGCGCGTACGCGATCAACGTCGGTGCCGGCGGCAACACCACGCTCGGCTGCCGGACCGTCCCGCTGTCCGGAGTGCCGCTCGGTGGCATCAGCTCGATCGGCCAGCGCGGCAACGTCGCCACCTTCACCGGCTGGTCGTTCGACTACGACGCGCCGGACACGGCGCTCACCGTGGTGGCCAGCATCAACGGCCTGTTCGCCGGCCGGACGGTGACCGACGTGCTGCGGCCCGACATCGACGCCGCGCTGCACGGCACCGGCACCCACGGCTACCGGCTGGACGTCCCGCTGCCGGCCGGCGTCACCGGAGTGTGCATCCAGACCTCGAACGTCGGCCCCGGCGCGTCCGTCCGGTTCGGCTGCCACACCTTCACGGTGCCGGTCTCGCCGATCGGGTCGCTGGATTCGGTGACGGTGCAGGGCAACCAGGCCGTGGTCAGCGGTTGGACGCTGGACTTCAGCAATCCCGCCCAGGCGATCGGCGCGGTGGTGAACGTGGGCAGCACGCACGCGGCGTGGGGTTACACCACGGTTGACCGGCCGGACGTGAACAGCGCCTTCGGGGTGACCGGGGTGCATGGCTTCAGCTTCACCGTGGCGCTGCCGGTCGGGACCAGCCAGGTGTGCGCGTACGGCGTGAACGTCGGTGCGGGCAGCAATGCCACCTTCGGCTGCCGGACGGTCGCGGTTGCCAGCGGGGCTGCTGCGCCCTCGGAGCCCGCTGCTCCGTCGGGGTCGGCCGTTCCGTCGGGGTCCGCCGCTCCGTCGGGGTCCGCCGCTACCGGTGCTGCGGCTCCGTCGGGGGCCGCAGCACCGTCGAGGCCGGTCGCTCCGTCGGGGTCGGCTGCCCCGTCGAGGCCGGTCGCTCCGTCGGGGTCGGCTGCCCCGTCGGCGTCCTCCTCGACGCCCGCTCGTTGACCGTGGCCGTGGATCGCTCCGGTGGACTTGTCGGAGGGGTGGCGTAAGGTCGGCTGGTTGCCTGGTCGTAGTCGATTTTAGAGTTATCCACAAAGCTAAATCTCGATCACCACGGGTAGGACCGGCCCGTTAGGGTCGGGGTGTGCACGCATTCGAGCATCGCGGGACCATCGTCCGCGCCGGACCGGACCTGCCTGGTCGGCTGGAGGTCGGCGCCGGGAGGTGGCGGCCGCGTACCCTCGTCGCGGTCCACCGCTGGCGGACACCGGGTGGTCGAACCTGCCGGCGGGCCGGGCCGCATCCGTCCGGAGCGGGATCGCGGAGCCGCCGACCGCGCGGCAGGCGGGTGTTTCCGTCCTATTGACATGACAGGTCGTTCAGGTAAAGATCTGAAACCTGAATCGGCTGTCAGGTTGGGAGTCCTCGGTGAAGAAGCTCGGCACGCTCGTACTGGCGGTGACGGTCGCCGGCGCACTCGGCGGCTGTGCCGCGAACGCCAAGAAGGACAGCGGCGGTTCCTCGTCCGGGTCCGCGGTCAAGGTGGCCGTCATCTACAGCAAGACCGGGTTGCTCTCGGCCTACGGCCAGGAGTACCTGCAGGGCTTCCAGGCGGGGTTGGACTACGCCACCCATGGCACCGACACCGTCAACGGCCACAAGCTCGAGATCACCTACGCCGACGACGCGGGCAACCCGACCACCGCGGTGGGCGCGGCCAAGCAGTACATCGGCCAGGGTTACAAGATCATCGCCGGCACCACCGACTCCGGCATCGCCACCCAGCTCGCCCCGCTCGCCGAGCAGAACAAGGTGCTCTACATCGACGGCCCGGCGGCGACCGACAAGATCACCGGTGCGAACAAGTACACCTTCCGGTCCGGTCGCCAGACCTACCAGGACGTCGCCACCGCCGGCACCTTCATCGGTGACCCGACGGGCAAGAAGGTGCTCGTCTTCGCCCAGGACACCACCTTCGGCCAGGGCAACGCCGCCGCGGTGAAGGCGGTGCTCGGCGCCAAGGGCGCCACCGTGGACCAGCTCCTGGTGCCGGCCTCGACCACCGACTTCACGCCGTTCGCCCAGCAGGCCGCGCAGGCCAAGGCCGACCTGGTCTTCGTCGCCTGGGCCGGCGCGACCACCGCACCGATGTGGCAGGCCCTCGACCAGCAGAAGGTGCTCAGCTCCACCAAGGTGGTCACCGGTCTGGCCAACAGTGCCTCGTTCGGCGCGTACGGCCCGGCTTCGGACAAGATCAACTTCCTCAGTTACTACTTCCCGGGCGCGGCCGACAACGCGGTCAACGCGGCCATGAAGGACGCCATCACCAAGGCCGGCGGCACTCCCGACCTGTTCTCGCCGGACGGCTTCGTGGCGGCGCAGATGATCGTGCACGCGGTGGACAAGGCCAACGGCGACGACGTGCAGTCGATGATCGGCGCGCTGGAGGGCTGGACCTTCGACGCCCCGAAGGGCTCGGAGACGATCCGGGCCAGTGACCACGCGATGTTGCAGCCGATGTTCCAGGCCAAGCTCACCGGCTCGGGCAGTTCCTGGCAGCCGACCCTGGTGACCACGGTTCCGGAGTCCGCCACGGCCCCGGGCACCGCGTGAGCCTGCCGGCCGGGCCTGGCACCAGCGGGCCCTCCGCAGCCAGTGCCCCGGCCGGCACCGGGCCGCAGGCCGCCGTCGAGGTCGGCGGCCTGCGCCTGCAGATCGGCGGCGCGACCATCCTCGACGGGATCGACCTGACGGCCCGCCCGGGTGAGCTGCTCGGGGTGATCGGCCCGAACGGCGCCGGCAAGACCACGCTGTTCAACGTGCTCACCGGCATCGTCCCGGCCACCGCCGGCCGGGTCCGGTTGCACGGGACGGACGTCACCACCGCACCGGTGACCCGGCGGGCCCGGGCCGGCCTCGGCCGCTCGTTCCAGACCTCCAGCCTGTTCGCCGAGCTGACCGTCGCCGAGAACGTCCGGATCGCCGCGCAGGCCGCCCTCGGCCGCAGCCTGAGCCTGTTCGCCCGGCCCCGTCCGGACGACCGGGCCAGTGCGATCGCCCGGCAGCAGCTTGCGGCCGTCGGGCTGCTCGGCCAGGCCGACCGGCCCGCCTCGGCCCTCTCACACGGTGAGCAGCGCAAGGTCGAGATCGCGATGCTGCTGGCCGCCGACCCGTCCGTCGTGCTGCTCGACGAGCCGATGGCAGGCGTGGCCAGCGGTGACGTGGCCGGGCTGGTCGAGCTGATCCGCTCCGTCCACCGGCAGGGCCGCACCGTGCTGATGGTCGAGCACCACCTCGACGTCGTGCTCGACCTGGCCGATCGGGTCGCGGTGCTGCACCACGGCCGGGTGCTCGCCTGCGCCAGCCCGGCCGAGGTGATGGCCGATCCCGAGGTGCAGCGGGCCTACCTGGGACGGGCCGCATGACCGCGCCGGCTGCCACCGCGGTGCTGGCGGTGCGCGAGCTCGACGCCTGGATCGGGCTGCAGCAGATCCTGCACCGGGTCAGCTTCGAGGTGCCCGCGACCGGCGTCACCGCGCTGCTCGGCCGCAACGGGGTCGGCAAGACCACCACCCTGCGCGCGCTGCTCGCCCTGGTCCGGCGGTCCGGCTCGGTCACGCTGGCCGGCAGCAGGATCGACGCCGAGCCCACCCACCGGATCGTCCGGCGCGGCATCGGCTACGTCCCGGAGAACCGCGAGGTCTTCGCCGGCCTGACGGTCGCGGAGAACCTGCAGCTGGCCCGGCGCGGTCCCGGCGGCCCCGACCGCGACCAGCTGCTCACCGAGCTCTTCCCCGACCTGCTCGGTCGGCTCGCCCAGCCGGCCGGCACGCTGTCGGGCGGCCAGCAGCAGATGGTCGCGCTCGCCCGGGTCCTGCTCAACGACAACCGGGCGCTGCTGGTGGACGAGCCGACGAAGGGTCTCGCGCCGCGGGTGGTCGACCAGGTCGCGGACGCGCTCGCCGTCGCCGCCGAACGGCTGCCCCTGCTGCTCGTCGAGCAGGACCTCGCCGTGGTCGGCCGGCTGGCCACCCGGGTCGTCGTGCTGGCCGAGGGACGGGTCGTGCACACCGGACCGGCCGCGGACTTCCTCGGCGACCAGGCCGAGGTCCGCCGGCTGCTGGGTGTGAGTGGCTCGAACGCCGGTGGCGCGAACGCCGGCGGTGGCTCGGACGGGGGACACCGATGAGCACCGTGGTCCTGCTGGCGGTCACCGGCCTCGGCCTCGGCGGCCTCTACTTCCTGGTCGCCTCCGGCCTGTCGCTGATCTACGGCGTGATGCGGATCCTGAACTTCGCGCACGGCGCGTTCCTCACCGTCGGCGGCTATCTCGGGTACGAGGCCGGCCACCGGTTCGGCGCGCAGGCGAACTCCTGGCCGGTGTTCGCGCTGATGCTCGTGGTCGGCACCGTCGCCGGCGGCCTGCTGGCGGTGCTGGTCGAGCTGCTGCTGATCCGCAGGCTCTACGAGCGCGAGATCGAGCAGGTGCTGGTCACCGTGGGTCTGGGCCTGGCCGCCGTCGCGCTGGTCTCGGGCAGCTGGGGTTCGGACGCCCGGACCTTCCCGGCGCCGCGCTGGATGGCCCGGACCACCTCGATCTTCGGCGCCGACGTGCCGAACCTGCGCTTCGCCTGCATCGTCGCCGCGGTGCTGGTGCTGCTCGGGCTGCAGCTGCTGCTCGGGCGCACCCGGTACGGCCTGATCATCCGGGCCGGCGTGGAGAACCGGTCGATGGTCGCCGCGCTCGGCATCGACGTGCGCCGGACGTTCACCGCGGTCTTCGGCCTGGGCGGTGCGCTGGCCGGGCTCGGCGGCGTGCTGACCGCGCTCTACAACAGCACGGTCAGTCCCGGCATGGGTGACTCGCTGCTGATCTTCGCCTTCATCGTCGTGGTGATCGGCGGCCTCGGCTCGGTCACCGGTTCGGCCGTGGCCGCCGCCGGGGTGGCCCTGCTGCAGCAGTTCGCCAACTACTACGCCAGCGCCGGCATCGGCGACCTGACCGTGGTCGCCGCGCTGGCGGTGGTCCTGCTGCTGCGACCGTCCGGCTTCGTCGGGCGCCAGGTGAGGCTGGCATGACCGTCACCGACCCGGCCCGGGTGGCAAGCCCGCCCGCGGCGCCCCGGCGGCGTTCCGGCCGCGGCCTGATCCGGCCGGCCGTCGTCGTGCTGGTCACCGTGCTGCTGGCGCTGCTGCCCGAGCTGCAGGTGCAGCTGCCCGGCGTGCTGCCCGGCCCGACCTACACCGCCGGCACCGAGCAGCTGCTGGCCGGCTGCCTGCTGATCGGCGCGCTCGCGGTCACCTACAACCTGCTCTTCGCCGTCACCGGGCTGCTCTCGTTCGGCCACGCGCTCTACTTCGCGATCGGCTGCTACGGCTTCGCGATCCTGCTGCAGCGCGAGCACTGGGCGATCGTCCCGGCCGCCGTGGTGACGCTGCTGATCGGCACGCTCGCCGCCGTGCTGATCGGCCTGGTCAGCCTGCGGGTCACCGGCATCGCGTTCGCGATGGTGACGCTGGCCTTCGCCCAGGCCGGTGCGGTGCTGGTCGCGCGCAACACCGGCAACCTGACCGGCGGCGAGGAGGGGCTCGGCCTGACCGACGCCAAGCTGCCGGCCGCGCTGCTCGGCGTCGACAACACCCAGAACCTGTACTGGCTCGCGCTGGCGGTGGCGGCCGTGGTGCTGGCCGTCGTCGGCGGGGTGGTCGGCTCCCGGGCCGGGCATCTGATGCGGGCGGTCCGGGAGAACGAGCTGCGGGTCCGCGTCCTCGGTGTCCGGCCGTACCTGGTGCGGCTGCTGTCCTTCGGCGTGTCCGGCAGCCTGGCCACCCTGGTCGGCATGGCCTACCTGCTGGTGCAGGGTGGGGCGAACCCGCAGATCACCACGTCCAGCTTCACCCTGACGCTGCTGGTGATGGTGGTGCTGGGTGGCCTGGGCAGCCGGTGGGGGGCCATGCTGGGCGGCGTGCTCTACACCCTGCTCGACCAGCGGCTCGGCGTGCTCGCCGCCTCGTCCGGGATCGCCGGGCTGCCCGCCCCGCTGCGGGTCCCGCTGTCGCAGCCGGCCTTCCTGCTCGGGCTGCTCTTCGTGATCGTGGTGCTCTTCCTGCCTGGCGGCATCACCGGCTCGCTGGCCCGGCTGGCCGGCCGGGCCGGGCTGGGCGCCCGGCCGGCGACCTTGCTGGCCGAGCTGTCGAAGGCGGAGGCGGAATGAGCGGCGGTGGCCCCGCCGGGGCGCACACGCTCGGCCGCTGGGTCACCGACCGGGCCCGGGCCGACGGTGCCGCGATCGCCGTCGACGACCGGGGCGTGCGGATCAGCTACGCCGAGCTGGAGCGGCGCTCGGCCGGCCTGGCCGAACGGCTGCTGGCCGCCGGCCTGCGCCCCGGCGACCGGATCGCCACGCTCACCGGCAACAGTGCCGACCACGTGGTGCTGTTCTTCGCCTGTGCCCGGACCGGCCTCGTGCTGGTGCCCCTGTCCTGGCGGCTGACCCCGGTGGAGCTGGCCGAGCAGCTGGCCGACGCCGAGCCCGCGCTGCTGTGCCTGGAGGAGGAGTTCGAGGTGCCGGCCCGCGCCGCGCTCGCGCTGCTGCCGAACCGGATCCCGACCAGCCCGCTCACCCTGGCCGGCCTGGAACCGGGGGTCGCCGGGCCGCCGCCGCGCACGGTCTCGGACGACGACTCGCTGCTGATGATCTACACCTCCGGCACCAGCCAGCGGTCCCGCGGCGCGCTGCTCAGCCACGCCAACTGCTTCTGGACCAGCCTGTCGCTGTCCCGGACGCTGGAGATCAGCCGGCACGACACGGTGCTCTCGGTGCTGCCGCAGTTCCACGTCGGCGGCTGGACGATTCAGGCGCTGCTGGCCTGGTGGACCGGCGCCACCGTGGTGCTGGAGCGCACCTTCGACGCCGGCCGGGTGCTGCGGCTGATCGCCGAGAAGCGGATCACCACGATGATGGGGGTGCCGGCCAACTACCTGCTGCTGGCCCAGCACCCGGACTTCGGCCGGGCGGACCTGTCCAGCCTGCGGTACGCGGTGGTCGGCGGCGCGCCGATGCCGGAGCCGCTGCTGCGCACCTGGCTGGGCCGCGGCGTGCAGCTCGCGCAGGGGTACGGGCTCACCGAGGCGGCCCCGAACGTGCTCTGCCTGCGGCCGGAGGATGCCCGGGACCACCTCGGCTATGCCGGCACCCCGTACCCGCACGTCGAGGTGGCGGTGGCCGATCCGGCGACCGGCGCCCACCTGGCCGGCCCGGCCGCCGGCGAGCTGCTGGTGCGCGGGCCGAACGTCTTCCGCGGCTACTGGCGCGACCCGGTGGCCACGGCGTTCGCGCTGCGCGACGGCTGGCTGCACACCGGCGACCTCGTGGAGCGCGACGCCGACGGGTACTTCCGGGTACTCGACCGGCTGGACGACGTCTTCATCTCCGGCGGGGAGAACGTCTCGCCGGCGGAGGTGGAAAGCGCCCTGTTCGAGCACCGGGCGGTCGCCGACGTGGCCGTGGTCGGCCGCCCGGATCCGCGCTGGGGCGAGGTCGGCGTCGCGTTCGTGGTGATGCGGCCGGACTGCCACACCGACGCCGAGGACCTGCTCGAGCACTGCCGCAGCCGGCTGGCCGGCTACAAGATCCCGGCCCGGGTCGAGTTCGTCGAGGAGCTGCCGCGCTCCTCGGTCGGCAAGATCCTGCGGCGCGACCTGCGCGCCGACGCCGACGTGCCACGGGGACGGGTGGTGGCGCCGTGACCACCGCACCCCGCACCGCCCGAGGCGCGCAGACCCGCACCAAGCTGCTCGACGCCGCCGAGAAGGTGTTCGCCGAGCTTGGCTACCACGACGCCTCGATCGTCAAGATCACCGACGCGGCCGGCGTCGCCCAGGGCACGTTCTACCTGTACTTCAAGGGTAAGCAGGAGATCTTCGACGAGCTGGTGGAGGATCTCAACCGGCGGGTGCGGCACGCCATGAGCGAGGCGTCGGCTCGCGGCGGCAACCGGATCGAGTCCGAACGCCTGGGCTTCCAGGCGTTCTTCCGGTTCACCGCCGAGCACCCGGCGCTCTACCGGATCGTCCGGCAGGCGGAGTTCGTCTCGCCGGGCGCGCTGCGCATGCACTACACCCGGATCGTCGAGGGCTACGTCGCCGGCCTGGAGAAGGCGAAGAGCAACGGTGAGATCACCGAGCTGGACACCTCGGTGGCGGCCTGGGCGCTGATGGGCATCGGCGAGCTGATCGGCATGCGCTGGGTGCTCTGGGAGGACGGCAACCCGCAGCTGCCCGAGCCGGTGCTCGACGAGGTGATGGCGCTCATCCAGCGTGCCCTGGGCGCGCGGGGCCCCGGTAGCGACACGGAATCAACCGACAACGCGAGGAGATAACCACTGTGCTGACGAATCGGCGAGCCCTGGTGACCGGCGGCGCGAGCGGGATCGGCGCGGCTGCCGCCCGGGCGCTGGCCGAGGCCGGTGCCACCGTCACCGTCGCCGACCTCGACGGCACGGCGGCGCAGGCGGTTGCCGCCGAGATCGGCGGCCGGGCCTGGCAGGTCGACCTCACCGACACCGCCGCCCTTGCCGGCTCCCGGCTCGACTACGACATCCTGGTCAACAACGCCGGCATCCAGCACGTCTCGCCGATCCAGGACTTCCCGCCGGAGAAGTTCCGGCTGATCCTGGCCCTGATGCTGGAGGCGCCGTTCCTGCTGGCCCGCGCCGTGCTGCCCGGCATGTACGAGCGCGGCTTCGGCCGGATCGTCAACATCAGCTCGGTGCACGGCCTGCGGGCCTCGCCGTTCAAGTCGGCCTACGTCGCGGCCAAGCACGGCCTGGAGGGGCTGTCCAAGGTGATCGCGCTGGAGGCCGGCGGCAAGGGTGTCACCAGCGTCTGCGTCAGCCCCGGCTATGTCCGAACTCCCTTGGTGGACAAGCAGATCGCGGACCAGGCCCGGGCACACGGGATCAGCGAGGACGAGGTGGTCGAGCGGGTCTTCCTGGCCGAGAGCGCGGTCAAGCGGATGGCCGAGCCGGCCGAGGTGGCCAGCCTGGTGGTCTGGCTGTGCGGTGACCAGGCCGGCCTGGCCAACGGGTCGAGCTACACCCTGGACGGCGGCTGGAGCGCCCGATGAGTGACTACCGCACCGAGGACGTCCCGGTCCGGGGCGGCATGCTGCGGGTCGGCTGCTGGCAGTCGGGCGAACCGGAGCGGGTGGTGCTGGCGATCCACGGCATCACCTCCACGCACCTGGCCTGGCCGCTGGTGGCCGAACGCCTCACCGACACCCTGGTGCTGGCGCCGGACCTGCGCGGCAGGGGCCGCAGCGCCGACCTGCCCGGCCCGTGGGGGATGGCCCAGCACGCCGACGACCTGGCCGCCGTGCTGACCGCGCTGGCACCGGGCCGGCGCGCGGTGCTGGCCGGGCACTCGATGGGCGGCTTCGTCGCCGTGGCGCTGGCCACCGCCTACCCGGAACTGGCCGGCTCGGTGGTGCTGGTCGACGGCGGCATCCCGCTGGTGCTGCCGGACGGCTGGGAGCTCGCCGAGGCGGCCCGGGTGGGCCTCGGGCCGGCGGCCGCGCGGCTGGAGCAGACCTTTCCCGACCGGGCCGCCTATCAGGCATTCTGGCGGGAACACCCAGCGTTCGCCGGGCAGTTCTCCGACGCGGTGGCCGCCTACGTCGACTACGACCTGCGTCCGGACGGGCCTCCCTGGCGCAGCAGTTGCCAGCCGGAGGCGATGTTCGCCGACCACGCCGAGCAGTTCACCGGCGGCCCGGTCGACCACGCCTGGCCGTCGCTCACCGCACCGGTGAGCCTGCTGCGCGCACCGCGGGGCCTGCAGGACGAGCCCGGCGGCCTCTACACCGAGGCCGCCCTGGACCGCTGGCACGACGAACACCCCGCATTCCACTGGCAGAACGTCGACGGCGTGAACCACTACACCATCACCCTCGGCGAGGCGGGCGCGGCCGCGGTGAGCGCCGCCATCGCCGAGCAGCGTCCGGCCGCCCCGCAGCTGCGGGCACCGGCCGGCTAGCGCCACCCCGTCCACACCCCCACCCGAAAGGCCTGATGCACATGTCTCGATCTCGTGCTGCCCTGAACCGGCCGCTGATCGCGGCGTTCATGGCGATTGCCCTGATATTGCTGGCGATCGGAGCGCTGCAGAGCCGGCGCCCGGCAGCCGCCGCCACCGGCTCACTGGTCGCGGTCGGCTCGTTCGGCAGCAACCCCGGCAACCTGCAGATGTACACCTACACGCCGGCCGGCCTGCCCTCGAACGCGCCGCTGGTGGTGGCCATGCACGGCTGCACCCAGACGGCGAACGACTACTTCACCCATTCCGGCTGGGCGGAGCTGGCCGACACCTACAAGTTCGCGGTGGTGTTCCCGCAGCAGCCGTCCTCGAACAACAGCACGCTCTGCTTCGACTGGTGGACCCCGTCCGACGACAGCCGCGGGGTCGGCGAGGCGGCCTCGGTCAAGGCGATGGTCGACTACGAGAAGAGCCACCTCTCCATCGACTCGGCAAGGGTGTTCCTGACCGGCCTGTCCGCCGGCGGCGCGATGACGGCCGACCTGCTCGCCGACTACCCGGACGTCTTCGCCGGTGGTGCCACCGACTCCGGTCTGCCGGCCCAGTGCGCGACCAGCCAGACCCAGGCAACGAACTGCCAGCAGAACAACCAGAACCTGACCCCGGCCCAGTGGGCGGCGCGGGTGACCGCGGCCTACTCCGGCTACAGCGGCCCGTACCCGCGGGTGGCGATCTGGCAGGGCACCGGTGACTACATCGTCTACCCGGTGAACGGCACCGAGCTGCGCGACCAGTGGACCGCCGTGCACGGGGTGAGCCAGACCCCGTCGAGCACCCAGACGCTGACCGGCGGCACCACCGAGACCACCTACAACGACTCCGCCGGCACCGCCCAGGTCGCCTTCTTCTCGATCGCCGGCATGGGCCACGGCACCGCGGTGCACCCGGGCAGCGGCACCGACAACTGCGGCTCGACCGGAGCGTACTTCCTCGACTACATCTGCTCGTCCTACTACACCGCGCAGTTCTGGGGGCTGACCGGCGGCGGCAACCCGACCACCACGCCGACCACCACCAGCCCGAGCCCGACGCCTACCCCGACCCCGACCTACACCTGCGTGACCGCCAGCAACTACGCGCAGACCCAGGCCGGCCGGGCCTACCAGTCGGGCGGTTACACCTACGCCAACGGCTCGAACCAGAACATGGGGCTCTGGAACACCTACGTCACCCACACCCTGCGCCAGACCGGCGCGAACTACTGGGTGATCGCCGACGGCCAGTGCTGAGCGCGTGAGATGCCCCGGGCGGCTGGTCCGGCCAGCCACCCGGGGCGCTATCTGCTGGTACCTACAGCGTGACCGCGGCGCTCGGGGTGTTGCCGTAGCTGTTGATCATCAGGATCCGGTACTGGGTGCCGGCCGGCGGGCTGGAGTAGTCCGTCGCGCTGCCGGCGCCGCCCGTGCCGCTGACCGGCGCGTACTGCGAACCCACCGACAGCCAGCTCGCCCCACCGTCGGTGCTGCGCTGCAGCCAGAACCCGGTCTCGTCGTTGGCGTTGTCGACGAAGCGCACCACGACCGAGGTGCCGGTGTCGGTCAGCTTCAGGTTGGACGCGGCCGACGGCGGCCCGGGCGTGACGTACGTGCGGCAGAGCAGGTCGTGGTCGGTGCCGCCGCCCGCGTTGAACGCCCGCAGGCAGAAGGTGTGCGTGCCCTTCGCCGGCGACTTGGTGGCGTAGACGTCGAAGCCGTGGTTGTCGCCGTAGCCGGGGTAGGTCGCGTTCAGGTTGCCGGAGGTGCCACTCGCGGTGGTGGTCGAGACCAGCGCCCCGTCGGCGTAGAGGCCGACCTGGATCGGTGCCGTGGTGTCCCAGTCCGCCGCCCAGCCCGACCAGTAGTACGTCGAGCCCCACAGGTTCTCGGTCACCGAGCCGGTCGGGTCGGCCGGCTGCTCGTGGGTCCGGGCCACCACGTGCGCGGCGGCACTCGTCGAGCACAGCCCGGTGTCGCCGTCACAGCGCTGGGCCGAGACGTAGTAGTCGAGGTAGTGGTTGGCCGGCGCGCCGGTGTCGGTGAAGCCGGCAGAGTTGGCCGGCGCGGTCAGCACCGTGCTCGACATGCCCGACGGTGAGCGCCGGATGACGTAGCTGGTCTCGGTGCTGGCGTTGTCGGTCCACTGCAGGGTGACCGAGGTCTGCAGGACGCTGGACGTGACCAGGTTGGTCGGCGCCGGCGGTGTCGGCGGCGGCGGCGGTGGCTGGTCGTAGCAGTAGGACGGCGGGTTGTCCGCGTCGCACGGGTTCATCGCCAGCGCCGGCGCCGCTCCTGCCACTCCGGCGGCCAGCAGCCCGGCGGCCAGGACGGCGCCGGCGGTGACCACCCGAAAGGTTCCCCCCACGAGAATCTCCCTTTTCCATAACAAGAAACGCCGCTTGCCGCGGCGTCCCAACGGTGTTTGTCGGGGTGAAGGAGGGGTGCCGGGCAGGTCTGATACGGGGCAGCAGCTGCCCTGTCCGGTGGCGGCAGCTCGGCAGGTTTCGCCGGTACTCGGAGTGCGCCCCGGCGGAATGTCGCGAACGCGGCCATACGGCTAGCGCCCCGGACCGGAACGAAGCCCCGCCGGGCGATCGGGTACACCGATGGGCGGTACGGGAAATCGCCACCGCGGTGCTTTGGTCTAGACAACTGCCGGAGTTCCGGGCTAGCGTGCGAAAGCACACATCCGGCAAACGATCCGCCGCCGCGGTGCTGGGAGGATGGCTGTGATCAGCAGGGCGTACGGCAAGGGCCCGGCCCGCGCGATGGGTCGCAGTCCGGCCTGGCGGCTGGCGGCAGGCATCACCATCGCGGCGCTGGCGATGGCGAGCGGTGCGCCGGCCTCGGCCAGCGGCCCGGCCGGAGGGCAGGGTTCGGCCAGCGGCCCGGCCTCGGCCAGCGGCCCGGCCGGAGGGCAGGGTTCGGCCGCAAGGCACGGTTCGGTCGAGCAGAACTCGCCCGCACAGCTGATCCCGGCGCCGTCGTCGGCGTTGAGCGCGATGATCGGCAGCGACCGGACGGTCCTGCGGGCGGGCAGCGCCCAGCAGGCCGGGCTGCTGCCGGAGCCGATCGCCAGGATCGGTCGGGACGTGGCGGCCGGCCTCGCGCCGCAGGGGAGCGGACAGCATCCGCTGTTCCCCGGAGCGGTGTCGCTGCAAGCGCACCGGGGCGTCATCGTCTCCGACGTGGCGGTGGGCTACGCCTACCTCTACTCCGATTCGGTGCCGACGCTCTTGCCGACCGACCAACGGGTCGAGACCCGGCTGGACACCATCTACGACGTCGCGTCCCTGTCCAAGCTGTTCACCAGCATCGTGGCGATGCAGTTGGCCGAGCAGGGCAAGCTCTCCCTGCAGGCCCCGGTGGTCGACTACCTGCCGGCCTTTGGAGCGCACGGCAAGTCCGGCATCACGCTCACCAATCTGCTCACCCACACCTCCGGGCTCGCCCCGGATCCGGACCCGGCCCTCTGGCAGCTACCGGCGGATCAGCGGGTCGGCGCCATCCTCGACGCGGTGCCGAGCGCCGCACCCAACACCACCTACATCTACTCCGATCTCAACATGATGACCCTGGCCCTGGTCGAGCAGGCCGTCACCGGAACGACGCTGGACCAGCTGGTCGCCCGGCAGATCACCGGACCGCTGCACCTGACCAGCACGATGTACAAGCCGCCGGCGGCGCTGCTGCCGCGGATCGCCGCCGAGGAGTACCAGACGGTGCCGGACCGCGGCCTGGTGCACGGGCAGGTGCACGATGAGAACGCGTGGGCCCTCGGCGGCGTAGCCGGCCACGCCGGGGTGTTCTCCGACGCGCGGGACCTTGCAGTGCTCGCCCAGACCCTGCTCAACGGAGGCAGCTACGGTCACGTCCGGATCCTGTCGAAGGCGTCGGTCCTGGCCATGTTCAGCAACCTCAACCAGGCATTCCCCGGCGACAATCACGGGTACGGCTTCGAGCTCTACCAGCACTGGTACGAAGGCGCGTTGGCCACGCCGTACACCGTCGGACACACCGGCTTCACCGGGACCGACATCGTGATCGACCCGACCACCCAGTCGTTCTCGATCCTGCTCACCAACGCGGTACATCCCAGTCGCAGCTGGGGATCGACGAATCCCGTGCGGCGGGCCGTCGCCGACGATCTGGCGCGCGCCATCCCGGTGCGCCCGGTCGGCGGCGGGACGGCCTGGTACTCGGGCATGCACGACGCGGCCACCGAGACGGTCACGGTCCCGGTGGCGGGGCTGTCCGGCGATGCCCGCCTCGGCTTCGCGCTCTGGTTCGACACCGAGCCGACCGATGTCCTGACGTTGCAGGAATCCACTGACGCCGGAAAGGACTGGACCACCGTCGCGTTAACCGTCACCGATGGGAAACGGCAGTATTCGACTCCGGGCACGGTGAGCGGATACTCCGGACATCGCTGGTACGCCGCGCGGGCCCCACTAGCGCCGTCGCCGGGACCGGTGCTGTTGCGGTGGACCTACCGGGCCGACGGCTCGTACCACGGCCGCGGGGTGTACCTGGATCACCTTGTCGTGCTTGACAGTTCGGGGCTGCGCTTCGCCGACGACCGGCCCGGTGATGCCGCGGCGACGGCCGCCGTGGGCTTCGAGGCCAGCAGCAACTAGCGGTGCGGCCGGCCGTCGGCGACTCGGGTCGGAACTCTCACGCCGGGGCGCGACCGCCGCCGGACGGGTCGACCGCCGCGGCGACAGAGCCGGCCGCCTCGGCAAGGCGCCGTTCGGCCTCTGCAGCCTCGACGCCGAGCAGCACCATGACGGTGGCGACCTTGCACCTGTTGCCGGCCCGCTCCAGGGCTGCGCCGGCCACCTCCACGTCGACGCCCGCCGCCTCGGCCACGATGCGACGCGCCCGGTCGAACAGCTTCTCGTTCGTCGGCCGCATGTCGATCATCAGGTTCTCGAACGTCTTGCCCAGCTGCACCATCGCCGCGGTGGACAGCATGTTGCACACGAGCTTCTGAGCCGTGCCGGCCTTGAGGCGGGTGGAACCGGTCAGCACCTCGGGGCCGGTGTCGACCTCGATCGCGATGTCGGCGTGCGCGCTGGTCAGTGCCGCCCGGTTGCAGGCGACCGACACGGTCACCGCTCCGCGCTCCGCGGCGCGGTCCAGTCCCGCGATGACATAAGGGGTCCGCCCGCTGGCGGCCAGGCCGACCACCACGTCGGAGGGCGAGATCGCCAGCCCGTCCACGGCACGCTCGGCATCCGCCGGATCGTCCTCGGCGCCCTCGGCCGCGATCCCGAACGCGCCGGCGCCGCCGGCCAGCAGGGCAACCACCTGATCCGGCGGGGTGCCGAAGGTCGGTGGGCATTCCACCGCGTCCAGCAGGCCGATCCGGCCACTGGTGCCGGCGCCGAGATAGACCAGTCGGCCGCCCCGGCGCAGTGCCCGGGCGATCTGCGACACCGCCTCGGCGATCTGCGGTAACGCCGCGCGGACGGCGTCGGCGACACCGCGGTCCTCGTCGTTCATCACCTGGAGCAACTCGGCCACCGACATGTGGTCCATGCCCCTGGTGCGCTCGTTGCGCAGCTCCGTCCGCAACGTGGCCAGCTCGGGCTGCCGCGGCGCGCTCACGAGGGCCTCCGTCGGGTCGCGCCGCGGGCACGCCCGCGGTGGATCGCGCTGAACGTGCTGCTCAACGCCGCGCCGGCTTGGCCGTAGCACCGCTGCGCCACGCCGACGAACAGGAAGTCGACCAGGGCGAGTTGGGCTATCCGGCTGACCGTTGCCCCGGAGCGGAAGGGTGGTTCTCGAACGGTCGTGGTGAGCACCAGGTCGGCGGCCCGGGCCAGCGCGGAACCTGCGAAGTTGGTCACCGCGATGGTGGTCGCGCCTCGCTCGGCGGCCAGCCGCAGCGGCTCGATGGTGTCGGTGGTGCTGCCGGAATGCGAGATCGCCAGCGCGACGTCGGAGCTGCCGAGCAGGGCTGCCGCGGTGAGTGCCGAGTGCGGATCGGTCCAGACGAACGCGAGCAGGCCGATCCGGTGCAGCTTCTGGTGCAGATCCAGGCCGACGAGGCCGCTGGCACCGGTACCGAAGATATCGATGCGGCGCGCGCCGACCAGCCTGCCGACCGCGTGGTCCAGGGTGTCCAGGTTCAGGTGCTGGGCGGTCTCCTCCAGCGCGCGCGCCTCGTTGTAGGCGATCTTGTCGACCACCTGGCGCAAGGTGTCCGCCGGATCGATGTCGCCGGTGGCGGCCGGTCGCTGCGCGACCAGAGCGTCTTCCCGGGCGGCCGCTCCGGCAAGGCCCAGCCGCAGCTGAGGGTAATTGGCGAAGCCGACCGCTCGGCAGAACCGCATGACCGTGGCCGCCGAGGTGTCGGCGGCGCTGGCCAGCGCGCTGATCGAGAGCTGGGCGGCTGCTGCGGGGTCGGCGAGGATCACGGCACCGACTCGCCGCGCTGCCGGCTGCAGGGACGGCAGCGCGCCACGGATCCGGACCAGGACGTCCGTGCCGTTCTCGGTACCTGGCAGCGACATGGGAGAACCTTCCCCGAGATCACACGAGCTCCCGCGAGGCTAACGAACGGCATGTCAACAAACAACATCAAGGGCCAAGCTGAAGTTAATTATTGACATGAAGCGGTGATTGTCCACATACTCCTTCGACGTCGGCGGCTGGCTCGCCCCGAGGCGTGGGGCCTCGGGCAACCCAAGGAGCGTCATGCCCGCAGTGCTCGCGGTGGACCTCGGCAAGACCCATTGCCGCGCCGCGCTGTGGTCGGACCGATCCACAGCGCCGATCGACTCGACAGCGCCGATCGACTCGACAGCGCCGATCGACTCGACAGCGCCGATCGACTCCACAGCGCCGATCGAGTCCACGGGGCCGGTCGCCGCAGCCGGCGGACCCGGCTCACCGGGACTCGCGGCGCCGGGCGGCGTCCTCGCCGCCGGCGAGGCGATTGCCCGCGTCGCCCACCAGGTCCTGGCGGATGCCGGGCACCCCGCGGTGGCTGCCGTGTCCGTGGGAGCGGCCGGAGCGCTGGCCGCACCCGAGGCGGCCAGGGCGTTGGCCGGCCGGTTGCCGGCGCTGATCCCGACCGGCGAGGTGGTGGTGTGCAGCGATGCGCTGGCCGCCCACGCCGGGGCGCTCGGTGGCCGGGCCGGCCTCGTCCTGACCGCCGGCACCGGCGCGGCGGTGATCGGCGTCGGCGCCGGCCGGCTGGTGCGGGTGGACGGCTGGGGCCCGCTCCTCGGTGACGCCGGCAGCGGCGGTTGGATCGGCACCGAGGGGCTTCGCGCGGCGCTGCGGGCCGTCGACGGGCGCGGTCCCGGCACCGACCTGGTGCGATCGGCCACGGCCGAGTTCGGTGACCTCGGCCAGCTCCCGGGCATCGTGGGTCGCGAGGCCAACCCGACCCGGACGATGGCTGCCTTCGCGCCCAGCGTGGCCGCGGCCGCCGCGGCCGGCGACCAGGTGGCCGCCGGCATCATGCGGGCAGCCGCCAGGGCGCTGGCCGACTCGGTGGTCGCGGCCGCGGCGCAACTCCAGCTGACCGAGTCGGACCTTGCCATCGTCGGGGGCCTGGCCGAGCTCGGCGCGGTCCTGCTGCAGCCGCTCCTGGACCAGGTGCAGTCCCGGTTGCCAGGTCTCCGGCTCCGTCAACCGGACGGCAGCGCCCTCGACGGTGCCCGGCTGCTCGCCGAAGACCCCGGCACCGCCGTGGAACCGCACGTGCATCGTCACTTCCCCGCCGGCCGCACCGGCGGCGCCCACCGCACCGCTCACCACGCGAAGAAGGAGTAGCTTCCATGCGCTCACTGGACCTGGTCGTCCTGGTGGTCTACCTGGTCGTCATCGCGACCATCGGCCTGCGCCTGTCCGGGCGGCAGCGTTCCACCCAGGACTACTTCGTGGCCGAGGGCCAGATGCCGTGGTGGGCGGTGTGCTTCTCCGTCGTCGCGACCGAGACCAGCGTGCTGACCGTGATCAGCGTGCCCGGTGGCGCCTACAACGCCCAGGGCTTCGGCAACGTGGAACTGGCGTTGGGCTACATCATCGGACGGCTCGTGGTCGCGACCGTCCTCATCCCGCTGTACAAGCGCGGCGGCTTCGTCAGCGCGTACCAGTACCTGGCCCTGCGGTTCGGCCGCAACCTGCAGGGCCTTGCCTCGATCACCTTCGTCTTCACCCGGCTGATGGCCGAGGGCGTCCGGCTCTTCGCCTCCGCGATCCCGATCAAGCTGCTGCTGGACGAGTTCGGCATGCACGTCGGCTACAGGTCCATCATCATCGTGCTCACGGTGCTGACCGTCGGCTACACCTACCTGGGCGGCATCAAGGCAGTCATCTGGACCGATGCGATCCAGATGGGCCTCTACCTCGGAGGGGCGTTGCTGGCCCTGTGCGTCCTGTCGGCGCACGTCGGTGGCCACGGCTACAGCGCCGCCCTGCACGCGGGCAAGTTCCGGCTGTTCGACACCGACTTCGGCGCGTCGCACATCCTGACGAGTTCCTTCGCGCTGCCGACCGCGATCCTGGGTGGCGCGCTGTTCTCCATGGCCAGCCACGGCTCGGACCAGCTGATCGTGCAGCGGATCCTGGCCTGCCGTGACCTGCGTGCCGGGCAGAAGGCGATGATCGGCTCGGCGGTCTTCGTGACGATCCAGTTCGCCGCGTTCTCGCTGGTCGGCGCGCTGCTGTGGTCCTACAACGGCGGCAAGACGTTCAAGCAGCTCGGGCTCGCCACCAGCGACAATCTCTACCCCGACTTCATCCTGCACGCGCTGCCGGTCGGCATCTCCGGACTGCTGGTCGCCGGCATCCTCGGCGCCGCGATGGGCTCGCTGTCCTCGGCGTTGAACTCGATGTCGAACTCGACCGTCGCCGACATCATCTCCAGCTTCGCCACCCGAATGCCGGACGACGCGACGATGCTCACGCTCGCCCGGGTCATGACGCTCGTCTGGGCGGTGCTGATGGCCGTCTTCGCGTGCGGCTTCAGCGCCAGCACCGGCAACGTCTACCTCACCGGCCTGGCCATCGCCGGCTACACCTACGGCGCGCTGCTCGGCGCGTTCCTGCTCGGCCGGCTGGTGGCCCGGGCCAACCAGCTGGATGCGGTCATCGCATTCCTGGTCACCGTCATGGTGATGACCTACATCGTGCGCGAGGTCAAGATCGACGCGACGGTGGCCGGGGTCACCAAGCCGACCGCGATCGCCGCGCAATGGCTGGTGCCCATCGGCGTGCTGGTGACGCTGCTGGTCGGCGGTGTGCTCAGCCTGTTCCACCGTCGGCCCGCCGGGGCAACGGCCGACGTCGAGGCGGAATCCTCGACCGCACTGTCCCGCTGAGAAAACTGTCCCGCTGAGAAAACTGTCCCGCTGAGAAACCTGTCCCGCCGAGAAACCTGTCCCGCCGACCTGCCGGCAGCCGCTCCGAGGCCCGGCGCGGGTCAGAGCACCTTGGACAGGAACGCCTTCGTCCGCTCGTGCTGCGGATCGGCCAGCACCTCGCGCGGCTTGCCGGACTCGACCACCACGCCGGCGTCCATGAACACCAGCGAGTCGGCGACCTCGCGGGCGAAGCCCATTTCGTGGGTCACCACGATCATGGTCATGCCGTCCTGGGCGAGCTGGCGCATCACGTCGAGCACCTCGCCCACCAGCTCCGGATCCAGCGCCGAGGTGGGCTCGTCGAAGAGCATCAGCTTGGGTTCCATCGCCAGCGCCCGGGCGATGGCGACCCGCTGCTGCTGGCCGCCGGACAGCTGCGCCGGGTAGGCGTTCGCCTTGTCCACCAGGCCGACCCGGTCCAGCAGCTGGCGGGCCCGGGTGGTGGCCTCGTCCCGCTTCTGGCGCTTCACCTGCATCGGCGCCTCGACGACGTTCTGCAGCGCGGTCTTGTGCGGGAACAGGTTGAACCGCTGGAACACCATGCCGATGTCGCGCCGCTGGCGGGCCGCGTCCTTCGGGTGCATCTCGTGCAGCTTGCCGCCGCGCAGCTGGTAGCCGACCAGCTCGCCGTCGACGTAGAGCCGCCCGGCGTTGACCTGCTCCAGGTGGTTGATGCACCGCAGGAAGGTGGACTTGCCCGAGCCGGACGGCCCGATCAGGCACATCACCTCGCCCCGGTTCACCTGCAGCGTGATGCCCTTGAGCACCTCGAGCGCGCCGAATTGCTTGCACACGCCCTCCGCGCGGACCATCGGCGCGCCGTGTGCCTCAGACATGCCCGCCTCCCAGGCCCTGGGCGTCCGCCAGCGCCTGCAGCTGCCGGCCCGACATGGTGCGCGAGGCCCCGCGGGCGAAGTACCGCTCCAGGTAGAACTGCCCGATCATCAGGATCGAGGTGAAGAACAGGTACCAGGCCGAGGCCACGAGCAGCATGGGGATCGGGTTGAACGTCTCGATCGACAGGTCGCGGGTGCGGCTGTAGAGCTCGAACGTGTACGGCACCGCCGTGACCAGCGAGGTGGTCTTGAGCATCGAGATGAGTTCGTTGCCGGTCGGCGGGATGATCACCCGCATCGCCTGCGGCAGCACGATCCGACGCATCGTCTGCGACCACGACATGCCGAGCGCGACCGCGGCCTCCTGCTGGCCCTCGTCCACGCTGGTGATGCCGGCCCGGACGATCTCGGCCATGTAGGCCGCCTCGTTCAGTCCGAGGCCCGCGATGGCGGCCGTGACCGGGGAAATGAGATCGTTCGTGTTCCAGGACGCGAACTCCGGCCCGAACGGAATGCCGATGGCGATGCGCGGGAACAGCGTCGAGAGATTGTACCAGAACAGCAACTGCACGAGCAGCGGCGTGCCGCGGAAGAACCAGATGTAGAGCGCGGCGCCAACGTGCAGCGGCCGGCTTGGCGAAAGCCGCGCCA
>Ga0335073_10000879_pt1 | contig 39618 bp, 35 predicted proteins | sample Lox_Sample_22_FD_207093 | JGI IMG/M metagenome (GOLD analysis project Ga0335073, IMG submission 207093) | Soil microbial communities from Loxahatchee National Wildlife Refuge, Florida, United States - Lox_Sample_2.2 | ecosystem: Environmental > Terrestrial > Soil > Wetlands | place: USA... | reverse complement strand
GCTCGTCGGCGATGGTCGCCGCGACGGTGAACCGCCTGCGGTCGCTCGGCATGCCACAGAACCATATCTACGTCGAGGATTTTGGGTGGAGTGAATCATGACCCACGCGAACAGTGAGATGCTGACGCCGGAACGCGTGCGGTCGGCGGCCTTCTCGCCGGCCCGGCTGGGGCGCCGCGGTCTTGATGAGGGGCAGGTCCACGCCTTCTGCGAGTGGATTTCCGACGAGCTCGGCCGGCTGCTCAGCGAGAACGCCTCGCTCCAGGGGGAGGTCATGCGGCTGCGTGACCGGCTGCTCGACGGCAAGGGAAAGTCCGGGGTCCAGCCGGAAGACGCCCACGTCCAGGCCGTGTACGTGCTGTCGAAGGCACAGCAGACCGCCGACCGGTACGTGGCCGACGCGCAGGAATACAGCAGGGAACTCGCCCAGGACGCCCACCTGCGCCGGGACGAGATACTGCGCGAGGCTAAGGTACGTGCCAGCATGATCCTGGAGGAGGCGCACACGACCGCGAGCCGGGCCGCGAGCGAGGTCCGTGACACCCGCGAGTCGATGCCCTCCTCCGAGCGGCAGAAGCTCCAGGCGGAGATCGCCTACCTACGGACGTTCAGCGACGTGTGCCGCACCCACCTGCGGGCCTACATGGAGTCACTCAGCCGCTCCATCGAGGAATGGGAGCGGGTGGAACTGAACGGCGCGCCGGTGGCCCTGCCCGAGCCGGTCGTTCACACCCCGCAGCGCGCCTGAGCTAACGGAAAACCGCGGCATCGTTCCTCGACGTTCCGCGGCAGTCCGTGGTCCTCCACAAAACGGCCGCCCGGCCGTACGGTGGGCGCATGCCTTGGGTCACTGAAGAGTTCTGCGCGCAGCTGCTGCGCTCGGCGCGCGGAGCGCTGCCGACGGCCGTGGAGCGGGCGGCGCGGAGGTCGCTGCTGAACGTGCTCGGAACGGCCGTCTCGGCCTCCGGGTCGGCGGCTGTCCGGGTACTGCTCGCCGCGGCGGACGAGACGGGCACTGCCGGACCCGTCACGGTGCCTGGGCTGGCACGGACGCTCGACCCGTACTGGGGGGCACTGGCCATCGGGACCGCCGCACACCTGGACGACTTCGACGACACGCACCTGGCCACGGTCATTCATCCGGGCGCGTCGGCCCTGGCCACGATCTTGTCGCTGGTGCCCGAGACCGCGCCATCCGGGGCGGAGTTCCTCGGCGCGTTCGCGGCCGGGTGCGAGGCGCAACTGCGGATCGGCTGCGCGATCTCCCCAGCGCACTACGACCACGGCTGGCACATCACCGGGACCTGCGGAGTTCTCGGCGCGACGGTCGCCGCCTCGGCCCTGCTCGGGCTGGACGCCGAGACAACGGCCCGGGCGCTGTCCATCGCGGCAACGATGACGGCAGGGCACCGGGAGGCGTTCGGCACCATGACCAAGCCGCTGCACGCCGGAAAGGCGGCGGCCAACGGTGTCCTCGCGGCCAGGCTGGCCGCCGCGGGCCTAGCCGGGCAGACCGACCCCCTTGGCCCCGGCGGGGTGCTCGAGGTCCTCGCCTCAGGCGTGGACCGGGAGGCGCTCGGCCTCAGCTGGCCACCGGGGCACCGCTGGGAGCTGGAACTCAACACGTTCAAGACATATCCGTGCGGCGTGGTCGCGCACCCGGCAATGGACGCGGCGATCATCGCATCGGCCAGGATCGCCGAGCTTTCCTGTCGTGCCCGGATCAGCGGGATCGCGCTGCGCTGCCACCCGCTGGTGCCGGAACTGATGGGCCTTGAGCAGCCAGCGGACGGGCTGCGGTCCCGGTTCAGCGCCCGGCACGGCGTTGCCGTCGCCCTGCTGTACGGGCGGGCGGGCCTCGCCGAGTTCAGCGACGAGGCGGCGGCGGCTCCCGAGGCCGCCCGGCTGCGCGCGATGACCACCCTGGACGTGGACCCCGCCGTGCCGCGTGACGCGGCGACCCTCCGAGTCAGCCTGACCGCAGAACCGGAGCCGCCAGCCGGGGTACCGCCGGACGAGGGGCCGCCGAACGGGAGGTCAGCGATCGAGGTGCCGGCGATCGAGGTTACCGTCGAGCACGCTAGGGGCAGCGCCGCCCGCCCGCTCACCGACGAAGAGCTCCTGGACAAGGTGCGCGCCCTGTTCCGGCCGGTTCTCGGCGAGGCCGCCGCCGACCGCGCCCGCGACGCCGTCGACAAGCTCCCCGGCGCGGCCGACACATCAGAACTCCTCATGGCGCTCCGGCCGGAGGCGTCGTGACCACCACCGAGCAGATCCTCGCGCTCGCGATGTCCGCCGGCCGCACGGTAGCCGACGGCACGGCAAGCGACCGGGCGATAGAGGTGACGGACGCGGACCTCGCCGCGTTCCGCGAGGCCGCCTCGCGCGGCCGCGACAGCGTGGCAGCCCGCGCGCTGCTCGCGATCCGGCCGCCCGCTCCGCCGTCAGCGGCAGCGGGCGGCGGTCCGGCATGGGCCGCCTGGGCGACGGCTGCCGCCGCGACAGCCGCGGCCGGCGGCTCCGTCCCTGCCCCGGGCAACAAGAACGACGGCGATGACGAAGCCGCCGGGGGTGCGCGCCTGACGTGGCTCGCGGTCTTCGCCGCCGGCACCGCGCTCGCGGACGCGACAGCCGGCGGCACCGCGCCCACGCGGACAGCTGCCGATGCCGGGCCGGTCACCGTCACCCGGGCCGTCGCCGCGGGAATGAGCGCGGCGGCGATCATCGAGTCCGGCCTCGCCGACTGGGACGGCTGGTCGCCGGGAACGATCGGCGCCGCGGTCGGCGCCAGCGTGACCGCCGGCCTGCTGCTCGGCCTCACGCCGTCGCAGCTGCGGGCCGCCATCGGCATCTGCGCGACGCAGGCCGCCGGCCTGCGCGCGGCCGTGGGCACGGACGCCTTCGCGCTCCAGGTCGGCAAGGCCGCGTTCAACGGCGTCGAGGCCGCGCTGCTCGCCCGGGCCGGCTTCACCGCGCCGGATGAGCCGCTCGACGGCCGCCGAGGGCTGTTCGCCCTGTTCGGCCGCTAACGCTGGGCGCGCCACGCGGTCCCTGGTCCCACGCCATCGGACAGAAAAATAGTTGCAGACATACAATAGATATATTTCTATAGCTAATTGGCTCATCCTCTGCATCTGCTGCATGAGCCTGCTGGTGGTGGGCACGACCCTCGCGGGGAGGGAGGTACGGACCCATGACGCGCCACTCAAAGGCCGGTGACGCCCATGTCGCCGGCGGCCAGCACGACGACCAGGCTGATGACAGCCAGTTCGGTGACGACCAGGCCCGCAAGGACCAGGCGGGGCGCGCCTGGGCGGCCATGCGCGACCTGGTGGACAGCCACCCGACCAAGCAACTGCTGCGCGACGCCCTCGACCTGGGCCGGGGCAGCGGCCGGGTCAAGTCGCTGCTGTGGCTCGCGGAGGGTCCGCTGTCGCTCAGCGGCCTCGCCGAGGCGATCGGCGTCGACGCGCCGTACGCGACGCTCATCGTCGACAGCCTGGAACAGCGCGGCATGGTCGAGCGGCACTCCGACCCCGGTGACCGCCGCCGCAAGCTCGTCAGCCTGACCCCGGCAGGGAAGGAAGCCGTCGCCCGGGTAATCCGGATCCAGCGGGATCCGCCGCCCGGCTTCGGCAACCTCAGCGCCGCCGAACTGGACACCCTGGAAGACCTCCTGCGGCGCCTCCTGGGCGGCTGACGGGCGGGCTGACGGGCGGGCGCCGCTACTCGAATGCGGACGGATCACCCGCTCCGCGGCGGACGATCTCGGGCTCGTCGCCGGAGAAGTCGATGACCGTTGTCGGCTCGGTCCCGCAGTCCCCCGAGTCGATCACCGCGTCCAGTGCCTGGCCGAGTTCCTCGTTGATCTGCCAGCCCTGGGTCATCGGATCGTCCTCGCCGGGCAGCAGCAGGGTGGTGGAGACGAGCGGCTCCCCGAGCTCGGCGAGCAGCGCCTGGGTCACCACATGGTCGGGAATCCGCACCCCGACGGTCTTCTTGCCCGGGTGCTGGAGGCGGCGCGGCACCTCCTTGGTCGCGGCCAGGATGAACGTGTAGCTGCCGGGGGTCGCCGCCTTGATGGCGCGGAACACGCCGTTGGGCACGTGCACGAACTGGCCGAGCTGTGCGAAGTCCTGGCATACCAGGGTGAGGTGGTGCTTGTCGTCGAGGCCGCGGATCGATCTGATCCGCTCGATACCGCCGAAGTTGCCGAGCTGGCAGCCGAGCGCATAACACGAGTCCGTCGGATAGGCGATCACACCGCCACCGCGCACGATGTCGGCGACCTGGGCGATCGCGCGGCGCTGCGGGTTGGCCGGATGGATGTCGAAATACCTCGCCATGGGACGAGTCTAGGCTCACCAGGTCAAGCGGGCACGCCTTGCGGCCGGAGGCCGCATCGTCGGCCAGCAACCGGGTTTGACGCGTCTTGCGTCCCTGGCGGCGGGCGTTTGCATCATAATCCGACGGGGTCGGACGCATAACGGATGTCACGACCGAGGACGGAGGCAGGCATGCGGGCGGTTCGCGTTACTCCTCGGGTGACGGTCGCGCTTGGTTTGCTAATCGCGCTTGGACTGACCGGCTGCAAGATCGGCTCGACGCCGAGTGCCGCCCCGGCGGTTACCAGCCAGCCGGCTAGCACCGCGGCCTCCGCGCCGGCCTCGCCTGCCGCTGGCGCGTCGAGCGCCGCGCCGGCTTCTTCTGGCGGGTTCCAGAACCTGGCAGTCAGCACGGCCGTTCGCGGCGAGTTGCTCGACGCGTTCGCGGCTTACGCCAAAATCCCGTCGTCCGACATCGGGGGCAGCAGGCCGGGTAGCGTCTACTACGGCTACGACCCCGCCACCCAGACGTACTGGGCCATGGCCACTTACAACCCGGCGAGCACGGATCCCCTCAACGTCACCGTGGCCTTCCAGGACGGCGGCAACATCGGCTTCTTCAAGCAGGTTGGCGGCGGCGCGTGGCAGGTTCAGCTGGGCGGTGAACCCCCCATCTGTCACGAGCTTGCGTTCTACCCGCGGGCGGTGCTTGCGGCCTGGGCACTTCCGACGACCTCGGCCGCGCCGTTGAACTGCCCCTCGAGCTAGGTGGCGACGGGGCGGCCTAGGAGCCCGCTGAATTAGACCGTTTCTGGGCTACTACTTGCCGGATCTTGCCTGGTCACAGGTGTGACCGCACGCGCGAGCGTCGCTAATTCAGCGGACTCCTAGCTGGCGCAGGGTGCGGCGGGGCCGACCGGGAGGCCGGCCAGCCAGTCCGGCAGGACCCGAGGGTCGGGCAGCGGGACGTAGCCGTCGGCCGCGCTCGCGTAGGTCCAGGAAGGGCCATCCGCGCGGAGCGCGCTCAGCGCGTCCACCAGGCGGTCCACGTCCCCGGCGCGGCTGCCGAGGCCGAGGCTGGCGCGGACGGCGGCACCGTCGGCGGTGAGCCTGGCAACCAGCGGGTGGGCGCAGAACCGTCCGTCCCGCACCCCGATGCCGTGCTCTGCCGACAGGTACTGGGCGACCTGCCGCGGGGGCCAGCCGTCGACCGTGAAGGTGACCACGCCGATCCGGTCGCACTCCCCCGGCCACAGCCGCAGCGTGCGCACTCCGTCAATGGCGCGGAGCCCGGCGACCAGGCGGTCCGCAAGCAGCTCCTCGTGTGCCTCGACCGCCCCGGCGGGCAGCGCCTCGACGAAGCGGCACGCGGCGGCGACGGCGACCGCGCCGAGCACGTTCGGGGTGCCCGCCTCGTGGCGAGCGGGAACCGGCGCCCAGTCAGTGGCGTCGAGCCGGACCTCGCGGACCGCGCCGCCGCCTGCCAGGTACGGCGGGGCGGCGTTCAGCCAGTCGCGGCGGCCGACCAGCACCCCGGCGCCGAACGGTGCGTAGATCTTGTGCCCGGAGAACGCCAGGTAGTCGACGCCGGACGCGGTGAGGTCGACGCGCCGGTGCGGCACGAGCTGCGCGCCGTCGACGGCGATCCGGGCACCGTGCGAATGCGCGAGGTCGGCGAGGGCGGCGAGCGGCAGGCACTCACCCGTGACGTTGGACGCGCCGGTCACGGCCAGCAGCGCGGCCGGGGTCCGCGCCAGCTCGTCGCGGACCGCGTCCAGCGTCTCGTCCAGCCGGGGCTGTGCGCCCACCACCCGCCCGCCGCGGGACTGCCAGGGCAGCAGGTTCGCGTGATGCTCGATATCCAGGTGCACGACCGGCCCTGGTAGCGCGGAGGCGAGCAGGTTGAGCGCGTCCGTGGTGTTCCTCGTGAAGATCACGGTGTCCTCGCCGGGCCGCGCCCCGGTGAACGACGCGACCGTGGCCCGGGCGGTCTCATAGGCGCTTGTGCAGACGGCCGAGGCGTAGCCGGCCCCCCGGTGCACGCTCGAGTACAGCGGCAGCAGTTCGTTGATCCGGTCGGCGACCGCGCGCAGCGCGGGCGCGCTCGCCGCATAGTCCAGGTTGACGTACCGCACGCTGCCGCCGGTGACCAGCGGGACGTCAAGGCCGGCCCCGGCCACTTCGGCGAGCGGGCCAGGGCCGGTGACGCCGGCGAAGGCCTCGGCGGTGGTGAACGGTGAATCTGACAGAAGTGTCATGGCGCGCCTCCAGCGCTCGGGGACCCGAGCCCCGGGTCCGCGCTTGCCCGTCCCGGCCGGGAACAGGCCGCGTCCTCACCCGGGGCACCCCACCGCGGAAGGAGGGTTGCCGGCCAGCGAGCCGGGGCTTGACGCTGACGCTCTTGACGCTGCGGAAGAAGCTACCAGATCACGGACGGCAGCTCACGCCGCCCCCGCAAAGTCCCAGCTGTCAGGTCCATGCCTGGGCATTGAGATTCGGAATGCCGTCGGCGATGAAGAGCTGGGCGCTCGGCGGCCCGGCCGGCCTGCGCCGTGTCCCACTCCGGGCGTGACGAGCCGCGCATTCCCGCCCGCACCGGGAGCGCCCGCGTCGGCGCGGGCGTAGCGTGGCCCTGTGGTTCGCTTCCGGGTACTGATCTCGGGTCTTGTGCAGGGCGTGTTCTTCCGCGGCTCGTGCCGCAGGATGGCGGAGCAGTACGGCGTGAGCGGCTGGGTGCGGAACCTTCCCGACGGTCGCGTCGAGGCGGTCTTCGAGGGGCCAGCGGAGGAAGTCGGCCGCCTGGTGGAGTGGTCGCGCCTCGGTCCGAACTCCGCCGTGGTAGAGGACGTCCGCGTGGCAGCGGAACCGCCCGAGGGGATCACCGGATTCGACATCCGGTAGCCGCGACGCCAGGCGATTACCAGATCACCTCTGGCGGCCGGTGCCCCGGTGCGCTAGCTTCCGGGCTATGCCAGTTGCTGCAGCGAACGGGATCGAGATCAGCTACACCGACTCGGGGGGCGAGGGTCCGGCCGTGGTGTTCAGCCACGGGTTCCTGATGGACCACACGATGTTCGACCAGCAGGTCACCGCGCTCGCGCCGCGATACCGGGTCATCACCTGGGACCAGCGGGGCCACGGCGGCACCCGGGCGGCCGGACCATTCACCTACTGGGATTCCGCGGCCGACGTGCTCGCGCTGCTCGACCACCTGGGTATCGAGCGCGCGGTGCTGGCCGGCATGTCCCAGGGCGGCTTCCTGTCGCTGCGCGCCGCGCTGAGCGCGCCGGACCGGGTGCGGGGGCTGGTGCTGATCGACAGCCAGGCCGGCCTGGAGGACCCCGCCGTCGCGCCCGCGTATGAGCAGATGCACCAAGTCTGGCTGGACAACGGACCTGGGCCCGTGCAGGAGGTGGTCGCCTCGATCATCTTGGGCCCTGGCGGGTGGGACGACTGGTATGCCACGTGGACCGAGCAGTACGCGCAATGGGCGCCGGACGATCTCGGGCAGCTGAACTGGCCGTTCCGCTGCCTGATGGACAGGGACGACATCACCGGCCAGCTCGCCGGGATCACCTGCCCAGCGCTGATCGTGCACGGGACCGCGGACGCGGCGATCCCCATGGTCAGGGCCGAAGCGGTCCGCGACGGCCTGGGCGGCCCGGTCACCCTCACCGCCGTCGAGGGCGCCCCGCACGCCTCCAACGTCACCCACGCCGCCGAGGTGAACCGGGCCGTTCTCGCTTTCCTTGACGGACTGGACGACGAGCAAAACCGGTGAGGGCATCTTCAACTCGGCCGCAGTGCCGGGCAGCTTACGGCGCCCGGGTCGCGCGACGCGAACGCCAACGCCGGGGTGAACGTGGCCAGCAGGACCGCCTTCGCCGTGGGCCGGATCGGAGCCTTCCCGCACCTGCTGGCCCGGGTGCACCGCAGGCACCAGTCGCCGGTCGCGGCCATCTTCGCTACGTTCGTTCTGACCGTGGCGATCACCCTCGGCCTAGGGCTGGCCTACAACCCAACTAACGCGTTCGCCATGGTCGGCACGGGGATCGTGATCGTACTTGTCGCGGTGTACATCGTGGTCAACGCGGCCTGCATCGGGTATTCCGCCTCGCCGTCACGGCAGGGGCCTGGCCGGCGCTGGAATCCGCTGCTGCACCTGATCATCCCGCTCGCCGCAATCGCCGCGTTCGTTCCGGCCTGGCTGACCTCGGCGCGGGGTTCATGGTCGTCGGGCTGATCTACCTGGGATACCTGTACGCGAAGGACCCGCGGCGGGTCACCGAGGTGGACCTCGTGCACATCGACGCACCCGAACTGGAGCCGGCCGCCGAAGTCGGGCAGTGACCGCCTTAAGTGCCGCCCACCGTAACTAGCAGCCAGGGTGCCAACGCACCCGCGATGGCAATAGCGATAACGCCGTTACGCAGCAAATACTGCGCTGCCTTCAAGCGATACTTGAATTTGTTGTTGAGGCACCAGTTGTAGGTACCGTACAGGAGGTTGGTCTTGGCCACACGACGGTTATATTGATCCAGGGTCAGGGTGGAGTCGACATGCATGTCACGCGCATCGATAACTTCGCCTTGGATATCCCCCTGAACTCTCAGTGCGGTAGCGATCGAGCATGCCAGGTATGCGAGGGAGACAAGGAAGAATATGTAGACGATCCAGGCGAGAGGCTTGTGCGAGCTGCTCTGCAGCATGAGGCCGAGGGCCCCCGCGGAAACGACCAGCGTGCCGACGATGCCAGCGGTGCTGAGTACGGTGGTGCACCGAGTGTTGATGCTTTCGCGTCTGGTAACTTCCGCGTCATATATCTTCTGGCTGATCGAAAGTACCGTCGGACTGGAGTTCTTGTCATCGGGAAGGGCCGGGGCCTGCCCGGTCGGCGGGTTGACCTGCGGTGTTGGGGGTGGCGGCGGTGTAACGTACAGCACGCTAATCTCGTGGGTCCAGTAATCATTGAAATCTTTGAGATCGGCTTGACCCCAGTTGCCTGGATACCTGGACCGGGGAACGAACTGGTGATAGAGCCTCGCCAGCGGTTCAGGGTCAGTGTCCTGATCAGCACCGTCCTTGTCATGATCGGTCCGAAGGTATGCCGCCAATCTCAGGTAAAGGCGCTCGGACTGGTCGGCCGGGACTGGGGCTCCTTCCTCGGCTGGCGCCATCGACCTTACATGTTGCAGGTCAGTGACCGCGTAGATCCTCATGGTGGCGCCTCTCCCCCTCGGCCAAGGGCGCGTGCCGCGCCCGCCATGACCACGCCGAATGTCGCGGTTAGCAGAAAGATCTAGCTCTATTTGTTTCCCGGCCTACCAAAATCGCACGGAAATCCACACCTACGCGTAATGCGGCCCAGTCCCCGGGATATAGCGATGCGCAGCACAATATCATCGGCTATATGCCGGTACCAGAGCGCGCGGCAGGATTGCGCGACGAGATGTCGTACGCGTGGTGCTGGAGATCTTGATCTGTTGCGCCGGGACCTTTATCTAAGGTCACGTCCGCAACACGGCGGCGCCTTCCCCGCTGAGTTGGCTGGCGGTGTCTTTGCGTCCGGTCATGGGCATGACAACAGCTAGAACGGGCCCGCGACGCCTCTGGTCCGCGGCCATGGAACCAGCCGGTGTCTGTCGCGTGGAGCGCTAGCCCGGCGATGCGCCGTTTGGCGCCGGTGATCAGGTTAAAAATGGCGCCGGCCCGGCCCGCGGCGCGGTTTCGCCACAGCCCTGGCCCCAACGACACCGTGCGTCACCGCAGCCTCACCCCGCTAGGCCGGAGCGCTGACGCCGGGGCGATGGTTGCGGCAGCCATACGCCTATAACCGTATCGTTGTCACAACCATCGGGCCGGTCCGCCGTTACCATCACCAGAGCCGGAATTTGGCCGTTAAACCGGGTTCCGCAGGGCGGCTCCAGGGCGGACGGGCATCACCGGGTTTCGGGTACCGGCGCACCGGCGGGCTGGTCGGCGCGCCGCGGGGCGGGGAGGCGCAGGAACAGGCGGCGTTCCGCGAGGGTCCAGGCGACGGTGGTGAGCAGGTAGATGGCGGCGGCCAGGGGAGCGAACGCGGCGATGACCACGGTCACGTACGGGAGCACCCGGGTGAGCACGCCTGCCGCCTTGCTGCCGGCGTGCGCTTCGGCCGGATCCGGGCGGGCACCGGCGTCGGGCCTGCGGACGCCGGACGGGCGGACGCCGGACGGGCGGACGCCGGACGGGCGGACGCCGGACGGGCGGACGCCGGACGGGCGGACGCCGGACGGGCGGACGCCGGACGGGCGAGCAAGTGACGATCCCGCACCGCTGGCCTTCTTGCCCGCGCCCTTTCCCGCCGTCCCGCGGTCCTGGCCGGCTAGCGCGGGGGCGGCTGGTGCCCGGCCCGCTCGGCGCTTGGCGGGAGCATGAATCGCCGGCGCCGCGGGGGCAGCTGGCAGCGGGCCGGAGCGGCGCTCGGCGGGAGCGTCCGCCGCCGGCGCCGCAGCAGCGGGGGCAGCAGCCGCGGGGGCCGCAGCCGCGGGGGCCGCCCGCCGCGCCAGGCGTGCGGACAGCCGGCACAGGGCGGCGAGTATCGCGAAGATGGCCAGGAAGAGCGCGTTGTGGACGCTGAGCAGTCCGGCACCGGACAGCCAGTGCGCGCCGAGGGGGACGCCGAACAGGCCATCGGAAAGCAGCCGGTTCCGCGCGCCGTCCACGGTGACCGAGCGGAACAGCAGGTACGTAACGCTGAGGAACGGCCACTGGGCCAGCTGCGGGAGTATGCCGGCGAACGGGCCGGTGCCCTCCCGCTTGTACAGGGCGGTCAGTTCGCGCCCGAAGCGGTCCGGCTGGCGACCGTAGCGCGTGCGCAGGGCCTGGACCTGGGGCGCGAGCCGGGCCATGGCGGCCTGGCCGCGCAGTGCATGCAGCGACAGCGGCGAGATCAGCAGCCGCACCGCCGCGGTGAACAAGACGATCGCGGCGGCCGTGGCCAGGCCGCCGGCGACGGGGGTGAGCAGGTGGGCGAGGGCGGAGACGAGGTAATAGGCGGCGCCGACCGGGACGCCAAGGAAACCGGACATGACAGGAGGCCTTCCAGCTCAGCACGGATACGGGCTGGAGACGGCCGTGGACAGCGCTCGCCGCAGGACGCGGGCGGCGTCAGGACGGCTAGGGCCGGCGCGGGACCGGGAGGCGCCGGGCGCGGTGACAGGCAAATGCGCCCGGGCTGGCGCTGTCAGGCGGCCGCCGGGGCCGCCGTGGGCGCTCTGGGCCTGGGTCTGCCGCGGGCATCAGGGTCGCGCAGGCGAAGGAACGCGACACGCCAGGACTTATCGCGCAGCGCGCTGACGCGCCGGACGACGGGGATCGCGCCCAGGGCACGATCGACGCGGATGGCCGCTGCGACGCAGCCCGCCGCGACGGCGGCGAGCACCGCGACCGCCAGGGCCGCGAGGCGCTGCGGAGTCACCGGGTCGCCAAGCAGCAACTGGCCGGCCAGCTCGCCAAGCGAGATCAAGCCGACAGCAGCCAGCAGGCCGGCCACGCCGGCCCGCGCGCCTACCCGCACGCTCCCAGCATAGGAGAACGCCCGGCATCCGAGAAGGCCGTCGGGGCGTACCGTCGCGGCGGACTCCCGGGCCGCCCGGCAGCCTCGCACCGGCACCGCGCACACCGGCTCGGCGCGGACTCCCGGGCCGCCCGGCAGCCTCGCACCGGCACCGCGCACACCGGCTCGGCTGGCCAGACTGGGTCACCTGGGCTGACGATGTCTGAGGGGAGGCTGTGTCGGGCGTGAATGACGCGCGCTACTGGGTAGCCCAGTGGCATGGCGATGGGGGCAGTCGATGGGCACAAGCAAAGTACCGCAGCACGGTAAGCCCGATGTGGCCGTCCGCCCGGCGGAAGCTGCCCAGGACAAAACCCCACCGGACAAAACCCTGCAGGACACGGCCCTCCCGCCCGACGGTCAAGATAGCCCGGAGGACGCCGACCGGGTGCGCCGCCCGGCAGACCTGCTGCTCGCGGTCATCGCGTTCCTGATCGTCGCCGCCGTCCTTGGCAACATCCGGGCCCTGCCCGTTGGCAGCACCGAAGCGGCCGACGACGTCTCGAGCTGGATGCTGAACATCCCCCGCTGGCTGTCCTACACGGCCGCGGTCGCCGCCGAGGTGGCCTGCTTCGCCCTAGCGGTCGGGGCACTCGCCGTACTGGCGCGCAGCGGTCACTGGCGGGACGTGCGCAACGCGGTTACCGCCGGCCTGGCCGGTGCCGCGACGGCCATCATCGCGTCTGCCATCTGGCGGGCCGAGCACGCTACGGTGCAGCACGCTGTGCTGCACGGCAGCAACCCCACGACCTTCGTGGTGGACGCCGCGTTCGTCGCGTTCGTCGTGGGAACGGACCTGACCCGGCGCTCGCACTGGTCGCGGTGGTGGCCGTGGTCAGGAGCGGCGCTGCTGCTCAGCGGGCTGGCCGTCGGCACGCTCACGCCCTTCGCGGTGGTCATCGCGGCGTTCGGCGGGCTGTTTGTGGGCTGGGTGACGCGCTGGCTGCTTGGCGCGGCCTCGGTCCTGCCCGGCCTCGCGGAGCTCGGTAGCTGGCTGGCCGCCCAGGGCGTGCCGGCCGCGAGCCTGGCGGTCGCGGGATCCACCCGCGCGCGGCTGGAGGGCACGCTGACCGACGGCACCCGGGTCCGCGTTCACCTGTCCGGCCGCGACACCCGCGGATCGGGCCTGCTGCGGCGGCTGTGGGCGCTCGTCCGGCTGCGGCGGTCGGTCGCGGGCCGGGTCGCGCTCAGTACCCGCGCCCAGGTCGAGCAGCTCGCCCTGGCCTGCTGCCTGGCGCAGCAGGCCGGCCTGCCCAGTCCCGCGGTGCTGCTGCTCAGCGAGATGCCAGGCGAGACCCTGGTGCTCGTCACCAGCATCCCGGCCGGCCAGGCGGGCGCCGCAGCGGCGAGCCTGCCGGGCGCTACGGCGTTGTTCGAGTCGCTGCGCCGCCTGCACGGGGCCGGCGTCGCGCACCGCGATCTCCGGCCGGGCAGCGTGTTCATGTCCGGGAGCAGGGCCGGGTTCTGCTCGCTGGAGGAGGCCGAGCCCGGCGCCAGCGAGCTGGCCCGCCGTCTGGACCTGGTCCAGGCCCTGGCGACGCTGGCCAGCAGCATCGGCCCCGCCGATGCCGTCACGGCGCTGCGCGCCGGCTACCGGCCGGCCGACGATACCGCTGTCGCGGCCGTCGTCCAGCCGCTCGCCCTGGCGCCGTGGGGCTGGCCGGCCATGCGGGCCGCCGGCCCTTCGCTTCGGGAGATCAGGCACGAACTGCTCGGCGGCCACGACGTGGCGCCGGCCGTCCGGCTTGAACGATTCCGGTGGCGTACCGTCGTCACCGCGGTCGCCCTCACCATCGCGGGCTACCTGCTCGTCGGCGAGATCTCCGGGGTGAACGTCGGCGGCACCCTGAGCCAGGCCAATCCGGGCTGGCTTGCCGTCGCGGTCCTCGGAGCGGCGGTGACCTTCCTGGGGGCCGCCATCAATGTCGCGGCGTTCGTACCGAAGCACCTGTCCATCTGGCGTGGCTTCTTCGTCCAGCTGTCCACCGCGTTCGTGGGCGTGGCCATGCCGCCGACCGTGGGCCACGTGGCCGTCAACGCCCGCTACCTGCACCGCCAGCAGCTCGACGAGGGCACCATCACCGCCGCGGTCACGATGTCGCAGCTGGTGAACATCGTCACGACGATGCTGCTGCTGATCGTGCTCGGTGTGCTCACCGGCTCCGGGTTCAGCCGGCTGAAGATCGCGCCCAGCGGCGACATACTCATCGGGCTCGCCGTCATCGTCGCCGTGCTCATCGTCGTGCTGTCCGTCCCGCAGACCCGCCGCATGCTCACCGGCACCGTGTGGCCGCGCCTGCGCGCGATAGGCCCCCGGCTGCTCGACGCGGCCTCCAATCCGCTCAGGCTCGCCATCAGCGTCGGCGCGAACCTGCTGCTTTCCGCCGCCTTCGTGCTCGCCATCGTCGCCGCGCTGCGGTCGGTCGGGGCCCACCCGCCCATCCTCGCGGCCGCGGTCGTTTTCCTGGCCGGCAACGCGGTGGGGTCGGCCACGCCGACGCCCGGCGGGCTCGGCGGGGTGGAGGCTGTACTGTCCGCCGGGCTGACGGCCATCGGCATCCCCGCTTACCAGGCGATACCAGCGGTGCTCCTGTTCCGCATGGCGACGTTCTGGCTGCCCATCCCGGCGGGCTGGGTCTCCTACCTGGTGCTGCAGCGCCGCGGCGCCCTTTGACCCGCTCTGCCTCCGGGTGCCGCTGCGCGCCGGCTGCCCCCGACCTGTCCGCCGAACGTTTGGTGGCTACGTCAGGTACCGTCCCGCGGCCCGCCCAGGCGTCGAGCCCCCGGACGGTCGCTCGTCACCGGGTGACCTCGGTGCCGTCCTCCGCCCACAGCGTGTGGAAGCTGCCCTCGCTGTCGGTGCGGCGGTAGGTGTGCGCGCCGAAGTAGTCGCGCAGGCCCTGCACGAGCGCCGCGGGCAGCCGCTCGGCGCGGAGCGCGTCGTAGTAGGCGAGCGCGGCGGAGAACCCGGGCACCGGGATCCCGTTGCCGACCGCGGTCGCCACCACGTCGCGCCAGGCGTTCTGCGCCTCGGTGACCTCCTTGGCGAAGTCCGGGTCGGCGAGCAGGGTCGGCAGCTGCGGGTTGCCCTCGTACGCCGCGCGGATCCGGTCGAGGAACGCGGCGCGGATAATGCACCCGCCGCGCCAGATGACTGCCATCTTGCCGAGGTCGATGTCCCAGCCGTACTCCTGGCTGCCCGCGGCGATCATGTTCCAGCCCTGGGCGTAGGACACGATCTTCGAGGCGTAGAGCGCCTGCTCGACCTTGTCCGCGAACTCACCGGGCTCCGCGACCGCCTCGCGGGACGGCCCGGGCAGCGCCCTGGCGGCGTCGCGCAGGTCCGAGTGACCGGACAGGCTGCGCGCGAAGACGGCCTCGGCGATGCCGCTCACGGGGGTGCCGAGGTCGAGCGCTACCTGGACGGTCCACCGGCCGGTTCCCTTCTGCTCGGCCTGGTCGAGGACGATATCCACGAACGGCCGTCCCGTCTTCGCGTCGGTGTGCGCGAGGACCTCGGCGGTGATCTGGATGAGGTAGGAGTCGAGGCGGCCGTTGTTCCAGGTACGGAAGATGTCCGCGATTTGTGCCGGCGAGTACCCGCCCGCGTAGCGGAGCAGGTCGTAGGCCTCGGCGATGAGCTGCATGTCGGCGTACTCGATGCCGTTGTGCACCATCTTCACGAAGTGCCCGGCTCCGTCCGGGCCCACGTGCGTCGCGCACGGCACGCCGTCGACCTGCGCGGCGATGTTCTCGAGCATCGGGCCAAGGGACTCGTACGACTCCGTTGAGCCGCCCGGCATGATCGACGGCCCGTTGAGGGCGCCCTCCTCGCCGCCGGAGACGCCCATGCCGACGAAGTGGATGCCCGCCTCCCGCAGGGCGGCCTCGCGGCGGCGGGTGTCTACGAAGTGCGCGTTGCCGCCGTCGATGATCATGTCGCCCGGCTCAAGGAGGGGAGCGAACTCGTCGATCACCGCGTCGGTCGCCGCCCCGGCGTTCACCATGATGACCAGGCGCCGCGGGCGCTCCAGGCTGGCGACGAATTCCTCCGCCTCGTGGGCGGGCACGAACGTGCCCTCGTGCCCGAACTCCCGCATGATGGCGTCGGTTCTTGCCGTCGTCCGGTTGTGCAGGGCCGTCGCGTAGCCATGCCGGGCGAAGTTGCGGGCGAGGTTCCGCCCCATTACCCCAAGTCCCGTCACGCCGATCTGAGCTGTCGCCTGGGCGCCCATGTCGTGTTCGTCTCCTCGTCGCTTATCGGTGGTCCCCCGGTCCGTGCGGGCCGCCGCCAGCGGCCGGGCCGGAGTTACCTTCCGCCCATTCTTTCTCGCCAGCCGTGCCACGTCAGACAGTGGCCCAAGGTGACGGAACCCGCCGGGTCGGCGACGGACCGGGGCGCCCGTCCGCCTGCTACTTCTCCGGCCGCTGCTCCTTCCGCGGCAGCAGCGCGACATCGGAGACGGGCCCGATGTGATGGAGCTTGTCGGGGTTGACCACCGAGCGGATCGCCCGCACCGTGCCGTCGGCGATGTCGAGCGCGAATACGTTCACCACGCGCCCCTCGGCGTCGTACGTCACCGCGCCTGGCTGTCCGTTGACCCAGGCCAGCCGCAGGGAGGCGCCCAGGGCCATGCCCCGCCGGAACAGGCCGCCGAGCAGCCGCAGCACCCGTTGCCGTCCCGCCACCGGCTTGCCGAGCGCCTGCGCCTTGCCCCCGCCGTCTCCCTGCAGGACCACGTCGGGTGCGAGCATGCCGAGCAGCGCGTCCATGTCGCCGCCCGCGGCGGCCTCGAAGAACCGGCGGGCGAGTTCCTCGCCCGCCGCCCGTTGTGCCGGGGCGGGCACGCCGTCGGGTGCCCGCCCCCCGGCCGCGATCCGCTGCCTGGCCCGGGCGAAGATCTGCCGGCAGTTCACCTGGGTCTTGCCGGTGATCCGCGCCACCGCCGGGTAGTCGTAGCCGAACACCTCGCGCAGCATGAACACGGCCCGCTCCACCGGGGACAGGGTCTCGAGGAGCACGAGGAACGCCATCGACAGCGAGTCGGCGAGTTCGGCATGCTCGGCGGGTCCCGGCTCGTCGGCGGGCACGACGACCGGCTCGGGGAGCCAGTCCCCCACGTATGTCTCCCGCCGGACCCGCGCCGAGCTCAGGTAGTTGATGCCGAGCCGGGTCACCGCCGTGGTCAGGTACGCCTTGGGATCGACGATCACCGTTCCCGCCTGGCGCGCCCGCGTCACGCCGAGAAACGCGTCCTGCACGATGTCCTCGGCATCCCCCACCGATCCGGTCATACCGTAGGCGATGGAGAACAGCAGCGGCCGGTAGCCGGCGACGCCCGCTTCATCCACTGACCCAGGCACGGAATCCCTCCCGCCAGCTCGCGTGCCGCGGCTCCCAGCCGAACGCCTTCCTCGCCTTCACGTTCGAGGACCCGCGCACGCTCGTCATCTGCGCCACGACCAGTTCCCCGGCGAGGATACGGCCGAGCCAGACAGGCACCCGCAGCGGCGGCTTCGCGCCAAGCACCTCCGCCAGGTAAGGCAGCCACTGCGCGACCGGAGCCGGGTCATCGTCCACGATGTTGTACACGCCGGGCGCGCCGCGGCCGACGGCCGCGAGCGTGGCGGCTGCCGCGTCGGTGATCTCGATGAACGACCACACCCCGGTACCGCCGCCGATCACCGGCAGCATCCGCTTGCGCACCAGGTCAAGCATAGGCTCGGTCGCGCCGCGGCCGTAGAAGCTGCCGTAGCGGAGCACGACGCCCTCGGGCACCGCGGCGGGAACCGCCTGTTCCACGTGCCTGATCGCGGCCATCGACCGCGCCGTCGACGGCACGGGCCGCGGGTCGAGCGGATCGTCTTCTGTCTTCACCGGCCCGCCGGAGCGCTCGTTCGGCCAGCCCGTGTAGCCCTGCGCGACGACCCTCCGGGTGCCCGCCTCGGCGGCGGCCGCGAGCAGGTTGTCGGTGCCCCTGGTCCGCAGCTCGTTGGTGGCCGCGAACTCGCGATCGAAATTGCGCAGGCTGCGCAGGTCCGCGAGCGCGGTCATCTCGTGCACGATCACCTCGGGCGCCGCGGCCCGCACCGCCGCGATCACCGCCGCGCGGTCCAGGCCGTCGACGACCACCGGTTCCGCGCCCGCCCCCCGCAGCAGCCCTGCCTTGGCGGGCGTCCTCGTAGTGGCGGTGACCTCATAGCCAGCCGCGACCAGCCCGGGAACCAGGTGCTGCCCAAGCGCACCGGTCGCCCCCGTGACGAAGACTCGCATGATCTTTTTCCTTCCGCCTGATCCTTTCCCTCCAAGACAGGGCCCTACCAGAAGCTGTGACATTCGCGCCGCGCGGTTTTGCCTGACAGAAAGAACCACGACCGCGCTGAGCGCGGGGTCCCCCCGATGGGAACTGGCGGCGTGCCCGCCGCCCGCCTATCATCGCTGCCGTGCGAACACCCGAGGAGGAGGTGGCCGCGGCGGCCCTGCGCCGTGCCGCCGCACTCGCCGCCGGCGACGAGGCGGCACTGCGCCTGCTCATGCATCCCGGCCTGCGGTGGACCACCTTCCGTGGCGAGGTCCTGGGTTACGAGGACTACATCGCAGGCAACGTCCGCGGTGACCCCTTGTGGCACGCGCAGCACCTGGAGGGCATCCACGTGACGGTCGACGGCGACACGGCGGTGCTGACCGCCGCGGTGACCGACGACGTGAGCAAGGACGGGCGCCACCGGACCCTCCACCTGCGCCTGACCCAGACCTGGGTGCGCACGCCCGACGGCTGGCGCTGCCTCGCCGGACACGCCAGCCTCCCGGTCCTGTTACGAGCTGCTGTCGACCGGGGTGAAGGCTGAGGCGGAGGCTGCCCACGGGGCCGGGGTGATTTCCGCGCCGCGGGGGACGCGGCGGGTGAAGGCGCGGCGGGCGACCGCCATCAGGTTGAGCAGGGAGCGCTCGCGCGCGGCGAACGCGTTGAAGTCGAGCACCCCGCGGTCGGCCTTGGCGCGGGCCAGGGCCAGTTCGGTCGCGGCGAGTTGGTAGTCGGACATCGCGGCGTTCGCGGGGAGTCCGCCGGAGGCGCGGGCCCAGGCCCGCGCCCGCGCCCGGCCGCGCAGCGAGGCGAGCATCCTGATGTCATCGCGGGTGACCAGCCCGGTGTGCTCGTAGTCAGGCAGGTACCGGCGGATAAGGCCGATGACCCGGCGGCGGTCCGCGACCAGGACAAGGATCAGCGCGACGAGCACGCACGACATGATGAGGTACCCGGCGACGAGCCCCGCCGTGCCGTACAGCGACAGGCCGTTCCAGGTTCCGTGCAATACCATCGCCGCGAGCAGGCCGAGGCCCACGGCCCATTTCCCGCCGCGGGCGCGGCCCGCCGCGTAGGCGACGCCAAGGCCGGTCATCGACGTGAAGATCGGGTGCAGCAGCGGCGACACCACGCCGCGCAGCACGAAGGTGTAGCCGAGCAGCGCGATGCCGCCGCGTTCCGGCGTGATGAGCGCGTTGATGTAGTACCCGACGTTCTCGATCATGGCGAAGCCGAGACCGACCATGGCAGCGTAGATGACGCCGTCGGCCGGACCGTCGAACTCGGCGCGGCGCCGCCACAGCAAGCCGATGAGCACCAGGCCCTTCAGCGTTTCCTCGACCACCGGCGCCCCGAAGGTGGCGGCCACGTACTCACCGGTGGAGGCGCCGAGCGCCGGCATGGTGACATACTCGAGGTCGGCGGTGTTGACGATCAGCGCGGTGAGCGCGGCGATGCCCGCCCCCCAGCCGAACGCGAAGGCCAGGTTGCCCCGCGGCTCGGGCTCCAGCCGGTCCATCCAGAGCACGACCGCGACGAGCAACGGTACCGGCAGCAGCGCGAGCGGCAGCGCGAGCGCGAACGGCGCGGCACCGTCGCCCGCGACGAGGGACTGGACCGCGTCGATGCCGAGCGCCACGATCGCGCAGGCCGCGGTGACCGCGGTGCCGACGATGAACGCTGCCGGCGTCCGCCCGGGCGGCCTGCCCGCAAGGACCGCGCGCGGGTCGAACGGCACCCCCGCGGCGGGCGGCCGGCTGGACTCGGTCATGCGCCGAAGCTTACTGTGCGCGAACGCTGTCCGAGAGTGCGCTCAATTGTGCCGAACTGGTCCTCAATTGGTCTAGACCGGTTGCGCTGAGTGGTCTAGACCAAAGATACGGTGAACCTTGTGGAAACGGCGTCCCCCGGACGTTCCCGCGCACGCGTGTCGGGATAGGCTCTTACACGTGGCATGGTGGCCACCGGGGGTTTTCCCCTGCCTGCGTTCCGCCGCGCCCCCCAGCTTTCCGCCAGCCGCGGCGGACACCAGAGAAGTCAGCAGAAGGGACCCGTGACGTAAAGGTGAGCACTCACGCCCTCGACTGGACACCCGCCGACCGGCGGGCTGTCGACCTCGTGCGCGTCCTTGCCATGGACTCCGTGCAGAAGGTGGGGAACGGCCACCCGGGGACCGCGATGTCCCTGGCACCGGCCGCGTACCTGCTCTACCAGAACGTGCTCAGGCACGACCCTGCCGACCCGAAGTGGCCGGGCAGGGACCGGTTCGTGCTGTCCTGCGGCCACTCCTCGCTGACGCTTTACATCCAGCTGTACTTCTCCGGGTACGCGGTCTCGCTCGATGACCTGAAGGCATTCCGCACCTGGGGGTCGATCACCCCTGGCCACCCCGAGCACGGGCTGACCCCCGGCGTGGAGACCACCACAGGACCGCTCGGGCAGGGCCTCGGCAACGCCGTCGGCATGGCCATGGCGGCGCGCCGCGAGCGCGGCCTGCTCGACCCCGACGCGGCACCCGGCGAGTCGCCGTTCGACCACTTCGTCTACTCGATCGTCTCCGACGGCGACATCGAGGAAGGCATCACGCACGAGGCGTCCGCGCTCGCCGCGGTGCAGGAGCTCGGCAACCTGATCGTGATCTGGGACGACAACCGGATCTCGATCGAGGACAACACGGTGATCGCCAAGTCCGAGGACGTCGCCGCCAGGTACGAGGCGTACGGCTGGCACGTGCAGCACGTCGACTGGCTGACCGACGACGGCTACTTCGAGGACCCGCAGGCGCTGTACGACGCCATCGAGGCCGCGAAGGCCGTGACCGACAAGCCGTCGTTCATCGCGCTGCGCACGATCATCGGCTGGCCCGCGCCGAACAAGCAGAACACCATGGCCGCGCACGGTTCCGCGCTCGGCGAGCCGGAGGTCATGGCCACCAAGGAGATCCTGCACTTCGACCCGGACGTCACCTTCCCCGTCGAGGAGGAGGCGCTGAACCGGGCCCGCGAGGTCGCCGTCCGGGGCAAGGCCGTGCACGCGGAGTGGGACCAGCAGTTCGCGGCGTGGGAGAAGGAGAATCCGGAGCGAGCCGCGCTGTTCGCCCGGCTGTCGGCGCGCGAGCTTCCCGACGGCTGGGAGGCCGCGCTGCCGGTGTTCCCGGCCGACGCCAAGGGCACCGGGACGCGGCGCTCGTCCGGCAAGGTCCTCACCGCCCTCGCGCCGGTGCTGCCCGAGCTGTGGGGCGGGTCCGCGGACCTGGCGGAGTCCAACAACACGACGATGGAGGGCGAGCCGTCCTTCCTGCCGCTCAACCGCCAGTCTGCGATGTGGCCGGGTGACCCGTACGGGCGCACGCTGCACTTCGGCATCCGCGAGCACGGCATGGGCGCCATATTGAACGGCATCACGCTGAGCGGCCTCACCCGCCCCTACGGCGGGACGTTCCTCCAGTTCAGCGACTACATGCGCGGATCGGTGCGGCTCGCGGCGCTGATGGAGATCCCGGTGACGTTCGTGTACACGCACGACTCGATCGGCCTGGGCGAGGACGGCCCGACGCACCAGCCCGTCGAGCACCTGTGGTCGCTGCGGAACATCCCCCACCTGGCGGTCGTCCGTCCCGCCGACGCGAATGAAACGACGATCGCGTGGAAGACGATCCTGGAGAAGACGGAAGGGCCGGCCGCGCTGTGCCTGTCCCGGCAGAACGTCCCGACGTTCGACAGGGACAGCTACGCGCCCGCCGCGCTGACGGCGCGCGGCGCGTACGTGATGGCCGACGGCACCGACGTGATCCTGGTCGGTACCGGGTCCGAGGTGCAGATCGCGGTCGCGGCCAGGGAGCTGCTCGCCGCCGACGGTATATCGGCGCGGGTTGTGTCGATGCCGTGCGTGGAATGGTTCACGGGGCAGGACGCTTCGTACCAGGAGGAGGTGCTTCCGGCAGCGATGCGGGCGCGGGTCTCGGTCGAGGCGGGCATCACCCCGCCGTGGAAGGTGTTCGTCGGCGACGCCGGGGAGTCGGTCGGTGTCGACCACTTCGGCGCGTCGGCTTCCGAGGCCGTGCTCTACAAGGAGTTCGGCATCACCGCGGAGGCCGTCGCGGCCGCCGCGAAGGCCTCCATCGCCAAGGCGCGGGCCTGAGGCCCCAACGAGCGACGGGCACAAAAGCAAATAACGGAAGGAACGCGGGCAAATGACTGACGTACTCGGAGAACTGACCCAGGCCGGCGTCTCGGTCTGGCTGGACGACATCAGCAGGGAGCGGCTGTCCACCGGCAACCTGGAGAGCCTCATGAGGGACTTCCACGTCCGGGGTGTGACCTCCAACCCGACGATCTTCGCCACCGCCCTGGCCAAGGGCAACGCGTACGACGACCAGATCAAGGACCTGGCGGTCCGCAAGGTTTCCGTCGAAGAGGCGTCGCGGATGATCACCACTTACGACATCCGGTGGGCGGCCGACGTGCTGCGCCCGGTCTACGACGCGACCGGCGGCGTGGACGGCCGGGTGTCGATCGAGGTCGACCCGCGGCTTGCCCGGGACACCACGGCAACGATCGCCGAAGCCAAGCAGCTGTGGTGGCTGGTCGACCGGCCCAACATGTACATCAAGATCCCGGCGACCGCCGAGGGCATCCCGGCGATCACCGCGACGCTCGCCGAGGGGATCTCCGTCAACGTGACGCTGATCTTCTCCCTGAAGCGGTACGCCGACGTCATCGACGCCTACATGGCGGGCCTGGAGCAGGCCGCGGCCAACGGGCATGACATCTCCACGATCGCCTCGGTCGCGTCCTTCTTCGTGTCCCGGGTGGACACCGAGGTCGACAAGCGGCTGACCAAGATCGGCACCCCCGAGGCCCTCGCGCTCAAGGGCAAGGCCGCCGTCGCCAACGCGCGGCTCGCCTACGAGCTCTACGAGCAGAAGCTCGCCACCCCGCGCTGGCAGGCCCTGGCGGCCAAGGGCGCGAAGGTGCAGCGGCCGCTGTGGGCGTCGACCTCGACCAAGGACCCGGCCTACCCGGACACCATGTACGTCGTCGACCTGGTGGTGGCCGACACGGTGAACACGATGCCCGAGGCGACGCTGCACGCGACCGCCGACCACGGCGTGCTGCGGGGCGACACCGTGCACGGCACCTACGACGAGGCGCGGGCGCTGTTCGCCAGCCTTGAGGCGCTTGGCATCAGCTACGACGATGTGGTCAAGGTGCTCGAGGACGAGGGTGTGTCGAAGTTCGACGTGTCCTGGGGCGAGCTGCTGCAGACGATCCAGAACGAGCTGAGCCTCAACTCGTAACCGCCAACCGCTGGAATGAGGAACTGGAGGTTCCCATCATGGACGAGCCGAACGCCGGCATCCGGGGACCGGCGCCGGCGAACCCCGGGGTGATCGCGGCCGGCGACGACCCGGTTAACCCGCTGCGTGACCCGCGAGACCGCAGGATCCCGCGGGTTGCCGGGCCGTGCGTCCTGGTGATGTTCGGCGTCACCGGGGACCTGGCACAGAAGAAGCTCATGCCGGCCCTGTACGACCTGGCCAACCGCGGCCTGCTGCCGCCGGGATTCTCCCTCGTCGGCTTCGCCCGCCGGGACTGGGAGCACCAGGACTTCGCGGAGGTCACGTACCGGGCCGTCAAGGAGCACGCGCGCACGCCGTTCCGCGAGGCGGTGTGGCAGCAGCTGCAGGAGGGCGTCCGGTTCGTGCCGGGCGAGTTCACCGACGACGCCGCGTTCGACCAGCTGGCGGAGACCGTCCGCCAGCTGGACACCGAACGCGGCACCGGCGGCAACTACGCGTTCTACCTGTCCATACCGCCGAAGTTCTTCTCCACCGTGGTGGAGCAGCTCAAGCGGTCGGGGCTGTCCGACCCGAAGCCGGACCCCTCGGGGCACGTGCCGTGGCGGCGGGTGGTGATCGAGAAGCCGTTCGGCCGCGACCTGGAGACGGCGCAGGAGCTCAACGACATCGTCGACGCCGTGTTCCCCCCGGAGTCGGTGTTCCGCATCGACCACTACCTGGGCAAGGAAACCGTCCAGAACATCCTGGCGCTGCGCTTCGCCAACACGCTGTACGAACCGATCTGGAGCCGCTCCTACGTCGACCACGTGCAGATCACGATGTCGGAAGACATCGGGATCGGTGGCCGGGCCGGCTACTACGACGGCATCGGCGCGGCGCGCGACGTCATCCAGAACCACCTGCTGCAGCTCCTGGCCCTGACCGCGATGGAGGAGCCGGTGTCGTTCGACGCCGACTCGCTGCGCCAGGAGAAGGAGAAGATACTGTCGGCGGTACGGCTGCCCACCGACCTCGCTCTTGGCACGGCGCGCGGCCAGTACGCCGCCGGCTGGCAGGGCGGCCGCCAGGTAATCGGCTTCCTTGAGGAAGACGGCATCCCCTCCGACTCGAGGACCGAGACGTACGCCGCCGTACGGCTTTCCGTGGATACCAGGCGCTGGGCGGGCGTTCCGTTCTACCTGCGCACCGGTAAGCGGCTTACCCGGCGGATGACGGAGATCGCGCTGCTCTTCCAGCGCGCGCCGCACCTGCCGTTCGCCGCGACCGACACCAAGGAACTCGGCCAGAACGCTCTGGTGATCCGCGTCCAGCCGGACGAGGGCGTCACCGTGCGCTTCGGGTCGAAGGTACCAGGATCGGCCATGGAGGTCCGCGACGTGAACATGGACTTCGCCTACGGCGAGTCGTTCACCGAGTCCTCACCCGAGGCCTACGAGCGGCTGATCCTCGACGTGCTGATCGGCGACCCGCCGCTGTTCCCCCGCCAGGAAGAGGTCGAGCTCTCCTGGCGCATCCTCGACCCGATCGAGGACTTCTGGGCCGAGTACACCAAGCCGGACCAGTACGTGGCGGGTTCGGCCGGGCCGGCGTCCGCGGACGCGCTGATGGCACGCGACGGCCGCGCCTGGCGGCGGCTGTTATCGCCCGGGGGGACGACCCCCGGGACCTTGAGGAGACCTGATGACAATCGACCTGACCGATACCACCACCGGCGCCATCGATCAGGCGCTGACCGAGGCGCGACGCCGACTCGGCGGCATGACGCTCGGCATGGTGCTCACGCTTATCATCGTGACCGACGAGGCGGCGCAGTACGACGCCATCCGGGCCGCCAACCAGGCAGCCCGGGAGCACCCGTGCCGCATCCTCGCGATCATCACCCGCAAGCCGAAGGCGGACTCCCGGCTCGACGCAGAGATCCGGGTCGGTGAGTCCTCGCCTGGCGAGACGATCGTGCTGCGCATGTACGGACCGCTCGGCCAGCACGCCGACTCGGTCGTCGCCCCGCTGCTCGTGCCGGACGTGCCCGTGGTGACCTGGTGGCCGGACAACGCGCCGGAGATCCCGGCCAAGGACCCGCTTGGCGCGCTCGCCCAGCGACGGGTCACCGACGCGGCGGCCGCCGACTCGCCGCGCGAGGAGATCGCCGCGCTCGCGGCCGTCTACCAGCCGGGCGACACCGACTTCGCCTGGACCCGTGCGACCCCGTGGCGCTCGCTCATCGCCGCGACGTTCGACCAGCCGCATCCGCCGGTCACCGCGGGCGAGATCGCGGCCGAGGAGGACAACCCCACCGCGGACCTGATCACGGCCTGGCTGGCACAGCGGCTGTCCGTCCCGGTGTCCCGGTCCGTCTCTGGCGGCCCCGGGATCACCGCGGCGGTCTTCACCACGCCGGCCGGCGAGATCGAGATCACCAGGACCGACGGCCGGACGGCCACGCTCGCGTGGCCGGGCCGGTCCGACCGTATGGTCGCCCTGCACCGGCGGGACACGGCGGAACTGCTGGCGGAGGAACTGCGCCGCCTCGACCCGGACGACGTCTACGCCGAGACGCTAAGCAACCTTGAGGTCTCCCCGGCGGGCGAACTGCCCGCGGCGGACCACCCGGCGGGAGAAGAGGACATCGCGTGAAGGAGGGACGTCGGTGAGCGCACCAGAGGTTTTCGTCCACGCCAGCGGCGACCTGCTGGCCGGCGCCGCCGCGGCGCGCACCGTGACCAGGCTCGCCGACGCGATCGCCGCGGAAGGCCGCGCCCACCTCGTGCTGACCGGCGGCGGGATCGGCACCAAGGTGATGGCCGCGATCGCCGCCTCGCCCGCACGGGACGCGGTCGACTGGCGGCGGGTGGACTTCTGGTGGGGCGACGAGCGGTTCGAGGTGACCGGCGACCCGGAGCGGAACGAGACGGGCGCCCGCGAGGCGCTGCTCAACCACCTCAGCGTCGACCCGGCCCGGGTGCACCCGGTCCCCGGGCCTGACGGCCCGGACGGCGACAACCCGGACGCGGCCGCGGCCAGGTACGCGGCCGAACTGGCCCGCGCCGCCGCCGGCGGCGCGGACGTGCCGGTGTTCGACGTGCTGATGCTCGGCATCGGGCCGGAAGGACACGTCGCCTCGATCTTCCCGCACTCCCCCGCGGCGCACGCCACCGGTTCCGTCGTCGCCGTCCGCGACTCGCCCAAGCCGCCGCCCACCCGGATCTCGCTGACGTTCAGCGCCCTCCAGGCGGCGCGGGAGGTCTGGATCCTGGCGTCAGGCGAAGAGAAGGCCGAGGCGGTCGCCGAGGCGCTGTCCGGCGTCAGCGAGGACACGCTGCCCGCCGCGGGTGCCCGCGGCCGGGACCGGACACTGTTCCTGCTCGACGAGGCCGCCGCCGCCAAGCTCCCCGGCCGCTAGTTCAGCGGGCTGCTGGCCGCGACCCGCGGTCCTCGGTAAGCGGCGGCCGCCCGACGACATGATCGAGCCGAGCACGAGCACGATGACGAGCACGAACACTACTCCGGGTCCCACGACGCCGTGCAGCATCAGGAGTATCCAGATGGCGGCGGGGATAAGAATGCCCACCGGCCGTCGCCGCGGCCGTGCGGGCGGCTGCGGAGGCTGCTGCGAGAACCGCGTGACCGCGTCGGGCTCCGGCGCCGGGCGCCGCGGGTAGGGCGGTATGCCGGCGGCCGGCGGCAGCGGGCGGCCGGGAACGTCGGTGCCGAGTATCGGCTGTGTCGGCAGGTCGATCGTCAGCTTGCGCAGATCGCCCCAGGTCTTGCCTGAGTAGGCGGCCGAGATCCGCTCGTCGAACTCGTCCAGGGTGAGGCGGCCGGCCGTGTACGCATCCCGTAGCGCGGCCACCACGACATCCCGGTCAACGTCCGACGCGCGAATGGGGTCATCGGTGGCCATGGGCAGTTCTTCCCCTCGGGAGGCAGCCCTTTCTATGGTACAGCGCCGTCTCTCCCACCCTCTTTGTCCTGATGGCTTTGCTCCGTATGGTTCCCGGGGGCGGGGCAGCGAAAAAGCGGCTTCCCTTATGATCTGGCCATGTCCCCGCCCGGGAATCGCCTGATCGTCTGCGGCGACAATCCGCTCGCCTACCGCATCGCCAGCGAACTCACCGGCCGCTACGCCGAAGACGTCGTGGTCCTGCTCGCCAGCAGGCTCGATAACCAGGGGCCGCAGATCGCGGCGCTGCCGGGCGTCACCATCGTCGAGCACGCCGGGCTGACCACCGAGGCGTTCACCGCCGCAGGCGTCCCTGCGGCCCGGGCGATGGCCCTGGTCGGCCCGGACGACCTCGCCAACTTCCACGGGGCGCTGCGCGCCCAGGAGCTCAACCCCGACCTCCGGCTCGTCGTCGCGGCGTACAACAGGCGGCTAGGCGATCACATCAGCGGGTTCTTCCGCGACTGCACGGTGCTGTCGCGCAGCCAGCTCGCGGCGCCCGCGCTGGTGGCCGCCGCACTCGGCGAGATCGCGCCGAGCCATGTCCGGCTGTCAGGCCGCACCCTCCACGTGGCCAGGCTCGGCGACGCCCGGCCGGGCCAGGTGCTGTGCGGTCTTGCGGTCCCCGACGACCCGGGCGGCGCCACCCAGCTCATCGCGCCCGAGGACCTCGACGGCCGCGCCGACCTGGTGCTCGCGGTGGCGGACGGCACGCCACGCGACCGCCTGACGCGGCGGGGCCGCCCGCTGCGCGGGGCACTGCGGATGGGCAGGCGGCTCATGTGGAACAAGTACGGCGTCACCGCCGCGGTCCTGTTCGCGCTCGCGGTGGCCGGCTTCATCCTGCTCGCCGTCGCGGGCCACGGCCCAGCCAACGTGCTGTACCTCGGCATCATGGACATGACCGGCTCCGCGCTCACCAGCACGGCGGACGCCAGCCAGGAGAAGGTGGCGCAGGTGCTGCTCACCGTCGACGGGATGGCGCTGCTGCCGCTCGTGACCGCCATCATCGTCAGCGCCAGGCTGACCGGGACAATCCGCGGCGAGCCGCGGCCGCAAGGCGGCCACATCATCGTGGTCGGCGGCGGCGAGGTCGGCCTCCGGGTGGTCGGCGGACTGCACGACCTCGGCTTCGACGTCTCCCTGATCGACCAGGACCCGGCGGCCCGCGGCATCGCGTTCGCCCGCGGCCTCGGGCTGCCGGTGCTGATCGGCGACGCGCCGAGCGAGCGCACGCTGCGCCGGGCCGGCCTCGACACCGCGACCGCGCTGGTCTCGGTGACGAGCAGCGACCTGGTGAACCTGGAGACCGCCCTCCAGGCGAGAGCGTTGCGCGGCGAGGACCTGCGGATCGTGCTGCGCCTCTTCGACGACGACCTGGCTCAGCGGGTGAGCCAGACGCTCGGCAACGTGGTCTCCCGGTCGGTCTCCTACCTGGCGGCTCCCGCGTTCGCGGCGGCGATGCTCGAGCACAGGGTGCTGCGCACCATCTCAGTGGGCAGGCACGTGCTTGTGATCGCGGACATCCGGGTGGAGCCCGGCGCGGACATCGCCGGCCGGTCACTCGCCGACCTGGAGCGGGACGGCCTGTCCCGGGTGCTGGCCCTGGCCGAGCGCGGCACGCCGCGCTTCAACTGGTCGCCACGGCGCGACGGCCGCCTCGTCGCCGGCGACCGGGTGATCGTGCTGGCGACCAGGGCCGGGCTGTCGACGTTCCTCGCGGGGAACCGGCCGCCGGTCGCCGCCCCGTGACGCACGTCATATTTATTTCGATCGATAATCAGCAACAGGGGCCGACGCGGCCCCTGTCTTTTCAGGAAAAATCGTTTGTTATCGGGCCACAAGAACGCCCCTGTCCCGTTGTTCTCCTCCACCTCATTTTTTTCAGGGGTGCGTCCCTATCGCTACCGAGTTACCGCAGAGTTACGCTATGAGCGGAATGTATTCCACACCTGGCAAACAGACCGCCAGGGAGCTGGTCAAGCTCGGAGGCAACTATATGAGTGTCAGCGAAGACCGCGATGTAACTCCTGCAGTCCAGCCCGCGGCCGCGGCCGCACCCATCGCCGACCCGGCCCCCCTGGGCCTGGCGGCATTCGCACTTACCACCTTCCTGCTGTCCACCGTGAACGCGCGCTGGACGGTCGGGAACTCAGCCGGCACGGCCTTCCTGGGCTACGCCCTCGCGTACGGCGGCGGCGCCCAGCTGCTAGCCGGCATGTGGGAGTTCAGGAACAGGAACGTATTCGGCGCGACCGCGTTCTCCTCTTACGGCGCCTTCTGGATCGGCCTGTTCATCTGGATCAAGAACGCGCCGGCCGCCACCGGCCACGACCTCGGCTGGATTCTTCTCGCGTTCGCTATCTTCAACACCTACATGCTGATCATGTCCACACAGGTGAACCTCGCTGTGTTCGCCGTCTTCCTCACCCTGGAGCTCACCGAGATCATCCTGGTCGTCGGGAACTTCCTGAGCAGCCCCGGGTGGACCCAAGTCGGCGGATACCTCGGCATCATCACCGCGGCGTGCGCCTGGTACGCCTCGGCGGCCGGCGTGGCCAACGGCTTGAACGGCAGGCTCAGGTTCCCCGTCGGCAAGCCGCTGATCTAGCGGAGGCATTCCCGACCCTTCATTCCCCAGTTCCGTTGAGGAACGTCCGCACCAGTCCTCCCGTTCGTGCCGGTACCGTTGGGCGAGTTAGCCGCTTCGGTTCCGGTGCGACGGGAGGACTCGCTGTATGCATGCGCATGACGGGGCGCAGACGTCTTCGAGGGGGGCCACCCCCCGTACCCGCGGGGGCACGTCCCGCGGGCGGGCGACCGTACATGACATGCACGAGCTGTCTGCGCAGGTGGCCAGGGTGAAGGCGAAGACCAGGCCGTGGAAGGAAATCATCGCGCTGGTGCTCGCGATCGCCTCGGCCGTCACATCGGGCTGGGCGCACAGCCACTTCACCCACTACTTCACCAGCGACGACGTGGTCAGCCAGATCATCGCCGCGGCCACCGCCGCGGCGTTCTGCGTGTTCGCGAGCGTGGCCACCATCGGCCTGTCAGGCAAGGCGCGGGAGGTACTCCAGCCGGTGGCCGGACCGGGCCATTCGTCGATCATCCGGTACGCGCTTGTCCTCATCGGCGCGGTCACCACGTTGATCGTCACGCTGGTGCTGTTCGGCGTCCCGGTCGGCCAGCTGCTCCTTGGCGGAGCGCTGACCAGCGTCTTCGTCGGCATCGCGGCACAGCAGGCGCTGTCAAACGTGTTCGCGGGCCTGGTGCTGCTGCTCGCCCGCCCGTTCAAGGTCGGGGACTCGGTCCGGCTCAGGGCCGGTGCGCTGTCCGGTGAGATCGGCGGCACGGTGACCGATATCGGCATCACCTACCTGCGGCTTACCACGGTCGACGGCGTCGTCTCCGTGCCGAACTCGCAGGCGCTCAACGCGATCGTCGGCCCGCTGGCGCCCGGCACCCGGCTTCCCCCGCCGGCCACCCCCGCGCCCGCGGTCGCACCGCCGGCCCCTCAGCCTCCCACCACGTCGCCGGCCCCTCAGCCCGCCACCACGCCGTCGGGGCCGCCTGCGACCAGTTCCGTGCCAGGCTCCGCAGCCGGCCCGGTGGGGACCGCCGACGGCTCCGGGGGCACCAGTCGCCCCGGTACGGCCGGCGAGCAGTAAGGGTCACCGGCCGGGGTGCGGCAAGCCCGGTTCGTTCGGGATCAGCCTGACTTCCTGGCGACCTGGAGGGCGAGGCCCGGGATGCGCAGCAGCCGGATCTTCCTTGGCGGGGTAAAGCCCGCGTCGCGGAGCCAGCCGGTCAGTTCCGCGGGGGTGTGCACCTGGGCGCCGGAACTGAGGTACACGAACAGGGCGAGCAGGTTAGCCTGGGCCGGAGCGCGGCGGGTGCGGTCGGCGAAGACGTCGAGGACGGCGAGGGTGCCGCCGGGGTTCAGGGCCTCGCGGGTCCGGCGGAACAGGGCGGCGATCTGCGCGGGTGCCAGGTGGTGCAGCAGGTTGAAGCAGAGCACCGCGTCGTAGCCGCGGCCGAGGTCGGACGTGGTCGCGTCGCCGTCGCGGAACGTGATCCTGTCCGACAGGCCGGCCGCGGCGATGATCTCCCGGCCGATCGCGGCGCTGCCCGGCAGGTCGAGGATCGTCGCGGTCAGCTCCGGGTACCTGCGGCACAGGGCAGCGGAGTACCAGCCGTGGCCGCCGCCGATGTCGAGAATGGTGCGCGGGCGGCCGCGCAGCGGGACCTTCCTGGCGACCTGGGCGGCAGATAGCCTGGCCAGCTCGTGCTGGCCGGTGATGTACTGGCGCCAGTACGGGTCCTCGGGTGGCGCGGCATGCGAGCCGGAGGACTTCCCGGTTCGCGTGGACTGCTCAAGGCCCTCCCACCAGGGCCAGTAGTCGGCGACCCCGGCCACGTACCGGGCGACCGACAGCGGCGAAGCCGGGTCGAGCCAGCGCCGCGACCTCCTGGACAGCTGGTACCGGCCGGACCGCTCGGTCACGTGGCCGGCCGAGCGCAGGCAGTCGAGCAGCAGCCGGGTGGGCAGCGGATCGAGTCCGAGGTCGGCGGCGACCTCGTCTGCGGTCGCATAACCAGCGGCAAGACGGGCAGTGATGCCGGTACGGACGCCGGCGACCACGATTCCGGAAAGCGCCATGCCGCCCCACGCGTCGGCGGCAGCGGTCGGCACCAGCCCGGTGCGCAGCGCCAGCCACTCGACGGGATTAGCGGCCAGCAGCCCCAGTCTCATGCAACACCATTCATCACTTTAAATACTATACGCCTCATATACGATCATAGATATCACCATCTTCTGCTGTCTGCCGGATTGATTTAAAGTGCTAGTGTCCACCCGGTATTCGCCCGAAGTGCCGACGGCGCCGGGGCACCGGGCGGACGGATCGGGAGACGGTTTCATTCACGTACGGGGGGCGGTTCTCGGTTGAATCGCGTGCAGGCACTCATTATCACCAGCCACCCAGGTCCCTGTGTCGCCATCACGGCCCTGACGACCGTACTGGCGGCGCAGGCCGCGCCGCACGGCATCGGACCGGTGCTGACCGCGCCGGCCCTGCTGGCCGGGCAGCTGTCCATCGGCTGGTCTAACGACGCCTGCGACGCCGCCAGGGACGCCGCCGCCGGCCGGACCGACAAGCCACTCGCGCGCGGCGACATCAGTGCGCGCGCCGTCTGGACCGCGGCCGGCATCGCGGCCGTGGCCGGGCTCGCCCTGGCGCTCGTCATCAGCCCGCTCACCGGGGCTCTGTACGTGCTCGTCGTCGCGCCCGGCTGGGCCTACAACCTGGGACTCAAGTCGACGCTGTGGTCGGGAGCGATGTACCTGCTCGGGTACGGGCCGCTCCCCGCGTACGCGGCAAGCACGCTCCCCGGGCACCCCGTACCCCGCTGGCCGGTGACCTTCGCGGCCGCCCTGGTCGGCCTGGGCGCGCACTTCGCGAACGTGCTGCCCGACCTGACGGCGGACCGGGCGACCGGCGTGGGCGGCCTGCCCCAGCGGGTGGCCGCGCGGTGGGGGCCCGCCGCCGTCCGGGCAGCGGCACTGGTCCTGCTGCTCGCGGCGTCGGTACTGCTGCTCGTCGGTGCGACCCGTCCCTGGGTGGCCGTCCCCGGGCTGATAGCCGCCGTGCTGCTTGCCGTGCTGTCCGCGCGCGGCAAGGGCCGGGTGCCGTTCTACGCGGCGATCGGCATCGCGGCCGTCGACATCGTGCTGTTCGTGGCGAGCGGGGAGGCACTAACATGATGCCCCGGATCGTCGCGGTTCGTTCGGCGCTGCCCGACAACCAGTGCGTCCAGGCGGAGTTCACCCGCGCGTTCGCGAGCCGGGGCAATGTGGGCACGGCCGAGCGGGTGCTGATGGAACGGCTGCACGCGGCCGCGGAGGTCAACACCAGGCACACCGCGCTGCCGCTGGCCGAGTGCGGGGTGCTGCAGGGTGCGGAGGCCGTCAACGACCGCTATATCGACGAGGCGACGCTGCTCGGCGAGCGTGCCCTGCTCCGGGCGCTTGAGGCTGCCGGGCTCTCGGCCGCCGACCTCGACCTGCTGATCGTGACGTCGGTGACCGGGGTGGCGGTGCCGTCGCTTGACGCCCGGCTGATCCCCCGGCTCGGGCTGCGGCCCGATATCAGGCGGCTGCCCATCTTCGGTCTCGGCTGCGTCGCGGGCGCGGCCGCACTCGGTCGGCTGCACGACTACCTGCTCGGCTGGCCGGGGCAGACCGCGGCGCTGCTCGCCGTCGAGCTGTGCTCGCTGAACTGGCCGACCACGGGGATCACCGCGGCCGACATGGTGGCGGCCGGGCTGTTCGGCGACGGGGCGGTGGCGCTCATCGCCCGGGGCGGCCACGCCGCACAAGCCGGCGACCAGGCACCGGGTCCCGAGGTGATCGCCTCACGCAGCGCGGTCTACCCGGACAGCGGTGACGCGCTCGGCTGGCGGCTGGGCAACGACTGCTTCCGGATCGTGCTGACGACCGAGCTGCCCGCCGTGGTCGAGCGGGGGCTGGCCGCCAGCGTGACCGGCTTCCTCGGCGAGCACAACCTGACCACCGACGACATCGCCAGCTGGATCTGCCACCCAGGGGGCCCGAAGGTGCTCGACGCGGTGCAGCGGGCCCTGAAGCTGCCCGACAGCGCGGTGGCGGCCAGCCGCCGCTCCCTCGCCGAGGTCGGCAACCTGTCCTCGGCCTCGGTCTTGCACATCCTGGAGATGATCAGCGATACCGAACGGCCCCCCGCTGGCTCTCCCGGCCTGATGATCGGCCTTGGCCCCGGGGTGAGTGCCGAACTGGTGCTGCTGCGATGGTGAGGACATGACCGTTTACTGGGTGCTGCTCGGCGTCATCGCCTGCGAGCGGATCGCGGAACTCGTCGTTTCTGGGCGGCACGCGACCGGGCTGCTGCGCCGCGGCGGCGTGGAATACGGCTTCGGGCACTTCCCCGTGATGATCGTGCTGCACGTGGGGCTGATCGCCGGGTGCGTGCTTGAGCCGCTGCTCGGGCACCGGACGTTCATTCCCGCGCTCGGCTGGCCGATGCTGGCCCTGACGGTAGCCGCGAACGCGCTGCGCTGGTGGTGCATCCGCACACTGGGCGAACGGTGGACGGCGCGCGTGATCGTGCTGCCGGGGGCACCGCTGGTGCGGTCCGGCCCGTACCGCTGGTTCGCGCACCCGAACTACGTCGCGGTCGTCGTCGAGGGCTTCGCGCTGCCGCTCACCGGGTCGGCGTGGATCACCGCGGCGGCGTTCACGGTGCTCAACGCGGCGCTGCTGACCGTGCGGATCCGTTGCGAGGTCGAGGCCCTGGCGGTGCCCTCGCCGCAGCCCGTCCCGTCATGATCGATGTGCTCGTCGTCGGCGGCGGCCCGGTGGGCCTGGCCTCGGCGATCCGCTGCGCGCTGGCCGGCCTGTCCGTCAGCGTCGCCGAGCCGCGCGCGGGACCCGTCGACAAGGCGTGCGGCGAAGGCGTGATGCCCGCCGCGGTACGACGTCTCGCGGCCCTCGGTGTCACGCCGGACGGCCATCCGCTGCGCGGGATCCGCTACGTCGACGCCGCGCACCGGGCCGACGCGCCGTTCCGGCATGGAGACGGGCTTGGCGTCCGCCGCACCGTGCTGCACGCCGCCCTCGCGTCCCGCGCGGCGGCACTCGGCATTCCCGTCCTGCCGGTCCGCGTCACCGGCTTCACCCAGCACGCCGGCCACGTGACCGCCGCCGGCGCGGAGGCACGCTACCTGGTGGCCGCCGACGGGCTGCACTCGACCATCCGCCGCACCCTGGAACGTGACGCGCCGGCCGGGAACGTGCCCGGGCCTGGCTGGCGGAATCCGGCGCCACGTTACGGGCTGCGCCGGCATTACCGCGTCGCACCGTGGACGGACCTGGTGGAGGTGCACTGGACGGCCAACGCGGAGGCGTACGTCACCCCGGTCTGCGACGACGTCGTTGGCGTCGCCCTGCTGTTCGCCAGACCGCACCGCGACGCCGCCCCGGACGGCGACGGCATGCGCGGCAACGGTGACGGCGCCGCCGAGAACTTCCTGTCCGCCTTTCCCGAGCTGCTCGATCGCATCAGCGGCGCGGACCCGGTGAGCCAGGTCCGCGGCGCGGGCCCGATGCGCCAGGACGTCCGCCGCCGGGTCTACGGCCGCGTGCTCCTCGTCGGGGACGCGTCGGGGTACGTGGACGCGCTAACTGGCGAAGGCATCGGCGTCGGCCTCGCCCAGGCCGAGGCTCTCGCGGCCTGCCTGGCGGCCGGCCGTCCCGGCGACTACGAGCGCGCCTGGCGCCGCGTCTCCGGCCCGGCGTGGCGGTTGACCGCGGGCCTGCTGTGGTCACGGAACCACGCGCTCCTGGCCCCGCGCATCGTCCCCGCCGCGCAGCACCTCCCCTGGCTCTTCTCCGCCGTCGTCAACCACGTCGCCCAGGCATAGGCCAAGCGCTTCGCGCTTCTTGCTGTTATTGCGGCCGGGAATGAGTAGACCCCCGGGCGCGGGCTGCGTGGGGGGTCTGGGGGTTCGCGAGGCTCGGGTGCCAGCCTGGGGGAACTGACGGGGATTGCGCGAAGGTGCTTGGGTGCCGGTGCGACCGGTCGCCTCCTCGGCGAGAGGCACATCGCGGCTCCAGCCGAACGGTATTCCGCGAAGGCGATATTAGGTGCGGCCCGGGGGACCCTAGCCGCACCGGCACTTGAGTCTAACGCGGCGCGGGGAGTTCCTGTTCCCGCGTCAGCTCCAATTTCCGCGCGCCGGCTGCTGACGGTCCCAGTAGCTTTGCTGGGCCTGGTCCGGTTGACCTGCGGGTGCTGGGCCAGGGCCTGGCTGGTAATCCGCCGCGTGCGGCACCGCCGACTGGACCGAGGCGTACCCGTCGCGCGGGTAGCCGTTGGCCCAGTCCGCCCCGTCAGCGAACGAGTAGCCCGATGTCCCGTTGGCGGAGGGATAGCCCGCCGCACCGCCGTTCCCGTTCGCGGAGGGATAGCCGGGCACGCTGCCGTTGGCGGAGGCGTAGCCGGCCATTCCGTTCGCCGGGGGGTAGCCAGCCGCACTGCCGTTGGCCGGCGGGTGGCCGGCCGTACCGTTCAGCGGGGAGTAGCCGGGCGCACCGTCGGAGGAGTAACCGGACGCACCGTTGGCGGAGGGATAGGGCGCCGCACCACCGTTCGGCGAAGGGTAACCAGCCATTCCGTTGGTGGCAGGGTAGCCAGCCGCACTGCCGTTGGCGGACGGCTGGCCGCCCGCACCGTTGGCAGAGGGGTAAGCCGCACCGTTGGCAGAGGGGTAGGCAGCCACGCCGCCGTTGGCCGGGGAGTAACCGAGCTCCCCGTTCGCGGAAGGGTAACCGGCTGCGCTGCCATTGGCCGGCGGGTGGCCGGCCGTACCGTTCGCCGGGGAGTAGCCCGGCGCACCGTCAGAGGAGTAACCCGATGTCCCGTTAGCGGCGGGATAGCCCGCCGTTCCGTTGGGCGACGGGTATCCGGATTCGGTTCCGTTGGCGTAGGGCGGGGGCGCCTGGTATGCCTGCGTACCAGGCGACGGGTACCCGGGGGCTGGTGCGTAGCCGGGGGCCGGGGGCTGAGCCGGCTGCCCGAATCCGCCGGGCTCCCCGGACGGACCCGCACCGCCGTTCCCAGTGAAGGCGGGGGTGAACGTCGGCTGGGCGGCTGACCGCGGCGGCTCCTGGGCGTAGCCGACGCCGTTGGCCTGGCCTGCGGGCACCGTGGCGGCTGACCCGTTGGGGCCCGCGCCGTACCCGGGCAGTGACTGGTAGGCGCCGGTGCCGTTCGCGGACACGCCCGGCGGCACGGCGCCGTTCGCGGCCTGGGCGCCTCCGGCGTAGCCGTTCGCGGCGACCCGCGGGTAGGCACCAGAAGGCGCCGGTCCGCGATCGGCCTGCGCGCCTCCCTGGTACCCACCGGCGGCGCTCCCGGCTGACTCGTAGCCGCTCGGCTGGTGGCCGTTGGCGGGGTAGCCGTTGGCCAGGTAATCGCTCGTCCCGTAGCCGGCCCCCGGGCCCATGGCGGGATATGCTCCCGTTCCCGTCGCGGCGAACCCGGTGCCACGGCCGTCGTACCCGTAGCCGTCCAACGCGCCGGGCGGCGCGCCTGCGCCGTGGCCCGGCTCCGCCGGGCCGGCCGGCCTGACCGCGCCATCCCCCGCGCCGGCGGCCGGCGCGCCCGGGTAGCGCGAGGTGTCGGGCTGGGCGGAAAACTGCGGTCGCGGCGGGCCCTCGGCGGCCGGGGCCTGGTACGCGGGTGACTGCGGGTAACCCGGCTGGTCCCCGTACCCGGCCGCGTGCCGGCCGGCCTGACCGGCGGGCGCCCCGTACGGGCCCGCCTGCTGGCCGGCCGGTGTCCCTGTGGGCCGGGCCGCGGCCGCTCCGTAGGACCGCTGTCCGGCGGCACCGCCGTCCTGCCACTGCGGCGCTGCCCCCGGCTGCCCGGCCGCCGGCTGCTGCGGCGCCGCCTGCCGTTCCGCGAAGCCCTGCTGGCCGCCGGGCGTCTGCCCGGCCGCCGCGCGCTGGTCCGGCTGCTCTCCGTAGCCGTGCTCCTGGAACTGCCCGGACGCCTGGCCGCCAAAGCTGCCCGCATGGAATTCGGGGCCCGCGGGCACCTGCTCGCCGCGGGCCGATGCGGCGTAGCCCCGCTCGTCGTAACCGTGCTCGCTATAACCGGGCCGGTCGTAGCCCTGCTCGCTGCCCTGCGCTGAGTAGGACCGGTCGTAGGCCTGTTCGTCGTAGGTCGCCTGATTCGACCGCGGCGGTAGCGACGGGGCGGAAGCCTGCCCGTATCCGGCCTGGGCCGCGTACATTCCGGTCGGCTGAGGCCCGGTCCCTTCGTGGTCCGTCGACGGTGTGCCGGCCTGCTGGCCGAGGCTGAGCAGCTGCGCCAGGCTGGCCTGCGCGGCGTCCGGGTACCCGGAGCCGTCGTCGTAGTGCGTATCGCCGTGCGCGATCTCGTACTGGTAGCCGGCCTGCCCGGCCGACTGCGCGGTCGCGCCCTGCCGGGCCGCCTCGTGCTGGCCGGCGCCGGTGCCGTAGGGCTGCGGCTGTCCGTACTGCCCGGCGGCGTACTGCTGTCCTGCGCCGTATTGCGAGAAGTCATGCTCGGGCCCGTACTGGTCCGCTGTCCCGTACTGGCCAGCCGCGCCGTACTGCTGCGCGGTGCCGTACTGCTGCGCGGTGCCGTACTGCTGCGTGGTGCTCGGCGCCTGGGCCGCGGCGGCGTACTGCTGAGCCGTGCCGTACAGCTGGGCCGCGCTGTACTGCTCCCCGGTGCCGCCGGCCGAATAGTCACCGAGGCCGATCGCGGCGCTGCCGCCGCCGCGCTGTGTCCGGTCCGTGCCGGTCAAGGGGAGCGGGCCGGTCCCCGTCGACTGGGAGCCGGTCAGGGCGGCCATCATGCCGGTGAACGGCTCGGTGGCCGCGGCACCGATCGCTAGCCGGGGAGGCTGACCGCCGAGCGCGACCGCCGCATCGCCCGGCTCGACGGTCACGCCGTGGGCCAGGGAATTGACAAGCCGGGACAGGTCGTCGATCGGCAGCCGGAAGGTACCGGTGCACGTGCCGCCCTGCCAGATGCTGAACACCGCGATCCCGGTGTTCGAATACCAGCTCAGGCGCATGCTCCGCGAGCCGCCGCGCACATCGAAGAAGACCTCGCGGGGCAGGGGTGCTGCGTCCGAGCCTGACATGCTGCTCATGGTGGCCCCCCAGCACAACGTTTGTCCACTTCGTACAGACTAGGGGTCCTACGCCTCACGCGTGACCAAGTCGCGGCTTTCGCGTGATCTTCACCGGGATCGATCCGGCCCAGCGGAACGAGACAAAGAAAATTCTTGCGACACGGGTAAGAAAAATGCCACCCCGCCGTGCGCGGCCAATAGGGCGAGTGGCATTATAGACCGCAGGCTTTCCTGTCCCCCGGGATCAGCTAACGGGCACTGTTCCACCGAGCGGGTCTACCTGCTTTGTTGACGTGCTTCGCTGGCGAGCGTCGTCTAGTGGGGCAGGTGTATGTCACGCAGGTGCCTCTGACTGCCTGCAAGCAGTGCCACTGGAACAGTCCAAGGGACACGCAGTGCCCACGGAGCCACTGTCCCCGCGATCTCAATGAAGGCGCGCG
>Ga0335073_10000878_pt1 | contig 39692 bp, 29 predicted proteins | sample Lox_Sample_22_FD_207093 | JGI IMG/M metagenome (GOLD analysis project Ga0335073, IMG submission 207093) | Soil microbial communities from Loxahatchee National Wildlife Refuge, Florida, United States - Lox_Sample_2.2 | ecosystem: Environmental > Terrestrial > Soil > Wetlands | place: USA... | reverse complement strand
CACCGGCGTGGGAAGGACACCATTTCCGGGCAACGTCATTCCAACTTCGCGCCTGAACCCGATCGCCATGAAGATCCTGGCCTTGGTGCCGAACCCGAACCAAGCCTACAACACCGCGGCGCCGTCCAACAATTACTTCGCTCTCCTGCCCTTCACCAAGGACACCGATTTCGCCGACGGCAAGGTGGACTACACCATCAGCGAAAAAGACCACCTCAGCGGCCGATTCAGCTTCCAGCGGCCGCTGATTTACCAGGCGCCGATTTTCGGCCCCGCCGGCGGCGATGCCAACGGCGCCTTCGAAGGTACGGGAGTTCAGAAGACCTATAGCAGCGGCATCAACTGGACTCATATTTTCTCGCCCACCCTGCTCAATGAATTTCGCTTTGGCGTGGCGCACTACCACAACACGGCGCAAGAGAGCGACTATGGAACGAACGATTCCACGAACCTCGGAATCCCGGGCATCAACATCAGCCAGTTCGACAGCGGCTTGGTGGGTATCGGTATTGGCGGGTTTACCAGCCCGCTGGTAGGATACTCCGCCAGCCTGCCCTGGGTGCGCGCCGAAGCCAACATCGATCTGGTGGATAACGTGACCAAGACCCACGGCAACCACACTTTCACGTTCGGCTACGACATGCGCCGCATCCGCGACGACTTATTACAGACGCAGACCTACAGCCCGCGCGGTTTTTACCAATTTGGTGTGTCCCAGACGAATTGCGCCGGCAGTTGCTCGCTCGCCAATGGCACTACGAGTTCGGCGACGACCCCCAACCCCACAACCTCGTGGGCAAACGACCTGGGGAGTTTCCTGCTGGACAGCCCCCAGGCCTCCAGCACCGGCCGCGACTTCAGCGGCACGTTCCCAACTTACCGCGCCTGGTACTTCTTCCCCTACGCCGCCGACAGATGGCAGATCAGCAAAAAGCTGACGTTGTCAGTCGGGGTTCGCTGGGAGATTTATCCGCCAGGCTTGCCGGCTTTCCCGGGACAGTTTTCCAATTTCATTCCGTGGAACAACACGCTGGTGGTCGGCGGTGTGGCCGGCAACCCCAATAATGGGGGATTGGTCAACCACTGGAACTACATCGCGCCGCGCGTGGGATTGGCTTACCGCTTGACGGAGAAGACGGTCATCCGGACCGGCATCGGGGTCAGCTACACGCCGTTTGAGGATAATACCTACATCAACAATAACTACCCGACAAAAGGCAACATCGGAGCCGTGCAGGGCGCGAGCGCTTACACTTCCGCGCTCTACAGCGGGTCCGTTCTCAGTTTCGAGAGCGGTCTCCCGGTGCCTGCGCCACAGCCAATCCCGTCCAACGGAGTTTACAGCGTGGCGGCCTTGGGTTTCAACGGTTCAACGGAAGACTATTTCCCGGCAAACCAGAAAAACCCTCATATCATCGCCTGGAACTTCACTGTCCAGCAGGCGTTGCCGGCCCATTTCACGATGGATGTTGCCTATGTCGGCAACCATGGAGTGGACATGGGTTCGTCGCAAAACATCAACGGCAGTCCGGTAATCGCGCCGGCCTCCTCGGGGGACACCGCCTATCTGCCGTACTTCCCGCACACGGGCACCATATCGGAGTACTTCCAGGGGGTGTCCGCAATGTACAACGGCCTGCAAGTGAAGGTTGACCGGCGCTTCGGCAACGGTCTCAGCATCACCTCCTCGCTCAGCTACCAGAAGGGCATGGCTTACTACAACGGCGGCGACGACGATGGGTTCTACGGCTTCTATCTCAACGGTCAATATCACCGGAATTGGGGGCTGAACGACTTCAATCGTACGATCAGCTTTGTGCAAAGCTATGTATACCAACTGCCATTCGGTAAAGGGAAACCATTCCTGAACTCTTCGCGGGTTTTGGACAAGGTTATCGGCGGCTGGCAGATTGAGGGCGTCCTGACGGCGATGACCGGACTCCCCTTCACCGTGACTTACAGCTCGACGTACTTAAACCTGAACCAGGGCGGCACCAATACGCCGGAACTCATCGATCCGAACGTCAAGATTCTGCACGGAATCAACACGACCTCGAACGGTGGAAGCCCGTGGTTCGATCCAACTGCGTTTGCCCCGCCACCCTGCCAGTCGGCCACGCCGAGCGCGTCCTGCTCGACGGGAGCGGCCGATCAGATCGCCGGTGCCGCCCAGCAGGTGGGCAACATCGGGCGCAATTCCCTTATCGGGCCGGGATTCTTCAACCTGAATGCGGCCCTGTCAAAGACCACTCAATTCGGCGAACGCGTCGCCATGCAGTTCCGGCTGGAAACCGTAAATACGACCAACACTCCGCAGTTCGCCAATCCGAACACCGGGTGCTGCACTTCCAACAACGCCAACTTCGGATTCGTGACCGGCACACTCAGCAGCGGCTCCGGTTCGGTCAACGCCGGCACTGGTGGCCCGCGCAGCGTCCAATTGGCGGTGAAGATAACGTTCTGAGCCCGATGTCAGCGGGTTAACGAAATGGGGCCGGATGGCCAAGATCCGGCCCTGTTTCATGGCCTCAAACTACGGGTGTTTATCGGGACGGAAGCCGCCGGATCAGCGATCCCATCTCTTCCGGCGTGGCGCGGGTGTAATCCTCGGGCGAAGCGCTGGCAGACGTGGAAGTGGCGGTTCGGGAACTGTTGCGCGCGGCTCGGGGCTTTTCCACCGCGGGAGGCACCTCGACTTCGTAGTCGTAAACTCCTCGTCGGCGTTCGGTATCATTCGGCGGGATGACCACGCGCACCGATAGAATCGTGCAGCCTTCCACCTTCTCGCCAATTTGATGAATGAATCGGGAACGGACGGTTTTCGTCAGCATGATGAGGGTCGGGCGCTCCGAGGCCCATAGACGAGTTTAGCATCGCGTGACGAGCGAGGCTCCGATCACAGCTGGCCGCCGTACCTGAGGATCGAACGACGAACTTCCACGCCCGGGTACCGTTCATCGGGAGCACAAGCGGCAATATTCACGGCGGTCTTCGAGGCGCCGGAGGCGAAGCCGGACGACCTTTTCGACAAGGATCAGATTCGATCCCGCACCGGCCCGGCGATCTGAGAACCGGCGATCCTCGGTCCGTGCACTTGTGGGCCGCTCTTGTCTCAACGCAGCCATGTCCGGCATCCGTTCATCCTCTATTCATCTCCCGAATCCTATACTTGAATTCGCAACCCGATGCCGCGAATTTTGCCACTCGCCCTGGCGCTCCTTCCGTGCGCCTGGGCGCAAGCCCCGCCCGGCGCCGAGCCTCTGCGTCTGACCCTTCCGGACGCCCTGGCCCGCGCACAGAAATACAGCCAGCAGACCTTTAACGCTAACATCGAGGCGCTGCTCGCCCGAGAAGACACGGTGCAGGCCAGAGCCGCGCTCCTCCCTAGCGTGAACGGAGTGAGCCAATACATATACACGCAGGGCAACGACACACCCAGCGGCATTTTCGTGCCCAACGACGGCGTCCACGTCTATTACGACTACGTCACCACCCACGCCGATCTGTATGCGCCCGCCAAGCGAGCCGACTATCGCCGGGCCATCGCCGCCGAAGCCGCCGCCCGCGCCCGCGCCGATGTTGCCGCGCGCGGTCTGATCGGCACCGTGGCGCAGGATTACTACGGGATGGCCGTGGCAGCGCGCAAACTCCGCAACGCCGATCTCGCCGTCCGCGATGCGCAGGAGTTTCTCGACATCACCCAAAAGCTGGAACGAGGCGGGGAAGCCGCGCATGCCGATACCGTCAAGGCGCACCTCCAATTGAACGATCGCATGCGCGACCGCCAGGAAGCCCAGCTTGCGCTCGATAAGGCTCGCATCGGTTTCGCCGTTTTGCTCTTCCCCGATTACCAGACGAATTTCACGGTAGCCGACGACCTCGACACACTCCCGGCGCTCCCGGAATATCGCGAGATCCAGACGCTCGCCGGGAAAAACAGTCCGGACATCCGGGCCGCGCAGGCCACCGTTACCGCGCAGACGTTCGAGTTGCGCTCCGCCAAAGCCGACCGTCTTCCTACTGTCTCCGGCGATTATTTCTTCGGCATCGAGGCCAATGAGTTCGCCCTCCATAACGAGCGGGGCCAGAACAATCTCGGCTCTTCCGCCCAGGTGCAATTGAACCTGCCCATCTGGACGTGGGGCGCGGCGCGCAGCAGGGTGAAAGTCGCCGAATACAAGCTGCGGCAGGCCAAGAACGACTTAAGTTACACGCAGCGCAACCTCCTCTCCGAACTCGAATCCTTCTACCGGGAAGCGTCCATGGCGCGCGACCAACTGACGCTTCTCCAGGAATCGGTCGGGCTCGCCGCCGACAGCCTGCGCCTCACCATGCTCCGCTATCAGGCGGGCGAAGCTTCGGTTCTGGATGTGGTGGACGCCCAGACAAGCGCGCGAGATGCGCGGAACGCGTTCGACGATGGCCTGGCGCGGTACCGCATCGCCATCGGAAATCTCCAGACACTCACGGGAGCGTTTTAGGCCATGAAGAAGCGATGGTTGTACGCAGTGCTTACCGCCGCGGCGTTGACGTGCGGCTGTAAGAAGGAACAAGAGGCCGAAAGCGAAGCGCCCGCCCCGGTTCAGGTGACCGGCGTGACGCAGGAACCCATCCGCCGCATCGTCGCGGGCGACGCCGTTCTCTTCCCGGTAGGCCAGAGCAGCGTGATGCCGAACATCACCAAGCCCGTGGTGAAGTTCTATGTCAACCGCGGCGATCACGTGAAGGACGGTCAACTCGTCGCTACTCTCGAAAGCCACGACCTCCAGGCCGCGGTCGATAATTACAAGGCGCAGGTCAACCAGGCCAATCTCAATCTTCACAGTACGGAGTTGGCCACCGTGCCGGAAGCGGTGGTGAAAGCGCAGGCCGACGTCCAATCCGATACCGAACAACGCGACGCCGCCAAGAAGCTCCTCGACAGCCAGCAGAAGCTTTTCGAGGAAGGCGCGCTGGCCGAAAGGCGAGTGGACGAAGCCCGCGTGGCATACGCCTCCGCCAAAGCGCAGCTCGAAGGCGCCAGCGAACATCTGCGCGCGCTCCAGGCGGTCAGCAAGGAAGATCAGATCAAGACAGCGCAAGCGCAGCTCCAGTCCGCGCAGGCGCAACTCGCGCAGGCGCAAGCGCAGCTAAACTATGCCGAGGTTCGCAGCCCGCGGACCGGAGTCGTCTCCGACCGGCCGGTTTATGAAGGCGAAATGGCCGTGAGCGGCACTCCGCTGCTGACCGTCATGGACATATCCAAGGTGGTGGCGCGCGCGAACATTCCACAGAACCAGATCGGTTCCGTGAAGGTGGGACAGGCGGCTGAAATCACCCCTTCCGATGGCGGCGAGACGGTGGAAGGCAAGGTCACCGTCGTAAGTCCCGCCACCGATCCCGCCAGCACCACGGCGCAAGTCTGGGTGGAATCCGCGAACCCCGGCGAGCGTCTTAAACCCGGCGCCAGCGTGCACGTCAAAATTATCACCGAGCTCGTGAAGAACGCCACGACGGTGCCCTCGTCCGCCATTCTGCCCGGCGAGGAAGGCGGCACGGCGGTGCTCATCATCGACGCCAACTCCATCGCCCACCTGCACGCCGTCACCACCGGAATTCGCGAAGGCGATAAGGTGCAAATTCTCAATGGCGCCCGTCCCGGCGACGAAGTAGTGGTGGTAGGCGGCCTGGGCGTGGAAGATAAAGCCAAGGTTCGGAAGGTCGATACCACCGTGCAGGAATCGGACGACGAGGACAACGCGCCCGATGCCGCGCCGGCGGACCAGAAGAAAGACCCGAAGAAAGACGAGGCGAAGCCAAAACCGCAATGAGCGATCTTTCGAACGGTCCAATCGAGCCGCGACCGGAGGAAGCGGTCCACTGGACGGCCCGGCACGGCAAACCCATCATCTTCGTCATCATTACGCTCATCGCCGTGGGCATCTACCTTGCGCTTACCATCCCGGTGGCGGTCTTTCCGGAGACCGACTTTCCGCGCATCGTGATCGGGGCTGATAATGGCGTTTTTCCGATCGACCAGATGCTGGTCACCGTCACCAGGCCGCTCGAAGAGGCGGTCAACATCGTTCCCGGTCTCGACCATCTGTTCTCCATCACCAGCCGGGGCACCGCCGAAATCGATCTCTTCTTTACGTGGCACACCGACATGTACCGCGCGCTCGAGCTGGTGAACGCCGCGCTGGCGCGCGTCCAGTCCACGCTGCCGTCGACATGTAAGCTAACCGCCAACCGCCTCACGTTCGCGGCGTTCCCGATCATGGGCTACAGCCTGACGTCCCACACGGTTCCGCAAACCGCGCTGTGGGAGATGGCCACCTACGATATCAAGCCACGCCTCAACCGCCAGACGGGCGTATCGCAAATCGTGATTCAGGGCGGCCAGGTGCCGGAGTTCGAAGTTGAGCCCGATCCCGCCAAGCTGGTGGCTGCCGACGTCACCATCCCGAATATTCTGGATGCCATCGGGCGCAGCAACATGATCGATTCGCCCGGCATGTTCCAGCAGCATCACGAACTCGTGCTCAGCCTGGTGAGCGGGCAGACCAAAACGCCCGGCCAGATCGGGAACATTGTGGTTCGCACCACGCCCGCTGGAGCGCCCATTCGCATTGCCGACGTCTCGCAGGTGCACCCTTCGGTGATGCCCGTCTACACCACCGTCACGGCCAACGCTAACCCGGCTGTTCTGCTGAATATCATGCGCCAGCCGGACAGCAACACGGTGGATGTTGCCAACGCCGTCAAAAAAGAGATTGCCAACTTGCGCAGGGATCTTCCCAAGTCGGTCGAATTCCGTCCGTTCTACGACCAGTCGCTGCTGGTCACCGAATCCATCGACAGCGTGCGCGACGCCATTTTGCTGGGGCTCGTTCTGGCATCGCTGATCATGGTGCTCTTCCTGCGCGACTGGGGGACATCGCTGGTCGCCGGGCTGGTGATTCCGGCTACTATTGCAGTCACCTTCATCGCCCTGCGTGTAATGGGCGAGAGCTTCAACCTGATGACGCTGGGCGGCCTGGCGGCGGCTGTCGGGCTGGTGATCGACGACGCCATTGTGGTGGTGGAAAACATCGTGATGCATCGCGATGCCGGCCAATCGCGCGCTGAAGCCATCCGCAACGCGCTGCGCGAGATCCGCGTTCCGCTGATCGGTTCCACCGTCACTCCGATTGTGGTTTTCCTGCCGCTCGCCACGCTCACCGGGGTCTACGGCGTGTTCTTTCGCGCGCTGGCGGTCACGGTGGGGATGGCGCTGCTCACTTCACTCGCGCTCGCCCTCACGTGGACGCCCACGCTCAGCCATTACTTCATTCGCCGGCGGCCCGGCCGTCCGGTCGCGGAGCACGAGACGGTGCCCCCGTTTCTCATGCGGCGGTACGAGCGCGTTCTGAAAATCGCGCTGGAGCACAAGTGGCTGCTGGCCGCGTTCTCGGTGGTGCTGATCGGCGTAGCTTACTTCTGCTTTACCCAGGGAGGCACCGACTTACTCCCGTCCATGGACGAAGGCGGGTTCATCGTGGATTACATCATGCCCGCCGGCTCGTCGCTCGAAGAAACCAATCGCGTTCTCACCCATGTGGAGAAGATTCTGAAAGCCACTCCGGAGGTGGAAAATACGTCCCGCCGCACGGGATTGCAGCTCGGCCTGGCGCAGGTTACCGAAGCTAACACCGGCGACATTTCGGTGAAGCTCAAAGACAAGCGTAAGCGCAGCGTGGACGAAGTGATCGCCGACGTGCGCGCCAAAATCAATAAAGCCGAACCGGTGCTCGACGTGGAATTCCCGCAGCTCCTCCAGGATATGATCGGCGATCTGACCAGCGCGCCCGAGCCAGTCGTGATCAAGTTGTTCGGTCAGGAGCCGGAACTGCTCAATAAATGGGCGGAATCGGTGGGCGATGCCATCAAGAAGATTCCCGGCGTGGTGGACGTGCTCAACGGCGTGGAAAACACCATCAGCGGCCCCGCCACCACGTTTAATGTCGATCAGGTAGTCACCGCGCGCGCCGGATTTTCGCCGCAGGAAGTGGAGCTCGATACCAGCGCGATGCTCCAGGGGGAGCCGGCGTCCACGCCGGTGGTCGTCAACGACCGTTCCTACACCATTCGCGTGCGCTTTCCCGAGGACGTACGCAAGACGCTCGCCACCATCCGGCAAACCATGCTGATCAGCGGCACCGGGAAGACCGCCACGCTGGGCACGCTCGCCGACATGCAGGAGATCCCCGGCGAAACTGAAATCCGCCGCGACAACCTCCAGCGCAACGTGCAGGTGACGGCCCGTTTCGAAAACCTTAATCTCGGCGACGGTATGAAGAAGGTGCAGGACGCCATCGCCGATCTGCACCTGCCTCCCAGCATTCGCGTGGAATACGGGGGCCTCTACGCCGAGCAACGGCAATCGTTCAAGGGACTGTTGTTCGTGCTGGTTCTGGCCGTGGTGCTGGTGTTTGCGGTGCTGCTGTTCGAATTCGGCGATTTCGCCGCGCCCACGGCGGTGATTTCCTCGGCGCTGCTTTCCACTTGCGGCGTGTTTGTAGCGCTGGTGCTGACCGGAATCACGTTCAATCTCTCCTCGTTCATGGGTCTGATCATGGTGGTGGGCATCGTTGCCAAAAACGGCATTCTGCTGCTCGACGCCGACCAGAAGTTTCGCGCCAGCGGCATTCCAGCCGAGGAGAGCATGATCCGCGCGGGCGAGCGCCGCCTGCGTCCCATCATGATGACCGCGCTAGCCACCGTGGCCGGCATGCTTCCATTGGCGTTCGCATGGGGCGCGGGGTCGCAGATGCTGCAACCCCTGGCCATCGCGGTGATTGGCGGCATTCTCGCCTCGATGGTACTCTCGCTGGTAGTAACTCCGGCCGTCCACTACTATTTGAGCCGCGAAAATCCCCCAACTGAGCCGCGACCAGAGGAAGCGGCATAACAAGGAGCGACAGATGAAAAAACTACTCTCACTGAGCCTGCTCATCGGCGCCGTGTTCGCCGCGGAAGGCTACAAAGTCATTACCAAGATCAAAATTGGCGGCGAAAACCGCTGGGATTACACGCTTTTCGACCCGGTCAATCGGCGCCTGTACGTTTCCCACGGCACCAGCGTCGAAGTGGTCGATCCCGATGCCGGCAAGGTGGTCGGCACGATTCCACAGCTGCACGGCGTCCATGGGATTGCGGTCGCCAACGACTTGAACCGGGGATTCATCACCAATGGCAGCAACACCGCCAACAGCGTCACCATTTTCGATTTGAAGACGCTGCAAAAAGTCGGCGAGCCGGCCGCCGGCAAGAATCCCGACGCGGTCTGCTACGAGCCCAAGACGAAGCGGGTGTTCGCCATGAATCACTCCGATACCACTGCCACCGCCATCGATGCGAAGACGGGCGAAGTCATCAAGAGTTTCCCCACCGGCGCGACAACCGAGTTCTGCGCCACCGACGGGAACGGGACGATCTTCGCCAATCTGGAGCAATCTTCGGAACTGATGCAGATCGACGCCGCCAAGCTGCAAGTGGTGAAGAAGATTTCGCTGGCGCCTTGCGAAAGCCCCTCGGGACTGGCCATCGATGTGAAGAACAAAAAGCTCTTCTCCGCCTGCGATAACAAGATGGTGGCGGTTACCGACATACCGTCGATGAAGGTGATCGCCACGCCGCCCATCGGTGCAGGTCCGGATGCCGCGGGGTTCGATTCCACGCTGGGGCTGGCATTCACTTCGAATGGCGGCGACGGCACGCTCAGTATCATCAAGCCGGTCAATGGAAAGTATGAGACCGTCGATACCGTCACAACGGAGCGCAGCGCCCGCACCATGACGGTGGACGAAAAACTGCATCGCATTTATTTGCTGGCGGCCGAATACGGGACACAGCCAGCCGGGCAAAAAGGCCGCCCGCCGGCCATTCCGGACAGCTTCCACGTTCTGGTTGTGGGCAAGTAGTTCGTTGGTGGGGCGGGGCAGCCACGAGGATGGCCGCCCCGCTTGAATTTATTTTCCGGCCGCGTGCTTTTGAGCGGCTGCGCGGTTTTGGCGTCCTGGCGGCTTGCGCGGGGTGGCGCGATTGATCAACCGCTTCACCCAGCTCAGCAGATGTACCGGCTCGTGCGAAGTTTTCGCAATCACGACATCGGCGCCGGTGACCTGCTCGGTCAATCCGAGCGGATCGACAAAACCGGAGAGCAGGATAATGCGCGTGTTGGGCTTCAACTGGCGAATTCGCCGGATCAGTTCCCCTCCATCCATGCGCGGCATGCGGTAGTCCGTCACCACCACGTCAAAGGGGGAGCTTTCGAAGAGTTTCAGGCCGTCTTCGCCATTGGCGGCAATCTCGACACGGTATCCGACCTCTTCGAGGAGCGATCTGCGAACCAACAATCCGTCTCGGTTGTCGTCCACCAGCAGTATGTGCGGAGTCGCTAACTGGGCGGGTTTCATCAGGGGACGATTGCGAGAGTAACAAAGCTGTAATTGCGATGTCAACGCTTTTGCATCGTAATGGAAAACCGCGAGATGGAGCGCTTGACAAAAACCTCGCTCTGCGCCCGCGCTACTCCACGGGACGCGGCGCTTTGTAGCCCGACTTGGCGATGATGGTGTACTTCACCGGCTTGCCCTTTTCATCCTTCATTGCGATGGGGTTGCCGTCGTGATCCACCAGTTGCACCTTGATTTTGCGGTAGCTGCCATCGTGGGTCTTGTTGCTGGGAGAGTAGGTAAGCACGTACTGGTTGCGAAGCGATTCGCGGATCTGTTGGAAAATACCGCCATATTCGCCCTCGAAGCGCGGGAAGAAAGACTGTCCCCCGGTTTCGGATGAGAAGGTCCGCAGCTGGTTGTCCATTTGCAAGAAACCGATATTGTCGCCTCGCGGGCCCATCAAAAGGCGCAGCGACTGCATCAGGCCGATGGAATAAACCGGCACACCGGATTCCTGCAGAACCTTGCGAGCCTTGTCGAAGGTGAGCTTGCTGAAGGTGTCGACTCCGGTCGAGAGCAGCACAATCGCCTTGCGTCCTTCGATTCCCGACATCCGGTCAGCGGTATCCGCCACGGCGTCGAACAGGTTCGCTTCGGACCACGCCGGTATTTGCAGGCGGTGAAGGGCCTCCTGCGTTTCCATGCGATTGGTGGTGAAATCCGAGAGGATTTCGGGTTTCATGTCGTAGGCAATCACCGCGACGTAGTCTTGCGGCTGGAGCGTGCTGGCAAAGCCCCACGCAAGCTCAAGTGTCTGGTACCAGGTGTAGCCCCAAAATTGCTGAAATTTGTTGCTGAATTCGATCAGCAGCGCCACCGTCATGGGCGCATCGCCTTTGGCGGCGAATCCGTTAACCTGCTGCGGAACGTTGTCTTCGAGAACACGAAACGCGGCCTTCGGTATGTTGGGGATGAAGCGGCCGCTCTTATCCATTACCGCGACATCGACCGTGACCGTGTCGACATCTGCCTTGAACGATGGCAGCGTGCTGACATCGATCTTGTCTTTCTTGGTGTATTCCGAGGGGATCTTGGGCAGGTCGCCATCGGTCGACGAAGTGCCGGAATCCGCGGGTTTCTTTTTCGCGACGGTTCCGCTGTTGGTGTTGAGAGGGCCCTGGTCCTGCGCGGCGAGTGTAGCCGCCAGCGCCACCAGCAGTGCGGAAGCACACACAGAGGCGGTAATCGTGGCTCGCATAGTCTTACTTTCTGAGGTCAATATACCAGATGACGTACTCCGGCGGGGAAGCGTTTCCGGCCCGGGAGAGTCAGTTGATCCAGGGCCCGCGGCCATCGTGTTTGCGCATGTATACCTGGAATTTCTTTTTCGCACGCTGCATTTTCCACTGCCGGTATCGCCCGCTGAAATCGGGCAAACTCCAGCGCCCGGCGCGGATGGGCACCTTCAGATACGCCAGCCCGAACAACATCCCACCCAAGTGAGCCAGATTGCTGACACCGCTGTTCCCGCTCCCGAAGGCCGAAAGCAGTTCCACCGCCCCGTAAATCATCACCAGGTACTTGGCTTTGATCGGGAACAGGAAGTACATCAGCACTTGCGTATCGGGGAACAGAACGCCATACGCCAGCAGCAGGCCGTAAATCGCGCCCGAAGCGCCGATCGTGCTGGTGTTGTGGGCCAGCAGGACGTTGACCGTGGTGTCGCAGATGCCGGCGCCAATGCCGCACAGGAAATAGTACTTCAGGAATCGCCGTGTTCCCCACGTTTGCTCCAGCGGGTAACCGAACATCCAAAGCGCCAGCATGTTGAAGAGCAGGTGGCCGATGCCGCCGTGCAGGAACATGTAGGTGAACAACTGGAACAGGTACCAGGGGAACCGGTAAACCACCAGCATGGGAACCAGCGCCAGAGGGGACAACAAACGTTCCACCGTCGGGCTGAGGTAGGTGAAGACAAAGATTACGGTGTTGACGATCAGGAGCCACTTCACCCCCGGAGGGAAGTATCCGTAAATTGCGGACCGGCTCAGTCTGTACCGGGGTAGCGCCATGGCGGGTTCTCTAGAGATTAGAATAACAATCCGGCTGTCAGGATGCAGCCGTCTCGCCCCTCCTGGCGTACCGGTTCAGCAGTTGGGCGCACAGTTCGAGCACCGCCGCCACGCCCAGCCAAACCTGCCAGTGGGAAAAGACACCGCTCGAAATGGCGAAATGGCCGGTCCAGTTCTGCTCCGCGGCAAGAGCCCATAGCCCGACTGCCGTCGCCAGCGCGGCTGCCGGCTGGAGGAACCCTGCCAGGCCCGCGGCAAAGCGCCGCTCGTTGCGCGGCTTTTTGCTCACCGGCCTGCCGCGGCTGAAGCGGATCCGGAGGATCATGTGGTTTCTGACCAATCTAACAGGTTTCACGGTCCAGGGCTCCTCGCCCACGAAAGTATAATTGTTTTTCATGCCTATTCGGAGAGTTTTGATTCTCGGTTGCAAAGGCACGCTCGGCGGCCAGTTGATGAGGTTGTATCCGGAGGCGGCCGGGTGGGATCGCGAAGACGTCGACGTGCTTGATTTTCCGGCGCTGCGCGCCCGCGTGCGCGAGTTGCGGCCCGCGCCTGAAGCTATCGTCAACTGCGTGGCATTCAACGACGTTGACGGCGCCGAGGAGCGCCCCCAGGTGGCCAGCGCGCTCAACGAGGATTTCCCCGGCCAGTTGGCGGAATTCGCGCGCGAACTTGCCATCCCGCTGGTCCACTACAGCTCCAATTACGTGTTCGATGGCACGCGAGGCGAATATGCGGAGAGCGATGTGCCCGCCCCGCTCTCGGCGTACGGGCGATCGAAGCACGGGGGAGAAAAGCGCATCTCGCAGGCCGGCGGACATTGTTATATCGTGCGCACCGCCGTCATTTTCGGACCGAAAGGCGAGAGCGATCTCTCCAAGAAGAGCTTCGTGGATTTGATGCGGGACCTGTCCGCCAAGCGCGACACCATCGAAGCGGTCTCCGACGAGATCAACAGTGTGACCTACGCACCCGACCTGGCGGCGGGCACCAGGGACCTGCTCGATCGCCTGCCCGCCCCAGGAATCTACCACCTCACCAACCGCGGCAGCGCGAGCTGGTTCGACCTGGCGCGCGAAATTTTCCGGGTCACCGGGAAAGCGGTCAACCTGATTTCCGTGCCATCCACGCGCTTTCCGCGCAAAGCGCTCCGGCCGCCCAAAGCGATCCTGCTCAATACCAGGCTGCCGCAACTGCGCTCGTGGCAGGAAGCGCTGGCGGAATTCCTGAACGCTTAAGCGCGAGGTTTCAGGGACAGCTAAATCGGCCTCCCGCGGCCTTATAGACGGCCGGCTACAGGTAATAATCGAAGTCCCGTTCAGTCCGGACGAACCGCCGAACCTTCATGATGTGGGCCGGGCGAGTCTCAGGGACGAGTTCGAAATAGTTGCGCGCCCCATGCCAGAGATAGCGCGTGCCGGCCAACAAATCGTGCGCCTGAAACGCCCGCTTGTCATCGAGCCCGAGAGCCGCCAGGTCGAGATTTACCCAACCCGACTGCATGTGAAACGCGTCCAGGTTACAGAGCACGATGACAGTGTCGGTGAACCCGGGGCTCGACTTGCTGTAGCAGATTACCGAAGGGTTATCGGTCTCGTGAAACCGAAGGTTGACATCCCGGTGGAGCGACGGGCTCTCGCGGCGAATGCGATTGACCCGTGCGATCAGTCCTTTCAGGCTGCGAGGGTCGTCCCAATGCCAGTGTTTCACCTCGTATTTTTCGGAATCGAGGTACTCTTCGCCGCCGGGTTCGCGCGGCGAATTTTCGCAGAGTTCGAAGGCGGGACCGTAGATCCCATAGTTCGCGCCCAAAGTAGCCGCCAGTATGAGGCGAACGGCGAACGCCGCGCGCCCTCCCACCTGCAGGTACTCGGGGAGAATGTCGGGTGTGTTCGGCCAGAGATTCGGGCGAAAGAACTCGCGCAGTTCGGTTTCGGTAAGCTGGCGGAAGTAATCGGTCAACTCCTGTTTGGTATTGCGCCACGTGAAGTAAGTATAAGATTGCGAGAAGCCGCACTTAGCCAGCCGGTACATGACTTTCGGACGGGTGAAGGCCTCGGCCAGGAAGATGACTTCCGGATGCCGCGCTTTGATTTCTGAGATGGCCCATTCCCAGAAGGGCAGGGCTTTCGTATGCGGATTGTCCACGCGGAAAATTCGGACGCCGTGTGCGATCCAGAACATCAGTACATTCTTCAACTCTTCCCATAACTCGCGCCATTGAGTGGTTTCGAAATCGAAGGGGAAAATGTCTTCGTATTTCTTGGGTGGATTTTGCGCGCACTGAATGGTGCCGTCCGGCCGTTTCCGAAACCATTCCGGGTGTTGCCGCACATAAGGATGGTCGGGAGAGCACTGAAAGGCGATGTCCAGGGCGATCTCGATATGGAGTTCGGCAGCCTTGGCCACCAGGCGTTGGAAATCGTCCAGGGTGCCGAGTTGCGGGTCGATCGCGGTGTGACCTCCCTCGGCGGAGCCGATTGCCCACGGGCTGCCGGGATCGTCTGGAGCGGCGGCGGTGCCGTTGTTCCTGCCTTTGCGCGCGGTCTGCCCGATGGGATGAATCGGAGGGAAATACAGGGTGTCGAACCCCATGCCGGCGATATAAGGCAGCCGCGCCTCGCATTCGCGCAGCGTGCCCGGACGGGACGCATCCGGCGAACAGGATCGCGGGAAGACTTCGTACCACGCCGAAAAGGAGGCCTTTTCGCGATCTACGACCAGAGGAAGTTCTTTGGAGCAGCGGGAGGCGAAACGTCGATCGGGGTAGCGCTCCATCATAGCCGCGAGTTCGTCGGCGAGTGCGATTTCGCCGCGCATTTCGGAATCCGGACCGCGCAACGCAGCGGCCCATTCACGCAGTTGCGCGGCGTCCGCCCCGGCATTCGCGGCGCGCGCGGCTGCCTCATCGATCAGTTCAGCGCCGATGAGGTACTCGACGCGCGCAACCTGCCCGGCGTCGATCCGTTTGGCCAGATCGCTCCGCCAGCTTGCAAAACGATCGATCCAACCTTCGACTGTGTAGCGATAGCGCCCGATCCCGGAGAGTGGAATCTCACACCGCCAGCGGTCGTTGCCTCTGGGCATCATGGGCAGCCGCCGCCAGTCTTCGTCCTGTGCGTGGCGATACAAAACTTCACCCGCCACAGAGTCGTGGCCGTCGGCGAGAATATCCGCCTCGACAGTCAGGGTGTCACCCTCGATGCGCTTGACGGCAAAATCGCCATCGTCCACCTGCGGGTAAACGTGCTCGACCACAACCCGGCTGCGTCCATCCGGTGGAATCATGCGGAACGGAACAGCAGGTGAAGGACCAAGTTCATACTGCGATCGAGAATACAGTTCAGAGCGGACCAACTGGTTCGCCCCCGGCTGCCTTCCGGTCCATCGCCCGAATTGCCAGTCCGCGGGCGACAGAGGTGAATTCGTTGCCGGCACGAATCCGGTCCGCGCCGAAGCGCTTCTCGAATATTCTACGGACTGCCGGCACGAACGACGATCCGCCGGTCAGGAATGCCACATCCACATCTGCGCGCGATACGCCCGAGACGGACAGCAAAGAATCGACGCAGGATTCGATCCGGGCCAGTTCTTCGGCGATCCAGCCCTCAAATTCCTCGCGGTCCACCCGGGTTGTAATGTCTACGATGCCATCCGAGAATCGGAATTCCGCCGAGACGCCGGCGGACAAAGCGCATTTTGTCTTCTGTACGGCGCGATGAAGTTCGTACCCCAGGTCTTCCTGGACCAGGTGAATCAAAGCTTCGATTTGGTGCGGTTCGAGCGCGGTTGCCAGGCTGCCGCGAAGCATGTTCATGGTGCTGTTGGTCCGCAGAAATGACAGGTGGTGCCAGTGTTCCAGTTTTTTATAGACCCAAACCGGAACGGCCGGCAGGATCTTGTTCATCGATCGGGCCGAGGAGCCCATACCCAGCGCCGGCGAGACGAGGTGGCGCACGATTTTGGCGTCAAAAGCGTCGCCGGCTAAGCCGATTCCGGCATTGCCGAGCAGGTCCTTCGGTGTTCTGCCGTGCTGCCGGACGCGCGGTCCAACGCGCAGAAGGGAAAAATCGCTGGTGCCGCCGCCGAAATCGGCGATCAGAATCAGTTCATCGTGGTCGAGTCCGGCTTCATAGGAATGGGCCGCCGCCACTGGTTCCAGTTCGAACTCCACATGTTCAAACCCCGCGAGATGAAAAGCGCGCTTGAGACGCTCCACCGCGAAGTCGTTATCGTCGCCGGTCTCCGCCCCCACGAACTGGACAGGGCGGCCCACAACCACCGTCCCGATCTTCGCTCCGAACTGCTGTTGCGCGCTCTCCCGCAAGTCCCGGAGGATTCGAGCGATCAAATCTTCGAGGGTCATTCTCCGCCCGAACACTTCGGTGCCTTTGAGGGTGCGGCTGCTGAGGTACGATTTCGGCGACTGGATCAAGCGGCCTTTGGTTTCCGCGGCGAGATATTGTTCGATGGCTTGCGGTCCGCTCCACGATTTGATGTTGGTGACACCGCGCTGCTTGAGTTGTTCCAGGTACAGGACAGACCGGTACGCTTCTACGGGTCCATAGGCGGAAGGGTACGTTGCCAGTTCCACCAGCCCTCGTGAAGTGGCGAGTGCGACAGAACTATTAGTGGTTCCGAAGTCAATTCCGAGGGCTAGGGGATGCATAATAATGCGGATGGGTTGAGCGCACCGAACGGATATGAGCGGCGCTTCGGATTCGGGAACTTCGCTTCCGCGATGGCGCCGCGCTAATTGTAGCGCGAAATTCGGAAACTGTTCAGGGCTAACATCGATGGCTAACAGTGATGGGGTAACAGTGATGCGCTAACCGAGATGCACGCTGGCGCAGCGTGCGAGAATAAAACGTCATGCAACCAGCAGATATCGCCTCAGCCACTGCCGTCGTTCTCGAAGAAAAAATCCGCAGCCGGCGCGCGCGGGTGGGGATTGTGGGGTTGGGGTATGTCGGTTTACCCCTCGCGGTGGAGTTCGCCAAGGCAGGCTTCGCCGTCACCGGCATCGATATCAGCGAAGAAAAGATCCGGCGCGTCAACGCCGGCGATTCTTACGTGGGCGACATTCCAAGCTCCACCCTCGCTCCGCTGGTGGACGCCGGCAAACTCCGCGCCACCACGGATTTCGAAGCCGTCCTCGAACTGGATACTATCAACATCTGCGTGCCCACTCCGCTGCGCAAAACCAAGGACCCGGACATGAGCTTCATCGTGTCCTCCTGCCAGGAAATCGGGCGCCACTTTCATGCGGGTACGCTGGTAATTCTGGAATCCACCACGTATCCCGGCACCACGGACGAATTGGTGCTGCCCATGCTCTCGAAGGGCGGGCTGGAAGTGGGCCGCGATTTTTTCCTCTGCTTCTCGCCGGAGCGCGTCGATCCCGGCAATCCGCGCTATCAGACCGCCAACATTCCGAAAGTGGTGGGCGGATGCACGCCGGTGTGCACCCGCGTGGGCCAGCTTTTCTATTCGCAGGCGCTGCAGACCGTTGTGCCTGTGAGTTCCACGCAGGTGGCCGAGATGGTCAAGCTCCTCGAAAACACCTACCGCATGATTAACATTGGACTGGCGAACGAAATCGCGCTGATGTGCGACCGGATGGGAATCAACGTCTGGGAAGTGATTGACGCGGCTGCCACCAAACCGTTCGGATTCATGCCGTTTTATCCCGGACCCGGCTTGGGCGGTCATTGCATTCCCATCGACCCCTTTTACTTATCGTGGAAAACCAAGCAGGCGGGCATCGAAGCGCGTTTCATCGAACTGGCCGGATACATCAATGGCCAGATGCCGCATTTCGTTGCGGATAAAGTGCAGAACGCCCTCAACGAGGCAGGGAAGCCGGTGAAGGGATCGAAAATCCTGGTGGTTGGGGTCTCCTATAAGCGCGATATCGACGATATGCGGGAATCGCCCGCGCTCGACGTGATGCTCCTGCTCGACCGGCGGGGTGGCATTGTTTCGTATTCCGACCCTCACGTGCCAACGCTCAAGCTGGATGGGTTGACGCTGGAATCGGTGCCGCTCGAAACGGTGGCGGGGGCCGATTGCGCCGTGATCGTCACCGACCATCGGGTCTTCGATTACCAACTCCTGGTGGAGAAAGCGCCGCTGATCGTGGATTCGCGCAACGCGCTGAAAGGTGTAGTCTCGCCGAAGATTGTACGGCTGTGAACCGATGCCCTCCAGCTTTGACTACGTCCGGGATTGGGACGCCGAGCGCGCGGAAAAGGGGTGGTGGCACAGCTTTGAACTCCCCGACGGCTCTGTTATCGAGGGCGTGTGCGGCCTCGCCGGCCTCAAAAATCGTCTGTCACAGTTTCCCATTCCTGCCGACCTGCGCGGCAAGCGCGCCCTCGATATCGGCTGCTGGGACGGATGGTTCAGCTTCGAACTGGAACGCCGCGGCGCCGAAGTGGTGGCTATCGACAATTGGGACAACCCGCGTTTCCGGCAGATGCATGCCGCCTACAAATCGCGCATCGACTACCGGCAGTTGGACATGTACGATCTCACGCCGCAGCGTATCGGCCGGTTCGACATCGTCCTCTTCATGGGCGTGCTCTATCATTTGAAGCACCCCCTGCTGGCGCTGGAGCGCGTCTGTGCGCTTGCGACCGACCTGGCGGCGGTGGACTCATTCGTTCTGCGCGAAGGCCAATATCCCGCCGAAGTGCTGCAGCGCCCCATCCTGGAGTTCTTCGAGACCGACGAAATGGGCGGGCAGACCGACAACTGGTTCGGCCCCAGCTTGCCGGCCTTACTCGGGATGTGCCGGGTGGCCGGGTTCGCCCGCGTGGAACTGCGCTCGGTGCTCGATTTCAGCGCGTGCGTGGCATGTTATCGCCGTTGGGAGGAACCCGAGGGTCCGGGCGAACCTCCGCTGCTCCATTCCGCGCTTCACATGCACAACGCCGGGCTCAACTTCCGCTCCGACCAGGACGATTACGTCTCCATCTGGTTCGATTCCCCTCTGGCTCTTAACATCGACAACGTGCAGCCGGAAGTTTCGGGTTTTGGCGCCCGTCCGATGTCGGTTACCGAACTGAAGCCGCATTTCTGGCAGGTCAACTTCAAGCTGCCGCCTCTGGCCGGGCCGGGGTGGCACGAAGTCCGCGTGCGTTTGGCGGGCGGCCCGCGAAGTAACGCGCATTCGATTGCGCTCGATCTGCCTTTCACCCCGGGGAAGGTTCGATTGGGCAATGTCTGCGACGGCACCACCTGGAAGCGCGACGAACTGGATACGAGCCAGGGTTCGGTAATCAGCTTTTGGCTGGAGGGGCTGCCGGAAAACGCAGATTTGAATAATGTTAAGGCGACGCTGGCGGGCCGGAAACTGCGCCTGCTGTACCTCGAACCGCCGAAGGCGGCTCCCCCAGGCGGGTTGGCCAAACTCCGCCGGAGGCCGGCGAGGCAGCTAAATGCCGACGTTCCGGGCGGCTTTCCCGCCGGGCGGGCACGATTCGCGGTACGTGTCGGCGAAAAAACGGTTGGGGAAACCGCCATCGAAATCCGGCGATGATCTTCCGGGAGTGTGTCGAAAGAGTAACAGATAGCCTGTTGACAATCGGGGCGATACCCTGCACTCTAAATTAGGAGTTTCAGCGAGGTTCCTTATGCGCTCAGTAGGTAGTCTCGAAACCGTCGCAATCCTGGCCCTTGCCGCCATCACGGCATCTGCTCAACCCATCATCTCAGCCAAGTCGGGAGTCATTGCCGGAGTGGAGGGCAAGGTTCTTTTGGATAATGCTGAAGTGCAGGACTCGGCAACGCATTTCCCCGAGATGAAAGAGGGCTCGATTTTGCGCACCGAGGCGGGACGGGTGGAGTTGATGCTGCCTCCTGGTTTTATGCTGCGCATGGGCGAGAACGGCGCGCTCAAACTGATCTCCAACCGCCTGATCGATACGCGTGTGGAAATGCAGGCTGGTTCGGCCGTAGTAGAAGTGGATCAGACCAAGCCGGATTTTAACGTCACGATCGCGCTGAAGGATGGTCAAGTGACGCTTGCCAAAGCCGGAGTTTACCGTTTCGATATGCAGCCCGCGCAGTTAAAAGTGTTCCGCGGGTTGGCGACTGTCGCGATCGGCGGCGAGACTGTCATGGTGGCATCGGGGAAGATGCTGCCGCTCGCAGGCGCTGTGACTTCGGCGCAGAAGTTCGATCCGGAGCAGACGGACGCGCTCGATAACTGGAGCACGCGGCACGCGGAAGCCATGGCGATGGCCAACCTTTCCGGCGCCAAGTACAGCAACGACAGCTACACCGCGCCGCCAGCCGGCAATAGCTGGATCTTTAATCCCTACTACGGCATGTATACCTACATGCCGATGGTGGGAACGATGTGCAATCCGTTCTACGGTCTCTGCTTCTACAGTCCGATGACGGCCTACCGCGCCTTCTACTGGGGTGGGGCAGGATACGGGTTCGGTTATGGGATTCCGTCCTACGGGTATGGTTCCTCGATATTCGCGGGGGGCGGCGCGACGTCGTACACCGCGATGCACGGCGCTGGCGGAGCCTTCAGCGGAGGGTTAGCCTCGCGCGGCGGCGGGGGCGTAAGCTTTGGGGGCGGAACTCACGCTGGTGGTGGAATTTCCGGCGGCGGCGGCGTTGGCGGCGGACACATGGGCGGTGGCGGCACCGGTGGCCATGGAAAATAACTGACCTGGAACTTGAAACTGGGCCGCGTGAGCGGCTTGGCGGACTACACTGCCTGGCGCAGGGGCCGATAGCGCCTGATGGCGCGAACTCCAATCAATTCAGCCACTTCTGCTAGCAGATGAGGAAGGTTTTCGGTGTAAATCGCGACCTGGTGGCGGCCCCGGCCGTAATTCCGCCGGTCGGGTTCCGAAGAGGTCACCAAAGCCGTAGCCGGCCGGTATTCCTTCACCCGGGCGTAAGCCAGGACGTTGCTTCCCGAGCCTAACTCGGCATCGCTCAGCACCAACTCATACTGACCTTCATCGAGTTTGGAGATGGCTTCGGCCGGTGTAGCTGCCACATCCACGGCGTAACCGCCTGCCTGGAGAATAGTTTGCAACGCAAGGCGAGGCGCCAGTTGGCCATGCACGAGCAGCACCCGAGCCAACTCCAGGGCCCTTCTTCCGCCGCCTTCCGATGATAACGCGTCCGCAAAAGTGCGCATTCGCTTATTAGTATTATCTTAACCGACAATACCGAAATTTGTAGCCGCGAATTTTGGCTCGAATCGTAAAGATGTGTGTTTTCTTCGTGGTACTGGTACATGCGTGAGTTTTTGGCGGCACTCGGTAAATCCCCCATGCGATGCGATTTCCAACTTAGTCAGGTCGCCAGGTTTGCTCCGCCAAGATCCGGCGACAGCGAGTCTGCCAGATGGAATTTAGACGGTTCGGCCAAGCGCCAGCGCTTTCTTCACCCGGTTTGGGCATCCCATCGGACAGGCCCCTCGAAAGCCCGGCGAGAGGCTGAAGCCCAATGCCGCTTTCGGCCCGCCCGGCGACGGCGCCAATTTTGGTGCCGCCAGTTTTTGACCCGCTTCTCCGGCGAGCCGGAGTATCTTGAGGACAGGATTGCCCGCCCCGCGAAGATGTGGACTCCTGATCTGCCGAAGGGCTCGCTTTGCGAGAGCCGCAGGTGAGCGCTGCCTTCCGCGTGCGCAATTTTCGGACTTCGCGGTAATGGAATCCGAAGCCAGGGAGAAGTTTCTCAACTGCCAAGATGGAGCGAGCGAGATGCAAGCGCACTCTTCTCGCACGATCTTTGATAAGAATCGTGAGCTTTCCGCGAGGGAGTGAGCTAATATTAGATGACCCGCACAGCGGAGCACAAGAATGTTCGAGGTAGACGAGAATGGCAACCAAGAAGAAGCCCGCGAAGAAAGCTGCTAAGCCCGTGAAGAAGGCAGCCAAGAAGGCTGCTCCGAAAAAGACCGCACCGAAGAAGGCAGTCAAGAAGGCGGTCAAGAAGGCAGTCAAGAAGGCCGCTCCCAAAAAGGCGGCGAAGAAGGCTCCTCCTAAGAAGAAAGCGGCCCCAAAGAAGAAGGCTGCACCAGCGCCGCCTGCCGCTGCTCCTCCAGCGGAGCCGCCAGCGGCTCCTGCACCAGCCCCGGAACCAGCAGCTCCCAGCACTACAGAAGGAAGCTCCTCCTAGGATTCCCTGGGCAGGCGGATCTCCCGCGAGGGTGTTCCACCTGCCCGTTTGTCTCCCACCGGTTGTTTTCCCCCCGTCCATTCGATTGCCGCGTCCCTGGCGAGCTCCTTACCACTCCGCACCAGTACCACTTCGGAATGCCGCGCCAACTTGGTTTGCGGCGGTGTGTCCAGCCGTTCCGCGAATTCCACCAGCGGCGGCGCCGATTCGTCCGTACCCGGAAAGACCGCTACGTCCCCGCCGGTGAGTGCGAGAAAGCGCTCTTCCGGATAGTGCCCATGCTCCCGCGCGCCACCCTCGATCGCGATCGCGGCCGCGTTCCGCAGGGCGCCATCGCGCCGCCGGCGCAAGCGATCGATGGCGTCCGTCCATAATTTGCGAAATAAGCGGCGATCGGCCACCGCTCGGGCCAGAAAGCGCAAATAGTTTACTTCCAGGATTTCGGCCAACTCCAACTCCCGGAAGTATCGCGAGGTGGTGGCGCGATGACGATGTTCCACCACCGCTCCCGCGACGTAAACCGAGGGCCAGCCGTGCTGCCACGCGCGATATCCCACGTCGAGGTCTTCGACGTAAGCCGGCGCGTAAGCCTCGTCCATGCCGCCGAGCACACGCAGCAACGCCGCGTCGTATAGCGAGCACCCGCCGCTGCCATAAAGCACCCAGGTGAGGTCCTCGCCGGCGATGGGCTCATCGCAGCGGATGGGGAAATCGTCGCGGTGGGCTTGCGCCATGACGGCCTTTCCAGTCTCCTCGCGGCGCACGCCCGCCGGAAACCGGATTTGCGCCGTGGCACAGAAAAGGACGGGGATGCGATCGAACGCCCGGCGCAAGGCGGTGAAAAATCCCGGCTCGATGAGCATGTCGTTGTTCAGAAGGCACACGTGCGAAAAACGCGCGCGTGTGATCCCGCGGTTCACGGCGGCGGCGAACGAGAGCGGGTCCGCCGAAAGTTCCACCTGCACCATTGGCCATTCGGCCGCAAGCCAGGCGGCAGTGCCATCACTCGAACCGTTATCCACCACAATGATCTCGGCGTCCTCCGGCAAGTCGCGCAAGACGCCGGGGAGTTGCGGGGCGAGCAGTTGCCGCCCCTGGCGCGATGGAATGACCACGGAAATTCCCGAGGGCGCGGCAGGACCGGTTTCACGCCCACGCATCAGCGCCGGTGGGCGGAGCCACGCGGCCGCGCGCGCGGCCAGGTGCCAGACAGCGAACTGGAAGGCGTCCGGCAAGGTCAGATCAGCATACGCCGGTTCGGGGGCGCTCCGCCGCTCCACATGGCCAGCGCCTGGAGCGCGAACGCCGTAGAGACCGGACTGACGTATGGCTCCCACTGCCCGGCGGAACGTCCAAAATAGAATCCGCCGTCGATGCGAGGGTCGTCCGAGACAGCGGCGAACTCCAGCAGGCACTCGACTTCGGACTGGGCTGCATTACGATCGAGCTTCGCTACGCCGGCGGAATCGGCGAAGAGCCGGACGCGCAGCAACTGCGCATAAACATCCGACCGCTCGAACCCGGGCGCCAGTTCGCGCACCAGCCCGGCGACGCGCCCGATGCCATCCGCCAACACGGCGCACGGTATGGGCAGCAGACCTTCGAGGAAATACAGGTACGCATGGAGGCGGTCGACGACCTTGCGCAGATCGGCGTGGCCTGGCAGAAAATCGGCCTCCGTGTGCAGCGCTGCGTCGCGCAGGTGGCAGTAGTGTTCGCGGTAAGAGCTCTCGCCGGTAGCTTCCCAGAGCTCCCACCAAGCCAGTCCGGCTTTGAGCTGATAGCAGCCCGGGGAACGCGACCAGCGCGCCGCGTCGCGTTCGACGGGGCCCTTGCCCGGCAAAGCCAGGATGGGATAAAAGCCCCCATCCGGCGCGCGGAAATCCCGCGCCATCGAGTCCCCTATGGCGCGTGCGCACTTCAGGAAATCGTCGTCTCCCGTCGCGCGCCAGACCGAAAGCAGGCCACGGGCTACGATTCCGCAATCGAAGAAATAGGTGAATTGCGCGGGATCGACCTCGAACGGCATGGCGGCGGCGGCCGGGTGCCAGACATTGGCGAGAAACCGCGCGGCGGAGCGTGCTTGATCGTGCCGCTCGAGGAAGACAAGCGCGCTGGCCGCATAACCCGTGATTTCCGTGGAAACGGCGTGGTTCCGTTGGAGATCGGACCGATAATAGCGGGCTACGCCGCCGTTGGGGACTTGAATGCCGGATCGCAGAAACCACTCGCCGGCACGCCAGACTTGGGGAAACAAACCGACAGTGTAGCAAAGAAGTCGGGAGCCGGACGCGAGAACGCCCCTGGCTCTGTTTTCGCCCGGCTCCCGGCTTCCCATTCCCGTTCAGATCTTCTGCACCCGCCGCAGAGTGTAGAGCTCCGGCTTCATGTTCTCCCGTTCGAATCGCTTCCAATCGTCATTGACGTGAATCAATTTACCGCTGATATGGTTCGAGCGGTCGGAGGCGAGAAACAGCGCCAGTTGAACCTGTTTATCGGGGGGAATTCCCCCGGTGATGCGCACCTGCTCCGCCTCCTCGATTTCGCGCCGGCCGGCCATGTCCTCCCCGGCGTGCAGGATCTCGTCCGTCATGTGGGTATAGACATTTCCGGGCGAGATACAGTTGACCTGGACGTTGTGATCGCTCACTTCCACCGCCAGGCCCTCGGCGAATCGCACCACGCCCGCCTTCGAGGCGGCATATGCGCCGAAATTGGGCCGCGTGTGGCCCGACCCTCCGCCCACGACGAGAATCATCTTTCCAGACCGCTTTTCGATCATCGGCGGCAGCACCGCGCGGCAGGAATTCACCACGCCGATCAGATTCACTTCAATGGTTTCGTTCCAAGCCTTGGGATTGGTGGTGAGCAGGGGACCGATTGGGCCCTGGACGCCCGCCGAAGCGATCAGAACGTCGAGCCCCCCGAATACGACCTTCATGCGGTCCACGGCCGCGTGCAACTGTTCCAGGTCGCGGACGTCGGCCCGAAGCCGGAGGGCATTGCCGCCGGCCTGCTCGATTTCCAATTTCGCCAGATCCAGTTCGGCCTGGCTGCGCGCCAGCAGACCCACGCGCGCGCCGGCTTCGGCGAAGCCCAGCGCCAGTCGCTTGCCGATTCCGCGCCCGGCGCCGGTGATCAGAACACTCTTGTCTCGAATGGTGTGCACAAGGATCAGTTCTCCGCTGCCTATCCCAGCATCCCGAGGTATGGCTCCATGTCCGTGGCCACACACTGCGATTGTAATCCCCTTCAACCGCCGGTGGACTCTCCTTACCTCCGGCCGTTGCGGTTTTGTAATATGTAGGCAGCATTCGGAGGTCCGGCGTGGAAAAGAGCGCCCGCAATCTCGCCATCGACGGGTACCGCGGCCTGGTCATGCTGCTCATGATGGCCGAAGTGCTGGAACTGGCGCGCGTGTCGAAGGCCCTGCCGGGAAATGCCTTTTGGGCGTTTCTGGCCTTTAATCAGACGCACGTGGCTTGGGCCGGCTGCTCGCTGCACGATACCATACAGCCGGGTTTTTCGTTCCTCGTTGGGGTGGCGCTCCCCTACTCCCTGGCATCACGGCTGGCGCGCGGAGACCGGTTTGGCAAGCTTTTCCTGCACGCACTCTGGCGAGGGCTCTTGTTGTCGGCATTGGGCATCTTCCTACGCTCCACCGACAAGACGCAGACCTACTTTACCTTTGAAGACACGCTGACACAGATCGGGATGGGATATCCGCTGCTGTTTCTGCTTGGCTGGTGCAAACCCCGGTGGCGGTGGACGGCGTTGGGCGCGATTCTTTTCGGGTATTGGCTGGCTTGGGCCGTTTATCCTCCCGTTCCGGGCGTGTTCACGGGTTTCCTGGCGCATTGGAACAAAGGCAATAACTTCGGCAACGCGTTCGACGTGTGGTTTTTAAACCTTTTCCCGCGCGCGGCGCCATTTGCGCAAAATGACGGCGGATATCTCACGCTAAGCTTCATTCCCACGCTTGGCACCATGATTTTGGGCCTGGAAGCCGGCCGCTGGATGCGACAGGCGCAACCTGGCCTGATGCGCCGCCTGCTCGCCGCGGGCGGAATCGGTATCGCGGCGGGCCTGCTGTTACATTTCGGCGGCATCTGCCCGATCGTGAAGCGCATCTGGACGCCGGCGTGGACGCTCTTCAGCGGCGGTCTGTGTTTTCTGTTCCTGGCGGCATTTTATTGGACCACCGAAATCAAGCGCTGGCGCGGTTGGGCGTTTCCGCTGGCGGTAATCGGCATGAACTCCATCGCCGCGTACGTGATGGCGCATTTCGGAGAGCAGTTCTTTCCGAACACCTTCCGGATTCATCTCGGGCCGCACTTTTTTGCGTTTTTAGGGGAGGCTTACGCGCCGGTACTGCGCGGTATCGCGGTGCTGGGTTGCTACTGGCTGATCCTCTGGTGGATGTACCGGCGCAAGCTGTTCCTGAAGATTTAGGCAGTTATTCCTGAAGGCGCTCCGGCCTTGCAGCCAGGCGCATCGACGACTTCTTCATCAGCATCTCGGAAAGCTGCCAGAGAGCCAGCGCATAAGCGGTCCTGGTGTCGTCGCCGGGATTCGCCTGATAATTCAAACGCCGCTGTTCCACTTCGAGGCTGAGCCGCATTTCCTCGAGTTTCGCGGCGTCCTCCGATCTTGAATTCATAAGCAACAAGATTCAAAAGGACCGGAGGCCGTTACATCGCGGGTGCGGGAGGCGATCCGAACAAATGGGGGGACGCGGCGAACCTGGAAACGGCTATTTCTTCATTTCCTCTTCGTCCACGCCGGCATTCATCTGCATGTCTTTTCCGGCCCATACGTCACTGGGAGACTTGGCATTGGGGTAGACATGCGTCATCCATCCGAAGACTACCGGTATCCACAGCCCGTGCGCCGCGCTACAAGCCGCTTCGGTGTGGATACTGCCTTGAAAGCCAAACTGCGCATGCGGTCCGAACTGCACATCGAAGGGCAGGGTTCGCGGTCCGCCGCAGAAGTCCACATGACGGTGCCAGGTGGCAATGCTCAGAGGAGCCACGGAATTCAGACGCTCCGCCGTGGATTCTCGCGGGGCGGTGTACATGACGCCGACAGCCTTCATACCCTCGGGAGTGCGTTGGTACAGGATCGATCCCGGATGATCGTAGTCCACGCGGTGCTGCTCCAGCCGGTTGTAACGATAATTCGTGTAGTGGACTTCTTCGCCGGGTTTGCCCGTGGGATGAAATGGTTTGTAGCCGTCTCGAAGGGCGGTATTCACATCCGCGTAATGGGCCACTACGCGGCGAGCGGCGGCAACAATGCTCTGGGCATGCTGTCTGTCTCCAGGCATCGGCTTGCCCTGCAGCGACATCTGCATATGATTGCCCATCTTCATCGAAGGCACCGGCGTGTCATCGGTTTTTCCGGCGTATCGATGCAGCAGCAGTTCCCAGAGCGGGAATCGCTGCGCCGTCAGGGCGGCAAGAGAACCGGCCAGGAAAAGAAACACAACCAGCTTGAAACTTTTCGCCACGAAGCCCTCCCGAAAGCGATCTCGACAATACGGACGGATTGCGGGCCAAAAATGTTCCACGCGCCGGAGGGTGCGGCGGGCTGCCCTTGATTCGAAAGGCGACTCGGCCGCCCCAAGCGGCGCAGCGATGAAGGCTCCTACTCCAGGACGGTCCCTTCGGTGGCGATTTTCGTAATGCGATCGACCGCCAGCAGCGTGACGCAGGGAACCACGTTCTGCGCGATGTTGGCCGCGCCGCGAACCAGCGAATTGCCACTCAGCGGCGACAGGAGGACGTCCGTGACGATGAGCAGGTTGTCGAGCAGTTTGTACGGGCCGCCGCGGAATTTCTTGATCGCGTCGACGCGCTTTTTAAGCTCTTCCACCGATACTTTCGCCGCCTTGAAACGATCGATCTGCCCGAGCAATTCTTTGGAGCATTCCTGGATTTTCACTTCCGCGGCGTCGACTGCCTTGTGGTAATTCTTCTTGATTACGCCGAGCTGATCGATGGCCTTGGGGTTGGGGTTCTTCTTCAAGTACGCCGCCGCCTCCGCCAGGAATTTCTCCTCGAACGTCGGCATGGTGTTGATCAGTTTCTGGATGTTTTCCGCCAGCTGGTGATTCTTAATCTCCACGCCGTTCAGCTTTTGCTCGCACCGGCCCATCCAGTCGTCGCAACTCTTGATGCTCGGCTGCGAAATGCCGATGAACTTCTGCAAAATAGCCCCGGTGATTTCGTTGACATGTGCGCCCGCCACGCTTGCCTTAAAAGCGGCCTCCACCGCCTTGAGTTGGACCACCAGAGTCTTCGCGGCGGTTTCCACTTCCATGCCGGCTGCCACCACTTCCTTGGAAATGGTAACCACGGAATTCACCATTCCGATGATGCCGAGCGCCCCACTGGCGCCGCCGCTGAATCCCGATGCGGCGAGTCCCGCGATGCTTGCCGCCAATCCAGCGGCAGCCGCTGAAATCGTCACCACGATCTTGATCTTGTACTTGGTGTACTCCTTTTTCTTCTTACCGAGGCTGGTCCATGCATTCTGGACCTGCTGGACACCGAACTGCTGCGCCGAGCCACGCATCTGTTCGATGTCCTTGTTCATCTTCTCCTTCATCGCCTGGGCTTCGACCACTTTATTCGCGAGCAGCAGTTTACCCACCTGTTCGTTCGTCGATTTCATCTTCAGGCCGACAAACTCGACGAAGCGGCCGATGGTGTCCTGGCCCGCGTCGTCAAAATCCTTGCGCAACAAGGGATCGGCCATGGCCGCTTTCTCGACCTTGGCGTCGAAATCGACCTTGATCAAAAAGGTGCAATTCGTGGGTGCGACGACATATTTGAGGCCGGCGGCCTCCTTCGCGAGTTTCGCGTCGAGCTTCTCTTTCATTTCCCAGGGCATTGAACTCCTCCAGTTACAGAATGGCCGCATTGGTTACGGCTTCGCCATTGTATACCAACGCCCGGATCCGTGTCGCTCCGTCGGGGCCACGGCCCGCTCCTGGTGGCGAACAGCACCGCGATGCGAGCGTCGCGGTTATAGACTGGATGGTATCGAATTCATTGGAGGAGGAATCCTATGTCCAGTCACGTCCAACCAATTCCGCACGGTTACCACGCCGTAACACCATATCTGGTGGTCAACGACGCTGCCAAGGCCATCGAGTTCTACAAACGGGCATTCGGTGCGAAAGAGCTCAGCCGGATGCAGGGACCGCCGGGAAAGATCGGTCACGCCGAATTGCAAATCGGCGATTCAATTATCATGCTCGCCGACGAAATGCCGCAGATGGATACCAAGTCTCCACAAGCTTTGGGCGGCACCACGGCGGGTTTATTCCTGTACGTCCAGGATGTCGACGCGGCGTTCCAGAAAGCGGTTGGCGCCGGCGCTAAGGAGACGATGCCGCTCGCGGATATGTTCTGGGGCGACCGCTATGGAAGACTGATGGACCCTTTCGGCCATTCCTGGTCGATCGCCACCCACAAAGAAGACGTCGCGCCCGAAGAGATGGAGAAGCGCATGCACGCGGAGATGGCCAAGCGAAGCGCCCAGAAGACCCGGACAGCAAGCTAGTCTGCCCATTAAGCCATCCCTCACAGATACCGCTGGATCTGATCCCGGAACCGCGTGTAGAGCCACGAGACTCCCACCAGGATCACACCCAGAACGAAGAACGACAGAATGCGGTAGATCGTCTCCAGTTCGCGCAGATCATAGAGAAAGAGCTTGCCGACACATAGCAGGAACAGCGTCAGGCCCGAAAGCCGCAGGGTGCGATCTCGCAGCGGAAATCCGAGCCCGAGCAACGCCGCGCCCTCAATTCCCCAGGCGACCGTCAGCATGCTGCCGGAAACCTCCTGATAAAGGAGGGCTGTGGCGAGGGCCGTCGCCAGTAGCGAGTAGTACAGGCGCGACAGGCGTTCCCTGGTGAGCTGGAACTGCGCGGCGAACAGACAACCCGCCACCGCGGCGGTTGGCAGAGCCCGTGGCGACGTGAATTCCATCTCCAGCGCGCGTCCGAAAGCCAGAGCGGCCAACCCATAGCTCTGATCGCACAGATCGCGTTGATCGATCCCGCGGCCCACGGCGAGCAGCACGAGGGCGAAAGCTGCCCAGCCGACTTCGACTAATGGCGGCTGCAACTCCTTGTACAGGAGCGATGCCATGAGCAGAGCAGCGGTGTAAAGATAGGGCCGGTCGAGCGAGCGTTCCCACGTCGCGAGCCTCTCGCGCATGCGGCCATGCCGCCACGATTCGAAATAGTGGGCGGCGATTACAACCCCCGCCGCAGGAATCCGATGGGCGGCGTCGAGGTTGACGGCGAAGATGCGCCCCAGCGCCGCGAGCGAGACGGCGTGCCCTTCGACGCGCAGGCTGGCGATATTCAGGGTGAAGCCCAGGGTGGTCAGCAGGAGCGCGAAGAGCGCCCATACCGGCGCTACCAGCACGGGGTCGAGCAGCGCCCACAGTTCCACCATCAGGAGGAACGATCCGCAGGCCGAGGCGGCATCGAAAGCCCTCCGCTCTGACGCCCGCGCCCGCGCAGCGTAGCTGTACGCCAGTGTCGCCGCGGCGGCGATAGCGATGCGATCGGCCGGTTCGGTGATGGCGTGGAACGGCAGGATGGTCGCGACGATCACGCGCCCCGCGCCGAATGCGCCGAGGACGTGGGCTTGCCAGCGGAATTCCGCCGGCCATTGGTGCAACCCCAGTTCCAGGACGACCAGCGCCAACGCCATCCATGCCGGGCCAAGATCGGCCGCGGGGACGACCTTCCAAAGCAGAGTGGCGGCCGCGACGCAAGCCACCGCGCTGGCGGTGAAACGCAGCTGCTCCGCTTCAGCCTCCGCAAATCGCTCCCGCGAGAACACCGCGCAGAGGGCAGCCGCATAGGCGATAGCTGCGGCGCATGCCAGCGGGATCCACGGATGCGGAGCGGGAGTTGCGGCGCCTTGCAGAATGGAAAACTGATAGAAGGCGATTCCGCCCACTGCCAGCAAACCGCCGAGATAGCCTTGCACGCGGAAATCGAGGAGCCGCCGTCTCCAGCCGAGCAAGAAAATCACCGCGCTCAAGCCCAGCCATGCGACTCCGACCTGCCGCAGCGGGACTTCGAACCCGAGAATCAGCGCCACCAGCGCGGAGGCGAAATATCCGTAGCTCACGCCGGCCTTGCGTAACGCGCGATTGACATAGAAAAGCAGCGCCGCCATGGCCGTCGAGGGCGTCCAATCCTCGAGTGTGCGGCCGGCGACGGTGACGGTGCCGGCGTGCGGAATGTCGCCGGCGAACAGTTTGATGCCGAGAGCGCCGAATACGGCCGCAGCCAGGCGGCGCGGATAATCCTGGCGGAAAATCAGGCCGGCGAGGAACAGCACTTCGCCTTCGGCCAGCAGAACGTTGTTCACCGTCTGGCCCTGCAGTTTCAGGACGGCGGCGGCGGCCGACGCCGCGGCGGCGAGAGTGATCGGCCCTTCGAACCCTCCCGCCAGGATCCGCTCGAAGGTCCCGGTTTCCGCCGAAAAGCTAACCGGCGGCCGCAAAATCGCCCGCAGAACGGTGGACGCCAGATAGGCAGTGGCGATTCCGATCGTGAGCTGGTACAGACTGTCCGGCGCAGCTTTGTCCCACTTCGCGTACGAGAGCATGGCGAACCCGAGCGCGTTGAACGGCAGCACTGCCTGCTCGGCGAGGTGGTTCGAACGCCGGTGGGAGCGCCGCAGATCGTATGCTTCGAACAATAGCCAGTAAGCCGCGAATACCGCTTGCGCCTGCCAGAGCGGCGCTCCGGTATCCGGTTTCGACGCGCAGGTCGCGTAGGTGGCCGCCATCCCGAATAGCGCCATGGTTTTCCATTCGAAGCGGTACGCAATGACGAGCAGGGAACCCGCGAGTGGAATCAGGGCGATCACCGAGAGCGCGGTCACCTGCGTGATGGCCAGCGTGAAGAAGGCCATGAAATACGCCAGGCCGGTGAGTGCCTGCTCCCGGTAGCGCAAAGAATGGACCACCATGCCGGTGGCGATGGCGAGCAGCAGCACGGCTCCCAGAGCGGCATTGTGAATCACCCTGGCAGCGTCCAAAGATTGCATGGCGTAAGTGGTGAAATAGAGGCCAGCCCATCCGCCTGCCAGAAGACCGCGGCCAAAGATCACATACGGGGCGCGCCGCTCCAGAAGGACTCCGCCGATGAGCAGGGTGAAGCTGATAGCCAGCGAAATCATGGAGATTCCGGCCGGCCCCAAGCGCGGAAACTCGTAGCCCAGGAAGAGCGCGAGGGCCACGACCAGAACCAGGACGCCAACTTTATTCAGCCAATTTCCGCCGACCAACGCTTCCCACTCCGCGCTGGTTCGCGAAGGACGGGCGGGCTCGGCGGAGACCAGAGCTGCAGGCGCAACTGGACGACCTGGCAGAGAAGGCGGAGCGGGGGGAGCAGCGAGCGGTTCGGGTACCGGCCGGGGCGAGTGTTCCGGTATCGGCTCCCGTTTCGGCTCGGGCTTCGGAGGTTCCGGCGCGATGACCGGAATCGGAGCGAGGACCACTTTGGGCTCCGGCGGAGTGGACGGGGCTTTCACCAATTCTTCCAGGTGAGTGATCCGCTTGATCAGGCGCGTAATTTCTTTGGGATCGATGCGCTCGCGCTCGAAAAGGTCGAGCCGCCGCTCGATTTCGCCGTAACGCTGGGCAAGCACCCACCAGCGAAGGATGAGAACCAAAATCAACGCGAACACCAGAAAGGCTTCCATGACGATTCTCTTTCTTAATGCCGGTTCTTAACTGGTTCGTTGGCCGCTGGCGATGAGGTTTGCGGCCTGCGCCTTGATCGCGCGCAGGTCAAGTTTGCCCGTGGCGAGGATTGACAGGCCGGACACTTGGAAAATATCGTCGCGCTTGGGAATCCACAGCGGGGGAAGCTGGCTGTCGGAGAGGCGCTGCCACAACTCGCGCGGCGCCAGTGCGCCATCCGTATACAGAAGCACCAGGCGCTCCCCGCGATGCTCGTCGGGAACGCCGGTCACTACGCAGGCGCCCTCGCCGAGGATCTCCGCGACGGCGGCCTCGATCTTCAAATGCGGCACCATTTCGCCGCCGATTTTGCTGAAGCGCGAGAGCCGGTCGGTAATGCGCAGGAAGCCTTCGTCGTCAACCGCGGCAATATCGCCGGTGACGTACCAGCCGTCGCGCAAAACGGAACTCGTGAGCTCGGGCTGATTGAGATAGCCGATCATTCGATTCGGCCCCTTCACCAGCAGGAGGCCTTCACGGTCCGGCGGCAGCGCTTCGCCGGTTTGCGGGTCTACCACTTTCACGGCGACTCCCGGGAGGGGATGCCCGACCGTGCCGGGCTTCGACCCCAACTGCCTTTCGCGGCCCTGGTGGTAATCGGGAGTGTTGACCGACACCACGGGCGCCATTTCGGTGCAGCCGTAGCCTTCGAGCAGCGAGATCCCGAACTTTTCGTGAAATTCGCGCGCGGTCTCGGCGCGCAGTTTTTCCGCGCCCACCAGCAGGTATCGCAGCGTCGCAAATTCCTCAGGCGCGCACTTGCGCAGGTAATTGCCGCAGAACGTGGGCGTCGCCAGCAGGAACGTCGCTTTGTGCTTCTGCACGATGGCGCCGGTGGCTCTGGCGTCGAGCGGGTTTGGCTGGTACACAGCTCCACATCCGCTAAGCAAAGGCAGCCAGATGGTGACCGTGAACCCGAAGGAATGGAAGAACGGCAGCACGCCGGCGATGCGATCCCGATCGGTGAGTCCGAAAACCTGCAGCACGGCTTCGATATCGGAGATCAGATTGTAATGCGAGAGCATCACACCCTTGGGAATGCCTGTGCTGCCGCTGGAGAAGACTACGGTTGCGACGGAATCCGGAGCGGGTACGCGTTTGGCGTAGCGGCGCGCCAGCAGGCCCGCGGGCATCAAGCGGGCCCGCAGCCAGGCTGCCGCCTTCTGCATGCTGCCGGGGTGGCCGAGGATCTCTTCGACGTAGACCGCGCCCTCAATAGCATCCATTTTGGCCTTGGCGAGAAACACCCGCGAAGTGACAACCGTCGCGATCTTACACTGCGACATGGCGGCGGCCACCGCCTCGGGACCGGCGGTGAAATTGAGATTCACCGGCACTTTGCCGGCCATGGTAACGCCGACATTGGCAATCGCGCCCGCCACTGAGGGCGGCAACAGCACGCCGAGCGTTTCCTCTTCGTGCCGATTGGCACGCAGCCATTCCGCAACCAACAAGCTCGCGGTGAGCGCGCCGCCGTAGGTCAGCTCGCGGCCGGTGGAATCGGCCATGGCGAAGCTCCGCCAGTTGGCGCGGGCGGAGCGCACGAATCGCGCCGAGAGCAGGTCGCGCCGCGATTTGCGCGCTTCCACCGCGTCGCTTCCCATTTCGAGAATGGCCTGCCGCACCTGCTGCGCGGTCGCCGTGGAGGGCAGCGGCTCTCCGAAGCTCACCGTCACGGGATAGGGAATATGTTTCGGCAGCTTCCAGAAGAACTTACCGCGCTCGAAGCTGAAGATGCTGCCCCAGAGACGGTCAAGGTGCACCGGAACGATGGGAACATCCGCGCCGGCGGCGATGTGTTCGAGCCCGCTTTTGAACGGCAGCAGATTGCCGGTGCGGGTGATGGCCCCCTCGGCGAAGATGCAAACCAATTCGCCTGCGCCGAGTTCTTCCCGCGCGCGCTTGATGGCCTCGATGGCCTCGCGCGGCCCGCGCGTCCCCACCGGGATGGCGTTCATCAGCCGGAAGAACCAGCGCAGGGCTTTCATTTCGTAAATCGGCCGCCAGACCATGAAGCGCACGGCGCGCTGCAGAGACGCGCCGATCAGCAGGCCGTCGACGTGCGAAGTGTGATTGGAGACCAGCAGCGCAGGCCCGCGCAGCGGGACGTTTTGCCGCCCGATCACGCGAATGCGGAACAGCGAATGCGTCGCCATCCAAAGCACGAAGCGAATCAGGAACTCCGGAACCACCGAGACGATGTAAACCGTGCTGGCCACCGTGGCGAGCCCGAAAATCAGGATGAGCTTGTCGGCGCCGACGTGAAGCTTGTCGTGTACCAACCACAGCGCGGCCGACGCCAGCAGCATGCCGATGGTGTTATGGAAGTTGTTCGTCGCGATGAGGCGGCCTTTTTCGTGGGCTTCCGCGCGCTGCTGCAAAAAGGCGTTCAGTGGAACGATGAACAACCCGCTGGAAAGCCCGAGCATGGCGAGCATCGCCACCGACCAGCCATACGAGCCGCCCGCGAACGAAAGCAGAACCGAAAACACCGCCATGAGGATGGAACCGAGAGGCACGAGGCCGAGTTCCACCTTATCCCCGGAAAGTTTTCCCGCCAGCATGCTCCCCACTCCGATGCCCACGGCGAGGCAGGTGACCATCAGGCCGGTGCGGAGATCGTCGACGTGCAGGACTTCGTGCGCGAACAGCAGCAGGTCCAGTTGCAGCAGCATGCCGAGAAACCAGAAGTACGAAATGCCCAGCACGGTCAGCCACAAGGCGCGGTCGGCGAGCAGATGCCTGGTTCCCGTGACGACTTCGGCGAACGGGTTCAGTTTAAACAAGGAAGTGGCGCCCGCCGGCGGGACGCGCGCGATCCGCAAGCTCACCGAGAAACCGGCAATGGCCACCGCCAGCGTCACCAGCCCCATCTTCCACGGCTCGCTCTTCCACGCGGCGAACATCAGCGACCCTAAAGCGGTGCCCAACACAATCGCCACGAATGTGCTCATTTCAAGCAGCGCATTGGCGCGGGAGAGATCTTCGTCGCCGAGCATTTCCGGTACGATCCCATACTTCGCGGGGCTGAACACCGTGGAGTGCACCGCCATCAGGAAGAGCACGATGAGCATGAGCTCGACACGCGTGGAGAAGAAAACGGCGAGCCCCAGTAGCATGACGGCGATCTCGAAGACCTTCACCGAGATCAGCACCTTGCGCTTGCTCACGGCATCCGCCAGGTGGCCCGAATATCCGCTGAAGAGCAGAAACGGCGCCACGAAGACAGCGCCGGCCAATGACAGGTACCACCCGCCCGATGCCGCCGAAATTTCGACGGCGCGCATGGAGACGACAATCTTATAGAGGTTGTCATTGAATGCGCCCAGGAATTGCGTCCAGAGAAATGCCTGGAAGCCGCGCCTGTTCAGAAGCTCGCCGAAACTACTTTGGGGCATCGTTTGAGTCATTGAATCATTAATCATTGCGCGGTGAATAGTACACTCGCGGCACCATCCGAATATTTAATGTTTTCAGTGACTTGGGCTGGCAGCTGCACGCGCCGAACTCTGCCGAATGTACATTCCATGTCAGGTTCCATACAATAAATGCATATGGCCTTTCTGAGTGCTTCGGAGCGCGCTTTTCTGCGTGCGGCGTCACGGCTGGCGTTCTGCAATCCGTTCCTGCCCGAGCGCGTGGAGCACGAGCGAGCGGCGCTGGGTGCCGAATTCGCCGACGACGGGCCAGTGTGGAGCTTTTCGGTGCATGAACCGGAGCGGCGGCGGACCAATGTCTGGCGAATCGCCGCGCGGCTGGATGAATTCTGCCCGCGACTGCGCAACAAGTTGGCGGCGGCCATGGCGGCGAGCGATGAAGACCGCGTCCTCTACGAAGACTGCGTGTTGAACCTGCTGTACCAGCGCTACTATCCGCGATTTTTCGAGGCGGGGTTCGGAGAGCAGAAGAGCGCGGGCGCGTCGCGATGGCGATTTTTCTCCGAGTTCGCGGCGGATTGGCGGTACTTTTTCCAAATCGAGGGGCTGGCGCTGCCGTCGGGTTACGAGCCGGGGCACACCTTCGCCTGTTTCCGCCAGATTCAGTGCGCGTTCGAGCACATTTTCCAGAACATCATCGGCAATTCGCTGCCAGCGGCGCGATTGCGGGCGGCGGTGTGGGAATCCATCTTCTCTCACGATGTGCGGCGCTACCGTCGGACCTTGTTCGAGCGCATGGGCGAATTCGCGACGCTGATCACGGGACCGTCCGGCACCGGAAAAGAGCTGGTGGCGCGCGCCATTGCCGAATCTCCTTACCTTCGATTCGACGAGCGGCGCATGACGTTCGCGGACGATGATGCGATGCTGTTTTTCCCAATCAACATCTCCGCACTCTCGCCCACGCTCGTGGAATCGGAGCTGTTCGGGCATCGCCGTGGATCGTTCACCGGCGCGGTGGGCGACCGCAAGGGATGGCTCGAGACCTGCCCCGCACGCGGGTCGGTATTTCTGGATGAGCTGGGGGATCTCGATCCCGGCATTCAGGTGAAGCTTCTGCGGGTGATCGAGACGCGCCGATTCAATCCCGTGGGAGACACCACCAGCATACGATTTCAAGGCAAGCTGATTGCCGCGACAAACCGCGACTTAGCGGCCGATATCGAGGCGCGGCGCTTCCGCGAGGATTTGTATTACCGGTTGTGCTCGGACCAGATCGCGACGCCATCGCTCGCCGAGCAGATCGCCGATTCGCCCGCGGTTCTGGCGGAATCGATTGCCTACATGGCACGAAAGATCACGGGGAGCGATTCGGAGGGGCTGGCGGCGGAAGCGGTCGAGTGGGTGGGGAAGAATCTGGGGAGGGATTACTCGTGGCCGGGGAACTACCGCGAGTTGGAGCAGTGCGTGAGGAACGTGCTGATCCGCAGGGATTATCGCCCCACGGAGCGGCGGACCAGCGATGGTGCAGACGATTTGGCGCGCGAGTTGCGAGGCGGGAAACTTACCGCCGACCAGTTACTGCGCCGCTATTGCAGTTACATCTACCAACAAACCGGCAGTTACGAAGAAACGGCGCGGCGATTAGGGCTGGACAGGCGGACCGTGAAGGCAAAGATTTGACTACCCGCGGCCCGGTTTGTAGGGCTGGCTGTAATGCGTGTTCCAGTCGACGAGGTCGATGTTCAGCAGGTCGTGGGAGACGTTCTTGAGGTCCGCCTCGACGATGAGGTAGGCGTTGGGATCGTAGCGGGTGGCGGCGATCACCAGGTGCGGCGGGCCGAAAGACCTGCCGAATTCGAACCACTTGTGCCAGTGACCGGAAATCACCCGCTGGATGGTGTCGCGGTAGCGTTTGATGAGTGTTTGAACGCCGTAATCCCTGACTTCCTTCTCCTTCACGATGGTGAGCGGGTAGTGAATGAAAACGAAAGTCGGCTTATGCTGGCGCAGTTCGGCTTCGAACCAGTTCAACTGCTCTTCGCCCAGCGAGCCGGTAGCGGTGTTGAAATTGGGGTCGCCACGCTTCCAGGTGTTGCCGAGAAAATTGTTGAGGTGCACGAATTTCCAGCCTCGGTGCTCCACGCTGTAATAGGGATCGAGGCCGAATTTGCGGCGGAACAACTCGTGCGACATCTCGCGCGGTAAATGGGCATCGTAATCGTGATTGCCGAAGCCGGGGTGCACTGGCATCGCGAAGGCGTCGGTGAGGGCCTTGGCCTTATCTAGGCGAGTTTCGTGCTGGAAATAAAAATCGATATCGGGCGAAGGATAATTGTGGAAATAATCGCCCACCAGGAAGACCTTCTCCATTTTCGGTTGGAGCGAGTTGATGAGCGTGCGGGCGGCAACCAGGCGCTCCTCCGTCCTGAACATCGATTCGGTATCTTCGGCGTTGCTTTCCGGGCCCTTGTAGTACGGGTCGATGATGTGGGTATCGGCGATGATGGCGAAATAGAACTTGGACCCGCCGGCATCGGCATGCGCGAAAGGGCGAATGGCGAGCGATGCGGCGGTCATGCGAAGGAATGTACCGCGAGTGATCATTACGAAAGCATTCTACTCGATTCCGGTTACGGCTGATTGACAGGTGCTTCCCGATAGGCTTGCTCAATCACGCGCAGCGCCGCTTGTGCATCGCAAATGCCGGGAACGGGGTCGCGATGAAAGCGGATGTCGTCGAGGAACTCACAGAATTCCAATTCCCAGGAATTGTCCGGCGTGGGATATTCCCAGGTGGTGGTTTCGGGCGGTCCCATTTGGGGAGACATCCGATGCCAGGCCAGGCGCTCCATGCCGTAGCTGCCGCCGAGACCGGAAAT